>Ga0209390_10003688_pt1 | contig 24352 bp, 15 predicted proteins | sample BON01_FD_187212 | JGI IMG/M metagenome (GOLD analysis project Ga0209390, IMG submission 187212) | Freshwater microbial communities from Lake Bonney liftoff mats and glacier meltwater in Antarctica - BON-01 (SPAdes) (version 2) | ecosystem: Environmental > Aquatic > Freshwater > Ice > Glacier... | reverse complement strand
ACCCTCGCCGCCGCCGCCCTCGCCACCGCCACCGCCCTCGCCACCGCCGCCCTCGCCGCCACCGCCACCGCCGTCACCACTGCCGCCTCCATCCCGTCCCCCCTCGCCACCCCCCCCGCCACCGGCCCCCACCCCACCGCTACCGCCGCTGTCCCCCTCCTTCGCAGTGGTTCGAGTGGCGACCGTCTCGTTCACCACGCCGTGCAGCTGCGCCACGGCCGTGTCCGACCAGAGCGGCGGGACCGCGATCCCGTCCACTCACCATGGCTGCGGGGACCACGGCGGTGACACCACCGGCTCCTTCTGCTACGCCCGCGGCGGGGCCTCCTGCGGCGAGGCCGTTGCCTCCGCCGCCTTCCCGGGCGCCTACCGCCGTGCATGCGGGTCTCCCACCGCCGCGCCTCCCTCGCGGCGTCGCGCGGTGGCGATCCAGTCGGTAGAGGATGCCATCCTGCAGCTGCTGGGCGGCCAAGCAGCCAACGTGGACGTGACTAAGAATCCTGATGATAGCTTCACAGCCACCATCACCCTGGTCGACGGCGCCGACGGCACCTCGGTCGCGACCTACATCGAGCAGGAGCTCGTGGCCGAACTGGCCGTCGAGGTGGGCGAGGCCATCCAGTTGACCTCCGAGGTGGTCCTGTCTTCCGGGAGTATGGACGCCGCCGTGGCAAAGACGCTGGGGGCAGTCGCCCAGCAAGATCCACACTTGCAGCTCGCGCACGGCGGACACGCCGACTTCCGCGGCTGCGACGGCTGCCTCTTCAACTTTCTCTCGGCGCGCGACCTCAGCCTGAACGTGCGCACCGCCGCCAGCGACTTTCGGCTGCGCGACACCCTGGTCCACGGCACCTTTATGACCGAGGTCCACGTGGCCTCGCTCTTTCGCCCCAAGCAAAAGTGGATGAATGTGTCCTTCTGGGCGGCGCAGGTCGGGGTCAACAACTGGGGGTGGCGCATGGTCAACGGGACCTGCGGCGGAAGCCCGTTCACACTCGGTCCGATGGCCCGCAAGGTGTGTGAGCAGACACATGTGCACACCAATTCTTCCTCGGTCAACATCTCAACCCCCGAGTGGGAGATTGGCATACGTGTGCGCCAAGTGTTTGGGCGCGTGAGCGGACCGCAGCATCGGCTCGACGTCTTGATGACGCCGCATGGGTCGGAGGCGCAGTTGTCCTGGCTCCCACATGGCATTGTCGGCCACTCGTTCGACGGAGATGGACTGCCGCGCACCGGTCGCCTCGACGACTATTCCGGGGCCGAGGTGACCACCCAAGCCATGGCAGAAGGCGCAATCGACGGTGTCGCGCAAGACTATCGCGTAAACCAGCCATATGACACAGAGTTCCGCTTTTCCCGATTTCGCGGCACCATGTCGTCTCCAGTCTCCGTTGTGAGTGCCCCAGCGCTCACGCGAAGCGCAAGTGCATCCGAGCAGGAGTGACAATGGGCGAGCGATGGGGGCGATGGGGAAAGGGCTGCGAGTGTGCGAGCAGGAGTGTGCGCGCAAGGCCAGGGGTGCGGGTGAACCCGTTTGGGCGAGGGCGCGTCGCCGCAGCCGTTTCTTTTTTCGCGTCCAATTGCACAGTGCAGCCCCATGACCCCGGGCGGCGCGAACGCAGAATGGGCTGATGAGAAGGGGGAGCAGAGCACAGACGGCAGCGAACTCGGGCAGAGCGAGCCAAGTGACTCGGGGAGCGAGTGGGCGAGTGAGCAGTCCGAGGCCGCGAGCGAGTCCGAGGCCGCGAGCGAGTCCGAGGCCGCGAGCGAGTCCGAGGCCGCGAGCGAGTCCAAAGCCGAGGCGGGCGATGCCGAGGCCGAGGTCGCGGCCGAGGCGGTGCGTGTGGCGGCGCTTGCCGCCGAGGCCGAGCACCAGCGCGACTGGGAGGGGCGTGGCGCGCCGGCCACCGAGGCCCAGCTGCGCGCCGCGCATTTCGGCGCGCCCCCGGCTCCGCCCGGCGGGGCGGACCAGGCGGAGGATGTGACCCTGCGCCGCGGTCATATGCGGACGCAGCTGGGGTCTGGTCCGGGCGCCGGCTCTGGTCCCGGGCGCGGGGTCAGCTCGAGTGTCATCCTGCCGATGCGCGTGGCGACGCGTGTGGAGGCGGCGGACGTGTTGTCACTCGGCCCGTTGGTGGACCCAGAGGACCGGACGGAGCACGTGGGCTACCTGCGCGACCGGCACGGCGCCCCGGTGGCCGAGGTGTGGGAGGAGCGCCCGCCCCCGGCCGACGGCGACTACCGCCGTGGCCCGGCGACGTCCGACCGCCAGATGGCGCGATTGATGGGGTACGACGCGCGCGCGGCGGCGGAGGTGCACAAGGCCGAGGTGCCCGGTGTGACGAACCCGGCCGAGCCGCGGCTTGGGGCGGGCGCGGACGCGTTGCTGGCCGCCGCGCGCACGGTGCAGGTGGCGCAGCGGGTGGCGCGCGCGGTCCACTTCAACCAGCAGCACGCCCAGGCGTTTAGGGCGCGAGACGCGGGGCGCGAGATGTACAACGGCTACAACGACCGGCGGCACGCGCACGAAAAGGTGCCTGTGGCCCCGCCCACGATGCGCGAGCTGACGGCGCGCGAGCGCGCGGCGGCCAATGGCCACAGCGCCGACGGCGGCGTCGGCGTGCGGGTCGCGGCCGCGACGCGCGTGGCGCGGGCCGAGGGGGCGGCGTGGACGCGGCCCGCGGCGCCCGACGGGCCGGACCGGGGGGGCGGCGGCGGCGGGGGCGGCGGCGGCGCGTGCATCCGCGTGCTGCCGCTCGTGCGGCCGGTGGACGCGGCTGCGCGCGCGGCGGCGGCGGCGGCCGCACAGGCGTCGGCGGCGCGCGGCGCCGACGGGGCTGGGGTCGCGGCCGGCGCGGGCGCCGCCGCGCGGGTAGGCGTGTCCAACCTGGGCCGCGCGGCGCGCAACCAGGGCGCGGTGACCATGGAGGCGTCGGCGGCCGCCTCGGCGCCGGGGCTGGACGCGGCTGTGCGCCCGGGCGCCGGCGCCGGCGCCGCCGCCGCCGCCGCCGCGTGGCGGGGCCGCACAGGCGCCGCGCCGGTCGAGCCGGCCGTGCGCGGCACCGGCGTCCAGCCCGAGGCGAGGGCGCTGCCGCAGTGGTCGGACCAGCTGGTCGGCATGCGGGCCGATACGGCGATCGTGCGTCCGGCGGTGGTGGACGCCGCGTCGTGGGCGTCGATGGTGCGCACGCTCGACGCGGAGCGCGCGCCGGGAGACCGCGAGGCCGACGCCGAGGTGGCGGCGCACTTAGCCTGGGGCGGCGCGCAGTGCGCCCACGAGCCGGGCCCGGCGCCGCGCGGGGGGTGCGAGTCGCCGCTGGCGATGGATGCGTGGCGCACCGGCGCCATGGGCGGCGGCGCCGCCCAGGGGCCTGAGGCGCCGGCCCCCTCGGGAGGCGCGGCGCGGGCGCTACCGGCCGCGCGTCCGGTCGTGGCGCCCGCCCTGGCCGCCCGGCTGGGCGCCGGCGGCCGCGCCGAGGTGGGCGTGGCCGAGGTGGGCGGGGCCGCGCGCCCCCTGCCGGCTGAGCGGGCGGTGGCGCGGGCGGCCGGCGCCGGCGCCGCCGGCGCCGGCGGCCGCGCCGAGGCGAGCGTGGCCGAGGTGGGCGGGGCCGCGCGCCCCCTGCCGGCCGAGCGGGCGGTGGCGCGGGCGGCCAGCGCCGGCGCCGCTGGCGCCGACGGCCGAGCCGAGGCGGGCGTGGCCGAGGTGGGCGGGGCCGCGCACCCCCTGCCGGCCGAGCGGGCGGTGGCGCGGGCGGCCGGCGCCGGCGCCGCCGGCGCCGGCGGCCGGGCCGAGGCGGGCGTGGCCGAGGTGGGCGGGGCCGCGCGCCCCCTGCTGGCCAAGCGGGCGGTGGCGCGGGCGGCCGGCGCCGGCGCCGCTGGCGCCGGCGGCCGAGCCGAGGCGGGCGTGGCCGAGGTGGGCGGGGCCGCGCGCCCCCTGCCGGCCGAGCGGGCGGTGGCGCGGGCGGCCGGCGCCGGCGCCGCCGGCGCCGGCGGCCGGGCCAAGGCGGGCGTGGCCGAGGTGGGCGGGGCCGCGCGCCCCCTGCCGGCCGAGCGGGCGGTGGCGCGGGCGGCCGGCGCCGGCGCCGCCGGCGCCGGCGGCCGCGCCGAGGTGGGTGTGGCCGAGGTGGGCGGGGCCGCGCGCCCTCTGCCGGCCGAGCGCGCGGTGGCGCGGGCGGCCGGCGCCGGCGCCGCCGGCGCCGGCGGCCGCGCCGAGGCGGGCGTGGCCGAGGTGGGGGGCGCTGCGCGCCCCCTGCCGGCCGAGCGCGCGGTGGCGCGGGCGGCCGGCGCCGGCGGCGCTGGCGCCGGCGGCCGCGCCGAGGCGGGCGTGGCCGAGGTGGGGGGGGCTACGCGCCCCTTGCTGGCCGAGCGGGCGGTGGCGCGGGCGACCGGCGCCGGTGGAGCTGGCGCCGGCGGCCGCGCCGAGGCGGGCGTGGCCGAGGTGGGCGGGGTCGCGCGCCCCCTGCCGGCCGAGCGGGCGACGGCGCGGGCGGCCGGCGCCGGCGGCGCCGGCGCCGGCGGCCGCGCCGAGGCGGGCGTGGCCGAGGTGGGCGGGGCGGTCGATCGCGTTGCACCGGCCGAGCTGCCATTGCCGGCGGCTGACCGGGCGCCGGGCGTCGGCGGCGGCGCCGCCGCCACTGTCCGGGTCAACCCGGGCGCCGACCGCGCGGCGCCAGTCGAGCTGATTGTGCAGCCGGACGCCACCTTCACCCGGGCGGGCGCCGGTGGCCGCACCGAGGCACCGGCCGCGCTGGCGCCCGGTGCCGACCGCCACGCGCCCGACGCGGCGCGCGCGCCCTGGGGCACGGGGGGTGCGGCGGGCGCAGCGGGGGCTGGGAGGCGCGCGCCCGCCGCGCGCGCCACCCTAGGCGACCGCAGCGCGGCCGCCCTCGCCGCCGCCGCCCCCTTGGCGGCCACCGCCGCGCGGCCCGTCGCGGCGGCGGCGCGCGCCGTGGCGCGGGCCGACGCGGCGGTGGTGGGTGCAGGTGCGGCGGGTGCGGCGGGCGCGGCGTGGCCGCAGGCCGCGGGCGGCCTTCCCCTCGCCGCGCCCTCTGTGGATCGCGCCGCCGCGCGGCTGGCGCTGCCGGCCGAGCGGCGCACCGCGACGCGCGCCGCGCCCGACGCCGCGCCGACCGGCACCGGCACGGGTCCACTGGCTCTGCCGTGCGCGCCGCGCCGCGCCGACGCCGCGCCCGCTGCCGGGCTCACGCAGGCGCGCGGCGGCGCGCACGAAGCCTCGCGTGCGGCGCCCGCTGTGCCACAGGCCGCCCGGCGCGCCGACGCGGCGCCGCTTGGCGCGCCGCGCGCGGCGGCGGGCGCCGGTGGCGGCATCGTGCGCCTCGGCGCCGCCGAGCTTTTGCCTGTGGCGCGCGGCCCGGCCTATGCGCACGACCCGCATGCGGCGCATGCGGCCGCGCCCCCGTCCGCTGCGCCGAGGCCGGGCGCGCCGGCGCGCGCCGCACCTTGGCGCGCAGAGCCGCCTCGCGCCGAGGCGGGGCGCGCCTCGGCGCCGGCCGACACGACCGGCACCGCGCACCGCGCCGCCCCGCCGGCCTCGGCCGCGCTCGCCGGGTCCAATTCCGCAACCAACAAGATCAGTGGGAGACCCGCTTCCTGATTGCACCGAGTCGCATTGGGCTCATGGGTGCTGGGCTGGGGCTGTATGCTGCGCGCTCGTTCAAATCGGGCGAAAACGTCTCGAAGTACATGGGCCATACCGTGGGCGCCGTCGCGGCCGAAGGGCGGCTGATGCGGGTCGATACGGTCGACGATCAGGGGGAGCACACGCTCCGGATGGGCGGGTTTCTGGTGGACGGGCTGCACGGGCGCAGTTGCGCCCAGTACATGAACTCGGCGTACGGAGCTGCAGTGGGCAAAAACAATGTCACTTTCAATGAAAACGGGACGGTTGTTGCCACCAGGGCGATTGCGGTGGGGGATGAGCTGTTGGTGGCGTACGGGGCGCGTTTCTGGAAGGGGGTGAAGGCGGCGCGGGCATGGGCCGCGGCCAACCCCGTCGCGGCCGAGGAACTGCGCGAGCAGGCACGCTTGATTAATTTCATGCGAGTTCCTGAGCGTGTCAGGGTGTATGCCGACGTGGCCCTGGCGCTGTGACGGGGGCATCCCTTGACGGCAGCCGTGTCCGAGATGGGTGTCCGAGATGGGTCGTGTAGCTACTGTCAGATTCGGAGCACCAGTGCGTCGGGGTGTGTCGCGGTGCGCAGGGGAAATGTTGCGCTACATGCAGAAGCGAGAGCGGGGCACGCGCGTGGGCCGTGTCGACTTTGGCCTGCTCAGCGCAGACGAGGTGCGGCGCATGGCGGTGGCCGAGGTGTGCGACCTCAACATCTACCAACGGGGAATGCCCCAGGTGAGCGGGATCAACGACCACGATATGGGCACCGTGGACCGGCGTCTCATGTGCGGCACCTGCGGCCACGACGTGCGCAGCTGCCCCGGCCACACCGGCTTCATCAACCTGCCGCTGCCGTGCTACCACACCGGCTACCTGGACGAGCTGCTCAAGGTGCTGCGCAGCGTCTGCACCTTTTGCTCGCGGCTGACGCTCGCCGACGAGGAGGTTCCGGCACGGGGGGCGGCCGACGCCAAGGCCCACTTCGCCGCCGTCTACGCCGCGGCGCGCCTGAAGAGGCGCTGCGCGCACTGCCAGGGCCCGCGGCCCGCGCTGTCGCGAACGGCGACCGGGGTGCACGCGGACTGGTCGCGGGTTGACCCGGCCGAATGGGCCTCGCCCGAGGAGCGCGCGGCCGTCGAGGCGGAGCCCTTCACCGCGGCGAGTGCGCTGAGCGTGCTCACCGGCATGAGCGATGCCGACGCGGAGCGGCTCGGCTTCACGGCCAGCGCCGCGCACCCACGCGACCTGGTGCTTTGCAGCGTGCTGGTGCCGCCGCCCATCTCACGGCCGGCCATCATAGCCTCGGAGGGCAGCCGTTCGCGCGGGCAGGACGACCTGACCCACCGTTTGCAGGACATCAACAAGCGGTGCATCGAGCTGCGCGCCTGGCTGGCCGGGCGCGTCGACCCGATGCACTGCGGTGGCGAGTGGCGCGACGGTTCCGTCTGGAGCGGCGGCGCGGCCGCGCAGCTGGCGAGCGCACTCGAGCTGGCGCGGCCCGGCGGGTCCACCGCGCCGGTGGCCGACCTGCTCGAGCGGTGGCAGCGGCTGCAGGCGGACGTGGGCGCGCTGCTCAGCGGCAGCGCCGCGCGCCCCGCGCGCGGCGGCGGCGGCGGCATGCGCTCCGTCGCCCTCAAGTCGGTCGCGGACCGGCTCAAGGGCAAGGACGGGCGCGTCCGGGGCAACCTGATGGGCAAGCGCGACAACTTTTCGGCGCGCTCCGTCATCACGCCCGACCCGATCATGGACGTGCACGAGGTCGGCGTGCCGTACGGCGTCGCCACGACGCTCACCGTGCCCGAGCGCGTTACGCCGGCCAACATCAACGATCTTCACGAGCGCGTGCTGCGCGGCGCCGGCCAGCTCGACGGCGCCGAGTGCATCATCACCGGCGACAACGGCATCATCCAGCTCGAGGCGTGCCGCGACCGCGACAAGATCCGGCTGCAGTACGACTGGGTCGTCGAGCGCTACATGCGCGAGGGCGACGTCGTCATCTTCAACCGGCAGCCCTTGCTGCACCGGATGGGCATGATGGGCCACCGGGTGGTGATCGTGCCGGGGCACACGTTCCAGCTCAACCTCTCGTGCGCCAACCCGTACAATGCCGACTTTGACGGCGACGAGATGAACATGCACCTGATGCAGTCGCCCTGTGCCACGGCCGAGGTGGCGGAGCTCATGGCCGTGCCGCATCAGATAATCTCGCCCCAGGCCAACAAGCCGTGCATGGGGCTGGTGCAGGACGCGCTGCTGGGCGCCCACCTGCTCACCTCGATGGGCGTCTTCCTCGACCGCGCGCACATGCTGCGCTACGCCGCGTGGGTGCGCTACCCGCACTGGCCCGCCGGCGGGCCGCCGGCGCTGCCGCCGCCGGCGCTCGCCGCGCCGCGCGAGCTCTGGACCGGCGCGCAGCTCTTCTCGTTGCTGCTGCCGCCGCGCCTCACGCTCGCGCGCTGCCGCGGCGACGGCGCCGAGGCGCGGCTGCCGGCCGCCGACGACCTGCTCATCCGCGGCGGCCAGCTGCTCTTTGGCGAGCTCAACAAGGCGACGCTCGGCTCGTCGGCCAACGGCATCGTCGACGTCATGTACCGCGACCGCGGGCCGCAGGCGACGGTGCGCTTCATGTCGGACGCGCAGCGCGTGGTCAACCAGTGGCTGATGAAGCGCGGCTTCTCGGTCGGCATCGCCGACTGCATGCTGGGCCCGGCCGGCCACGCCGAGATCGACAAGCGGCTGCAGAACGGCTTCGCCAACGTGGACGCCATCCTGCGCGAGAGCGTGCCCGAGTCGATGGCCGCCGAGGCCGAGTCGACGGTGCAGCGCATCCTCTCGCGCCTGCTCGTGCTCACCGGCGACTCGGTCCAAACGCACGGGCAGCATGACAACGCGGTGGCGCACATGGTGCGCGCCGGCTCCAAGGGGAACCCGATCAACCTCTCGCAGATCTGCGGCTGCGTCGGCCAGCAGTTGGTCGAGGGCCAGCGCATCCACGCCGAGCACGCCTCGCGCACGCTGCCCTGCTTCCGCGCCACCGACGTGACGCCCGACGCCAACGGCTTTGTCAAGAACTCGTACGCGCTGGGGCTCGAGCCGCACGAGTACTTTTTCCACGCCATGGGCGGGCGCGAGGGGCTCGTCGACACGGCCGTCAAGACGGCGACCACGGGCTACATCCAGCGCCGCCAGATCAAGGCCATGGAGGACATGCGCGTCGCCTACGACGGCACCGTGCGCAGCGCGCACAACGAGGTGGTGCAGTTCGTCTACGGCTGCGACGGCGACAACCCCTGCCGGCTCGAGAAGCAGACGCTCGCCGCGCTGGCGCAGGGCGAGGCGGCGCACCGCATGGCGAGGTGCGACACGCCGCCCACGGCCGTGCAGCGCGACGAGCTCGCGCGCTTCCGGCGGCTGCTGGCCGAGCTGCGCGCCAGCGCCACCTCGCCGCTCCGCCCCACGCTCGACGCGACGCTGCTGCTGCCCGTCAACATCTCGCGGCTCATCCGCAACTGGGACCACCGCCACGGCGCCGCCGCCGTGGCGGCGGCGGCCGTGTGCAGCGAGGCGCACGTCTGCGCGCGCGTCGACGCCCTGCTCGGCGCCGTGCGCCGCAGCCGCCGCGGCGCCTCCGAGGGGCTCTGCGCCGCGCCCGCCTTCCACATGGGCAGCCGGCGGCTGCGGGCGCGCGGCTTCACCGAGGCGTCGCTCGACCGCATCTGCGCTCACGTGCTCACGCGCGCCGCCAGCGCCGAGGCGACGCCGGGCGAGATGGTCGGCGCCATCGCCGCGCAGTCGCTCGGCGAGCCAGCCACGCAGATGACGCTCAACACGTTCCACCTGAGCGGCGTGGCCAACGTGGGCATGACGATGGGCGTGCCGCGGCTGCGCGAGCTCCTCGACTTTAGCAAGAAGATCCGCACGCCCACCGCGACGCTGCGCCTGCGGCCGCCCTACCGCGACCGGGCCGAGGTCGCGCACCGCCTCGCGCAGAGCCTGCCGGCCGTCGGCCTCGCGCTGGCCGTCACGTCGCTGCGCGTGCTGCACGAGCCGGACCCGGCCTCGACCGACGTGGAAGCCGACCAGCTCGCGCTGCACCTCGACGCCTACTTTAGCCGGATCCCCGCGGGCGCCAGCGAGTGGGTCGCGCGCCTCACGCTCGACAAGGCGTGCCTGCGCACCTGCGGCGTCGACCCGCCGCGGCTGGCCGCCATCGTGCGCGAGCGCCTGCCTGGCGCCGTACACGTCGTCTCGTCGCAAGTCAACGACGTCGACTGGTGGCTGCGCTGCCGCTTCCTTTGCGTTCACAACATGGTGGAGCACGGCTTTGGCGGCGGCGACGGCGGCGGCGGCGGCGACGGCGGCGATGGCGGCGGGGTGGAGCAGTCGCTCGTCCATCGCATCATGCTCATGGTCATGGACCAGCTGCACATATTGGGCCACCCGGGGCTCACGTCCGCCTCGGCCAGCGAGATTGACGCCTGGGACGCCGGGGCCGAGTGCCATCGCAAGGAGTGGGTCGTGAGCGCGCGCAGCTGCGCCCTCGACTCGCTGCTCTTCCTGCCGGCAGTGGACTGGGCGCAGAGCTTGACCAACAACGTGGCCGAGGTGCTCAACCTCTTCGGCATCGAGGCGGCCGCCGCGCTCATCTTCCATGAGCTGCGCAACACCATCTCGTTCAACGGCACCTACGTCGACCCGCGCCACCTCCTCATGGTGGCCGACACCATGACGTTCCGCGGCTTTGTCATGTCCATCAGCCGCCACGGGATGAAACGGACCAACACCGACCCGCTGGCGAGGTGCTCCTTCGAGGAGACGGCCGACGTGCTCTACGACGCGGCCCTGTTCGGGGAGCATGACGACGCGCGCGGCGTCAGCCAAAATATAATGACCGGCCAGATGTGTTGCGTGGGCACCGGCAGCTTCGACGTCTTGATGCCCGACTGGAGCCTGCCGTCGGTGGGCGCGGTGGGTGAGCGCAACGCCAAGTTGGTCAAGACGACGATGCGCCGCTGCGCGCCGGAGCTGAGCGCGCGGCCCCCCGAGCACACGTTTGGCTACGTGGACCTGGCGGCATGGCCGCGCAACACGCACCCCGACGCGGACAGCGAGATGCCCTACCGCACCGATGCGCCACTGCCACCGCCGACCACCGGGCCACACGTCGGCGCAGGCATCTGGTACGACGCGGCGAGCGAGGTGCACACCCACCGCCGCCACCCCATCGAGTGCCCGCCATCGCCCGATGACCGACTTGAGGTGCTGGCGCGGCGCGCATCACTGAAGGCGACGCGCGCGGTGGCCATGTCTGCCGTGTGATCTCGCCGGCCGAGCAAAGAATGGGGGGGGGGCGGCATTGGCCAGGCGCACCTCGCCGGCGGGGGCGCATGCAATGGACGCGGCCACCCGACCACCGGGTGCGGCGCACCGACGAGGCGCACGCGGCGACTCAGGCGCCCACTGGCACCATGCAACCCACCGGCGCGAGGCGGGCGTATGGCTTGGGTCGGCACCGGGCTCACCCTCAAGAGGTGCGGTTGCGAGCCTCCATGTACCGCTGGAGGTCATCCTTGGTCACCTTGCCATCCCGAGGGGGCTCGTGCGACACAGGGGGTGGCATGCCCTGGCCGGGGCGCACCGGCAAACCGGCCTCAGTGGAAGGCCGCTGGCCCCACGCATCGCCTTCGTCGCCCTCTTCGCCCTCGTCGCCCTCGTCGCCCTCACCACCCACTGGCCCCGGCGCCATGGATGCCGCGCGCGCCGACACCGCGCGCGCCGCCGACGCCGCGCGCGCCGACGCCGTGGCGCGCGCCGACGCCGCGGCGCTCGCCGACGCCACCTCCGCCTCTCTGGTCAACGCCGCCTCGGCCGAGGCCCGTGCCGCGCTCTCCAGAAAGGAAACCGCCTGTGTGCCCTTGAAGGCCTGGCGCAAGACGGCGTCTACCAGCACGGGTGTGCCATCGAGCCAACTGGGGATCTCGACCCCAGCCTCGTGCAGGTGCTCGACGTGCTGCACGGTGCATGGGATGCACTGCGCGTCTATGAGCGCCAAGCAGTGCCGCGACCCGGGACACTCCCCCGCGCCCGACGTAGCGTCGCGGCCCACATAGAGCACAATCCCGGCCTGGTCGCCCATGTCCTTGTCGGGTGGGTCCACGCGCGCCCTCTCTACTGGTGTGGTTGTAAACTTTCATGTGCTTGCGAACACACTGTCGGGGTGCACGGGGTCGCACTGCTGGCTGCTGCAGTGGGCGCGCGCCCAGAGCCCACCCGCCCCGTGGGATTGGAAGACCTGCAGCGCCGCGGCCAAAGGTGGCCATCTCGCGCTGCTGCAGTGGGCGCGCACCCAGGACCCACCAGCTCCATGGAACGAGGAGGAAATCACGTGCAACGCGGCCCGTGGAGGCCACCTCGATGTGCTGATGTGGGCGCGCGCCCAGGACCCACCAGCTCCACGGGACGAGTGCACCTGCGCAGCTGCAGCCGAGGGTGGCCACCTCCCATTGTTGAAGTGGGCCCGCACATTGCCGGCGTCGCCGCCTTCCTCAAGAGGTACGACATTGCGCTCCACCACGACACCACGTTTGAGGCGAAGCTGTGCTTGCCGAAGCTGCCGCCATTCGGCCTGCGGGACAACGCCTCGGACAAGATGCGACGCGCGGCGGTGTTGCACCTCGTGGGCAAGACCGGTGGCGGCGGCTTCTTGGTCAAGCGGACGTACCCGTACCTGAGCCAGGTCTTTGTGGACGCCCAGGTACAGCATGGTGGCCTTGGCAAGATTCACCCCAAGACCAAGACCATCGTGTTTTCCATGCTCCAGTTCGTCGAGACCGGGTTCAATGATGAGTCGGAGGACGCAGCCGCGAGGGAGAGCCTTCGCTTGGGGCTCGGTGGTGCGGATGCTGGCCTCGTTGCCGACCTCGCCATGGAAGTCATCAGGGCCGAGCGCAGTGCGCTGGCGACCTACCTCCAGGGAGAGCGCAGGCTGGCCGACTCGCTCGTCCATGCGCAGCGGTACTCGCAGTGGGCGGAGGACTGGGCGAATCGGCACCATCGGCAGGAGGGCGACGCGGCCGAGGTCTGCGCCTCGAAGGGGGTGCACCTCAAGCTCTGGAAAGCGGCCAAGGTCACGGTGCCCAAGGCCTTCTTGCTCCTACCCGTGCAATGCCTGCAGTCGCGCTCGGTGCAATTCAAGGGGACCGCGCTCTGCTCATTCTTCACCGACTGGCTCCCGAGGGAGATGGAACGACTCGCAGCGGCCGACGGGGCGCTCGGGGGGGGGCGGTACGAGGAAGCCGACGTCGACTTGGCCGCTGCGATGGAGCCCATCCGGGCATGCTTCGACAAGGGGCACCGATTGGAGAAGGTCGCGGAGAATGCCCACAACAGCTACTATGCGTACCGCAAGAAGCACGGGTACCTGGAGGCCAACTGCGGCCAATTTGCAATCCCGCCGTGGCAACCCTCCGGGGTACGCCTGAAGCATGCTGAGCTGGATCGCACGATGGACTTGGCGAAGGAGGCACTCGCTGTGCACCGTGATCTCGAGGCGACGATCTTTGCCCAGATCGTGGAGTCCGAGGTGTGTCGGTGGCCGAGTTGTGGCCCCTTCAGGGGGGGCGGTGGCGACCCCAGCAGCGGGTGTCGCCAGCCCTGGCGTTGGGGCCCAAGCGGACTTGGGCACGGGGGCCGGGTCGCACTTCCCTCCAGTGATCGGATCGAAGCGCGAGAAGCGGAACTCGGTCGCAAAGGGCGCCCTCGCCGCCATCGCCGCCATCGGCCTTGGCCTCGCCATAGACCTTGTGTGTCGTGACCGGGGTGTGGTGCCTCGGCGTGTATTCTCGGCGTGTTTCGTGGTGCGTCGTGACCGAGGTGTGTTGTCTTGGCGTATGTCTTGGTGTGTCGTGACCGAGGTGTGGTGTCTCGGCGTGTGTCTCGGCGTGTTTCGTGGTGCGTCGTGGCCGAGGTGTGTTATCTCGGCGTATATTGTGGTGTGTCGTGATCGACGTGTGTTCTCCGCGTGTTGTCTCGGGTTAACCCTTAACCCCTCTCGGCGCGTGCCGTGGTGTGTCTGGACTGAGGCACTGGGCTACACCACCCAAGGCCTCGGGTCAAGTTACCATGGGCCGGGGGTCGCGCGTAGCCACTGCAGCACACCTCGCTTGCGCGCGTGTACAATGTGGACCACGGCCGAGCTCGCGCAGGTGGACGCGCCCGCCTGCGTGTGCACGGGGAGGGGGCGCCGGGGGGGTGCTAGCCCAGATTTCACATGCAACGGGTTCGAGGTTCACATTGAACCAAATCAAACCCTGTGAAATCAACCCTGATGAAATCTCTCCGTTCTCCAACGTTCGGCCACTTTTTCTCAGGTTCCTTCGCGTCGGCGCGCCGTGGCGCTGCCGCCGCGCCGCCGCCGCGCCACCGCGTTGATGCGTCGCAGACCGGCCAACTAGACCTTGGCTGAGCGCGCGCACCGTTTGCGGCGCCCACCCCTCTCGCCCTCTACACTCGCGCAGGTTCCAAGCAACGCAAGCGCCATGGACGCCGCCCAGTGGGACGAATGGACCTGCGAGGCCGGGGCAGGTGGCGGCAACCTCGCGCTGCTGCAGTGGGCGCGCGCCCAGACCCCGCCCGCCCCATGGGACGAGCGGACCTGCAAGGCCGCGGCCGGTGGCGGCCACCTCGAGCTGCTGCAGTGGGCGCGTGCACAGAGCCCGCCCGCCCCGTGGGACAAAGAGACCTGCGCGCACGCGGCCCTCGGCGGCCACCTCGATCTGCTGCAATGGGCGCGCGCCCAGACACCGCCCGCCCCGTGGGACGAGGCGACCTGCAAGGCCGCGGCCGGTGGCGGCCACCTCGATCTGCTGCAATGGGCGCGCGGCCAGAGCCCGCCCGCCCCGTGGAACGAACAAACCTGCGCGCGCGCGGCCCAGAAAGGCCACCTCGAGCTGCTGCAGTGGGCGCGCGCACAGAACGCCCCGTGGGACGAGCACACCTGCCTTGGCGCCGCTCTCGGCGGCCACCTCGAGCTGATGCAGTGGGCGCGCGCACAGAACGCCCCATGGGACCAACACACCTGCCTCGGCGCCGCTCTCGGCGGCCACCTCGCGCTGCTGCAGTGGGCGCGCGCACAGAGCCCACCCGCCCCATGGGATGACTACACCGCCAATATCGCGTACGAACTGGGTATGTGACACCCAGTCCTTGGACCCAGCTGCCGAGGCTGCCGACGCTCGGTTCCCGGGGTTGCCCCAGGACCATGTGCAGCGGTCGTTGGAAGGGAGTGGGTGCGCACGTCAACAACCACAGATGCCGGATGCCGGGGGAGACTGTGTGGCATGGCCCAGCCGAGGGCGGACATGTGCACATGGTAGAATGGAGATTGGCTGCGACCGTGGCCCACCTCAGGCCGAGTACGACGCCGCCGCGGACGGGGTGCGGGAATGGATCGCCACCAAGGAGGTGCCCTGTACGACCGCTAGCTTCCACCGCGGCAGTCGCCTGGCTGGGAATGTGACGGGATATGCACCGGGTATGGATTGTGCAACGGGGCCGAGCAGGCACGAGCGAGGGTTGGGCGTGGAGTGGTGTGCGGGTGAGCGGTGTTCGAGGGAGTGGGGTGAAAGGGAGTGGTGTGCGAGTCAGCGGCGAGTGAGGGAGTGGCGTGGAAGTGTCGCGCACGTGTTTGGTGCGTCCGACTCCCAGATACACCACAGTGCCATCGCCGGTGGAGTCGCGATCCGATCGCCCATGGCACCCTCCTATCCAACAGGCGCATAGCCTATTCCAAAAAATTGGACACTTCGGTCCGGTGTATACAACAGTGGTGGAAAAACAACGGGCGCGGTCCAGGGTTCACCCGAGCAGTGCCCCTGGGGCACGGCTCAAACTCATCTGGCACGGGGTTCACCCCCTCGCGCCGCAGTGGCGCCGCAGTTGCGCCGACGCCGGTGCGTTCGAGTTGGCGCATCGAAAACAAACGCGTGTTGCAACGAGCCGGCGAATGAATCGGTACGAGGCATTGCTCGGTGCGGCGGGGGTGCGCAGTATGCCCGGGTACTGCCCCGTCGCGAATCGGCCGTTGCTCGTGCCACGCTGCCACAACCACACCGAAGAGGCGCCCTGGGCGCAGCGGGTGGGGCCCGGCCCCGATCCACCGATGGCCATGCACGTCGGTTTTTTTGACGACCGCGCCACGCCCAATTGGAGGGGCATCCAGCGGACGCTCGACCGTGTGCGTGCCTTGGAGACGAGCGACGCCCCCGTCGTCGCGCACCTCGTCGTCGTGGACGCGCCCGGCCAGGTGCCGGTCGGTGGCCACCTGCACGTGCTGAGGGGGGCGGGGGGCGCGGAGGGGCAACTGGCGAGGTGCCTGTACCGCAACATGGGCCGCAGCGCGCGCGGCATGGGCCGCCACTACTTGTACAAACCGGTGCTGCACCTCCTCTTGCCGCCGCACATTGAGAAGCTGATCATGCTCGACACCGACACCGTGTTTGTGCGGCCGCTGTCGGAGCTGTGGGCCGAGTTTGGGCGCTTCCTGCCGATGGCGGTGCTTGGCGTCGCACCAGAGCAGAACGACTTTTATACGCCGCTGCCGGGCAAGAACGGAGGGGTGCAGCTGCTGCACTTGCGCCGCATGCGCGCGTCCCGCCTGTACACCAAGCTACTCGATTGGCACGCATCGGGCTTGTCCACGTGCCGCAGCGGGTATCTGGGCGACCAGACGGTCTACTCGATCCTCGAGTATCAGTCGCCCCTCTTGATCCACCACCTGCCCTGTGAGTGGAACCGCCAACTGGCGCCGACGGAGCCGAGCAACAGCCCGCGCTACGCCTGCGGAGGCCGATGCGGCCTCCTGCACGGCAACGGCGTCACCAAGTGCGCCGTCGACCGCATGCACACGCACAACGCGTCGTGTGCGGCGTGGCGCGTGATATCGCGCGGCGACTCGCTGCCGGGCGACGCCGCCTGTTTGCATGGAAACGTTCGGTTCCGCAGGGTGGCCGAGCGCCACTTTGGGGACTGCTGCGTCGGTGGCTAACGGGCCAGTGGGCCGCCCCCCAAGGGGTTGCTCGAGGAGCTCGGCGCTGAGGCGTTCGGCGACTCGGGGCTGACCGAGGTAGTCTTGCCGAGCGGCCCCCAGGTGGCTAACGGTCTGTTCGTAAACTATTCCAATGTGGAACAGTCCGGCACTCGGGTTTGAATCCCCGAACCGTTAATAGAAACTAGGAATCGGTCAAGTGTCCATGAGCGCGTCGGTCCTTTGCCACCCAGCGGGCGGGCGGAGATGAGAGGGTCGAGAGGAGCGTGGGGCGAGTCCATTGGCCATGCACCGAAGGATGTTCATGCAGGCGAGTTCGTCGCGGTCGGTCTCTCTCCCCAAATCTGAAAAGGGTTGGATCGCGCAGCACAGGTTGATCGACCCGCGGTGCCCGATGTGTCGTCGGGGGCGGCGGCTTGCGTCAAGTGGCTGCGGACGGCCCACGTTGGGCACGTCCTCGAGTTCGCACGCTCTCATCGGGTGTCCCCTTCGGCACGAGGGTGATCCAAACGATGTGCCCTGTGCCAAGAGGAGCTGCGCTCTAGACTCCGCTGCGGTCGCTGCGTGTGTTGAGCTCGCTGCGCTCTGGACTCCGCTGCGGTCGCTGCATGTGTTAGGTTAAGGTTAAATTAACCCATCGGCGTAGAACTGCCTAGCAGTGTCAGCCACGTCGTCTGCCCCCCCCCCTGGCCCCCGCGTGTCCACCCGATGGGCCTGTTGTTGGGGGCGGGGTGTTCAACCATCCGAAGGACAACCACCCGTTATTTGCCAAGGACCTGTCGGGGCGTCTGCTCCGACGGCCGTGGCCGGAGGTCGCCATGGCGCCGGAGTGCGCGACCCGCCGCCGCGGCGATGCGGCAGCTCAGGGCGAGCAACTCGAGCGCCGAGTTGAGCGGCGACGCCAGCTCCGCCCCCTTCGCCAGCGTGTTAAGAAAGCTGCACCGGCGCGCGCCTGCGAGGGTTGCCCCGAGGGCACAGAGCGCGAGCTCGATGTCGGCCGACGTGCGCAGCTGCAGCAGCTCAGCTGGGTAACCCAGCCGCTGCGCCGCCTCGACGTAGGCGGGCATGGGGAAGCCGATCACGGGGATGCCCAGTGCCATCGCGTAGTGCATGCGCGTCGCCGGCCGGTTGCGGTCCGGCAAGGCCCCGTAGCGGCGGCGCGGTGGCCAGAGGATGGCCACGTCGACCCACCGGCGCACCAGGCGCGTCTCGTTCGACCGGTAGAACCGCGTCTGGCCCGTCCAGTCTACGAGCGGTGACCGTCCACACACACCCCCGCATGCCGCGCGCGCCGCGCGCGTTGCGTCGTGTGCACCCGGGTCGCAGTGCTCCCTGCGGCTGGGCAGCGAGCCCGCTGCGCATGCCGCCCACTGCCCGTGCGGCGCCGTGGCCACGGCGGGCTGCGCCTGCCGCGGCGCCCGCTCATTGCCGGTGCCACACAGCTGTGCCTCGACCGGGTTCAGGTGCCACTGGGCACCCGGTGGGTGCGCCAGGCCCGACTCTGCGCGGCCAGGCGCATGGCAGCCCTTCCACCGCTCGGGCCGGGCGGGCGACGCAATGTAGTAGAGCGAGAGGTTGCGTCGCGCGCAGGCGTCGGCGATCATGCTCCAGCTCTGCGGTGAGGGCAGGTTCAAGCGGTCGCTGAAAAAGAAGCCGACCGAGCGCAGACTCCGCCGGCCGAGCGGGGGCTGGATTGGGCCGTGGTCCCCGTGCGGGTGCGGGTAGACCTGCGCACAGGTCGGGTGGGGGAACGGGTAGCGTGAGCACACAGGGCTCGGCGAGGCCTCCTCGGGGTGGGGGGGGGGACAACCTCGGCCGAAATATTGTGGCCACGCAGGAGACGCGCGTGCTCGGTCGTCTGGACCAGGACGGCGTCGTAACGGCGCATCGGCGCAAAGTCGCCGCGGCCAAAGCACCGGTGGTTGTCGATGCAATCCAAGAGCGCAATGGCGCCCATCGCCTGGCATGCCACCCTGGCCTCGTCGACGAGATACTTGACCATGATGCAGACGGACGGCGCGCCGAACCTGGCCACGTGCGAGATGAGGCCGCCGACGCTCGACGCGGTGGCGTTGTGGGCTGCTCCGCCGCCGCGGCGGCGGCGGTCTGGCCGGTATAGCAAGTGCGAGACACTTGCGTTGTGCAAACGGCCCCGGACTTGTTGGAGCAAGAGGGTCGGGATCCTGCCACGCATGGTTCCGGACCCCATCGATTGCCCAATGAACACCACGTGCGCCCCGTCGGCGCATCGCTCGCCGCCACGAACATAGTCGATGGCCAGCGGCACCGACCCCATTGGGCTGTCGATCACACGGGAAGTGTGCATGTTCGGACCCGCGGACCACCCTGATGGGTCTGGGGGTCGCCCCACCGAATTTGACACTGGAGCTGCGGTAGGGTTGGGGTAAACCGCTGTGCGGTGCATTTGCGCCCGTCGCTGGTTCCGCGGGGCGAGCGGGAGCGAGTGCGAGCGCGGAGCCAAGTGGACCTTCGCCAAAGGGTCGGTTTCCAGGGTCCGTCGGTCCTCCCCTGGCCACGGTGCGGTGTACGGGATGTGTGCTACCCAGACAAACCGGCTGATCGAGCAGCCGGAGGCCTGCGCCGCAGCGGTGCTCGGCCTGGCTAGTTTGCCCGACGACCTCATCGGGCTGGTGCTGACTGCGATCGACCAGCCGCAGGCCGCAGGCCGCATGTTGGCCACATGCCGGCGCGTGCGCACCCTCGTCTCGGTGCCACGAGAGCTGGGCCCCAGCGCACCGGTGGTGGTCCAGGTGGTGGTCTTGTCGGTGGTGCTCTCGCTCGCCCCGTTCGCCGAGGCGACAGCCAGCAGCGGCCTCGAACTGGCCGCCACCCATGGGTGGGTGCAGCTGCTCCCGGGGCTGGTCGGGCGCTGGGGGCACTGGACCCACGAGGCGACCAGGCAGGCCGCTCTCAACAACCGCCCCGGGGTCCTCGAGTGGAGTCGCGCCCACTTCCCCATGTGTTGGGGGTCGAGGGTTGCCAGGGGCGCGGCCGAAGGAGGCCGTCTCGAGCTGCTGCAATGGGCGCGCGCCCAGAGCCCGCCAGTGCCATGGGACCAAGAGACGTGCAGCACCGCTGCTCTCGGCGGCCACCTCGAGCTGCTGCAGTGGGCGCGCGCCCAGAGCCCGCCCGCGCCATGGGACGCGAGGACCTGCGAGGGCGCTGCCCATGGCGGCCACCTCGCGCTGCTGCAATGGTCGCGCGCCCATGGCGCCCCCTGGGACAAAAGAACGTGCAGCTCGGCAGCGCTCGGTGGCCACCTAGGGGTGTTGCAATGGGCACACGCCCATGGCGCCCCTTGGGATGGAACCACGTGCAGCTCGGCAGCGCTCGGTGGCCACCTAGGAGTATTGCAGCGGGCACGCGCCCATGCCGCGCCGTGGTGCCCGTGGACGTGCTTCGAGGCTGCCCGGGGGGGTCACCTCGAGCTGCTGCAGTGGGCGCGCAGCGAGAGCCCACCCGCCCCCTGGAACGCAGACACGTGCAGCGCGGCGGCCTTTGGGGGGCACCTCGAGTTGTTGCAATGGTCGCGCGCCCAGGGCGCCCCTTGGGACGAGGCCACGTGCAATTGCGCAGCCGAGGCCGGCCACTTGGAGGCGCTGCAATGGGCTCGCGCCCAGGGCGCCCCGTGCAGCAAGTGGACCATTGCCGCGGCCGTCCGCAGCGGGCACCCAGAGCTCCTGCAATGGGCTCGCTCTCAGACCCCCCTTGTGTAGGGGGGAGGGGTCGAGTGACACTACACCGTGCGCGTGCGCCAACCCCACGGGAGGGGTGCCTATGGGTCTGTCCGTAAACTTTGTTGTGTCGCAGACTCAGAAATTTGCATGAGTCGCATCGATGTGCGACGAGCAAGTCCTTGGTCGCGTCGACAGAAGCTGGCCCCCGCATGCGCCCGACGAGCTGACGCAGCGTCTTGATGTCAAACGCCGAGAATGGAAGCGGGGTCTGCTCGAAGTTGTGCGTCAAGACCAGCGCCATGCCGCGGGGGGGGGGTCATGTACGTGGCCAACAGTTTCGGAAGGCCGGTGTGGCGATGGCGTGCAGTGCACCCCGGCCGCACGAGCCGTTGACCACCGGGACCCGAGGGTTAACCCGAGCTGCCCCGGGAGCTCACCTGCACGGCCAGGGCCGCCGTCCACTTCGGCCACGCGCCCGCCTTCCGCCCGGGCGTCGCACTCGAGCACCCCGTCGTCGCGGGGTCCGACTTCGAGGGCGACATGGACAGCTACAGCGCGTTTGCCACGGTGGCCCAGCGCTACAACGGGGCCGCGCGCGTGTTGGTTGAGTCTCTCGCGTGTCCAGGGCGGTGCAGTTTGTGCATGCCTGTGTCGAGTCTGTCCGGCCGGGTATGGATGGTGGGGTTGTGCGGATAATAGTCATACTCGGTGTCCTCCATGGCAACATTGCTGACGGTGGTGTCGTGCCCACCCGAGGAGGTGCGCCGTGCACACCACATCATACACAACGCACATCCGACAAATCGGCAAGACACACCTCGGGTGTGACACACCTCGTACGTGCCACCCGCACAATACACGGACGCCCGTAATACATAGACGCGCGCAATGCACAGACGCGCGCAATGCACAGACGCGCGCAATGCACAGACGCGCGCAATGCACAGACGCGCGCAATGCACAGAATGGTGCCCGTGGGACGGGCGGTGCGCGGAAGTGCGCAAACGGCAGCGGCAGTGGGTTGGGGGGGTCAGAATACCCGCCCGCGGGCCATACTACCCATCCGCAGGGCAGGGACGAAGGTTGTCGAATGGGGGCTTCAGCGTGGGACGTGCTGCCGGTGCAAGACTTGCTGCCGGTGCAAGACTTGCTGCCGGTGCAGCGCTGGTTGCAGCGAGACATGCCGCCGCCCACGTTTTTGCGGGACAACTTTGACGTCGCGCTGACGCACGCCGTCAACAGCCCAGCGACCTTGGGTTTCATGTGCAGGGCCCGGGTATGCGCCGGTGCGCCGGTGCGCACAGTCTTCGCCCAGCCAGGCCATGCGGTGGGGCGCAGGCTTGCGGCGCTGGCCACGGGTCGGCCAGTCAATTGCAGTACGTGCAAGGGGCAGGCGGTGCTGCTCAAGGACGCCTCGAAGAGGGTGCTGGTGCTTGCTGGCAACGACCGCCGCGCGTCCACACTGAAGCGGTTCGGCATCCAGCTTCACGAGCTGTTGCGGGTCTTTGGCAAGGCGGTGCTGGTGGCCGCATTGGACTCCGAGTTGCCGCTGGTGCGGGCATGGCCGCACCTCTTCACGCACGGCCACCTGCAGCGCCTCCCAGAGAGCCGCCTGCGGGCGATGTTGCGCACGCCCACAGCGGACTTGCTGCGCGGCAAATCCCGCTGGCTGTTTGCTGCGTGGGGGTCGATGTACCCGCAACTGGACCGCAGCCGCTCGTGCCCTGACCGCGGCTCTGCTCGGCTGTGGCTGCGGGACTTGGGCTCCACGACCTGGGTGCACACCGCCAAGGTGGCCGCGGACTCGTACCTCGACGTACTCTCGGTCTACCGATTCATGTTGTCCCCCTCCGGATTGGGCGTGCAGTCTCCCAAGACGTACGAGGCGCTGCTGGCCGGCACGATCCCCATCTGCCACGCCTCGAATGTGGCGTACCGCAAGCTGAGAGAAGACGGCTGGCCGATCGTCATCGTCTCGAACTGGTCGCATGTCAACGTGTCGAGCATGCGTGCTTGGTGGCAGCACCACTCGGAGTAACTGGACCTTGCGCGCAGGTGCCTCCTTCGTCCTGGCTTTGCGCACTGGGCTGTGGACCGGGCTCGGGTGATGAATCTTTGTGGGGCATTTGCGCCCGCCGCGGAGGCCGCGGGGGTGACCGCGGAGCGACGCGAACGCGGAGCGAAGTGAGCGCGGAGCGAATCGAGCGCGGAGCCACTAGGCGAGTGAAGCGAGCGAGGAGCGAGTACAGCGCAAAGCGCAGAACGCGGAGCCATGCGAGTGTGCGCGAAGCGAGTCATGGGACACGGGTGCGCGCGCTCGACTTGAAGCTGCGAGGGTGTGCGGGTTCACACCGCCACCCCCACGGGGGACGCCTTTGCAAGCCCCGCGAGCAGGCGTTGCCAGATCGCGCGGGCAGCAGTGGGTTGCTCGAATAGGGGCGCGATCGATTTGGCGTGGTCACGGCGCATAGCCCACTCGCGCGCATCCACCGCGCGCCCGATGCGCGACAGTGACGCGAGGAACCCAGCGTCGTTCTTGACAACCCATCCCACCCGTGACGCCCCCTCGGGGCCTCCTGCAAAGGTATACAGCTGGACCCCCTGCACAAAGATGGGCAGGCAGCCGCCGCGCGCTGCGACTACGAACGCCTCGCCCACCTTGCGCGTGCTCGGCGTGTCCCCGCGCGAAACGAGGCAAAACTTGTGCTGCATCATCTCGCGCCAGTACTGCGCTGGCGACAGGCGCTCGGCACCCAGCCGCAGCGTGACGTTGTGGCCAGCCCACGGCTTCAGGCGCTGCCCCAGCACCGCGCGCACGGACGACAGGTACATTTTGGGCACGTGGCCGGCGAATAGCAGCGTCGTCCGCCCGTCCCATTCCGCGACCGATGAATATTCAGAGGCTCCCAACGGGGGCGTGTTGTATGGCACCACCGTCTGCGGCACATGGGGGTGCGTCTTTTCGATGACCGGCCACAGGATGTTGACGGGCGCCGGGCGACCCACGTAGCGCGGAATGAATGTGTGGAAGTGCGCCGAGACGGCGACAAAGGTGGTGTTGGGCGACGCCGAGGCGTGCGTGTACAGTGCGTGGGTGCACGGGTGGCGCGCCTTGTGGCCGAACGTCAGGTCGGCATCCCAAAGGCAGACGCCCTGCACTGCCGCGAGTTCCTTTGCGACCTTTGCGATCCACCCGAACAGTGCACCCTGGCCCGGCGACTCGCCAACTTCGCGGTACCGCAGGCCCGCACATGCGGTGTGGCTCACGATGCACATCGACGGTCCGCTCATGATCGACGGCGGCGTCGAGGGCGGCGGCGCCGAGGGCGGCTGTGAAGGTGGCGGCGTCGAGGGCGGCGTGGACGGCGGCGTAGAGGGCGGCGGCGCCGAGGGCCGCTGTGAAGGTGGCGCTTGGTTAACTGCCCCGGCAAGGCCCGGAGTGGCCGCCACCAGCGCGAGCAGCAACAGGGCGCGCGCGGGGCCCATGCGCTTGCGATTCGCGCCGCCGGCGCGCGGGGCCACCTGTGCCATGAGGAGAAGGTGGGCCAGGGGGGTTGAGCGGGCGTTGGAAGGTGAACCAATGGACATTGTGCGTCGAGGGCGGTCGTCGCGCGCTGGGTTGCGGGGTGCGCGTGCGCTAAGCCACATAGGACAGCCGCACCTGCGCGGTCCCCGAACCGGTCGGCCCAATCGTGAGCATTGCAGGTTGAAATGAGCCCTTGGGCGCTTTGTCTGGGGTTACTTTTTAATCAGTTCGAATATTTTGGAGTGTAAACCGCATACGTCAAAAACGGAAAGGCCTCGGGCCGGCCGGCCGTTCTTTTTTTGGAATCGTTTTCGCGTAATAGTTATCATAATGGGGAGTTTTTTTTTTTTTGGTTAATAGAAGAAGCGACACCGACTTAGGCAACACGCAAAGCGCGCCGCGCGGTGGAGAGAGAGCGACTGTGTGCTAGACCGTCACGGCCGGAGGGG
>Ga0209390_10003684_pt1 | contig 24384 bp, 12 predicted proteins | sample BON01_FD_187212 | JGI IMG/M metagenome (GOLD analysis project Ga0209390, IMG submission 187212) | Freshwater microbial communities from Lake Bonney liftoff mats and glacier meltwater in Antarctica - BON-01 (SPAdes) (version 2) | ecosystem: Environmental > Aquatic > Freshwater > Ice > Glacier... | reverse complement strand
AGCTATAAAGGACAACCTCCGACAACGCCTGGTAGAGCGGGTGCTCTCTATTGACACTCACTAGTCCCATGTTCCCGGTTGCCCTAATCAAAAAGATTCCAGCTTCTGAAAGCCTGCGCGCATCTCTCAGTGCTGTGGGTAGAGAGGTGTCTACTCGGCTAGCCAGATCGCTAATGCTGAATTCATTTCCAGGGTTAGCAAACAACACCGCGAGGATCCTCCCCTGCACATAGCTTCGAAAGATAGGCATGGAGCTTGCCGGAAGTGCTTTCATAACCTGAAAGCAAACATACGTTTATTGAAAGTCAAAGACATCAGGAACTCCAAGCTTGACGATGTTCGTCAGGGTTGGTGTGGGGTGATGTCTGGGCTGTTTAGGTAGCCTGACTAACTGGCGCCACTAAGAACTAAAGGCGGATTTGAGCTGCTCAATTGAGGGCTCTCGAAAAAGCGGCGAAAGGTGAAAGACCTCGTAGTTAACGTCGCTGCCAAACTGTGCATCCGCAATGCCATCGGGCAGGCAATAGCCAACATGCATCTCACTGCCACCTTCTTCCCCCTCTTCCGGCATAAAGTCCGGATCAGGTACGTAAAAACCCTTCCACTTGAACCCCTTCACTGGAGAACTGAAGTCCTGACTGAGTATGGGAATGTCATCTAGCCGCTTTTGGGCCCCGAGCTTGCACCCTGCGGTACTAAAAAGCTATAAGTGGGGCCTGATGTTTTACCGTCAGGCCTGCAATTCGACTCGGCATCAACGAAAGGCCATTCGAGTTACAAGCGAGTGAATTCCACTCAAGTTGTCACTTCTAGGTGTCACCATGGGTGTATGCATAAAAATGGAGATCAATGGTTTTTCAACACTCGAGATCTAATGCGAGCAGCCACATGTGACCACTGCACCAACTTGTCAGTGTTCCACGCACTTAGAGTGCCCGAGGTAGAAACCAAGCTGGCCCCCCACATCTCGAAGCAAAAAAAGCTTCGCGAAAAGGGTGAAGATAAATCCCTCCCGCAAAAGTACGGTGATGCCTTCGAATTAAAGCTCACTGAAGAGCTGACAGCTTCAATACCGCAGGGCTCAGTTGCTAGACCCGAGCAGGATGGCGACTTTCAACAAACTCTAGAGCTCATGCGTCAAGGTGTCCCGATCATCTACCAGGGTGGTCTTGAGCACTCAGCCCCACACTCCGTCTTTAGGGGCAAGCCAGACTTTCTAGTCAAAGAGGGCTGGGTTCTCGAGTTTGTAAACGGCTCACTCACCTCACGACTCGAACAGAAAATGCCTGGCACACCCAAATACATAGTCTGGGATGCCAAATACTCTTCTCACCCAAAACCTGAATACGCCCTGCAGGTCGCTATCTACATAGAAGCCCTAGACGCCCAAGGGCTAAAAGCCAATAACGCTCGCCACGGCCTGATTCTTGGCAACCGAACAATGATGAGTTTCCAAGAGGGCGAGATAGTCCCCGCCACCCGAATCGCCAGGGACCAACTAGAGCATGCAATAGCGAAAGCCTCTAGCTCCTCAACAGACTCCCAACTAGAAAACTTCACCTGGCACTGCGCTGGAAACCGCGACTGCGAAATCTGTGAATACCCAGAACTCTGCGAAGACGACCGCAAAGAAACCCAAGACCTGGTTCTAGTTGCTGGCCTAGGCAAAAATCTCAGGGGCAAACTGAATGCCGCAGGCATTCAGACCCTTAGTGCCCTTGCCCAAAGCACGCGCACCAAAGTCCCCGATGTCACGGCGGCAACCTTTGAGAAGATGCAGAAACAAGCTGCACTGCAAATCCTTAGCGAACAAACAAAGACGCCCGAGCACGAATTACTCGAAGACCCACTACTACAGTTCCTACCCAGGCCGAGTGAAGGCGATGTCTTTTTTGACATGGAGGGCTTCCCCTACTTCCCTGATGGTGGCCTTGAATACCTATTTGGAAACTGGACCAGAGACCTAGGCTTCACCGACTTCTGGGCAGTAGACAGGGATGAAGAAGAACAAGCGTTTATCGACTTTATGACCTGGGTGGTTGACCGCATGGACAATCACCCCGATGCTCACATCTACCACTACGCCCCTTATGAGAAGACCGCCCTTTATCGACTCTCTCATCGCCATGGAGTCAAACGGCTAGAGCTAGACCAGCTGGTGTTTGAGGGTCACCTGGTTGACCTTTACCCGATAGTGCGAAAAAGCCTTCGAGTCGGAGAACCCAAGTACTCAATCAAAAACCTTGAGCGGCACTACGAGTTCGAAAGAGAATCGGAAGTCACTAACGCGAGCGCCAGCATCGATGAGTATGCCCAGTGGCGCGATTTAGTTGCCGGCTCGCAAGATCAAACTCTGACATTAGAGCAAAGGTCAGACCTATCCATCAGATCCGAGAAGCTCTACCAAGACCTCCGCGACTACAACAAAGAAGACGTGGTTTCAACGATGGAACTCTATGACTGGTTGCTCATGATGCCAGGCGCAACCACGAGGTTTGGACAAAATGCCCAGCCTGAAGCAGACCTAGACCCCGCATTCCTTGAGCGCAAGCTCGAGTTACTAGCCTTAGAGGAGAAAACCGCTAGCTACTTGGCCCCGCTCGAAGACTGGGATTGGGGCGCGGATTCAGAAATAGACTGCAATGCCACTGCATGGCAAGCGATAGTTCATTCGATCTTGTTCTACAGACGCGAGGCTGTTACGCAATCAGCCGATCTTTACATCCGCCTTCAGCAAGATGATGAAGCCTTCGAAAAAGACAAGTCCGGCTTCTTGCTAACAGACGTGACTGAGCTCAGACGCGAAGAACCACAGCGCTCCAACGGAACCCACAAGGTTTATTTCAAAGCTTCATGTGACCCCGAGTCACTTTATGAGCCATCCGCAGAAGACGAAATCATAATTCGATGCCAAACTGCTGGCGAAGGGCTTGACCGCCGAAAAGGCAAGGTCTCTAAATTTACTCCTGGCAGCGTTGAATTCTACGTCAGCGACAAGGACGAGAGTCAACTAAATGTCACCCCAGACGCGATCTACGATGGCAAGTTTTACAACACAAAGCCCAAACAAGTAGCCCTCGAGGCGCTTGCCGAAGAACTAACAAGTGCCTGGGGTGAGCCCAGATCCCCTGCGCCCTTTGGCAATGCTGCATTAGACCTTTTAATGCAGCGCGGCCCAAGGCTGCAGGGTGATTCCAACCTCCCCGAAGCAGACACAAACAACTATCTGCCAGCTCTAATAACCGTCGTTGAATCCATGAACCACACGACCATGGCGGTCCAAGGACCTCCAGGGACTGGAAAAACCTACCTGGCATCCAGGCTAACCGAGCACCTTATTGGCAAGGGCAAGAGCGTCGCTATAACGGCGAACTCTCACGCAGCGATTAATAACGTCCTCACCGGCTGCGTTGAAGCCGGTGTTGATAAAAGTCAGATTTTCAAAGTAAAGAAAAACGAGACCGATAAAGATGGTGGCTGGCAAACCAGCACCGACCCCAGGAAAGTTCAGAAGATGCTGGAAGCATCGGCCGGACCAAAGGTCTTTGGTGGAACGAGTTTCTCGATGAGCAATAAGGGTATGCGCGCATTTCACTACGACTACCTGATTATTGATGAAGCAGCCCAGTTTTCGCTTGTGGACACTTTGGCCGCCTCTGGAATTGCGGACAACATAATCCTGTTCGGCGATCCGCAACAGTTGGCGCAGGTAGTGCAGGCCATCCACCCCGGTGGCGTTGCCAACTCAGCACTTGGTCACTACATGGGAGAGCATGACTTGCTACCCGAAGATATGGGTTACTTTGTAGAACTGACAAGGAGACTGCACCCAAAGATCAATGAGCCAGTCTCCTGGCTCTCCTATGAGAACAGACTCAATTCACACCCTGATACCGATAAGCACGTGATCAAAGGCATTGCCCCGGGTCTCTACAAGGTCCCCATCAACCACACTGGCAACTCAACCTTTAGTGCCCAGGAGGTGGCCAAGGTCATGGAGCTAGTTGAAAAACATATTGACGAAGTCGGGCCAGAGGAAATCCTTATTGTTGCACCATTCAACGCCCAGGTAAACGCGATTCGCAAGGCCCTTGACCAGGCCGACCACCAAGATGTTGCTGTTGGCACAGTAGATAAATTCCAAGGTCAGGAAGGGCTCGTCGTGATCTACAGCTTTGCATCCAGCTCTTCTCAAGATGCCCCAAGAGGGCTTGGCTTTCTGCTTGAGAAGAACCGGATGAACGTTGCAATCAGCCGATCCAAGAGCGTTTGCTACCTGGTCTACTCAGTCAACTTGCCAAAGGCGGTCTTTAGCTCAATAGAGGACGTGAAGGGTATTAGCAGGCTGGCTGGGCTGCTTGAGAGAGCCAAGCCCGTTCCTAACGAATAGCCCGACTGAAGGACTCAGCCTTTGGAAGAGAGTCAATCAGCTGCGCGATTGCAGCAGCTGTTGTTTCGAAGCTGGCCCCTGGAAGACCGTCAGTCAAAAAAGTGTCTCTTTTGAGTTCCAGCATTATTGACTGCACTCGAGCATCTTTGCCATAAAACTTCAAAGGGACATAAGTCCCAACAAAAGGAGTGTTTATGTCTACGCCCCAAGCCCTGAAAGCTTTCTTGTTGCTAGTTCAACAAGGTCTTGAGAAGTGTGGAAATCATCAACGCCAAGACAAACAGCCGGTCTAGGTGAGTCCTTATAGAGCTCATAGGGAGAAGCAACAATCGGGTAGGAGTGAAGATCGATTATCACCACGTGTCCCACAGCTTCTAGACGTTCAGCAACAAGGTCTTGAAAAGCTAAAGAGTAAGGCGTGAAGTACTGTTCGACGATTTCAGAAGATTCCGATTCCGATAGATTTCGCAAGGGCTTTTGATCGTTGGTTTTTGAATAAACAACCCCCATGCCGACTTGGTTCATAACCTCGGTTTCATCTGGAAAGCGTTCAGGATCAAACACCAGTCTCGAGAGCGTATTCTCAGAAATCCAAGGAGCTAATTGTGATTTTTCATAAGCAAGTCTCGCCAATTTATCGGTGAGTCCATCTGTCATTACGTCCAGCTCTCGCTGCAGCTCTTGGCTTGAAAGCAGGAGGCTGCTAGCGATGTGCTCGGGAATGCGAGTGCTTGCGTGTGGGACATGAATAACCACAGGAGACAGATAGTCTCCGGGTATTAGGTTCCAGTTCATAACTTGTTGCCTCTTTCATTACCAGTGGCCATCTGGGCCATATACTTTTGTCAATTGCTTGACCTACTCATTTCCCTTTGCACCTTCGCCGATGGTCGGCAGGTTGCATGCTGAAGGCGGGAAGCCTCTTAGTTCAGCCATCTTCTAGAACCCTTAAGAGTTCGAGTCGGTTAGTATTTTTTCTTAATTCTTAGTTTCATTACCGCGAAGGTAAATGTCAATTCGCTTTTCCTTCTAAGGTTCAGACAGGGGAGAGACGGGCGTCGCATTGCTCCTTAGAGAAGGGCGGCGATCAATAGCTTGCCAGAAGATTTGTCTGGCAGAGTCAGCTAGGCCTCTCCTGAAGGACAGGTCACTTAAGCAGTTTGGTAACTAGAGCGCCCTAAACTTGCTTAAATGGTTGAAAAAGCTGTGGTATTCGAAAAATCCTCGGACAGAGTGGGGCTCGTCATTGGTCAGGGCGAAGACAGCGAGAAGGCTGGGAGCAACAAGTCCACCAGAGTTTTAGTGCTTTGGAAGACTGACGCGGAGGCCGTTCCAGTTCAATTGGGGAGAGACGTCATTGGGGGAACATTTCCGTCTCTGCTCCTTCTAAAGCACTCTTCTAAGGAATTTCTTGAATCACTCTGGGTGGCCGACCCTGGCTCCGTGGTTCGCCTGGCACTCGAAGCCTTTCCAGAAAAAACGGCTGCAGCACCAGGGATTGTAAAAGAGCTCTCTAAAGCCCCGAATTCCATTGAGACCAAAGCAGAGAATGTCGAAAAGATTCTCAAGGACTTGGTTCTGAAGAAACTCGTAAGCCTTGACCCCCACAGGAAGGGCTGGCACACCCTTTCGAGCACACCCGAGGGTACTTGGCCGGAGCGCCTCCAATGGCTTTGGGATTACGAATCCGGAGCGCCGAAGAAACAAGTTCGAGACGTGAGTGCTGCGCCAAGGAGTCCATCATCACCTTCAAAGAAAGGGGAGAAAAAAACACCTTCACCTAAGACAGAGTTGACGAAAAAGCACAGTACTAAGATCACACCTGCAGCCGCCGAACTAGCGCCAGCCGCATTCTTCGTCGCTGAGCTTTCAGGAGAATCAGCTCAGGAACCAGCAGGCTACTCAAACTGGCTATCCTCCAACTGGGAAGCAGCAGGCAAAATCGACCAAATCGCCGCCATCAAGGGGCTGCTCTCGTTGAAGAAGGCAAAACGGTCTCACTGGCCCGTAATCGCCCTAACAACTAGATCAAGCTGGCTGGCAGAAGATGCCTTGATCTACAGCAAGATTTTCAGCTCAGCGATCATTCCGCAAATAGCTAGGACATCCGGGTTGAAGTGGGAGGCGAAGCCCTGGATCAAAGTTGAGCTTATAAAAACCAAATCAATTGATTTTGGAGGCTGCAAGCCTCTTCAAATTTTGCGCGCAGATGAAAATATTGAAGCACTTACTGGCCCTGGGATTGCGGTTCTTGCGCAGCTACGTGAGCACATCATGAAGTCCACAAAGTTCAAAACCGACTATCTAGAGGCCCGCAAACACAATCAAAGTACTGCTGATCAGCTTTTGGCTGCCACCGTTGCCAGAACAGCTTGGGGTTCAGGTCGCCTGAATCTGGCCCTTCGAGCGGTCAAAGCTCTAAAGATAGAGCCCACGGCGATTCCGATATTTCAGGACGCGTCCGTTGAGGATGTGGAAACCACACTTAGAAGTGATCTTGTATCCTCTCCAGCTCACGCGCAGTGGTTGCGCGACGTTGCTAGTGAAAGAATTAATCAGGTTTTGCCAAACCTAATTGGCCTGGACGCGTCATTGCGAATCATCTCAATGGTTAGTGAATTCGGCTTGCTCCTGGACCCGAAAATCTTAGGTCAGACATTCCGAAAAGCGATGGTTGGAGATCCCAATGCAAAATACCTGGTCAATGAGGTATTCAACGAAGCTGTCGTTCATGACCATGCAGAGCGACTGCAGATTGCGGAAACGGGTATGAGTCGCCTTGATTCTGCGCTCAAAGCCTTGCAGGCAACTGCGCTCAAAGAAAAGGCTGAACTGAAGAGACTTCAGGACAAGTTGCTTCAAAGCCGGTCCGATGAAGAGCACGAGCTTTCCAAAGATGCTATGTTCGCGAAGCTCCCAATTCTGAAGGCACTTGCTAGGGCCATGGCGGCCGCGCACGAGCTGTTGGAACATAATCCGCAAGCGGTTGCCCGTTTTGAGATCATTGGTGACCAGGTCGGCCTGCAGACAATTGGAGCTCCTGGCTCGAGCGTGCTATTTGATCCCATTAACTACGACAGCCCTGCGGGCGGAATTGCCACTGGGGAATCTGTCACTGTTCAAAATGTGGGTTACAAGTGGCAGGATGGCGAATCAGAACTTGTTTTACTCAAAGCACTAGTTATATAAGTTAGTAAGGGGGACCAATGATTTGGGGTGTTGATTTTGGTACTAGTACATCTCTTCTCAGTTATTCGACGAGGCAGGCGGTCAGAACCGCCCCGCTAGGAGCTACCAATAACTGGATCCCCAGTCTTGCTGCAGTGAATAGCGACCGCTTGCTTTTCGGAGAGGACGCCGAAAACGAATCCGCGGACACGCTCATTCGTGGCATCAAGCGCAGTATTACCGAGGGAAACAAATCCCATATCACAGTCGGTGAGGGGAGCCAAGCGCGAGACATTTCGGTCGACGAAGTGATTCTTGGCCTCTTGAGGAAAGTGCGCACTATCGCCGCGAGGACAATGGGTGATGATGACGTCACTGCACGTTTTGGTTGCCCAGCGATGTGGGATGGAGTAAGGCGAGAGCGACTACTGGAGCTCGTTAGCAAGGCTGGATTCCAGACTCAAGATGAACTATTGGTAGATGAGCCGGTAGCTGCCTGCATCTCTTGGGTCGAGGGACAAAGAACAGCTGGCGAAAACATTAAAGGCAACGTCCTCGTCTACGACATGGGCGGTGGAACTCTTGACGTAGCTGTCATACACGTTGACACCTTAAGCGGGCAGGCCCCCAAGTACTTCGTTAAGTCGAGCAGGGGGATTGACACAGCTGGGGAGAAGATAGACCAGGTGATTGTCGATTTCCTAAATCTCCAGGTTTGTGCCGCAAAGAATATCTCTCCGGGAGAGGCGACCGCGGGGGAAAAGTGGCTCCTGCGTCCTGCAAGGGAGATGAAAGAAGCCCTAAGTCGAAGGGATCGGATTGAAACGGCCTTCAAGCATCCAGTTTTTGGAGAAATGACCCTGTCCCTAAGCGCAGTTGAATTGAGACAAATCGTTCAGCCAATTTTGGACGAGGCTTGGGCATCAGTGATGGCAGCACTGCGCGATGCAGAGCTCACTCACTATGGCCCGGGAACTGGGGTTAGCTATTACGACGTATTCGCAAAACTCCAGACAGGCCTGTTGGAGAGGGTTGACTATGTTGTCCTAGCGGGAGGAATGGCGAATATGAAAGCTGTTCGGGACGACTTCCTGGATCGAGGAATCCCCGAAACCAAGATTCAAATCGCTGGCGGCCGTTTAGGTCAACCCAACGAAGCCATAACCAGAGGGTTGGCTGAAGACCTAGAAACCCAGCAATTAAACCTTGCTAGACCTGCCTTTCACCTCGAGATTCACTGGAACCAAGAGTCGACCAGTTTGGACGGAAAAGTTAGAATTTATGAGGCTTACTCTCCCCTTTATGAGCAAGCAGACGCGGGAGTAATTCCGCACTTTCGATGGAGTCGTTCACCAGAAATTCCGAATTCTGCCGCAGCAGAATTGAAGATCGTGGACACAAGAACTGGAAACTCAGTACCTTTTGCAGACAGGAACAGCAGAGAAACCCAGTACGTCATTGATTTTTATATGCACAATCTGAAGCACATAACACTGGCGCCTAATGGGGTGCTTCAGGTAGTTGGTGGAAATAGAACCCCACACCTGCGAATCGCAAGTTGGCCTATTCTAAAGAACTCTGACGACCAGGCTGTGGAAGTTGTGCCAGTTCGTGAATCAGAACCTTATCTGCCAATGTGGTGGGAGTAGCCCTAAGAAAAAGTCACCTTTGCCACTGCGATAGTGAAAGACTCTGGGTGCAGCTCCCTCTTAGATTCGAAATCTTCATCTAAGTCTGCAAGCCTGAACTCTATTTTTTCAATCTTGCCACGCACCATTCTGAGGATGTTCTCTTCGCGACCATTCTCGATGTCCTTTTCAAGACGAGCAGTTTGAGTTGCTAGCTTTCGCTCCTCAACGGCCCTGTCTGCCTCAATGCGCGATGCAATAATTGCCAAGTTCTCCTGCTCACGCTCTGTGGTCTCAGCTCTAAACCTTTCAGACTCTATTGATCTCAAGAGGTTAAGGTCTGAGTCAGTCGCCACGGTTTGCGGACGGATCACTGAGTCGCGAATGGCAGCAGGGTTACTGAGCAAGAAATCTTCCACCTCAAGGTTTCTGCCTCCGTCTATAAGGTCCAAAACAGTCACCCACATTTCAGCAATAACATCTACCCCACTGGTTTTATAGACAGACCACATTGCGAGAAACTGCCCCCGCATTTCCGTCCCAAAGATTACACAGTCCGTAAACCTTCCGGCTATCAGACTTGGGTCGGCCAGGCTCGCCTGTGCAATTCTTACCAAAGGGTGTCTCGAGGACACGATCTCAGTCACACCCTTCGGGTGAGATGAACCAGTTAGAATGCGTGAGTCAAGAACAAAAGTAATTGGCTCATTCCTTCGGAATATCCTTAGCAGGGCGCTTCCAAGCTCCGAGCCCATGTCCAATGTTTTTGACCTGGCAACCGCAGAAGCCAGTGCCTCAGAGCCTCTGAATTCGACAACCGAGAGATCTGCAGATTTAGGGATGACACTTCCCCCAAATTTGTAGACCAGGTACTCAAGGTGGCCCAAGATTTCAGCCGGGGAAATGAACCGCCCTTTTTTTGGGCCACTTTCGGATAAGCCCTCAACATCGAGCTGGTCAAGGATCGAAAGGGTCTGCCGCTCCTCTTCAATACTCTGTCTGGTTTTGATGTCCAGCTCCAATGAAATCTCAACTTTTTCTAGTCGAGCTTCTCTCTCTTCGGCCGTTAAATTGGGGTTGATGTAAATCTCCGGCAAGGACTGCATGCCTTCTTGCAGAATTACCTCTAGGTCTCCCACGGTATTAGTGAAGATTTTGATTCGATCATAAAGCCTCTGGAAGATATCTGTCTCGATGGTTCCTGGCACGATCATGTTGTAAATCATGATCTTTTCGCTCTCCTGGCCGAAACGGTCAAGGCGGCCAATTCGCTGCTCAACCTGCATCGGGTTCCAGGGGAGGTCGTAATTTACCAACACGCTGCAAAATTGAAAGTCGAGACCTTCAGCACCGACTTGATTAGAGATCATAATGTCAAATTCTCCATCCCTAAAATCATCAATTAGCGCGTAGCGATCTGCGGGGGTAACCCCTCCATGAATTCCCTGAACCCTATGTCCGAGCTTAGACAGAGACGCCACCAGGTAGTTCACCGTTCCGCGGAAGAAGGTGAAGACGAGCACCTTCGTCTGCCCTTCAGCTTTTAGGTGCCTCAGTAATTTCTCAAATTCTATGAATTTGCTATCCGTTTCAGGGGCCGGTACTCCCAGGAAGACCTCAGAGGACACCTGCTCAAAAAGCTCAATATCATCCTCGTCAAACTCGAATAACTCATCCTCATCAATGAGCTCGGAGGTAAGAAGCTTCCGGTCCCGCAGGTTTGACACCATGACAGGAATCGAGCTACAAGTTTGCCTTAGTGGCATCTGCATGATGAATGCGTGAGGCATTCCCGCATCCTGGGCCTTTTTATAAAAGTACTGATAAACGGCCTCGTAAAAGTCCCTTTCCTGCTGAGTCCACGTGACTTCAATATTCGTCGACTCTCGAGTTGCCTGAAAGTCATTGGTGTCTACTTTTCTAGTCCGGTTTAGCGAACTAGACATGGTGTTTAAATCCGAAACCAAGAAATTGACTTGCGCTTTTTCTGCGGAGGTTAGTAAGGACTTTTGAGCAAGTGCCACCAATTTCTTGAAGCCGGGCCTCATGGCAACCAAGGTTCCAAATTGCAGAGCTTCAAGTTCGACCAACTCAGATTTAGCTTGGCTATTCTGACCAGACATCAAAAGCCTGCGCGCTTCTAGAAGATGCTTGTTCGGCTCCACTTGGTCCCTGAAAACTTGAAAGTCGGGGTAATGGTGAGGCTCAAGAAGATTCATCAGGTTAAATAAGTCCTCTTTTCCAAGATTCAAAGGAGTTGCCGAGAGCATCACAAGGAACTTACTGCTGTCAGCTACTAACTGTGCCAAGCGGTTACCTTGTGTCCCCTTATTTCTAAAAGCGTGAGCCTCGTCCATGATCACAAGATCAAATTCAATGCCAGAAGCCTCTATAGCGTCGTGAACGGAAGCTCGTCCTCGCAATGACTCGAGGCTCATGACGGCCGAGAGCGGCTCCTCAGGATTGTGCTCTAGGCGCTCCAGATAGGCCTGAAGGTCACTCAGTCGCATAATCTGAAGTTCTCGCATGAAACGATCACGCATTTCCCTGCGCCACTTACCAAGAAGTGACGAAGGTGCAATAACAAGAACCTTATTGAGCTTTTGTCTTTGCTCTAGCTCGGTCCAAATCAGACCAGCTTCGATTGTTTTGCCTAGGCCAACCTCGTCGGCCACCAGAATACGGCCCCTTTGAGATTTGATCATCTTCAAGGCTGGCAAGAATTGATAAGGGCGAAATATGGTGCGTGTGGCCGCAAACGAATAAAGGGTGTTTGTTAGGGGGTAATGCAATTTGGCCCAAGCAATGGTGCGAACAAAGTCAGCCCCCGCAGCAGGGGACTGCCTGCGCCAACTCTCAATCTTTTTTGGGTCCCCCGGTAGCCGCTGTAGTTCACCTGGAAGAACCAAGCTCCTACCCGAAGAGGGGGAGTCGATCTCAAGTGAATATCCACTTTCGTTCCAAAGTACGTTAGCAATTTGCACAAACTCTTCACGATGTTCGTGTAATGCCCAGTCTCCAGCGATGAATGGAGGGGAGTCCTCGATTGACTCCGCCTTATTCCACCAGTCGTCGAACTTTTGAAATAGGTCGTAGGCGGGGTCTGAAAGTACATAAAGACTACTAATCGAATATGGCTCCAAAGATGCGCCGACGCAGGACAATATAAGCCCCTGGAACCTGCCAGCGCTTCGACGCAGATAGATACCGCTTGGGTAATTTCCGAGACCGGACACTTCTTTTAGAGAGCGAAGCTCTGCAGATAATGATGGTGCCGCGCCTTCATGGGCAGCCTTATCCCCCGATACGCTGAGCAACTGAAAGAGCTTATTGTCGATCGTTGCTAGATCAACCACCTCAGTCTCATCACCAAGGTAGAAGTAATCGTCGTCAGAACCAGCAAAATCAAAAATGATACCCTCAAGTTTTCTCTCTGCTCCAGAATAGAGTGAAGTTGTGACTTTATAAAACCTCAAAGGGGAACGATGGAGTACTGGTGGGTAAACCAAAAACAAACCTATAGGCAAGAGATTGCCGGAGGTTTCATGTGGTCACCCAAGAAAAATGCGGACGGTGGCACGAGTCCCTATTACGACTTCATGACTCAAGTACAACCCGGAGACATAGTTTTTTCCTACGCAAACGCCCAAATAATTGCGATAGGCATTGCCACATCAAGCGCGTACACAGCCAATAAGCCAAGGGACTTCGGCAATGCCGGCATAACTTGGTCAGAAGAGGGATGGGCAGTCGATGTTGACTTTCAAAAAGCTGAAAAACCATTGACCCCAAAGCTCCACATGAGTCTCATCGCACCTATGCTTCCCCAAAAGTACTCCCCGATTCAAGCTAACGGAAACGGCAACCAGGTCTACTTGACAGCGATCTCAAGCGAGTTGGGTTCTTTACTCCTAGGCCTATTGGGTTCCCCAGAACTAGTAGTCGGCGCAAACACCCTGGAAGACCTGGCCTTCGACGAAACAGAACAGCTCATAGTCCAAGATGCAATGCTTGAAGAAACAATGAAGGCCTCCTTGGTGCTGGCAAGAAGAGGCCAGGGAAAGTTCAGAGAACGGGTGGAGTTTTTCGAGGGCAGTTGCCGGGTAACAGGAGTAACTTCATCGAAGCTACTAATTGCCAGCCACATCAAACCTTGGGCAACTTCCACAAACGAAGAAAGGCTCAATGGTCATAATGGCCTGTTTCTCTCTCCTCACTTGGACAAGCTGTTTGATTCAGGCCTCATGTCTTTTGAGAACACTGGGGAGATTCTGTTTTCGGACGACCTAGACAGGGATGTTCTGGAACGATGGGGCATAGATGCAGCCAAGAAGGTCAAGAAGTTTGGTCAGGATCAGTCTTATTTCTTGGGGCACCATAGAGAGAAGGTGTTCGGAAAGAACGTTCGATTCCCTGGATAGGTACGCAACTCTCAACTCTGGGCCATGCGCTCAGTCATTCAGCAACTGTCCTAGACGCACTAGCTGAAAACACCGGCCCTTTCCGGCTAATTTATTGTCCAGATAAAGCCAAGGGAGGTCAGATTCTCTTTTAAGGCTCTTAGGTTCTCTTCGGACACGTTGCTGATGCTTCGAGCTTCCAATCTAATTTCAAGCGATGAGGTTACCCCTTCAGCCACGAGTAGCGCCAGGATGTCAGCACTTAAGTTTGCCAGTAGTTTGTTGTAGTTGGCGTTAAGTGTGATGGATGCCTCTATACCCAGTTGCTCAAAAGTTTCAGGTGTAGGATTTGGGCCCGGGTCCTCGGGTGTAACAACTGGACCGTCTGGTTTTGGCCGTTCCAGCTGTTTCTGCTCCTCCGCCACTTCACGATCAACTATCAACGTGGAATCAGTGATAGTGAAGCACGCGACGTTCGAAAGAGGCAAGATTATATTTCGATATTTTCCGCTCTGTTCATCGAAAGATTCTGCGATCGCGAATTCGTCATCGTCAAGCAACGTAGCCACTGAAAGCCCGCGAAGTGCTTCATCCAGAACTGTTCGAGAGGTGAGCTTCGGCAAGTACGGGAACCTAGTGAAATATTCCCAGGCCTTGCCTAGGGTCATGTGGCCTCCTAGGAAGCTTGACAGGAGGGATCTGTGCAGCTCTGCGCCAAGGGCTGACGCGCTAATTTGATCTACCAAAATGCCGCTTCTCTTTAGCTTAGAGGCCACTCGTTGAGAGGCCAGATCTTCGGTCACATCAAATTTATCAAGCTCAACCACAGCATCACTTGTGACATCATTCTGTGATAGGAACGCAACCCACTGATAGCTTTCGCGAATTTTGCCGTCCAGAAGTACGGTGAAGCTATCGAGACGAGCCTTGGCTTGGTTTTGCGTCTGAGGATCAAGGTTCATCTCCTCAGATCGTTCAAGGATGTCTTTCCATGCCAAGTAACTTCTCGCAACTTCGTTCAGCGCCTCTGAACGATCGGCATCACTCACTACGACCACAACTGTGTTGCGCTGTATTCGCTGAGCGCCTCCACGTTTTTCTAACACATCCTTGGCAAGGACATACCCCTTGGACGCTGCACCATCTTTACGGGAGTAGGTGTGTTCAGGATGCAAGACAGCCAATTTTTGAAGATCGTTATCAAGAACATCGGCAGACGCCTGGATTCCAACACTGACGCTAGAAAAAGGTGCTTTAAATTTAAAAAGCTCGCCAAGTCGCAGAACAATTTCCTGCCAGGCCAGCTCCGGTTTCGACTTGAGAGACTCCGCAAGCTCCTGGGCTGTCCTCTGGACTGAAGGGGAAGTGTCAAACCAAACGCGCGTTCCTTGCTGATAAAAATAGGCTGACCGTTGCGACAGAAGGTCAGTGGCTAAAGAGAAATTTCCCAAAGAGTCACCTGGAACTGACACTCCTAGGTGAAGGTTGTGCTCTTCCAGGCCCTTGTGGGAACTGTTTAGTGTCGGTGCGGATCCAATGAAAATAGTCCTGGCGATCCGCCTCGTCAGGTTGCGCTGCCCAAGAACTGGTCTTTCTGCATCTATCTTGAAAGAAATAGAACTACCAGAGTCAATTTCTGAGTCCAGAAGTGGCTTCCAGGCATCCTCCAGATATTGAGACATGGCCTGTGAAACAGAAGCGTCAACCAGGGGAACATTACCTGGCATTATCAGAGGTGAAGAGTCGTTAGAAGTCCAGAGTGAGTGGACAATCGTGGACATGAGGTGCAACACGCCTCTAGTTCTTTGGAACCGCTCTAGGGTTGCCCAGTCTCTATAGAGGCGATCTAGAAGTTCTGGGTGAATTGGGTAGGAGCTTCTAATTCTTTCTTCGTAATCAGCTTCGCGGCATTCCTTCGGAAACTTATTCCCACCATCCCTGTACATATGGGCGAACTGCTTCGCAATTGCAGCGATCTCGTTGATTTGATCGCTATTCGAGTCTTTGAATAACCTTCTCCGGACAATCTCAAAAGCTTCGTCCTTGGAAGATGGCCTCCACTGATCGGCAACACGTCTAATGACATTTTGCAATCTATCAAGTGCTCTTCTACCATTTTCGCCACCCACTTCGATCATTGCGCCCGGAACCATCTCATCGCCCGGACTTGCATCCGAAGCCGGAACCGAGACCACGAGCATGCAGCCCGGCGAAGACATAACAGCCTCCGTCAATGCTTGAGCAAAAGTAAATTGAGTATCAAATGATCCAGCGGGAAGATCCTCTCGGTCAACCAATTGACGAGCGTATGCCACCCATTCGTCAATGAGGATAAGAGCTGGTCCGTAGGTATCAAAAAGCACACCTAGGGACGACCCCGGATTTGTTCGTTTCTCGTCGCTATCTCGAATTACCTCATACGCTTCCGAACCACCAAGCTGCCAGGCTAATTCACCCCAAATTGTGTGAACCCGGGTGCCGTCATCCTTGTCGGAAACTTCACCTGGCTTCAACGCTGTGCCGACTAGGACAACTCTCTTGACTTCTAAGGAATCAAAATTCACAACTTTGGATGCCTTAACGAGCTCCTGCAACTCCTGAGGAAGAGAGCTTGCAGGCTCCCCGCTAAAAAGGTGAAATAAAGAGAGCATCGAATGGGTCTTGCCGCCACCGAAATTAGTCTGAAGGTTCACCACAGGGCTAGTATTCAAGTCTCCGCTGAGCCTGTTTAACGCCTTTGTTAGCAAGTCCCTAAGCCCGCCAGTCAAATAAGTTCTGGCGAAGAACAATTTAGGATCCGCATAGTCAGGCGCTCCAAGCCCTCTGGAAACTTTATCTAAATCTGCTGCAAATTCCGATGCGTTGAACTGACCCGTGGCGACGTCATCATGTGGCACCGCAATTTCACGCCAGGGCCGAATTCCCTTCGATGGGGAATCAACATTCTGTGACTTTCTCACGACCTGTCGCGTCTGCTCTTCGAAAACCGCTCTCGTCAAGTCAAGTCGTACCTTTCGAAGATCATCGGCAGAATCGCTAGCATCCACAGCTCTCAACAGCCTCTCTCCTGTATCAAGAGTACGAATTGCATTTTCCCCGGATATTGGCTGGTTATGCGCCCACTTGTTCCGGTCATCTCGAAGTTCCGAGGCAAAACCTTGCTGTGCACGGCTCAAGAGATTTTTAAACCTATAGCCATGCTCAGTAATGGCTCTAAGTTGCACTTGAGGGTCATTTTTGTCTAAGACTCGTGCTCCAAGACCCCCATCATTATTCAGCTGAGACGGCCAATCGGGTCCCAAGGACTCGGTCATCACCTCGTCTACAAAATCACGCAACCCCTCTGCGAGAAGCTCAAAACCCTTGCCAACTCGATCTCTATAACTAACTGTCATTGTCTTCCCCACTGTCGTTTGAATCCGAATCATCGAAAAGTGCTGGAGTGATGGATCTCGTGTGACTCGACTGACTTGCGGTAGTAATGTCGCCCCACATCCCAACAAGCATGTTGAACAGTCCTGCATCCTTTGAATTTCCCAGCTTTTCAGCTGTGTGATAGGCAAAGAAAGCCATAGCTTTGACTCTTTCGAGACCAGCTCTCCTGTCGATCTTGGCCATTAAGCTCGCCGCGCGATCCACTCCGTCCTTTTCTAAGACGCCAGACAATCGAACAACGCACTCCCAAATACTCACCCTAAAATCAGTTTCTGGATCCCACTCGTGGGCCACCTCTGAGGGCCTCAATAGCCTCGCCTTGCCAGCACGGGCCTCAAAAATACCACTCCTAACTAGGTCATTCACTGTCGTGTCCTTCGCGGTGGCTAGCTGCTCTGCCTGGCCACTGGTTGCGACTTCCCAGCCATACTGCTTGTACCAGGTCATGCAGAAGCGAGAGTCGGGATCCATGTCCGCGTCTTGGTCATCGAGCAACTTGTCAAGCTCATCATTTATTATCGACAATGCATCACGAACTCTCATCAAAGAGCCATCGGGTTCTTGGACAGAGGTGTATCTACTAAAGACAGACATTCCAGGACCGATGGCCGATTGCGCGAGGTCCACAGGAGAAATATCTGATGCGATAAGTTGTCGAAGCGCGCCAGGAAGTTCAGTGCGCAAAGCAGACACCAAAGCTCTACGAGAGGCAGCTGAAGCGGACCCTGGTCTTTGCCGGCAGGCCAGGACGACTGATGAAGCAAGCGCGTTCGAACCTAGTCCAATGGTTCTGTTCGCCATTTCAGTTCTAACTGGCCAAGTTGCGGTTATTTCAAAGCCGGCCGCGATTATTCCATTCAGCAACGTCTCCCACCCGGTAGAAACTGTCCCGTCACTCGAAGTGTCGGTCTGTTTGTAGGCGTAATAGACAGTGATGGGGATATCTGATCTGGCTTCACTCATGTTCGAAAAGACAGAGTTGAATCCTTCAACAAAAAAATCTCGAGCCGAGTCCTTGGACCCCTGCCTCACCTTGTCCGCAACAAGCTCTTCAGACTTTGGAGTTGAGACAGTCGCAAATAGCTCCGGGTTGGTCTCCCGCAAATTGTGGCGAAGCCATGGGTAGAAGAAGTCAGAAAGATCTGCGTATCCCACATTGTCGTAGTAGGGAGGGTCGGTAGACACTGCAAAACCTTGGTAGTCACGATTCGAGGCATTCCTCTGCGAAACAATTGCCGGTTTTCGCTTCGGTGCTTTCTGGATCGCCTTGGCCACCCACTCAGCTTGCCCTAAAAAATTGCCCGTTGACCCAGAGAATGGGTTGGACTCGGCATAATCCCAGGCCATAGAAATAACTTGCTTCGAGAAGAGGTTTCTCATTTTTTCCGCACCACTATGCCAGCTGCACAAGGAGTTGCCGTAGTCCATGGTCCTCGACATGGCTAACGCTATGTAAGTTGCGATTGCAGACGCGTAATCAGCCTTATGTCCAGATTCGATTTGGTCAGTCGATCCAGTCCCGATCAGCTCCTCACTGGCCATAAGGTCATTGAGTGCGTCGGACATTAGTTGATAAAAAGTCAACTGTCTCTTTGTAAAGAGGTCGTGAAGGGAAGTCAGTCCATAGGGGGATGTCCAGCAGTTGTTCACATTTTGTGACAACTTAATATTTGGTAGCTCGATTTGCAAGTCTTCAACCTTAGAAGCTGAGGCATGAAGATCGGATGCTGAAACATACGCTCGACCTTTTCGAGTGTCTAAGATAACGGCCAAAAGATGCGACCCAAGCCCAACTCTCCTGCCCTCCTCCTTAATGTACGCGAGTGGAATGGGGGTCCCGTCCACAATGGAAACAGCGCCTTTCCGATCGAATGTCCCCTGCTTAAGGCTTTCTTCCTTTGGCAGGCCTTTTCGAACTTCATAAGTCAGATTTCCATTTTCCCAGATAGGTTTGATATAGGCCTCTCGGGCCTTTTTCTTAGAGAGAACCCAGGACTTCACCAGCGGCACCTGAACTGGAAGAGCTGGATTCGGATTCTGAACCGTTCTTGCCCACATCCAGGCAATTACGTTGCATTCTTCTCCTTCATGAATGACCTTTGGGTAATTTTGACCAATCTTCTTTTCAACCTGCGCGAGAACTTCTCTTGCAAAGTAACGAACATCATTCGCCAACCCAAGAAACCCCATGCCTTCCGGCGTCTGATACTCCTCGGAGGTGTTTAGGGAGGCAGCATCCAGGAACTTTTGAGGAATTTCAATCATGGCTTTGTTTAATAGGACAGCCAGTGGATTTAGATCTGAGGCTTCTGTCGGTAGGCCCATTCGCAGCGCCTCCATTGGAATTGCGCCTCCACCTGCAAAAGGGTCTAGGACAGTTGGAAGTCCCTCTGGAAATTGAATCTTCAATTCTGACTCAAGCTCCGCGAGAAGGGACTCGTCCGTTGTTGCTTCCCACCTGACAGCTCGCTCAATTAGCTGATGAAGCCTTTGACGCTCTGCATCTTGAGCTTCTTCAGTTGGAAACCTGTCCGGTCGAGAGCCAGGATCGTCAATGAGCTGCGCAAACAAAACGGCCCTGGCAGCAGCCAATGGCCTTCTCGCCCAATAAATATGCAAAGTGGAAGGATGACCGTGCCGAATCGATTTCTCCCGAGCGCATGCCGTATTGATCGCCTCTATTGGCATTGAAACTTCAATCAGCTTTTTCGTCCTAGTCAATTGCTCGCTTCCTCCCTCTCAGCAAGTGGCTCAAAGCCGACTCGCCAAAATTGCTTCCAGTCCAGGTTGACTGACGCAATTCGCGCATCCACCGTTAGGTTAGCGAATGCATCTGACACGTATCGGAATTCGTCAAAGTCAGCTCCTTTTGACGAGACCATCACTAGGGCAAGCAGGTGATTTGCCCCCTGTGTTTGGCCGAAACTTAGCTCGCTTGCGGTTGCAAGAAAAGTATCTGATCCTTCTATTCGACCCTTGACTTCTATAAAAATCGACTTGCCGTCTCTGCCTCGCGAAATGATATCAAAACCTTTATTGTTGCGAGCTTGCTCTTGAGGGTCCTTGCCTCTCGCAATTTCAGTCCTAAGAACTAGGTCCACTGCTCGGCGCTCGACCTCTCGCATTGCTTCCTGGTCTTTGCTTCGTTGAACATGTGAACCAATCGGCATCATAGATTCGGGTATAACCAAAGCAGCAGCAATAGTTTTTGGTATTCCTATTACCAAGCTCTCTTCAAGTAGCAATTCGGCGAGTCTGGCTTTTTTTCTTTGTTCGAGATCAATCGCTTTCTTAGTTGCGACTTCAGGCTTTTTAGCGGAATCTTTGGCTTCAACAAGATTGAATTCAAGTGCTTTTCCATACCAATAGCTGATTTCCTGATCAAGTCTTTCTTCCACCTGTGCGCGTATTCTCTCCACCTGCTTAGATACACGGGTTTTCAGAGACGGGAATTCCTCCTGCATCATTTTGGCGACGGAATGCTTGCGAGCTGTGGATTCCATCTGCAGGAAACTCAGGTTTGGCATTAGGGTCCTGCGGATGTATTCCAACTCCTCAGCTGATGGAGTCGAGTAGTCGATGTAGGGGGCGGTGTTAGCAATAGATACTTCGCCCTTATCTCCTACCTCAATGAAGTCAAAATGCCTGTCGACCACAAGAGGAGGATTGGTGGAATTTGAAACCTCTTGAAGAACAGAGAACAGCACAATAGGGTAATTGGCCTGTTTGTTAGACCTGTCAATGAGTATTGTTCCCTCCAGCAATGCATGAGAAAGATCGACCAAAGTCTTTTCAACAACCGCAGTCATAAGCGCGCTGCCTGGAGCTATCAAATATGCATTAGGCGAACCTTCGAGTCGCACATTCTGCCGATCAAAAGTGACGCGCTCATACGCGGAAGCAACAGGGCCTATTTCCAGATTTCGATTTGCTAAAGAGGTCAGATGTTCCGGGACTTTTGTAATTTCATATCTCCCGTTCTCTCGAGCTTTGAGGTTTCCAGTTAGCCTCTCAAAGGCCGGTCTAAAGAATCCGGCTATAAAACCAGGCTGTAGCCTTCGGATCTGCCGTGCCTCGAACTCTTTTGCCACGCCTGAAGGATCGAATGGGCTTTGAACAACATCGAAAAGGGCTCTTTCAGCCTGAAGCTCCTGAAGCCCGGCTGCTATGCCTTCATCGATGACTTCGTCACGCCGAGCCTGGACGGCTGGATCGTTGCCATACCTTATCGCCTCGATAAGAAGTAATTTCAACGACTTCTCGCTGAATGGGGCTCCCTGGCCAAGCACATTGAACAGATTCCCGTTGTACGCCGTCGACTGTTGCTCAATTTTGCCAAGGAGCGTTTTGAATACCTCTCCCTCACGCGTCCCCGCGGCAATCATGTTCCATAACCAACAAACTTCAGTTTGCCCAATCCTGTGAATGCGGCCAAAGCGTTGTTCAATTCTGTTCGGGTTCCATGGGAGGTCGTAGTTCACCATTAGGTGGGCTCGCTGCAGGTTTAAGCCTTCGCCTGCTGCGTCGGTCGCAACTAAGACTCGGACTGCTGGGTCCTGAGTGAATGACTCTTTAGCCCGGTTGCGCTCCTGGCGACTGTGGCCTCCATGGATTGAAACAACCGCGTCTGAGTTGCCAAAAAGATTAGAAATTCTCTCTTTTAGGTATTGAAGAGTGTCCTTATGCTCAGTGAAGACTATGAACTTTCTTTCGCTCGCCGGTTCATCAATACCTTCTAGTTCATCCACCAAAATGCTTCTTAACTGGGTCCACTTCTTATCGTCCTGCAGTGCGTGGACAGAGCGAGCCTTATTAGTAAGTCTGGAAAGTGTCGTCAGCTCAGCTTTCAGCTCATCTAGAGTCTCTGCAGCGGTGACTAAATCCAAATTCTGGTTTTCCTCTGCCTCCTCTAATTCTCCGGCCGTGAATTCATCGTAAATGTCATCTTCTTCATCGAGTTCAATTAGACCTGGCAAATATAGTGACTGCGCAAAGGATGCGCTAGCTACGCTGGCCTCTAAATTCATCAACCATGATCGCAGTTTTTCTTCGCGTCGTTCTAGTGATCTCAAAATTGCCCTCGGGCTGCTGGCAAGTCGTCTTTGAAGAATAGTCAAAGCGAAACCAACATTATTTCCGCGTTTTTTATCTCCTGCTTCTGAGATTTTCTGCGCTCTGTTCATCTCTTCTCGTACATATGACGTCACTTCGTCATATAGCTCTTGTTCGTGTGATGATAAGGAATACTCGACGGTCTGGGCTTTGCGCTCTGGGAAAAGGGCCTTGCCCTCGAGGGTCACCAAGTTTTCTTTTACCAGCCTGCGCATGAGGCCTGAGGTGTCAATCCGGTGAGACCCTGACCTAGCTTTTCCCTCGAACCTGTCCTCGTCTAATAGCGACAAAAAGAGCTGAAAATTCTCGTCATTGCCAGCGTGTGGAGTCGCGGTCATGAGAAGAAAATTAGTCGTTAGCTTAGAGAGCCTTTTGCCAAGCTTGAACCTCTTTGTCTGCTTTGGTTCGCCTCGCCAACTGGCATAGTGAGCGCTCATTCTGTGTGCCTCATCCACGATGATCAAATCCCAAATTGAGCTATCAAGTGCACCCTCGACCACTGGATTTGACCGACTCAATTGATCCATTCGCGCAATCACGAAATTCTTTGCCTCGAAAGGGTTCACTAAGTCTGCACCGTCTAAATCAGACTTCGTAATAGTTTCAAAATTGAGGCTGAATTTCTCCGACAGCTCCTGCCGCCATTGGTCCAAGAGGCCCCCGGGGACGACAATCAAACAGCGCTTTAGGTACCCACGGAGGATGAGCTCCTTTATGTAGAGGCCGGCCATAATTGTTTTCCCGGCACCGGGATCATCAGCAAGCAGAAACCTCAGTGGAACTCTTGGAAGAAACTCATTGTAGACAGCCCTAATCTGGTGGGGTAGAGGGTCTAAATCTGACGAGTTTATAGCGACTAGCGGGTCGAAAAGACCCGCCATTTTCATTCTGAGAGCTTCCATCGCCAGCTTAAAATCATCAGGATCTGCTGAAAACCCTGATCTGGGGGCATTGGTTGATGGGGTTAGTTTCGATATTTCCTCCTGGGAGAGATAACTACTGCCGGTTTCACCGGTTGACCGTCTAAAAAAAATGAGGCAAAGCCCTTCCCCTTCCTCAATTACAGACAGGACCTCCACAGGCTCACCGGCAATGAGGCCGTCAACGAATTTGATTTCCAGCAGTTTTGCTCTGTTCACTGTGCCCCTTAATTCTGTGCGGCTTTGACCATCGATGCTTCACAGTCTCGTGAACGACTCTGTTCGGAACGACATCCACATCGAGCTTATCTGGAGAGCTCGACATTGTTCATATCCCGCATAATTGCTTTCAGGATGAACTATTCGATCGCAAACCCATGAGTAATTTTCTATTTAGGACGCTGATGTAAAGACTGCCCTGGCCACTGTTGTTCGAGATCGCCATCGAGAGAGCTGTCGCAAATCGCTACATCGTCGCCGCAAAGAAGCCCGAGTCCGGGTCACTAGTGGCACAGTCCTGCATTTTCCCCCGGGCCAAATACACCGGACGCCAAACACCTTTTGTCAGCTCCGTGGGGCCGCTCACTTGTATGTGAAGGAGCTGTGCCTCTGGAGCGAAACTAATCTCGTTCTCGAACGCGTGTAGGCAATCGAAATGGACTCCGACCGCATCATGACTCTTCAGCTGCACGACCTGGCCGTTGTATTTGATCTCGAGTGTCTCGAGGTCTATCAACTCAACCTCAGCTGGGAACCTTTCTTTGTCTCGCATGACATTGAGCTGGATGAAATGAGTTTTGTGGCCCGGCTTATATAGCCAGCAGTCTTGTGGAAATGATTCGGACATTAGAGCCTCTCTTACAGGGGGCTTATGCCCCACGACTTGCCCCAGCAATTGCTGGGGCCGCATCTTCTGCTGGAGCACCCGAGGTCGTGGGACCGGGTTGCTAGGCAGCTAGCCAGTTACTTAGCGCTGCCATTCTTGATGCTGTGGATACGCTAGCGCAGCCCTCTGACATTTAGCGCTCTCCCGCCCCTTTTGAACTTCTGCCATAAGGCCTGGCTTCAAAAGCCAAACCCTTTCCCGCAGACCTCACGGAAGCACTTTGGATTCTCGTTTGTGAGAATGCAATCGCCAAGGTGGGGCATTCTGTCGGTCTAACTGAATGTAAAAACCTAGTCAAATGAATTGACTACAAAAACCTAGTAAATTATTTTGACTATGAAACCTTAGTCATATACTCTATTCTTGACACTGAATTGGGAGGGTTATGGGAACGCTACGCGGAACCGTGAGAGATTCTGAGGGGCTTGGGTTGCTGTTGCAGCAA
>Ga0209390_10003678_pt1 | contig 24405 bp, 11 predicted proteins | sample BON01_FD_187212 | JGI IMG/M metagenome (GOLD analysis project Ga0209390, IMG submission 187212) | Freshwater microbial communities from Lake Bonney liftoff mats and glacier meltwater in Antarctica - BON-01 (SPAdes) (version 2) | ecosystem: Environmental > Aquatic > Freshwater > Ice > Glacier... | reverse complement strand
GCTACTTTTCCCCGCTCGCTTTTTCTCTCGTACCGCGTCGCTCGCGTAGACGACAACACCCGTCGAACGCGCCGCGCTTTTGTTTCGCCGCTTTGCCTTTCAACACATCATAGTCGGCCCGGCCACAGAGACGCCGCCGAGCGCGTCGGGCGAGGAACAAGGCGCCTCGCCGGTCTTGAAGCGACAGAGGGCGGCCGGGCACCGTCGCCCCGGCCCCTCGAATCTATCCTCTGTATCTCCGGCCGGTCGCCGCGCCTTTTTTACCTCGTTCTCGTATCTGTACAGCTGTAACCACTATTTGAGAGTCGCTTGTTGTTTGGGCGTTGTCGTGATTTGCTAGGGAGGAGGCCGAGAATAAACGGGCGACGGCGACGGCGCAAGGGTCCAACGACGCCGACGACCAGGGCGCGCCCGCGCATGTAGGACGGGGACCAGCGCGGCCGTGCACGCGCCTCGTGCGGCGAGCACCGCCGCCGCCGCTGCGGAGGGGCGGTCGCCCCCCTTTTGCACGCGGTCTTCTACTGAATTCGCTTGGCATCCCCGCGGCGGCACAGCTTCGCCGGGCGCTTGTTGCTGACGCGACCATCTCCGGCCGGCTGGCGCGGTGCGGGGCTGGCGGGCGACGCGCGCGCGTGCGCCGGGGCGGCCGCCTGCGCAAGCTCGGCCACGGCGGGCGGCGGCGGCGCGAGGAAAGGCGACGGCGGCGGCGGCGGCGCGGGCGGCGCCGGCAGCAGGGGCCGCGCGCGCGACGCAGGGGGAGGGGCGGGCGGGGCGGCCACGGCCGCCGCGGCCCCAGAGACGCGCGCGCGGCCGCCGCCCGCGCCAGGCAGAGGCGCGCGCGAGGGCAGCGACGGGGACGCGGCGGCGGCGGCGAGAGGAAAGATCCGCCGCCGCCGCCGCCGCCGCCGCCGCCGCGGCCGCCGCCGCCGCCGCGCGACGCCGGGGCCGCAACCACCGCGTACTGCTGCTGCTGCTGCAGGGCCGCGAGCCGCGCGCGCAGGCGCGCGCACTCGCCCCGCGACGCCTCGTGCGCGCGCGCCGCCTCCTGCCCCTCCTCGCAGCGGCGCTCGAGCTCGGCGCACTGCTCCGCCAGCTCGGCGCACCGCTCCGCCAGCTCGGTGTTGCGGCGGTGCTGCTTGTCGTGCGCGTCCTTGAGCTTCTTCAGGCGCGGGATGGCTTCTTCGCGCCACGCGCGCTCCCGGGCCGCGCGCATGTCAGCGGCCGCGAGCTCCTCCTCCTTCTCGGCCTCGGCCGCCGCCGCGCGGCGGTCGGCTCCCTCCGCGTGCGCCTCGGCCGCCGCCGCGAGGCGGGCGGCCTCCTCCTTGTCGCCGGCGGCCGCCGCCGCGAGGCGGGCGGCCTCCTCCTTGTCGCCGGCGGCCGCCGCCGCGAGGCGGACGGCCTCCTCCTTGTCGCGCGCGCGCGCCGCCGACGCCGCCTTTGCCGCCGCCGCCACCGCCGCCTGCGCCGCCGCGCATCCCACCCGCTGCGCCGCGCGCCGCGCCTCGGCGCGCTCGGCCGACAGCGGGTCAGAGAGAGCCCTCCTTTCTGTTTTTTCTGTTTGGAGTTCTCAGCTCGTCGTCGGTTCTTTTGGCAGCAACGGGCTGGCGCCGTGCATGTTTCAGCAGCAGCGACGGGCGTTGCGCGCGCGCGGTGGGGGAGGGCTGTGGGAGACGATCTGTACGATCTATGTGGTCTCTAGGGGGATTCGTTTTGTCCAACTGTTTTTGGCCCGGGCGCAGCGCGGCTGCTTCTCGCGTCGTCGGCGTCGTCCTCGCGAGCTCGCAAAAATCGACTCTGGATTTGACGTGGGTCCCCCAACCCGCCCTCGGGGCCACCCCTAACGCGCGCCGGAAGCTTCGTCGCGTCAGCGAACCCCCCTCCCCCGCCGCCCCCCGCCTGCGCCTTGTGCTGCGCCCGCTGCAGCACAAACTGCGTCGCGTCGATGAGAACTCCGGCATCGCGGTACTACTCCTGCCCGCGGGGCGCGCTCAACAAGCGCGCGCGCCTGCTGCTCGCACCCGCACCGGCGTCGTCACCAGCACCGGCACCGGCGCCGGCGCCGGCACCGGCGACGACGACGGCCGCCGAGCGCGCTGCCGCCGCCGCCGACGCGCTTCTCTCCGACGCGGCCAACGACCTCGTCCTCCCGAGCCGCCGCGCCCAGCCGCCCCTGGCGCGCGACAAGCTGCGCGCCCTGCGCGCCGAGTCCGAGGCGCTCGCAAAATCCAAAAAGCTGGTCCGCGTGCAGGTGGGCGCGAAAGGCCTCAGCGCGGCAGTGATCAATTCGGCGGCCGGCGCCCTGGCCGGCGCGCCGTCGGGGCTGGTCCGCGTCCGCCTGGGCGACGGCTGCGGCCTCGAGCGGCGCTCGGCGGCGGTCGCCATGGAGCGGCTGCTGGACGCGGTGTGCGTCAAGCAGGTGGGCTTCTGCGTCACTCTATACCGAGACCGAGCGCTGCCCCGGCCCGACAACGTGCCCCCCGCCGCCGGTGCCGGCGGCGGCGGCGGCGGCGTCGCCGTGGTCGCGGCCGGGGCGGAGGACGGAGCGGCGGAGGCGGCGGAGGCGGCGGCCGCCGAGGAAGACGAGGCGGAGGCCCCCGCCGCGACGAGGCAGGACACCGGCGGCGGCAAGGGCGGCGGCCGCAGAAAGTCTGCGGGGGCCGGTGTCGAGGCGGGCGGCGGCAGCGGCGGCGGCAGCGGCAGCGCCGCCCCAAGGAAGAAGAAGGAGCGGCCGCCGACGTCGCCGCCCGCGTTCACGGTCGTTTAGATAGCCTCTTGTAAACTTTAAATCAACGCTTTGAAAAGGCCGGACGCATGAGGGGGTCTGCCTCGGGGCGCTGTGGGGTGGATCGTCGCGTGACCGTCTGCAAACCGCGTTTTCAGGCGCCCCATTTGCAAAGAAAAGAGGACGAACGATTGGCCTCCCCCCTTCGCCGCTGATTCGTCCTCGCGCGCGCCGTCGCCGCCCAAATATGGACGCCGTCGCTGCATGGGTGTCCCTTCGCCACACAACCCCCCCCTTTCCCCCAGTCACATCCCCCCGATCGCATCCCGTCGCCCGCGCACTCGGATCTCAGACCCCCGCATCCGAGCGCGAAGCGTCGAAAGCTTCGAAACGAGAGGCGCAACACACTAAATTCGAAGAACGAGAGGGAGACAAGCCGCCATGTTTAGCCGGGCGTGCGCTTGCCCGGGAGCGGTGAGCATGGCTGCGAGAGCTTGTGCGCCCGCCATTGCGGCGGGCGGCAGCGTCACGGACGAGGGGGGAGGACGGCGAAGAAGAGACAGCGCTGCCCTCTTTTTCAATCTCCCTCCCCAATCGCCCGCCCTCACCCACCCGCCCACCCGCCCACACCCCCGATCGCATCTGCCCCCGACCCGACCCAACGCGCAGGATATGGCCCACGCCGGCCCGTCGTCGATGATGGCAGGTGAGAGAAGGACGCACTCACGACACAGAGACAGAGAGAGGACAAGCGGCAAAAAGGATGGCTGTGGCCCGCGCGCGCGCTTGGCGCCCCTCTCTTTTCCCGTCAATGCGCCTGGGCCCCCAATCCTCCACCGGCGAGACCCCTCACGCCTCCCCCCCACCACACCTCATGCCCCCCACACACACCCGACCCCAACCATCGCAACCCAAAAGCAGCGCCGCGCGCCGCCGCCGCCGCCGCCCGCCGCCGCCGCGCGCCCGCCGCCGCCGCCGCCGGCCCGCCCTCGCGCCGCCGCCGGCCGTCGGCCGCCGCGCGCGCCGAGCCCGCCGACGCCGCCGTCGCCGCGCCCTCGCCCGCCGCCGCCGCCGCCGCGCCCGCGCCCACCATGGCCAGCTGGGACGCCGAGGTCCCCGCCGACTGGGACCGCCTCAGCGCCGAGGACATCGCCTCCTGGGACGAGGCGGACGGCCCGCTGACCCCCTTGCTGGATACCGTCAACTATCCGGTCCACCTGAAAAACTTCACGGTCGGCCAGCTGCGGCAGCTGTGCAAGGAGATGCGCGCCGACGTGGTGCACACGGTCAGCCAGACGGGCGGGCACCTGAGCAGCAGCCTGGGCGTGGTGGAGCTGACGGTGGCGCTGCACTACGTGTTCGACGCGCCGCAGGGTGAGAGAGGAGGCGGAGGGGAGGCCGAAGGGAGTCATCTCTTTTCGAGGGGTCTCTTTTGCTTTTTGCTTTTTGGTTTTTGGGTTTTTGCAGAGCGCAAGGGGCGGCGGGGGAAGCAAAGCCCAAAACCAAAAACAAAAACAAAAACAAGCGACGGCCAACGCCCGCCCGTGCACTGCCGGACCGCGCGCGGCGCGCGCCTTTGCTTGTGTCTGTCGCCGCAACACGGACACTCAACCACCCCCCCCCACCCCCACCCCCCCGCCGTCAAACCAATACAAAAACGCGACGCCACGCGCGACAAAACAAAACAAAACAAAACAAAACAAAACAAAACAAACCAAAACAAAACAAAACAAAACGACAGACAAGATCGTGTGGGACGTCGGCCACCAGTGCTACATCCACAAGATGCTCACGGGACGCCGCGCCCGCATGCGCACCATCCGCCAGACGGGCGGGCTCAGCGGCTTCACCAAGCGCAGCGAGTCCGAGTACGACCCGTTCGGCGCCGGGCACTCTTCCACCTCGATTTCCGCCGCCCTGGGAATGGCGGTCGGCCGCGACGCCCGCGGCAAGCGCAACAACGTGGTCGCGGTCATCGGCGACGGCGCCATCACGGGCGGCATGGCGTACGAGGCCATGAACCACGCCGGGTTCCTGGACAAGAACATGGTGATCGTGCTCAACGACAACCAGCAGGTCAGCCTGCCAACGCAGTACAACGGCAAGAACCAAGACCCCGTCGGCGCGCTGTCGAGCGCGCTGGCGCGCCTCCAGGCCAACAGGCCGCTGCGCGAGCTGCGCGAGGTCGCGAAGGGCCTGACCAAGCGCCTGCCGCAGCCGATCCAGGTCGCCACGTCCAAGATCGACGAGTACGCGCGCGGCATGATCTCGGGCAGCGGGTCGACCCTCTTCGAGGAGCTGGGCCTCTACTACATCGGACCCGTCGACGGGCACAACGTGGACGACCTGGTGGCGGTTCTCCAAGAGGTGCGCGCGGCCGACACGGTCGGGCCCGTGCTGGTGCACGTGATCACGGAGAAGGGCCGGGGGTACCTGCCCGCGGAGACGGCGCAGGACAAGATGCACGGGGTGGTCAAGTTCGACCCGCGCACGGGGCAGCAGTTCAAGGACGGCGGGGGGGCGGCGCCGAAGAAGAAGGAGGAGGGCGGCGGAAGCAGCAGCAACGGCAACGGCAACGGCGCGACGGCGGCGGCGGCGGCCTTGTCGGTCCCGGCGGTGGCGGCGGCGGCCCCCGCCCCCCCCCCGAAAAAGGCGGCCGCCGCCGCCAAGGCCATGCCCTACACCAACTACTTCGCCGACGCGCTGGTGGCCGAGGCCGAGCGCGACTCGCGCGTCATGGCCGTGCACGCCGCAATGGCGGGCGGCACCGGCCTCTACCGCTTCGACCGCCGCTTTCCCGACCGCACCTTTGACGTGGGCATCGCCGAGCAGCACGCCGTCACTTTCGCGGCGGGGTTGGCGACCGAGGGGCTGTCCCCCTTTGTCGCCGTCTACTCGACCTTCCTGCAGCGCGCGTACGACCAGGTCGTGCACGACGTGGCGCTGCAACGCTTGCCCGTCCGTTTCGCGATGGACCGCGCGGGGCTGGTCGGCGCGGACGGCGCGACCCACTGCGGCGCCTTCGACACGACCTACATGGCGTCGCTTCCCAGCATGGTGTGCATGGCGTCGTCGAACGAGGCCGAGCTGGTGCGCATGGTGGCCACGGCCGCGGCCATCGACGACCGGCCGTCGTGCTTCCGCTTCCCCCGAGGGAACGGCGTCGGCGTCGACCTGGCCGCCGCCGGCATTGGCGCCGACATGAAGGGGCAGCCGCTCGAGGTCGGGCGCGGCGTGGTCTTGCGCGAGGGCAGCGACGTGGCCCTCCTGGCCTACGGCTCGGCCGTCAACGAGGCCCTGGCCGCGGCCGAGATGCTCGCGCGCGAGGGCGTCAGCGCGACCGTGGCCGACGCGCGCTTCTGCAAGCCCCTGGACGTGGCCCTGGTGCGGCGGCTCGCGAAAAACCACCGGGCGCTCATCTCGGTCGAGGAGGGCGCGGTCGGCGGCTTCGCCTCGCACGTGATGCAGTGTTTGGCCACCGAGGGCCTCCTGGACTCGGGCGCGTGCCGCTTCCGGCCCATGACCCTGCCGGACTACTTTGTCGACCACGGCAAGTACGAGGACCAGCTGTGCGAAGCGGGGCTGACGGCCGCACACGTGGCGGCGACGGCGATGTCGGCGCTGGGCCGGGCGAAGGACGCCATGCTGCTCTCGGCGGTGGCGTCGGGCGGGCGGCGGGCGGGGGCCGTGGGGCAGAAGCGCGAGGGGCAGCCGGGCGGGGCGGTGGTGCCGGTGGTCAACGGGGCGGCGGCTGGGGGCAACTGAGCGGGTGGGGAGAGAGAGTGGAGGGGAGTGAGAGGGCGGCGGGGCTTGCGGGGTTCCGAGCGCTGCCCTCCTCTTTTTTTTCTTCTTTGCGTTCTTTGGTTGCTCGTCGCCCGCCCCGCCCGGCGAACCGACCGGCCGGCATTTGTCTTTCTGTTTCTGCTGCCGACACATTGTTGTCCGCCCCCCCCCTTTTGTCCCTCGAGTTCTCCGCGCGCGTGTCCCTTGTCCTCGCCCTGTCGGACGACGGTCAAGAGCAACGGGGGTAGGCCTGACCGGCAGACAGCGCGGTTTCCGCGGGAGAGAGGGCGGGGCGGGGCGCCTTTTTGGCGGCAGCGGCGGCGGCCGCAGGCGTGCGCGCTTTGCGTCGTCGGCCGCGCGCGCGCGACGACGGCGGCGGCTTCGGCGCAGGACGGGCGGCCGTGCGACGGGCCGTCCTTCCTCCCTTGGGTTCTCGGCCGGAACAATTTTCGATTTCGTTAGCCCTGGGCTCTCGCGCAACAGACACACATCCCTTTTTTGCGTTCTCGTCCTCGTTCTGCTTTCCTTTTTTTTTTCGCGGGCGCGCTCTGGAAATTTTCTTTAACACGCGCCTGCTGGGCTCCCTTTCCGGGACCAAACGCAAACAAATACACACAGCGATACGCAGACCAGACCTCTTTCTAACAACTACAAACCCCTTGTCCAGCAAAGAACAAAAGCAGCAGAGACAATCTCAAAAGAGTAAAAAATGAAACTGCGGTCGAGAGCAAGCGAGCGGCTATTTTTTTCCTCCAGTCCGGGGCGGCGGCGAACGGTCTCTCTCGCCGCCGCCACGAGCCGACGACGCAGAGTCTTGTTGTCCTCCCCTGAGGCCCCTCTCCCCTCGTGAACGGACAAACACGTGCGCGCGCAACACACATGCCGGGCGCGTTTCCCGCAGCCCCTTTCGCGCCCCGCGTCTAGGTTAAACAGAGACAGACATTACAAGAGAGAGCGCCTCAAGACTGCGGGGCGAAAAGCGGCGTCTTTGGGGGGCGTCTCGGCGGGCCCCGCCTAAAAATAAAAACTTGACTTTGGAAAACGCTGCAGCACCAGCGGGCCGACACAATGAGCCGGCCGTACGGAGAAGGAGGAAGCGAGCAGTACAGCGACGATTACCAGCAGCAGCCGCGCCACCAGGCGCGCCACCAGCAGCAGCAGCAGCAGGCGGCACCAAAGGGCAACGGCGGCGGCCAGCCCCCCGTCGCCGTCGCTCCGGCCGCGCCCGGCGCCGCGCTTGCCGCGTTTGCCGCGGCCGACGCAATGTTTGGCGCCGCCTCGGCGCCCCTCTCTCCCAACCAGGGCCAGCAGCACCAGCACCAGCACCAGCACCAGCACCAGCAGCAGCGGCATGTCCCTCCTCTCGCCGCTCCCTTTGCTCTCCGCTTCGCGGCCACCGAAGACGCCGCCGCCGCCGCCGCCGCTCACTGGCCGCCAGCGCCCTCGGGCCGCCGCCGCCACGACGGCGCCTCGTCATCCGACGCCAACAACGCCGACGCCCCTTTCTCTTCCTCCTCCTCCGCCTCCCTCTTCCGCCCGCCCCCGCGCCCCCCTCCCAAAACCGTCGGACGCTCCATCGCCGACCTCGCCCAGCACCGCGTCCACGGCCGCACGCCCATGCGCTTCGAGCTCGAGCTCATCCCCCTGTTTGCGTCGGCGCTGCCGCCGGGCCTCGGCCGCGCGCGCCTCTGCTGGGAGCGCGGGCAAAAGCTCTACGTGACGGACAGCGCCGCCGTCAACCCCAATACGCGCGCGGTGTTCTGGCAGCAGCGGCTGGCGCAGCGGGCGACGTTCTACTGGGACGAGGAGAGGGGGGCGTTCGCGCCGAAGGAGTACGTGCTCAAGCTGCAGGCGGTGCGCGGCGGAGGGACAGGGGGAGAGGGCGAGGGCGGCGGCACGGCAGCGGCTGCGAGCGGCCCGGGCGGCGGCGGCGGCGGCGGCGGCGGCTCGAGCGGCAACGCGCGCGGCGCCACGACCGTCGCGCGCCTGTCGGTCGACCTGGCCGCCTACTGCAGCCGCGACCCGGACGCGGCCTCCTTGCCCCCGTTGGAGGCCTACTTCGAGCTGCGGCCCTTTGGCCGCGTCAAGATGTCGGTCAAGGCCACGTGGCTCCGCGGCGAGGAAGCCGGCAGCCCGGGGTCGCTCGCGGGGTCGGCGGCAGGCGCGGGCGGCGGCGGCGGCGGCGGCGGGCGGCACGGCGGCGGCAGCGCCGGCGGGCCCGGGAGCGCGGCCGCGTCCGAGTTTGAGGGGTCGGTCGCCTCGGACGGTGGCGGCGGGAGCCCGCGGAGGCAGAGAGGCGGGGTGTGGGGCGCGGACGGGGCGCTGGACGAGGGGCGGGAGGACGACTGGGGAGAGGAGCCGCCGCAGCCGTCGTCGCCGTCGCCGGCGCCGGCGCCGTCGCCGGCGCCACACCGGCCGCCCGTCGTGCGCCCGCTCTGCCCTCTGTCCGCGGCAGTAGAAGCGGGAGGAGGAAGAGGAGGAGGACATCGCCCAGACCCGTTCGAGGAGGAGGAGGCCAGGCAGGCCGCGCTGTGCTCGCTGCAGGTCGAGTGCGACGACCGAAACCGCCGGGCAGCGACAGAGGGGCGGCTGCGTGGGGGCGCGGCGGCGGCCTTGGGCGGCGGCGGCGGAACAGCGGCGCGCCTCGGGCGGCGCGTGCTGCGGCTGTTGTTTCCCTGCTGCGTCCCCGGGTCGTCCGAGCAGGACGCGCTCGCCAAGGCGCAGGAGGAGTTTGCGCGCCGGCTCGAGGCGAAGAGGCGGCAGCAGCAGGAGGCGTCCTGGAATGGCGTTTTGAGGGCGGGCGGCGAGGCGGAGGAAGAGGGGCGGGGAACCAGCGGCAACGGCAACGAGGGGGAGCTCGCCGCCCCCCGCTACGGCCCGCCGCCGCCGCCGCACCCGAGCTACGGTGCGGCGGTGGGCCAGGGCCAGGGCAGCGGCGCCTCCTCCCCGGGGCGCCGGAGCTCCAGCCGCTCCTCTTCGCCGGCCCGCGCGCAGGCGCAGCAGCAGCACCAGCAGCACCAGCAGCACCAGCAGCACCAGCAGCACCAGCGGCCGCAGCACCAGCTGCAGCAGCCGTTGCAAGCGTGGCGGCCGGCGTCGCCGTTCCACGGAGCGGGCGGCGACGGCGACGGGCCGCTTTGAGCGCGATGTTCGCGATGGATTTTTCGAGACAAGCAGCACTGTGACAGCGATCAATAACGCTCACATCTAATCAAGAAACACACACACGCGCGCTCTCTCCTCTATGCAGTTTATTTTCAAGCGATTTGTGTCTAGGCGCGCGCCCCCCCTTCCCACGACAAAACTCGAAATTTAAATGGGCGGGTTCGCCTGGTAGCGCACGTGCGCCCCGTAGTCCGCCCCGTGCGGTCCGCCTGCTCCTGCCCCCATGGCCCCCGCGTCGAGAAAGGGCGACACGGGCGCGTGCTGGCCGCAGCCCGCGCACGAAAAATCTTTCCCGAGCGCGATCATCAGCGCCATCATCGCCAGCGACAGCAGCACGAACCCCGCCGCCGCCGCGTTGACGCCGTCCTGGTCGAGGTCGCGCACGTCCACGCGCGCCGAGATGTCCACCTTGGTGATGAAGTTGTGCGCGGACAGCAGCAGGCACAGGGTCGAGAGCGTCGAGAAGGCGAGCAGGGCGGCGCGGCCGCGGCGAAAGGCGTCGGGCAGCAGCGCGGTGGCAAAGAGGGCGATCAGCAGGGCGAGCTCGAACCACAGGGAGAACCACTCCCACTGGAAGGATTGGGCGCACGAGGCGTAGGCGAGGGCCGTGGCCCTGGACGGGCTGGCGGCGGCGGCGGCGATGGCGACGACAGGGATAGCGGGCGCGGGGGTGGCGTCGTGGTTGGCGTCGTTGGCGTCGTTGGCGTCGTCGTCGGCGACGAGGGCGGCGGCGGCGACAACGGGCGGCGGCGGCGTGAGCAGGGGGAGCGAGGCGTTGCCGCCGTTGGCGCTGGCGGCGGCTGCGACCTCGGCCTCGGTCTCCGCGGCTGCCCTGGCGGCGGCGGCGGCGCGTTGCTGCTCCTGCTGCTGTTGCTGGGCGGCGGCGGCCAAGGCGGCGGCGGCCTCGACCTCGGCGGCGGCGGCGGCCGCCTGCTGCTGCTTGGCGGCCTTTGTGCACTGCGAGCTCGCGCCCGCGACGCCGCCGAGGGCGATGAGCCACGCCACCAGGGCGAAGCAGATCACAGCTAGGCCCAGCGGGTGAATCTGGAGCTTGGCGCGCGCCATCGTGTTTCTTTTTGTCGTTGTTGCTAATTTTGGCAAGAGGCGTTTTGACCGATCGTCGTCGTCGTCGTCGTTGTTGTCGTCTTGGTCATTCAACGCGGCGGCGCCGGCTTTAGAGGTTTGTTGCTTTATGTCTTGTTGCACGTCGTCGCCGGGGATTCGATTGTGATACAAAAAAGTAAGAGTATGCTTGTGCTGAGCGCGCGCGCGTGCTCTGTCAACTCATGAGTAAGAAACAGCAAGAAGCGTTGTCGTCGGCGCGCGGCCCCACCCCGCTCACAGACGGCGGCGGAGGGAGAACGACAAACGACAAAACCAAATCCAAAAAAAAGCCAAATCAGGCCACCATCGACTCGCGCGCGCCCGCGTCGCCCCGCGCCCGCAGCGCCGCCTCCAGCCCGTCCGCGCGCCTCCGCTCGCGCGCCAGGTCACCCCTGAGCGCCTCGCCCTCCGCCGAGCGCTGCGCCGCCTCCACCTTTGCCGCCACCAGCGCCCCAACCAGCTCCGCGCCCTCGGCCGCCAGGGCCGCCGCCTCGCGCTCGGCCCGCGCGAGCCGCCCCCGCACCGCCTCGCGCTCGAGTAGGAGGCCGCGCACGATGCGGCGGGCGCGGTCGGCGCCCGGGGCGGCGGCGGGCGCGGCCGCTGGGGCCGGGGGGCGCCCGCCGAGCGGGGGCAGGGCGGCGGCGCCTCCCGGGTCCGACACCCGCTTGGCAGCAGCAGCGAGAGTGGAAGCACCGCCAACAGCAGCATCGTCCGGCGCGTCCAGCTCGCGCAAGAGGTCTTCCGCCGAGCGCCCTTCTACCTCTGCCGCCGCGCGGTCGCCGCCGCCGCCGCCGTCGTTGCCGCCGCCGCCGCCGCTGTTGCTTCCGCCGCCAAAGGTCCACAGCCTGCTTCCGGGGCGCGCCCAGGAGGCCGAGGGGGCCGCGCGGGGCGCGGCCGAGGCGGCGGCGGAGGCGGAGCACGCGCGCAGGGCGGGGAGCGGCGCGCGGCTGGCGCCGAGGTCGGCGGCGGCGGGCGCTTGGGAGGCCGCAGAGGCGGAGGCGGCGGCCTGCCCCCACGGCCATCCTGCCCTCGCCCCCTGCTGCTGCTGCTGCGGCGGCTGATGCTCTCGCCGCATCTCTTCTTCCGCCGCCGCCGCCGCCGCCATGACCTCGGCCGCCTCCCCCGACGGGCAGCTCAGGGGCCGCCGGTGCCGCTGCTCCTGCTGGTGGTGGTGCGGCGGCCGGGGGCCCGAGGGCGGCGGCGGCGCGGCGCGGCCGTCGTCCTCGCCGCCGCCGCCGAGGCGAGGCAACTCGACCGGCTCCGCCTCGTGGGCTGACCCCGCCCCCGCGCACGATGGCGGCGGCGACGCGGCGCGCCCGCCGGCCCACGGCGACCGGGGCGTCTCGCGAAGCGAGCCTCCCCCCGCCCCGCCGCCACCCGCGCCCGCGCCCGCGCCCGCGCCCGCGCCCGCGCCCGCCGACGACAAAAACGAGGCGGCCGGGGCCGGGGAGGCCGCGAGGCGGCCGGCGCCCGCAAAGGGCGGCGGCCTGAGGGAGGGGGTGGTGGCGCCCGTCGGGGAGGAGGCCGACGCCGCGGACGCCGGCGCCGGAGCCGGCGCGGCCGCGGGCGCCGGCGCGGCCGCGGCCGGCGGCCAGCGCCGCTGGTTGTTGTTGAGGGGCACTTTTTGCTCGGACGCGCCGCCGCCCTTGACCTGCACGCACTCGGCGCGCAGCAGCACGCGCAGGGACAGGCCGTTGCTCCCGTTGCCTGGGCCGCTCTTGTCGCCACCGCCACCGCTGCCGCTCTTGTCGCCCCTGCCGCTGCCGGGCGCGCCCGGCGCCGCCCCCGCGCCCGAGAAAGGCAGCCAAAAGACAACCTCGCGCTCGACCGCCCGGGGGGGCGCCGACACCGCCCCGCCGCCGCCGCCGCCGCCGCAGAGCTCGCGCGCAAAGTCGACGCGGGTCTTGGCGAGGGTGCGGCGGCCGGCGGCCCCGCCCGAGATGAGGGCGGCGACGGCAGCCGAGGCGGCCGAGGCGGCGGCGGCGCCGTGGGGGACGGCCTGGACCTTGAGCGTGTGATCGCGGGCGACGGGGACCAGGAGGCCCCCCTGGGCGCTCCCGGGGGCCCGGCGGAACGCGACGACGTCGGTCAGCCGCATCACCTCGCGGCCATAGTCGGCGCGGCGGCGGCGGTCTCCGCCGCCGCCGCCGCCGTTGCCCTCGTACGACGGCGACGGCGCCGACGGCTCGGACAGGCACGACTCGTCGCCGCGGCTCCACACAACGGAGAGCGGGTGCTCTGACAGGCGCTCGGGGATGTTTTCTTTTGTTTCGATTGAGCAGGGGGGGTTGATGGGCGTGTGAGCGCGTGCGATGCGCGATGGGGGGGGGGGACGACGCGTCGCAATGGGTGTGCACGCCTTCTCTCTCTCTCTGTCTCTCCGTCTCTGCTGCTTGCACTGACCGATGCTGAGCGGCACGATCGAGATGTCGTAGCGCGCGCTCACGCGCGCAAACATGGCGGCGTCAAGATGTTTTGTCACTCTTTTTTTCGATCCGTGCGCGCGCCCGTAGAAGGAGAATAGTGGGGAGAGGATTGGTGTGTGCGTGGGTGTTACGTGTGGTTGTGTGTGCTAGAGAGGAAGAGTGTGCTCTGGAGATCGCCGCTGATGCCTCCTTAAGGATCGAGGGAGCCGCCGCCGCGCGGCAGGAGCGTCAACGGGCCGCGCGCCAAAAGGCCGCGCGATCTGCGCAACGAATAAAAAACGCGAGCTGTGGTATTTGTGTCCTGACAGTTCGCCCCCGCCCCTCCTGTCAAGGTCCTGACGTTTCGTGCGCCTCAGAGAAACGCCACCGCGGGCAGGTCCGACCCATCCGAGCCCGCCTCCCCGCCTTTCGGCGCCGCCGCCGCGGACCCCGCCGCCGCCGCCTCGCCCGCCTCCTCGTCGGACCCCACGCGCAGCAGCACCTTGACGCAGCCGTCGCTCTTGTCGTCAAACATCTTGAACCCCTTCGGCGCCTCGGCCAGCGGCAGGCGGTGCGTGACGACGGCCGAGGGATCCAGCTCGTTGCGCGCCACCTTGGCCGCCAGCTCGCGCCAGTAGCGCTGCACGGGCGCCTGGCTCGCGGCCAGGCGCAGGCCCTTCTCCATCAGGGCGCCGCTGCAAAAGTGGTTGCACGTTCCCGCAAACACGCCGACCACGCCGACGCGGCCGCCCTTGCGCACGCAGCGGACGGCGGCGTTGAGCGCCTCGGGCGAGTCCTGCTCGAGGCCCGCGGCCATCTCGAGGCGGTGGTGCGCGCCGCGGGCGTAATGCTGCCCCACGGCCTCGATGCACACGTCCGGCGCGCCCGCAGGCTCCCCCTCACTCAGCTCGGCGACCGCCTTGAGCGCGCCCTCGATGCCGCCGCCGACGCCGCCAAAGGCGCCGCCCAGCACCCCCGCCGCGCTCTCGATGCGCACGGTGTCGAGGCGGCACGAGCTGCTGCTGCCGCCGCCCTCGTTTTTGCCGCGCAGCACGACCCCCGGGCGGCGCGCAAAGTCGAGGCGCCACTGCACCGGGTCGATCAGCACCACCCGGCGGGCGCCGCGGTGTGCCGCGCACTGGGCGGCGACGAGGCCGATCGGGCCCGCGCCCCAGATCGCCACGTAGTCGCCCGGGCCGACGCCGCCCAGCTCGCACGCGGTCCACGCCGTCGGCAGCACGTCGCCCAGCAGGGCCGCGTTCTCGTCGCTGATGCGGCCGCCGCCGGGCGCCTTGCCGGCGGCGGCGGCGGCGGCGATGGAGGCGCCGGCGCCCTCCGCGGCCTTGCCCTGGCCCGCCTTGCCGCCGCCGGCGCCTTGCTTAGTCTTGCCCTGCCCGGCCTCGCCGCCGCCGCCCTCCGCTGCCGCCGCCAGCCCCCCGCCCTCCTCAAACTGCGCCAGCGGTAAGAGGTTGACGTCCGCAAACGGCACGCGCACAAACTCGGCGTGCGTGCCGCCATGCCCGCCGGTTGAATGGCTGTAGCCATAAATTCCCGCCGTGCGCTGCCCAAAGAGCGCGCCCTGCGTCGCCGAGGGGTTGCTCACGTCGCACGACGAGAAGAACCCCTGCTGGCAGAACCAGCAGGCGCCGCAGGCGATGTCAAAGGCCATGGCGACGCGGTCGCCGACCTTGATTTCGGCGACGCCCGGCCCCACGCTCTCGACGACGCCCATCGCCTCGTGCCCGATGACGTCGCCGCTCTTCATGCCGGCCATCGTGCCGTTGTACATGTGCAAATCGGAGCCGCAGATGGCGGCCAGGCGCACGGCCACGACGGCGTCGGTCGGGTCCGTCACGGCCGGGCGGGGCTCGCCGTCGACGACGGCGACGCTCTTCTTGCCGCGCCACACGAGCGCGCGCATCTTGCGCGTAGGGTGGGTCTTGCTTGGCATGGTCAGCAGGCGGGCCGAGCGAGCGGCGCCCTCGGCGGCGGTGGTCGGGGTCGGGGCCAAGGCCGACGCCGAGGCGGGTGGCTGCGCCTCCTCCTTTTTGGCGGCGTGTTTGATCGCCGCCTTGTCGACGGCCTCGATGACGCGGCCGGGGGCCATGCCGGACATGGCTGCTTGTTGTTTTTGTGCAGCCGCCAAGGAGCTCAGGGCCGCCAGGGCGGCGTTTGTGTTGTTTTTGCTTGCGTGATATGTGTGTGAACTACTGCGCGCGTTCGTTGGTTGCGTGGAAGAGGTGTGACCGCGTACGTCGTGTGTGTTTGTTGTTGCGCTTTGGGTGTGAGAAGGAGAAAGGAAGGGGATGGCGGCGGAACGGAAAAGTGATTTTGATTTTGATTTTGATTTTGATTTTGATTTTGATTTTGATTTTGTGACGACGACGACGACAGCAAAAAGAAAATCATACACACACGCCGCATCCCCCTTCTTCCTCTTCCTCCTCGTCGTCGGTCCCCTCCACCCCCTCCTCCGCCATCATCTCCCGCGTCCGCCGCCGCCACCGCGCCAGCAGGTCCGGCCTCTTGCCCCGCATCGCCGATCGCGCCGCCCCCAAGGCGCGGTGCGAGGCGCCGAGGTCGGCCGACAGCGCCGCCAGCAGCGCCGCCGCCTCGCACGCGTCGGCCTCGAGCTCGGCCAGGCGCGCGGGCCAGCCGCCGTCGTCGGCGGCGGCGGCGGCGGCGTCTGGCGGCGGCGCTGCTGCTGCTCGTGCTGCTGATGGTGGGGACGCTGCGGCTGAGGGCGCGCCTCCGGCCGCCATCCCCGCGCCTATCCGAGGAGGAGGAGGAGCGGGGATTGCCGCCGCCGCCGCCGACGCCGCCGCGAGCGCCACGCGCGCCGCGCGAAGACGCGCGAGCGTTGACGCCTGCGCGGCGCGGATCTGGCGCACGTCCGCGGGCGGGGCCGCCAAGGAGCTCAGGGCCGCCAGGGCGGCGTCGCGCGCGGCGACCGCTTGGCCGCTGGCGGCTGCTGCTGCTGTTTCTGCTTCTGTCTCTCCCGCGCTCATGCTTTCGGCGGCGGCGGCGGCGGCGGCGGTCGTGCGGCGGTGGAGCGCGCGCGCCCGTCGTCGGCGCCTTTTTCGTTTTTTCTCGCTGTGCAACAGGCCGACAGAAGTGCGTTCCTACTCGCTGGGATGGCGGTGTGTGAGTGACCACGGTGAGTAAGCGCAGTGGTTGTTGAGCAGAAGTGAGAGCGTGAGAATGAGTAGGGGCGTTTCGGTTAACGGGGGAGAGAAGGGGGGGAGGAGAGAAAAAACAGGTGATAGCCACTCCCCACGGGGTTTCCGCTGACCGCCCGAGCTCACACGACCGCGATCACCTCTTCATCAGAGGCAGACCGCGATCACACGACCCACCCAAGCACCCAACCACTCTCATAAACCGTCCCCCTCTCGACTGTTTGAAGAACCGAACGCGCCAACTTCTCCTCCCGTCACGCGCTCACGCCATGGCTGGTCCTCGTCGCGCGCCCTAGGCGTCCACTCGAGCGTCATTTTGCGCTCGGACGCTCGATCACACACTCAGAAAGAACGGGCCGCCGCTGTCGCCGATCGCGACGCCCAATCGCGCGGCGCCTGTCGTCGTCGCCGCCGCGAGTCGCGGCCGCGCGCGCCTCTTGACCAAAACTGAGCAAGCGAGGCGAATGGCGGCACCGGCGCGCCAGCAGCGGCGCAGGCGGCGGCGCCTCGCGACGTCCGCCACGACCCCGCCCCTCTCCCTCGCCCTCCTCCTCCTCGCCCTGGCGGCAGCGACGACGACGACGACGACGACCGGAACCGCCGCTTTCGCCGCCTTCGCCGCCGCTGCTGCCGCCGGCCCGCCCGCCGCCTCTGAGGACGCCCTCCGCCACCACGTGCCCGCGCGCGCGCGCAGCGCGGCCCTGGCCGCGCTCTCGGGCGACGTGGCCGCCGGCGGCGACCGCGCCGACCTGCTGGCCTCGCTCTCGCGCGCCGACCGCGCCGCCTGGGGCCGCGACGCCGGCCTGACGATCGGAGGCACGCTCGCCGCGCTCGCCTCGCCGCGCACGCTCCTAGAGGTGCGCGTCGTCCTCGTGGGCTTCGGCGCGGGCGGCGGGAGGGGCGGGGGAGGAGCCGGGCGCGCGGTCCGGCTCCGCGACCCGGCCCAGGGGGGCGTCGCGGCGGCGGCGGGCGGGGCGCAGCGGCCCGACGAGGAGGCAGCGGGCGCCGCTGCCGCCGCCGCTGCCGCCGCCGCTGCCGCCGCCGACGCCGCGCGGCCGCGCGTCTCGCCGCGGGACCTCCAGGTCGTGCTCGACGCGCTGCACGCGCACGCCACCGCCGCCTCCCTGGGGCCGGGGCGGCCGCGCCGCATGCTGGCCGAGGCGGACGTCCTGTTCCGCGCCCTGCTGCCGGCGGCGGACGCAGAGAGGGGGCGGGCCGACGCGCTGGCCGCCGAGGTCGGAGAGGCGGTGTCGGCGGCGGCGCGGTCGGCGCCCGCCACCCGGGCCTACACCCGGCGCCACGATTTGCATTTGGTGCCCGCCTCCGTGGTGGACGAGCTGGTGGCGCGGGACTTTGCGGCGCTCAACGCGCGGGAGGGGAGCGGGGGGGCGGGGCACCACGGGCGCATGCACGTGCCTTCTCTGCTGGGCGGCGGCGGCGGCGGCGGCGGCAAGGGCGATCCTGGTTCCCTGGGCGGCGGCGGCGGCGCGCCCGACGGCGGCAGCGGCGGGAGCGACGACGCCGCCGCCGGGCACGCGGCCCTGACGCTCTACGTGATCAACCCCCACCACCCTCCCGGAACCCCCCCCTACGCCTACTCGTACCACAAGGGCGGCTTCGAGATGGACGGCGCCGCGCAGGAGGAGGGGGAGCCGCCCGCGCTGCTTCCCGTCGGCGGCGCGCGGCTGGCCGGCGGCGGGCGCGGCGCGGGCGGCGGCGGGCAGGGCTACGCCTGGACGCCGCCGCGCCTGCTCACGGGGCGCGGCGGCTGTCCCGGACCGCTCAACGTGGGCCCGCCCGGCCAGCGATACGCGTGGATCGACCTGGCCGCGAACGCGAGCTACTGGGGGCCGGGGCCCGGCGGCGAGGGGCAGGTCTTTGCCCCGCTCATCCCCCGCGCCTCGCAGTTTCGCGCCGAGTCGGCCGGCGTCGCCTTCCTCCCCGAGATCGCCGCGCTCGCGTGGTCCGGGGTGCAGCACCTGGCGTGGCCGCCCCTGCACCACGGCGGCCGGCGCCTGGGCTTCCGGCCGCGCGTGGCCGTGCGCGTCGTGCGACTGCACCAGTCTCTGGTCGTCGACGACGACGACGCCGCCGGCGGCCTCGACCTGCCCGCGCTGCGGCGGGAGCTTCAGGGCGCCTTGGACGCCGCCGCGGGACCCGGGCTGCAGCGCGTCGAAGTGACCGAGCACCGCCTCCCGATTCCCACGTGCGACTACTGCGCCGTGGCGCTCGCGGAGGCCGTGCGGGCGCGCACGGCCAGGGCCCCCGGGCCACCAGGCGAGTTTCGGGTGGTCGAGTCGCGCCGGCTCGACGGCGGCGCGCTGCGGCGGTGGCTGTCGCGGTCGCGCGGGCGGCTGCTGTTGGACGCCGGGGTGCCCGCGCCGCTGGCGGGGTCCGGCGCGGCGGGCCTGATGGAGATGGCCGTGTTTGTGTTTGACCTGGACACGAGCGGTGAGTGGTTTGCGATTGGCGTTTTTGCGGGGGGAGGTTGTTTGCCGCTGAGAGGGTTTGGGTTTCCCGGGTTTGCCGGGTTTCCCGGGTTTGCCGTCGCCGCCCCGGAGAGCCCGTTTCTTCGCTTCGCCCCGTTCCCTCACTCACTTGTATTCCACTCTCTTTCCCCTTGTCAAACACCCCGTCGCCCTTCACCCCCCCTCAACCCAATCATGATCCGCCCCCCGACCCCACCTCAAAACACGCCCCCCTCCACCAAAAAACGACATCAAAACAAAAAAACAAAACATCAACGCACAAAAAACCGCCACCAAAACGAAACAGAGCCCATCTTGCTGGACGGCGCGCTGCAGGCCGAGCCCTTGCTCTACCGCTCGGCAGAGGTCAGCGGCGCGCACACCGGCACCACGGGGTCCGCGGACGCCGACTCGCCCTACGACCTGGACGACGCGCTCGACCGCTCGCCGCACGACCCGCGCAGCCACCTGGGCGTGGGCGGCGACGTCCTGGCCGTGCGCACGCAGGGGAGCCGGCGGGTCGCGCTGCCGTTCGGGTGCTACGACGCCGTCGCCAGCGCCGACCCCCGCAACCTGCAGCGGCCGGTGCTCGCCGCCCTGCTTCAGGCGGGCTGGGGGGTGGCCGAAACGGCCGCGCGCTTCTCCCTGGCCACGGGCCGCGGGTGGTCGTCCATGTGGTCCCTCGGGCGCACGCCCTTTGGCCCGCTCGCGCCCGACTATGCGAGCGCCGACGTCGGCGGCCTGGCGCCGGCGCTCTCTTGGGCGCAGGCCGACGGCATGCTCCGGGGGCCCGCGCTGGCCGCCGCCAACGCCTCGGCCACGCGCGCCGCCCGCCTCTTCCGCGCGCTCGAAGCTTTGGGGCATGGTCCCGGGGAGCGCGCGGCATCCCTGCTGCCGCCCGAGCAAGCCCCGCTTCTGCACCAGCGCGTCAATCTCTTGCTTTTCAAGCTGCACGAGGCCGCCGGCCTCCTCGGCGAGGGCAAGCCCTCGAGCCGTCGTGCGGCGCTCGCGCTGGCCGCCTCGTCCGCGGCCGACGTCTCCGGCCTGCGCGACGTGGCCTCGGGCCTCCGGCGCTCCCTGGAGCTCGACCTGGTGTGCAGCGGGGCCGAGCGGCGGCACCTGTGGTGGCTCGCGCCGTTTGGCTCGGCCGTGCTGGCGCTGGCCGCCGTCGCGTGGCGGCTGTCGGGCGGCGCGCCGCTGGGCGCCGGTCTGATGGCGGGCGGCGGCGGCGGCGGCGGCGGCGGCGGCGGCGGCGGCGGCGGCGGCGGCGGTCCGGGCGGGTACTCCGCGTACGGGTACGGCGGGGCAGGGGCCACGGGCACGGGCGATGGCCTGCACGCGTCGGGCCTGCTGCAGGCGGCGGTCCGGCGGATGAGCGGCGGGGGCGGCGACGGCGGCGGCGGCGGGGGGGCGGGCAGCGGCGGCGGCGGCGGTTACAGTGGCGGCGGCGGCGGCGGCGGCGGGGCCGGGGGCGGCCTGGGCGGGTGGAGGATGCGCCGCCGTGAGGACGACAAGGCCTACTGATGACGAGGATTCTTTGACAAGGTTGTTTTGCGCGCGACGGAAATACAATCGCGCTTGTGTCGAATATCAATCCCCTCCTCGTCCTCGCGGCGGCGGCGGCGCTCCCGCCGCTCCCGCCGCCGCCGCTTCTCCTGCAGCCTCCTCCGCCGCCCTCTTCCTGGCCGCCTCCACCTCCGTGCGCCACGCGCCGTTGACGTACCTCTCGTGGTAGTCCTCCGAAGGCGCGTCCGCATCCGGCGCCATCGGCAGCGCGCCGGACGCGGCCGCGCCGTAGAGGAACTCGGCCGGCGCACCAGAGGCGGCGACGGCGGCCGCCACGGCGGCGAGCTCGCGCCGCCGCTCCAGCTGCCGCCGCGGTTGCTCCTCATCGTCCCCCTCCCCGTCGTCCCCCCCGTCCCCCGCCCCGTCGCCGGCGGCAGGGCCGCCCTCGTGCGAGCCCAAGCCCTCGGCCGCGCGCGCGGCCAGGCGCGACGCCTCCCGCGGCCCTGCGCCGGACGCGGCGGCGGCGGCCGCCGCCTCTGCGGCCAGGGCGATCGGCGCAAAGAGGGCGCCAGAGGCCTTGTCGGCCAGGTGCAGCACGCGCCGCAGGCTGGCCGGGTCCCGCACGGACAGCGGGGTGAAGCTCAGCAGGCCAAAGTCCTGCACGACCTCGCACAGGCCCGCCGTGAGCTTGCGGTACCGCTCGGAGAAGGCGCGACGGGCGGGCGCGGGCGGCCTGCCCGCCGGCGCCGCGTCCGTCGCCGCCGCCCCTGCTTCGGTTCGTCCGCCGCCCTCGCCGCCGCCGCCGCCCCGCCGCCGCGCCTCCTCCTGCTCCGCCGCCTCCGCCGCGGCCCCCCGCAGCGCCGCCTCCTCCACCTCGGCCTCGTCGTCCATCCGCCGCGCCAGCCGCGGCAGGTCCTGCACCTCGGTGTAAAAGTCGAGGCGAAAATCCAAAGCGCCGCCGGACGCCACCCGCTGAAGCAGGTCTGCCTTGCTGAGCGCGGCCACGTGCGGCAGCTCGAGCCTCAGGGCGGCGGACAGGGCGGTCACCAGGGCCGCGACGTACTTGGCCGGGTCGGCGCACAGGTGGGCGTCGAGCAGCTGGACGGCGGTGAGGCGGAAGGTGCCGAGGACGGGGGCGGGCGGCGGCTTTGTCGGGCGGGGGGGCCCACCGGAACGCGTTCCCTCCTCGCCGCCGGCGCCGGCGCCGGCGCCGCCGCCGCCGACGCCGCCGCCGCCCCGCGGCTCGTCCGCGCCTGCCGACGCCGCCGCCTTGGCCGCCTCGGCCGCCGCCCTCCTGCCCTCGGGCCCGGACCCTGTCAGCGCGTCGAGCACGCGCTTGAACGAGTCCGACAGCGTGAACAGCTCCAGCTGCCCCGGGCAGTCGAACAAGAAGTAATCGCAGCCGCCGACGCCGACGCCGCCGCTCGGGGCGCCGTCGCCGCCGCCGCCGCCGCTGTCTGCGCCGCCCGCCGCCGCCGAAGAAGCGCCGGCCGAAGAAGGGTGCACCAGCGCCGCCAGCCGCCGCTCCAGCCAGTCCAGGTTGGCGGCCAGGTGGTCCACGCAGTAGAGCAGGCCGCCGTTGGGGCCCAGCCCGAGCTCCCGCATGACCGACTCGAGGCACACGAGGTCCATCACGTCGAGCTCGCAGCAGCCAGAGGCAGAGGCCGGGCCCGAGTTTGAGCGGCCGCCGGACGAGCCCGCCGTTGACGTCGGGCGCCGGCGGTCGTTGGCCGGGTCTAGGTTGACGACGGCGACGCGCCGGCCCGCGGCGCGCAGCAACGCGGCGGCGGCGGCGCAGTAGGTGGTCTTGCCGCTGCCCGGCGGGCCGATGACGACCTGGCCGAAGGGCATGGTGGTTTGGCGCGCCTGTGGAGTCTGCTGATTGGGCGTGGCGGGTGCGCGGCAGGAGGGGGTCCCGTGTCCTCCCCCGTCCCCTCTCTTTCGTTTTCTGTTATCGCGCCGGGTGAGCAGTCGATGTTGTGTTGTTGTGTACACGAGTGCGATCGGATTGAGTTAGCGGGATGTGTCAATGTCCAAGAAAGATAGCAGGGAGGGGACGGCATCCGGGGTCGGGATGGGTCGCGTCCGCCGTCAGTTCGACGACTGAGGGGAGGACGAAAAAAGAAAGCACACGGCGCCGTCGGCGAAGGGGGGGCGCCCCCTTGAGAGCGAAAAGCAAAAGCACGACCACGGCGGCAACCACCATGGTGCAAACAGAACAGAGCCGGCCCCAATATCGCGCCCGCCCAAACAGCGGCAGCCGTGTGCCGCACGCAGAAACATAGCTGGGGCCGACCTCGAACATCACGCCCGCCCAAACAGCTTGCCCACGAGCGTCTTCCTGGCGGCGGCGGCGGGCGTCTGCTTTTGCGCCGGCGCCGGCGCCTGCTTCTGCTGCCCCCGCTGCCCCTGCTGCTGCTGCTGCTGTTGTTGTAATTGTTGTTGTTGTTCCCGCCGCGCTGACTGCAGCACCTGGCGGCACCCTTGCAGCGTGCCCCCCGTGAGGTGGTCCGACAGGCACGTGTCGCGCAGTACGATGCGGCGGAAGCGCTCGCCCGGCTCGCCCTCGATCAGCGTAAAGGCGGCGCCGGGGTAGAAATCCACCTCGGGCAAAGGAGGGGGGGAGGGGCTGGCCGCCGCCGCCGCCACGGACGGCGCTGCCGCTGCGGACGGCATGCCGCCGCCGCCGCCGCCCCCGGCCGCCGCCGCGCGCGCGCCCGCGCCCGCGCCCGCGCCCGCGCCCGCGGTGCCGGCCCCGCCGCCCTCCTCCGCCGACGCGTGCCTCGCGGTCTCGACGGCGCGCTTGACCTCGTCCTCGTCCTCGCCCGAGTCGAGGGCGGCGTCGGCGCCGCCGGACGGCAAAGAGGCGCCGGCAGCACCCGCGGCCTCCCTCTCCTCCGCGCGTGCCTTGAGCGCCTGCCTGGCGTCGTCGCGCGCCGCCTGCTGCCGCGCGCGAAGCGCGTCGGCCTCCTCCTTGGGCGGGTCCCGCCGGTCCAGGAAGTAGAGCTTGCCGGGCGCGAACACGGGCACGACGTCGGGATGCCCGCGCCCCGCGCCGCCGCCGGCGGCCGCCGCCGCCTCGACCGCCTTTCCGAGCGTCGCCGCGCGCCGCGCCCCGGCCGCCCGCCCGGCCGCGCGCCCGAGCGCCTCGCCCCGCGCCAGGCCCAGGCGCTGCAGCAAGGCAAGAAACCACGCCACGACCGCGGCCACAAACGCCGCAACTTGGCCCGCCGCCGCCCCAAACCCCGTCGCCGCCCCCTCCGCGAGCCTCTGGTACGCCTTTGATCTCTCGACGGCGTCCGGCACCGCGTAATCGGCGGCCAGCGCGGCCAGCTTGTCCCCCCACCCCGTGGCGTCCATCTCGTCTTTCAGCGCAAACACCGCGTGGATGCTGAAGCGCGGGACGATGTCGTGCAGCGAGACGATCGAGGTGACGTAGTCGGAGCACCCCTGCGCGAGCTCGGCGCTCAACACCGCCGGCGTCGCCACCCCCACGGCCGTCACCTCCACCCCCCGCATCAACTCTTTTGCGGCTGGGTCGTTGCGGCACCAGTGGCACAGCATCGCGGCCGTCCCCGCCCCCAAGGAGTGGCCCACGAGCTGCAACTTGGCGATCTTTTCGCGGTCGAGGATCTCGCGCACCCGGGGCAGCTCGTGCGCGGCAAACCAGGCGGCCGCCTCTGTCATTCCCCAGTGGCTCGAGCCGCCGCAATAAGGGGTGCACACGGCCGCCAGATCAGCAAGAATGTCGTTTAGGTCGGTGGTCCCGCGGAACGCCCACGTCAGCTGCCCGCGTTGGACGTCGCGCATGAGCACGTGCGCGGGCCGGTTGGTCCGCGTGGTCGGGTCGAAACGGAGCACGTCGCGGGCGGGGACGCCCGCGTCCCTCTCGAGCGCCTCTAGATCGGGGCAGTAGGCAAACGTGGCGGCCTCGGCGGCGCGCAGCAGCGCGGCGACGGTCTCCGGGTCGGTCACGGTGGTGCCGCGGACGGCGTCGCGGGCGTCGGTGGCGTCGTGGTGCTCGGCGAGGTGGTAGATGCCAAAGACGAGGTCCTGTTTTGGGTTGGGCGGGC
>Ga0209390_10003671_pt1 | contig 24469 bp, 25 predicted proteins | sample BON01_FD_187212 | JGI IMG/M metagenome (GOLD analysis project Ga0209390, IMG submission 187212) | Freshwater microbial communities from Lake Bonney liftoff mats and glacier meltwater in Antarctica - BON-01 (SPAdes) (version 2) | ecosystem: Environmental > Aquatic > Freshwater > Ice > Glacier... | reverse complement strand
GGGACTGAGGGACGGGGGGACTGAGGGACGGGGGGGGGGACTGAGGAGTCGTTCAAATATTATTCACTATTCACCATCCACCCCTAAAGCCTAAAACTTAACACCCAAAGCCTCGAACCTAACTTGCAGGTTCGTCGCCAGTCCAACCCAACGGAGATACTTCAGCATCATCTTTGACACGTTTAATCGGTAAATTGGCGATCAGAGCTGTCACTCGTTGATTGCTCTCCAAGCTAAAATCTAGTCCTTGAGGATCGATTTCGACATAACGCGATACGACTTGTAGAATTTCTTGACGCATCATCTCAACCATTTGGGGGCTAAGATGGGTGCGATCGTGAGCAATGACTAATTGTAACCGCCGCTTCACTTGCTCCCGACTCGGCTCATTTACCGAGCGTGGGAATAACATTTCCAGAAATTCGTTAATCATAGTCATAGTAATGCATCGATAGAAGAAATTAGCATCTAAATGATGGAATCTTTGATGGGTAAAGAATGGTGACAATAATTACTGACAAACTTCTCAACCCAATCCTCAGATCTATAGTTTTTTGTCTACCCAATTTGAGGATGGAAGATTGAACGATCTGGATCGCACTCTTTGGCGGAGCCTCTCTAAAAGAGAATCGATTTGCTGTTGTAGACAACAATTGACTTAATCAAATCTTTACCTGGGGCATAACTTACTCTCATGCTGTCGTTATATTCCTATTTAGCAAAGATTTTACGTAGCCGAGTCAATAAATTATTTCGCTCGACACTAAGCGTCAGATAGGGAACTTTTTCACCGCACAGACGATGGGCGATATTATCAAAAGCTTGAGCGGCGCGAGAGTTGGAATTATGTTCCAATACCAACGGTTCGCCTCGATTGGTAGAAGTGATCACGCGTTCATCTTCAGGTATGACACCGACTAACGGCACGGCGAGAATTTCACTGACATCATCTACAGACATCATCTCACTAGCTTCTACCATCGCTGGACGCAAGCGATTGACAATTAATCTGGCTGGACTAATGTTACTCGCTTCGAGTAAGCCGATGACTCGATCGGCATCCCGCACGGCAGAAATCTCTGGAGTGGTGACAATCAGAGCTTCTTGAGCAGCCGCGATCGCATTTTTGAAGCCCATCTCAATTCCCGCAGGACTGTCAATCAGCACAAAATCAAACTGGGGAGCGAGTTCGCCAATCATCCATTTCATATGGTTGGGGGTGATCATCTCCGCCTTACGATTTTGGGTAGCAGGGAGTAAAACCAATCCTGGCAGGCGTTTATCTCTCACTAATGCCTGATCGAGGCGACACTCTCCTGCGAGGACTTCTACCGCAGTATAGACGACGCGATTTTCCAATCCTAACAATAGGTCGAGATTTCGCAGTCCAAAGTCCCCATCTACTAAGGCGACTCGGTGCCCCATTTTGGCAAGAGTCATGCCCAAGTTCGCCGTTACAGTGGTTTTACCCACTCCGCCTTTACCGGAAGTAATTACAATAATACGAGTCATGAATTATAAATTGTGAATTATTTATTGTTTATTATAAAAATTCGCTTATTGGTTACGAGCTTGTACGACTTTCGCCTAAAATTCAGTCAGATCGCTGAGATCCTGGCAGAGCTAATTCGCGGAGGTAGGGGGTTGTCTTCAAATCTATTGCTCGTGCGATCCGAATTCCTTGGGGCGTCACATAGGCAATTTCTGATTCAAACTGTGGTGGTGGGGTTTCTGGTGCCCGCGCTACTCGATCGGCAATTCTCAGTTGGGTTGGTTCCATCTGGAGTGCCATAATCAGACAGTGAGGGTTGTTGGGATAACCAGCATGAGCGATGCCGCGCAATCTCCCCCACACAATAATATCCCCTGCTGCAACAATTTCGCCGCCTGGGTTGACATCGCCCATAATAATTACCGTACCTTGATGGCGGACATCCATCCCCGAACGTACTGTCATCTGTAAGTAAATCGGTTCGGCGATTAGTGGTGTATCTTGTATCGATCGAGGAATTAAGGGTGCAAGTGCTGGCTGTTGAGTCACACAGTATCCTGCTGTTGCAGCAGCTACAGCAGTTTGCCGACGGCTAGTAGAGACGAGTTGGAGTTGCAGGGCGACATCAGTGAGCGCATCAGCGATACCTTGCAATTGTCTAGCATCTAGGAGTCGATCGTGAGCAATCAGGTGTACTACTGATAGTGGTTGCCAAAATCTTTTTCCAGCTTGCAGTCTTTGCTGAAGCTGTTCCCACAAATCATTCCAACCGGCAGAAGCTGGAGTCTCGGCTTCTGTAGGCAAAATCAGTTTTACCACTCCATCTTCATTCTTCAGTCGAATTTGCAACTTGGGCTGCTCCGCTGGGGTAATAGGGATTAGATCTGCTCTTTCCTGAGCGTTTAGGATAGATAAGGAATCAGCATTCATAGCCTACAGAGTGTTAACGAGCGCAATTGACTTTTACATCTTACACTTCAAACGGATAAACCGTCACAATCACCCTCCGGGTTATCTAAGTATCTGGACGATCGGATAGGATGATCTACACAGTTTAATTAAAGTATTAAGTTACAGCAGATTGCTGATGCCAAGATTAAGAGTAGCAATTTTGACTGTAATATTTGTGTTGTCTGAAGTTAGACTTAGTCAATCTGCAACAGCACTACAGCCTCAACCCCACCAGATTGATTCGATCCTCCAATTGCTGAGTGTGCCACAGTAAAGGAGAAGTTTCACCACCGATCTTTACCTAATCCTAGTTACCAAAAAACGATCGCTCAAGCGGTATCGCCGTCCTCACTCAAGTAATTAATTGCATTCATTAGTACTATTCTATAAATTTTAGCGGCGATCGGGAGATTGGCAGGTGAGATCTATTAATATAAATCTCAGTCAGATCGCTTAGACAGTACCTAAAAAAAATGAGTTTAATTCGGGTTTGGGCAGTAGCAAGTAACGTATTTCGGGAAGTGATGCGCGATCGGATCTTTTTGACGCTCGGCTTTTATGCTTTATTGATGCTGGGAGCTGGGCGCATATTACCTGAGATCGCTGGTGCTGCACAAGACAAGATTATGACAGATTTTGGGACTGCTAGTTCTAGTTTACTCGGTGTAGTAGTAGCAATTTTTGTGGGGACAGGTTTAATTAATAAAGAAATCGAACAGCGAACTGTCTTTACGATTGTTACCAAACCGATTAGTAGCCTTGAATTTATCCTCGGTAAACATCTAGGCTTATCGGCAGTATTGGCGATTTTGGTAGCTGGGATGACAGCAATTTATCTAATGGTACTCAGCTTCTCCCAGATTAATTACCAATTAATTCCGCTCTTAGTTACTGCATTTTTTCTGTTTCTAGAACTATGTCTACTGACGGCTGCGGCACTATTATTTGGTGTCTTTACGAGTTCGATTTTAGCAATTCTACTGACTTTTTCGCTTTATTTAGTAGGACACTTGAGTGAAGGGATGGTGAAGCTAGCAGGTGTCACCAACAATCCTAGTTTTCAACAACTGACAGATAATTTATATCTGGTTTTACCAGATCTATCTCGACTAGATCTCAAGAATGATGCTGTCTATGGAGTTTTGCCACAGCCAGATGTACTCTTGCTCAATGCTGGGTATGCGGTGGTGTATACAGTGGCATTATTGCTTGTGACGACGGTAATTTTCTCTCGCAGACAGTTCTAGTCTTCCAGAACCACGATCTGAAGGAGATCGATCTCCCCCATCCATACTACTTACCAGCCAAATAGCTAGAATTAGAGTTTTGGTGAGTATAGGCATGTTACTTGACATTATCGTCTTTGGGGACGACTCGATCTGCATTGAGTAACCGCTGCCGCTCGGTAGAGTAGGTGTCACCTAGAGCGATGTGTGATCGGGCTTCATGGCGACGTTTGTAGGTGCAGGCGGTGGCGATAGGCAGATAGCCACACCGACGACAACATCGTCGTCAGGGGTGAGATCGGGAGCATCAGCGATCGAATTGAGAGTTGTCGTAGAAATTTAATTCATTTAGTCTAAAAGAAATTTATTTAGCTGTTTAGATCCTACCAATTTAACTAGGCTCGGCAGATCCTCGTTAGACTACTTATGATATTAGTAAGAAAATATCACAGTACCACTCTGGGGTATGAGTCTTTATTTGGCAACAAACGTAAGATTTGCTCTCCCTCGCCCCCGACACTATCCGCTTTAGAGATCGCCACACATGGAAGCTTTTAGCCCTACCCCGCCAGATTGGAGAGAAATAGCAACTCACGCCGACGGATTTTGCTGTCCTAATTGTCGTGCTAGCTCCACAACAGCTACCGCCGCTTGGATCGATCGTCGCTCCCCCGTATTTATCGAAAACCGCAAACGCAAATGGCAGGAATTTTATCTGTGTCAGTGTGGAAAAGCTTGGTGGGGATGGAGCGACGATCGCACCCCCAATGAATTTGCCGAACGAACCCCCTACAATAGTGAAGACAGCGATCTCGATTACGATAGCTTCTTTGGATACTTCTAAATCAACAAGAAACAACTGCAATGGATTGGCAAGAAATTTCTGGTAATTGGGTTTATATTCCGCGTCAGCCACGTGCAATTATCCATTTTTTAGGTGGTGCATTTGTGGCAACAGCTCCACATCTTACCTATCGACTATTATTAGAAGACTTGGGTAAGCAAGGGTATGCAACTATTGCGACACCGTTTATTAATACTTTCGATCATCGCTCGATCGCTAGTGAAGTCTACAATAGTTTTGAAGATACATTAGAATTACTCCAAAATCGTCGGTATCTACCCGCTGAATCTCTACCAGTTTATGGTGTTGGGCATAGTATGGGGTGCAAGTTACATCTGTTGATTGGCAGTATCTACGACGTTAAGCGATCGGGAAATATTTTAATTTCATTCAATAATTTTTCGGCGCGGGATGCAGTACCGTTGATGGATCGAATGCCCCGAGAATTCAATATGGAATTCGCTCCCAATCCTCAAGAAACACTCGATCTGATCGCCGATTATTATGATGTCAGTCGCAATCTGATTATTAAATTTAGTAATGACACGATCGATCAATCATATACTTTAGGTCAAATCCTGACTAAAATCTTTCCAGGTAAGGTTTCGACGCAGGTAATTAATGGTAGTCACATCACCCCATTAGGACAGAACTTGCAATGGCAATCAAATCCTCAAAGTTTCACACCTTTTGATGCGATCGGACAATGGATCGATCGAGAAGTTAATCGCGATTTATACCAACTCAAGCGCGAAATGTTACGTTGGCTCGATCCCGTCACTAGTTTCTAGTTTCAATTCAAGCCCACCAATTGTTTGGTGTAGACGTAGGGGAGGTGCGTGGAAATAATATACAAAATTGGAGGGTGTCCGATCGCAAAACGTAACGCACCAGCACATTCACAGTCGGTACTTTATTTAGCTGCTAGTCCCTAGGGTGTGTGAGGCTTGCGCCCAACACACCCTAGGACTTAGATCTGACTAGTGTTGATGCTAACTACTTCGCGATGCGTGCTCACTTCAAGCCTACCAATTTCTCGGTCAATTCCCACATGCGTACAGCCTTGTCATCACTAGCTTTAGCTGACAACTCCTGCACGAATGACTTACCGCCGACTTTTTGACGATTACCCCAACTCCAATGCACCCCAGATTGCTTGAATTCAGGATCGGCAACGACTTGAGCCACCCTGTCGCCAGCTAGTTCCTGACTCACATAACCCTTGGTAATATTTTTCTGGAACCAGGGGAAGATCTTTTGGAATAAAGGATAACTGTTGCGGAATAGCGGGGTATCGGCGACACATCCAGGATAGAGCGTATTAAACACAATCCCCGTCGCATCATGGTAACGCTGATGTAACTCCCGACTTGTCATCATATTACATAGCTTACTGTCTTTATAAGCTTTACCCGCTTTAAATGGTTTACCATCAATCATCGAAACTGGTGCTTTAAATCCAGCCGCTAATCCCTGAAGATCGCCTAAATCCGCTGGTGCCGGAATCGGAATCTTGCCGCCTAACTCCTTAGAATTGGCTGTGACGGTGCCTAAAATAATCAAGCGTTTATCTGGTGCAGATGAAGCTTTTAAGTCCTCTAGGAGCAGATTAGACAGCAGGAAATGACCAAAATGATTGGTGGCGACACTCAATTCATAACCTTCTGGCGATCGGATTGGTTCTTTGAGCAAGGGCAAATAAACCGCTGCATTACACACTAAAGCATCTAAAGATTTACCTGTAGCTCTAAACTCCTGCACGAACTTTCTGACGCTTTCCAGAGAGCCTAGATCGATGTGGATGATGCTATAGCTAGCTGGGGGTATCCCTACTGCTTGAGCGGCTGTTGCCGTCTTAGGTAAATCGCGACACGCCATCACCACATGCCAACCCCGCTGCGCCATCGCTTTGGCGGTATACAAGCCTACTCCTGAAGAGGCTCCGGTAATGATTACTGTTTGTTGGGTCATTTTAATAAAATTTTATTAACGGATCTAAAAACTCAGATCGCAATTCGATCGTACAGCATCATCAGAGGGTCTGAAGACGAATCAAATTAAGTTCGATCGGAGCGGTTAAACTGGTAACTGAATAACTGCTAACCATAGATTATGACATTACCAGCAATCCAATGGTATCCAGGGCACATTGCCAAAGCCGAACGTCAGCTTCAAGAACAAGTCAAAAAAGTTGATGTTGTCCTTGAAGTGCGCGATGCGCGGATTCCGTTTGCGACATATCACCCGCTCCTCGCAACGTGGATTGGCAATAAACCCAAATTACTCATTTTAAATCGGGTCGATATGATCCCGCCCACAGTGAGAGAATTATGGACCCAATGGTTTATCTCCCAAGGCGAGCAGCCATTTTTTGCGAACTCTCAAAGAGGAACGGGCGTAGTCGCCATCTCCAAAGCAGCACAATTAGCCGGTATCGCCGTCAACCAAAAACGGAAAGAACGCGGGATGCTACCCCGTCCGGTACGAGCTGTCGTCATCGGTTTTCCCAATGTGGGTAAATCAGCCCTGATCAATCGACTGCTGAATAGACGAGTAGTAGAAAGTGCCCGACGTGCTGGTGTCACCAGATCGCTCCGCTGGGTGAGAATTTCCGACGAGTTGGAGCTGTTAGACGCGCCAGGGATTATTCCTGGACGTTTGAACGATCGAGAAGCGGCGGTAAAGCTAGCGATCTGCGATGATATTGGTGAAGCTGGATACGACAGGCAGAGCATGGCGGCAGCATTTATCGAGCTGTGTCAGGAGCTGGGCTATATCGATGGATTAAACGCCCGATATGGTTCTGTACCAACGACTTTAAGCGGCGCAGAATACCTGCACAATCTCGCAAATCAAAAGTATCGCGGCGATCTAGAACGCACATCGCATCTGATTCTCAATGATTTTCGGACGGGAATATTAGGTAATATTCCCTTGGAGTTACCAGTTAAGTCTCATGTCTAATTCGCAGCCATCATACTTTCGATCGAAATAAACGACTCAGCTACTCTGATGACAGAAACCCTACTGTCATAAAGTCTCTAGTGCTCGAGTAGACTTTCCTGGTATATTTAGGAATTACTAAATATTTAATCCTTAATATCTAAGTTTACTAAAATCCCGATCGATTGAACAAAAGATGCATATTGCGTGGCTGGGAAAGAAAACGCCTTTTTGTGGCAATGTTACCTATAGTCGAGAAATTACTAGTGCCTTAACTAATCGTGGGCACAAAGTGAGTTTCATGCACTTCGCTGACACCAAAGCTGATGGCGATGAAGTGCCACTACCGTTTCTCTACAAATCTCAGGTATATACAATCCCCACGATCAGAGCTAAACGAGTACTCGAACGATCGCTGCGTCGTCGCAAGCCAGATATCGTTCATGCTTCACTAAGTTTATCGCCGTTAGATTTTCTGCTCCCAGAAATTTGCCAAGAACTAAATTTACCGCTGATTTCAACATTTCACACACCCTACGATGGGAAGCGTCGCAATGTGACTTCGACCACCCAGTTGCTAGCCTATCAACTGTATGCACCATTTTTAGCTAGATACGATCGCACGATTATTTTCTGTGAAGAACAACAAGATTTATTAGTCAAACTAGGCGTATCACGCGATCGCCTGATCGTCATCCCAAATGGTGTTGACGAACAAAAATATACCCCAGGTATTAGTAATATTAAAGCTGAGTTTAATGCTCGGCAAATTTACGTTTACCAAGGACGGATCTCGACTGAAAAAAATGTTGAATCCCTGCTTAAAGCTTGGAAATACTGCAACATGAGCAACTATGGTTGCAAACTATTACTAGTTGGTGATGGCCCACTTAGACCCAATCTCGAACCATTTTATAATACCGAACATGGTGTGATTTGGCTGGGAGCAATTCGGGATGATGCCCGTCGGATCGATATTTTGCGAGGTGCTGATGTATTTATTCTGCCTTCACTAGTTGAAGGTTTGTCGCTATCACTGCTAGAAGCAATGTCTTGTGGACTAGCTTGTGTAGCTACTGATGCAGGTGCAGATGCTTCGGTGATTCGTGGTGGTGCTGGAGTTGTAATAAATACTCAAGGTGTCTCCGGTCAACTCCGCACCCTCCTCCCCGTCCTCCGCGAACATCCTGGGTGGATAGATATTTTGGGCAAATCTGCCCGCCAGCGAGTGTTAGATAGTTACACCCTCAAAAGTAATGTCGATCGGATCGAACGTCTGTATGGGGAGATTCTTGCCCCCATTCAGCAAGTCGGATAGTTTAGACAGTTGACAGTTGACAGTTGACAGTTGCAAGCTTTGTTGTGAGCGCGGCATGACCTAACTAAAGAGCCGCGTATAGAAAGATTTATTAACAAAAAGGCTAACCAAAATTAGGTATTCGATTATTTAGCTTAGTACGGTGGACTTTCAACACCGTATTCATCTTAAATCATTATCGATCGCCTAAATATTGGCTTGACCCTTTCGATCTTTCTAACAGATATAGATCTATTGAATTAACCGAAATCTGGGGTCTAAATTCCCATTCTAAAAACCTTGCTGTCAACTGTCAACTGTCAACTGTCAACTGTTTAATAATTAATTACCAACTGGGGGAATTATAACGGGAGCAACTGGCGTAGAAGATAGCCAACCAGCACTAAGAATAATTGTCAGCGTAATAAACACTAAAAATAGACCCCAGGTAATCCGATTGAGGTTGCTTTCAGCACTTTTAGTACTACTAAATAACTGCGCTTGTCCACCAATGCCCCCAATTCCATCACCTTTGGGGCTGTGGAGTAGTACCATTGCTGTCAAACCAAATGCGGACAGACTCCAAATACTCTCAATTACATTAATAATATTCATCTAGCAATTCTAAACCGTAATAATCTTTAGTCTATTGTATCTCGGTCTTGGCTGGGATTTAGCAACAGACGGGTACTGAGTAAAGATCGCACACTCAATACCCCATCAATCCTACACCCCAACTCGCATCGGCGATCGAGTGTGTTGGAACTCGACTAGAGTTGGTAAGATCATTGACTTACCAGTCATTTCTACAGGTTGGGGAATCTGAAGAATCTCTAAAATTGTCGGTGCGAGATCGGCTAATTTACCATCCTCGCGGAGGGCGACATCGGTACCATGCCCCTGAAGTTGGCGGCGTTCGCCTTCAATCAGAATGAACGGTACTTGGCTGGTGGTGTGGGCTGTCCAAGGATTGCCCGCTTCGTCACACATATATTCCGCATTGCCATGATCTGCGGTGATAATCGTCGTCCCGCCGACTTTACCCACAGTTTCTAGTAACTTACCCATACAACCATCGACAGTTTCGATCGCTTGAATGGTAGGTGCCATTTTTCCTGTATGTCCGACCATATCGGGATTGGCATAATTGACCACGATCAGAGTATATACTTGCTTGGCGATCGCGCCGGTAACGATATCTGTAACTGTATTAGCCGACATCGCTGGAGCGCGATCGTAAGTACTCACCTGCGGACTGGGAATCAATTCTCGAACTTCCCCAGGATATGGTTCTTCTCTCCCCCCATTGAAGAAATAAGTAACGTGAGCATATTTTTCGGTTTCAGCTACCCGAAACTGCTGTAAACCCCGCGCGGCGATGACTTCTCCCAGCAGATTTTGTAACTGCTGTGGTTCAAAAGCAACTAGTACGGGTAGTGTCGAATCGTACTGGGTAAAGGTAGCAAAGGTGAGTCCAGTAATTTGAGTACGGATGAAGCCAGTGAATTTTGGATTCACTAGGGCATTGGTAAGCTGTCTAGAGCGATCGGGACGGAAGTTAAAGAAAATCACTCCATCACCAGATTCGATCGCACCTGGGGCGATTCTGGTGGGACTGATGAACTCATCAGTTTTGTCATCAGCATAGCTATCAGTGAGAACTGTAGTTGCAGTTTTGCCACTACCTGCGCCTAGATCGGTCAATACATCGTAAGCTAGCTTAACTCGATCCCAGCGATTGTCTCGATCGAGCGCGTAATAGCGACCGCTAATAGTTACAATCTGACCTACACCGATTTGGGCAATCGCATCTTCGATTTTTTGGACAGCCGATAGACCCTCGCGCGGATCGGTATCGCGTCCGTCGGTAATTACATGAACACAAACTTCCGCAATATCTCGATCGCGAGCTAATTGCAATAAACCAATCAGATGATCTAGATGAGAATGAACTCCCCCATCAGAACAGAGTCCAATTAGGTGTAGTTTGCTCCGACGCTGTTTCACATCTTCACAAACTTTTACCAGAGCGGGATTTTCTAAGATACTTCCATCTTTGACAGCATCGGAAATCCGCACCAATTCTTGGGGGACAATTCTCCCCGCACCGATATTTAGATGTCCGACTTCAGAATTACCCATCTGTCCATCTGGCAATCCGACGGCGCGCCCAGACGTGTTAATTAGAGTATGTGGATAAGCAGCCCACAGACTATCAATATTTGGTGTTTTGGCTTGAGCGACCGCATTGCCGTGGATATCTGGGCGATATCCCCAACCGTCCAAAATTACTAGCACCACCGGAGCTACAGGTGCTTGCGCCATATTATTCTTTGCCTTTTTGTTGTGCAGGATCGGATCGTGTTCATCATAGCAGTTATTCGCAACTTCCTGCTGCTCACAATGCTAGCTGGGATGGCTCAAATGACAGTTCGACAGCGTTTGCCGCGATCGCTAACCTAGTTCAGATTTGGTACTGCTAAATCTGTGAGCGACAAAACAACCAATCTTCATTTCGATCGAGCCACCGTACATATGATGATGAAAGTACTGGAGGTAGTTACCACTTGAGTAGTTCGCAATTGTTATCGCGGATCTCGATTACCTCCGGTAGGCTTCGCCAACGATCCTCATATTTGCTTCGGTAAACCATCTCAACTGCGGGGTACTCCCACCAGACCGCTCTTAGCGGTTGGTGGTGAGGGGGATAGCAGGGCGGTGACGAGTCCCACCCCTGAGTAAATTGACAAGCGAAGCTCTCAATACCGAAGGGGTGGGCGGCGCGACGTTTTGGGGGGAAGCTTCCCCCCAAAAGCTCGCTTAGGAATCGACAATTAATCTGCGATTGCAGCTTGATTTTCCACATATTTTTTAACTTGTTCGATAGTAACACCGCCACAACTGGCGACAAAATAAGCTCCAGTCCAAAATACTGGCTTGCTATAAACCTTATTAATAGCTGGCGCAAATTCCTTCCGAATCAAGCGGCTAGAAACAGTTTTGAGGTTATTCACCAGCTTACTGATTTCAACATCTGGCGGAAAATCAATGATGAGATGAACGTGGTCTGGCTCTCCGTTGAAGTCGGTCAACTTACTACCCCACTTGTCACAAGTCGCGCCGAGTATTTCCTTCAACCGAGCGAGTATTGCTTGATTGATTATTTTACGTCGGTATTTCGTAACTAGCACCAAGTGAATATTAAGCAAATATACGCAACGGTAGCCTTTGTTATAGCTCATGGCACTAAGTATGTTAGGATCGTCTCATGATTCTAACGTACCAGTACCGATTGCAACCAACTCCTGACCAAGCGGCGACCTTGAGCCACCAGGGGGAATTGTTACGTCGGCACTGGAACTACTCTTTAGGAGAAAGGCTAGATTGGTTGCGCCGCACTCGATGTCAGATCGACCGTTGCAGCTTAATCGCTGAACCAGTTGGTGAGATTCCACTCAAGGTTGATTACTATTCTCAAGCTGCCAAATTAAAGGACACAAAATCATTATTTCCTGAGTACAAGAACATTTATTCAGACTGCCAACAGCAAAACCTAATGCGGTTGGATAAAGCATGGAAACGGTGGCTAATTCCTGATAAGAATGGTAAGAGAGGGCGCGACGTTTTGGGGGGAAGCTTCCCCCCAAAAGCTCGCTTCGGTAGACCCAAGTTCAAAAAACAAGGTGACATCTGTTCAATTACCTTCCCAAGAGTCAATGCTCCCAAGGCTGGAGCGCATCTAATCGATGGTAATTTGAAGCTATCTAAGATTGGAGAAATCCCTGTGATCTTACATCGCCCAATTCCAGATGGATTTGAGATTAAACAAGCAACAATCGTTAGTAAAGCTGACGGTTGGTATGTAAGCTTTTCGATTGAGGACAACACTGTTCCGCTTTCTTTACCTATTGATGAGATTAAATCCGCTGTTGGAATTGACATTGGGTTAGAGAAATTTCTAACTACCAGTGATGCTGAAGCAATTGCTGTTCCTCAGTTTTATCGGAAGGCTCAGAAGGTTCTAGCACGGAAACAGCGCAAGTTAGCCAGACAAGAGAAGGGATCTAACAACTATAAGGCTCAAGCTAACAAGGTTGCTAGATTGCATCTGCATATTGCCCGACAACGGAAAGATTTTCATTACTTAGCGGCTCATTATTTATGTGCAAATTACGATTTAATTGGCTTCGAGAAGTTAAATATCAAGGGACTAGCTAGAACCAGATTAGCTAAATCGATCCTCGATGTCGGTTGGCGGACATTCTTGAATATATTGCAAGCAGTGGCAGTAAGATGCGGCAAGCATACCCAAGAAGTTGATGCTAGAGGTACGAGTATCCAATGCTTTAATTGTGGCGAAAGAGTCGTTAAAAACTTGTCTGTTCGAGTACATAATTGCCCGAATTGTTTAGTGAGTTTGGATCGAGATCTCAACGCTAGTTTGAATATTCTTCAACGGACGGTAGGACAACCGTTCGCTGCTTGTGGAGGCTTAGGGAATACCCTGCCCGTGAAGCAAGAAATCTCATTTGTGAACTTGAGAAGCCCCCGTCAGAGCGTACTCGCTTGACGGTGGGAGTAGTCACGTATTAAAGGACATCGAATCTGGGCATCGCTAATTCTCGATTTCTTGGCTAGCGGTATGACTATGGCAGACATTATCGAGGAATATCCCCAACTTCAAATAGAAGATATTCTCGCTTGTATCGCCTATGGTGCAGAAATGTCACGGGAACGCTTTGTTGATATCCCAATTGAGTCAGTTGCATGAGAATGAAACTGGATGAAAATATCGTGCAACGAGGGAAGGCTTTGCTAATGGAAGCAGGGCATGATGTCTGCACTATTTTAGAACAAAATCTTCAATCAGCTCCCGATCCAACTGTTATTGAAGTGTGTAGGGTGGAGCAACGATGTTTGGTAACTTTGGACTTAGACTTTAGCAATCCACTCCAGTACAACCCCGCTGAATATAGTGGCATTGCCGTACTAAGATTGCCCAAACGTCCATCTTCCCAAGATTTACTCGATGCGATCGGAACCTTAATTAGTGCGTTAAAAACTGAAATAATTTCAGGAAAGCTCTGGATTATTAAGCACGGACAAATTCGGATTTATCAACAGGAATCGTTAGATTTAGACATCCCAACTGATAATTTTCCACTAACCTAACGTCAGTTCGGGATAAGAAAGGGAGAGGGCGTTAAGCTAAAAGGTATTACTATCAACGATTTAGCACCCTTTCCTATGAATAGTTTAGACGCATTATTCTCGGATATTGATGATTTCTGTCAAAACTTTGAACCACGCTGGTACTCACATCTCATTGAAGGCGGTAGTAAAACTCGTCGCCGAGCTAAAAGCCTGTGTCTGAGAGAGATCATAACAATTTTGATAACATTTCATCAGCACCATTATCGGATATTGACCAGCTTAAAAATATTTCCCAAATTGAACATTCTCGCTATCGCAGTCCTGTTAATTTTTGTACTAACGTTTTGTGCGGTTTGATTGCATATTGCCCCAACCTAAGAAGCCCTCTCTTGGATTTGAGTGGGTTTTACCCTCCGCCGCTTAACCCGAACTGACGTTAACCTAAATTCTGTAACGTCAGTTTGGGAGCAGAATTGCCTGGAGACTTCAATCGATGGCGATCCCCTAAAACATAAACCCGACTTCCTCAAGAAGTCGGGTTTATGTTTTCAACTTAATTTAACTAGAGTCAATTAGACGCTGACAGTAACTTTAGGCGCAGGGTACACGCCTTTAGCATACTTAGCTGCAAACTCTTCCAAGGAGGCAGTTTTGATTTTGCTACCATTACCAGCAGACCAAAACGCGTTATAGCGGTCTGCACATACTTTCTGCATGTATTTTATCGATGGTTTCATGAAGTGACGAGGGTCGAACTCTTCTGGTTTGGCTGCTAGAGCTTCGCGGACGGCTGCGGTAATCGCCAGACGGTTGTCGGTATCGATGTTGACTTTCCGTACGCCGCACTTGATCCCTTTTTGAATTTCTTCTAAAGGTACGCCATAAGTTTCAGGTATTTTACCACCGTACTTGTTAATCAGTGCGAGTAGATCTTCTGGCACAGAAGAAGAACCGTGCATGACTAGGTGAGTGTTGGGTAAACGGTTGTGAATTTCCTCAATCCGGCTAATGGCGAGGATTTCCCCAGTTGGTTTGCGGGTAAACTTGTAAGCACCATGGCTAGTACCGATCGCGACTGCTAGAGCATCGACACCAGTAGCTTCGACAAATTGTACTGCTTCATCGGGGTCGGTGAGCAGTTGGTCGTGAGAAAGCGCACCTTCAAAACCATGTCCATCTTCAGCTTCGCCCATCCCTGTTTCGAGAGAACCCAAGCAACCCAGTTCGCCTTCTACACTCACACCGATGGCGTGAGCGACTTCTACTACGCGACGGGTAATTTCCACATTGTACTCAAAGCTAGCTGGAGTCTTGGCATCAGCTTCTAATGAGCCATCCATCATCACGCTAGTAAAGCCCTGTTTCATTGCTGAGTAGCAAGTTGCAGCACTATTCCCATGATCTTGGTGCATGGCAATGGGAATGTTTGGATAGGTTTCCACTGCGGCTAAAACTAGGTGGCGCAGGAATGCCTCACCAGCATAGTTTCTGGCTCCACGGGATGCTTGTAAAATAACTGGGCTGTCAGTTTCTTGAGCAGCCTGCATGATTGCTTGGATCTGCTCCATGTTGTTGACGTTGTATGCTGGAATACCGTAGCTGTTTTCAGCCGCGTGATCCAGCAAAAGCCGCAATGGGACGAGTGCCATTAGAAATTTCTCCTATATTTAAATCTTTAATATTCGATCGACCTTCGCTGGCAGAGCTGGCGAAAGAGAATCTTCAAATCACGATCTTAACTAAGGATACTTTACCAAAGATCTGTAAGTGTTGATACACCCTACGGTAAATAAAATTAACAAGGATTGTTTGGACGATCGATCTCATCAATCCAAATATATAGTTAGCCCGATTGCCCATGACACCCTAAGATTTCCGCTGTAACTAATGTCTCTGTGCCATTGCAAGCAGCGATCTCCACAAATCAGCGGCATAAGACAAAGGGAGCAGTACTAGACTACTCCCTTTGTCGAAATATTAATTTAATTATGGGACGCCCGAGGGTCGAACTCGGGACCAATCGGTTAAAAGCCGAATGCTCTACCACTGAGCTAGCGTCCCATTGGTCTGTTATTGCTAGACCTTTACTAATATAGCATACAGGTTGGAAGTTTGACAACTTTAATTTAACTAAAGTTTGCGGTAAAAGTTACGTTACTAGTCAAGGTCTGTCCTGGAGAGACATACAGCAGATCGACACCTGTATTTAAACTGTTGCGGGGAGCCGTCCAAGGTTCTAGACAGTAAAAATCCTTGCCTTTGACAGTCCAAAACACCACAGTGTGATAATCAGCACTGGTTGTCATACTTAGAGTTAACTTTTGCCCAGCATCGGTGGCTGTCGCCGTATTAGCAGTGACGTTGGTAAAAGCAGCATCGATTTCAGCTTGACTAAAATCAAACTCTCCCGCAAAGGGGTGAACTTCACCTGTTTGTTTTTCTTGATAGCTATCTGCGGCGATCTCAAATGTCAGCCGATCTTTTGCTGGCGCGAGGAAGTAAGGATGCAAGCCAGTACTAAAGGGCATTGGCAGATCCGATTTATTAGTGTAGGTTTGGTCGATGACTAATTTACTACCCTGAATTCGATAGGTAAAGGTGATGGCAAAATCAAAGGGATATACCTGGCGCGTAGCTTCATTGCTCTCTAGTAGGATAGTCAGGCTAGCATCTGTGGTGGTGGACCTGTCGCTGACGATCCAGGGCATTTCTCGGGCGAAGCCGTGCTGTTTGAGCGAATACTGTCGTTCGCCAATTTGATAAGTATTATCGGGCAAGTTCCCACAAATCGGAAACAAGATCGGCACCCCACCACGTACACTCAAACTCGGATCGGTAAACCGATCGGTATCTAGATACAGTAACTCGCGATCGCCCACCCGCCAACTAGTTACAATCCCACCTCGATCGGGGAAGACAGTCAGCGAACTCTGACTTTCGGGATCGTTTAGGATATAAATAGGTTCGGTTTGAGGCTGTTTGGTGACGGTAAACATATGATTTAGGGCGATAATTTTGGACTGTGGCACTAGATAATGGTTGGACGCACTCTGACTGGATCTCTGCGGATTTGCAGCTACCGCACCCGAGGTTGTTAAGCAAAGAGACGAGCAAACGGGTATTATAGTTATATAGGCTACACGATCGATGTTCCCAAAATCTCGATCGGGTTTAAAGCTATCTAACAGGCGAGCGATCGTCAGTATTAATGACATCGATTTTTGAATCAGTGCAACTCAAGGAGGCAGATAACTATCGCCCAATCGACAGTTATCACCGCTCGATAAATATAATCCTCACATCAGGGATGGATGCTCACATGAAGTTACTCAACTAAACCGATTGCTTCTAGTTGATTTTGGGAAAGCTAATCTAGTCATCATTATCTGTAACATTACTAGATTTCCACTTCCACCGCCAGATTTATTTGTTTAGGAGAGTTAAGTATGTTACATCGCAAGATCTTTCAAATGTGTGAAGATGGTCGGGAAGTATGTATTTTCTTGCGCGATCAGCAACGGTGGATCGAACGTGCGCGCATCACCGACATCGAAGGCGATCTAGTCACAATTCGCTATGAGACTGACGAAGACGATGAAGTCTCAGCTTGGGAAGAAATGGTACGTCTCGAAAGTATTGCCTCGATCAGTCAGAAATTAGCTTCTGTCTATCGTGGTAATGCGGAGCCACTAGTCTCCGATGAATGCCATGAATTAGAGCAGATTCGTCCGATTAAGCCTGAAGAATAACAGATGAAGCGAGGAGTCATTAGCCATATGGCTAATGACTCCTCGCTGCTAAGTGAGACTAAAGCGATTCTGAGTTGAGTGAGACAGCGGCTCAGCGATCGAAAGGGAATAGCGAAAAGTATTAGTTTGTCCCTCATTTTTGATAGGAAAATAATATGTTCGATCCTCTTTTTGCTCGTGCTGGTGTATTATGGTCGAAAATTATTGAGCTGATTCAAAATCGAGAAATGGCAGCTAGCTTAGAAAGCTATGCTGCGTTGCAATTAACTCGTAACCCTCAGCTAGATCCAGGACAACGCAAATTACTCCTACATCGATTTGCGATCGAGGGTGAAGTTGACGGAAAGACACCACTAGAATTATTTCTTGCTAGCCAGACAGATCTAACGCTGGCAGATCGTCAACTGATTAGCAGTTGGCGACGAAGTTTTGTAGGGTTACTGGCGATCGTGCAAATCTTTCCCAATGGTTTAGAAGTAATGAATTGGCTGACTGCCAAACATTACCGGATTCAGTTTACCGATCTTCCATCCCAAACGGCAATGGGTCGGCTCAAAGTTGGCGAAGTGATTATCGCGCAGATTAGCCCAATTATTGATATCGATTGGGCGATCTTGGCTCCCTGGGTTGCCTTGGGTAGAATTGGTAGACCCAAACTAGCCGTCGCCATCGGTGCTTTTCGTCAAAATTATCCGCATTATCTCTACAGTGATGCCCCCCAGCAATTAGCAGCAGCTTGGGAGTCAGTTGCGGTATATCACGATCGATTTGTCGAATTTTTTGGTACCGATGAGATCGCGCTCAATGGTGCTCAATTGCAAACGCGGATTGGTGAATTCCAAACCTGGATGGTAGAAAAGCAATTAGAGACAGCCGGAATCGATAAATCGAAATCTCTGATTGAATTAGCCACTGATGCAGGGGTTGAAGCCGAGGATTTAGCAGCTTTGACTACTGAGTTGGGATTGTCCGCCACTGATGCCGCCAAGGGGCAGAAAGCCCCCACTGGGAAGATGATCTCACCAAAGGTCGAACTTCCGCCGCATCTCAAAGCAGCATCTACAGTCACCGCACTCAGTCATCATTATTGGGGACAGATGTTTTTAGCCGATTACCCACGACTGAAAACCCTATTGGCACCTGTAGATCCCCAGTACTCGCCTAGCGATCTCAAATTTATTCACAAATGTTTAGCAGATCCGCAGATGAACGCCTTTGTGTGGCGCAGATTAGCCGAGCAGTTTCCCCAGCAGTTACAAACGGCGATCGGTCAAAGTTTAGCATTACCCAATTTTAACTTGTCTACACTCGATTCGATCCTCACTAAGTTTAATAAATATCTAGAGCCAGATCTCCCCGATCTAGCTAGCGTTCCCATTCACTTACACGATTTATTTCAGTCAGCAGTCTTGGAAGTAAGTAAAGAAAAAGCTAGACCTAAGTCTCAACCGAAAAAGAGTGGGTTTGGAGCTAAAGGTTAAGCATCGATTGGAGCGTTAATTCCCTCATTAATATTTGCGGTATTAGGCGCAATGGTAGCGATTTTCCGCTGGGGTTTAGTAACTCGTAATGCTTAGACAATGAGGATCGATCGATTAGATTTTACTAGTTGCAGCGATTACCTCTCGGCACGGCTACGCCAACGCGATCGATTAATTAAAAGTCAGTGATCCGCTCGGATGATGCGAAATCCAAACCAGAGCAAATTGCCATCAAGCTCTGTTGTTAATCGAGTCTGCTTGCGCGGACTCGATTTTTGCATTCAAGATTCACAGTGGCTGTCGATCGATTAACTAGCAATTCGGGAGAATCGTTCGGTCAGATCGTAACAGTGAAATGATATTCCTGATAAACTAGAGAGTAGAGCCATTCTCAACCTGCTGTAGTCAGTACTGATGTGGGTCAAACAAGACGAGGCTTCCAGTGTCATGGAGCTACATTGAGTGAACAATAACAGCCCTAATCTATTTCAAATCAATCTCCCCCGATTCCAATCCTGGCTGACAATTGTGGCAATCTGTCTGTTGTTGGGTAGCCTAGGATTAGGATGGTTAGTAAAAGCCGCCTCGATCGCGATCGGATTAGTGATTATTACCCCCGTTGTCGGATTTTTGGGCTTCTTTTGGTGGTTGCGCCGTAGTGTCGTCCAAGCTGAATGTCCAGTTTGCAGTTATCCGCTACAGGGCATCAATGGTAGTGAGATTCAATGTACCAACTGTGGTGAATTGCTCAATGTCGATCGAGGCAAATTGATCCGCGACACTCCGCCAGATACGATCGATATCATTGCCGTCGAAGTTATTCAGGAATAGGTGATGGAGAGTAGTTATTCGTAGATCCATACCAATTCCCATCTCGATTGAAGATTTCTAGGCTCCCGCCATCTATCCTCCAAACTATAACTTCCAGAAATATGACATCCCCACAACCTCAAGATTGGAAACGTCGCGTCCAAGATTTGAAAATCGAGATCGAACGAGCAACAGCAGGATCTCCAGACTCCGATCTCAACCAAATTGAAGTCGATGCCCCCAGCTATGGGGTGGATGCACTCCAACGCGGCTATCAACAGTTCCGGCTGTGGTTTAGTGGTATCCCTGCTAGTGGTAAACTGCTGGCGATCGCAGGTGGCGGATTATTGAGCCTGACACTGATCAAAACTGTCTTCCAACTCGTAACTTCCCTAATTACCCTTTCAGTCTTTGGGGTCATTCTTTATCTAGTTTATCGATTTTGGATTTTACCAAAGAATAGTGAATCATAAGTAAGCGACAGATGATTAGCTTCGCCTAGGCATCATCGGGGGATTCATTCCTGCGATGTTTGCCATCGGAAACCAAAAACTGCGATCGGAGGATGTGTTAGCGTTGGCGTAGCGGCACGAGGGAATAGCGTGAGTGTACCGTTAGTAGTGGTTGGGTACGCTCGTGCTGACGCTAACATAGCCTCCGGCAAATCTGTTGAGTTTAATATTCGCCAGCACTCGAGCAAGTAGAGCGATGTCAAGAGATTGACTTGGAACTAGGTCATTAATGCCTCTTGAGGATGCAGCAGAGTAGATAATTGCTTAACACCACGTTGAAGATGGCGGGTAACCGTCATCGGGCTGACACCGATTCTTTTTGCAGCTTCCTTCCGAGGCAATCCCTTGATATAGACAAATTCGATCGCTTGTTTAGTCTTAGACTCGAGTTCAGAAATCGCCCCTTCTAGTTGTTGACGTTCTTCCTCCAGATATTGACGTTGTTGTTGGCGAGTATCTGGGAGACTATCGCCCAAAGTAACCGGACAGTCCAACATTTGCCCGACAGTAGCATCTAAACTTAAAGCCTGACGATTGTGCCCTGCTGCTTGGGTTTCACGCCATTCGTTGACAGATACATTCAAAACAGCCGCAATCTCTTCATCCCGAACTTTTCGCCCCAACTTAGCTGTCAGTTGTTGACGGACTTTTTCGCCTTCTTTTTGGAGTTCTTGCCAACGACGAGGAATCTTCAGCACACTACTCTTATCGCGGAGGAAGTGCAGGACTTCACCTCTAATGTAGGGCACAGCAAAAGAGCTAAATGCACAACCCTGGTGGGGGTTAAAGCGTTCGATGGCGCGAATCAAGCCTAAATAACCAATCTGCTCTAAATCTTGATAAGGTTCTACACACTGACGACCGATGCGGTGAGCGATTTGTCTAACCAGACCAGCATTCAGCAAAACTAATTGATTGCGAACTTTGACACTGGGCTGTTGAAAGTAGTTCATCAACAGGGACATCGATGCGGAATGAGCAGAAGCTTGAGTAGCCATCGTTTGAGCAACCTTAGTTAAGATAGATGCTGTTTGATTGATGCAATCTGCATTAGAGGTGGGCATAATCACAACAGAGGGACCGGACGCTGGGAAATCTGTAGTTAGTAGAAAAAATAAATCTTGGTATAGATTCGATCCACTTGTTTTTCTCCACAGGTACATTGTCCTACACACACCCCTATTACCAACAGCGTCGATCTACGGAAATACTGTTAGGTGTACTTTTGTTAAGTACGTAAATTTACGGATAGATCCGCACTACGCTATTGATGCTGTAACAATAATTGACGATTCGATCGCCGTAATCGCTAAATCGTATCCTCAGCTTGTAAAGTTAGGGAATTTTTGTAGCAACTAGCCGCTGCATCGATCGACTTGGGGACGACTCATCAATTTGTCCACCCTTTTGTAGAACCAAGAATTTTGACTCCCTTCTTATATGGGCTAAAGAGATCCAACTGAGATCGATCGACATAACTTGGATGAGCAGGAGGTAAAAATTTCAGGTAAACTAGTAATCTGTCAACCTCACATCCTCTTGTCGTGAAGAGGAGCCAGAGATTATGGTCAAAAAAACCGAATTAACACAAACTGAGCCAGCAAATGCCGAATCGACATCTGGCTTCAATCCGGTTCAACTCGTCCAAGACAGTAAAGCCGAACTCACCCGAGTAATTTGGCCCAGCCGTCAACAACTGATCAGTGAGTCCTTAGCTGTAGTTGCGATGGTGTCTCTATCAGCTACAACCATTTACTTGGTCAATAACCTGTTTAGCTGGGCTGCTGCCAAGGTGTTTGTATGAGTTATCTTGCAGACGAATCAGATGAAGACATCGAACAACAAGGTTCGGGTAGTAAAGTCAAGGAACTAGCTCGATGGTATGCCGTCCAAGTTGCCTCTGGCTGTGAAAATCGTGTCAAAATTGACTTAACACAGCGGATTCACTCCTTTGGGATGGGCGAACGTATCTACCAAATCGAGATTCCCCAAACTCCCACGATCCGACTCAAAAAAGATGGTACCAAAACACCCGCCGAAGAAAAAGTTTTCCCAGGCTATGTCCTAGTTAGTATGTCGATGGATGATGACGCATGGCAGGTAGTCAAAAATACCCCCAACGTCATTAATTTCGTCGGCTCAGAACAAAAACGCGGTTACGGACGCGGACGCGGACACGTCAAACCACTACCTCTTTCTCGTAGTGAGGCAGACCGGATCTTCAAACAAGCTCTCGAACAAGAGCCAGTAGTGAAGACAGATCTGACCGAAGGCGATAAAATAATGGTAATGTCTGGTCCATTTAAGGACTTTGCAGGTGAGGTCGTCGAAGTAAGCCCCGAACGGAGTAAACTAAAAGCCTTACTCTCTATCTTCGGGAGAGATACCCCCGTAGAACTCGAATTCAACCAAGTCCAAAGACAGGGCTAATAAACACATCTAATGGCAAAGAAAGTAGTCGCAATTGTTAAACTAGCACTGAATGCTGGTAAAGCTAACCCCGCACCTCCAGTCGGTCCCGCACTGGGTCAACATGGTGTGAACATCATGGCATTCTGTAAAGAATATAATGCCAAAACCGCCGAACAAACTGGTACGGTAATTCCTGTCGAAATTTCGATCTTTGAAGATCGCAGTTTTACATTTGTACTGAAGACACCACCTGCTTCGGTATTGATCAAGAAAGCCGCCAAAATCGAAGCTGGTTCCAACGAACCAAACAAGAAAAAGGTCGGTCAAATTACCACAATGCAATTACAAGAAATCGCTCAAATTAAATTACCCGATCTCAATGCTAATGACATTGATGCAGCAATGAAAATCGTTGCTGGTACCGCCCGAAACATGGGTGTTGCGATCGTTGACTAGTTTTTTATCCACTATATTTGGGGGAGAGGAAAGCCCTCGTTATTCACCCCAGGAGCAATCATGACCAAAACGTATTCCCGTCGTTATCAAGAACTAGCGAAAAAGATCGAGGCTCGTGCATACGATCCCCTCGAAGCCATGAAACTGATCAATGAGACAGCCACCGCTAAATTTGCGGAATCTGCTGAAGTTCACGTTCGGCTGGGTATCGATCCCAAGTATACCGATCAACAATTACGGACGACTGTTGCGTTACCTAAAGGTACCGGACAAACGATCCGCGTTGCAGTGATCGCCCGTGGTGAAAAAGTGGCTGAAGCCGCTGCTGCTGGTGCAGATATCTCTGGTTCTGAAGAATTAATCGCTGAAATTCAAGGTGGGATGATGGATTTCGATCTGTTGATCGCGACTCCTGATATGATGCCCCAAATCGCCCGTCTAGGACGAGTTCTCGGCCCACGCGGTCTGATGCCTTCGCCTAAAGCTGGGACGGTAGCAACCGATCTAGCTGCGGCGATCGCGGAGTTCAAAGCTGGTAAGTTAGAGTATCGTGCCGATAAATCTGGAATCGTGCATATTCTCTTTGGTAAGGCGGCATTCAATCCTGAAGACCTCTTGACCAATCTCAAGGCTTTCCAAGAGAGTATCGATCGAAATCGTCCTTCTGGGGCTAAGGGTCGGTTCTGGCGCAGTATGTTTGTCTCGGCAACCATGGGACCATCGATCGAAATCGACATCAGCAGTCTTCGCGACATAAAAACTGAATAATTAGTAGCTAGTTCGATTATTTACGTCCGAACAGGAGAGTAGGGGCAATTCATGAATTGCCCCTACTCTTTTTAGATTAGAATGTCGAGATCCTCATCCCAAAATAGATCGCCATAATCCATAAAAGTTGTGTTTTAGACTTTGGGGGCTTCTATTTTAAGCGATCGAATTTGAGATAGCGATCGTCTTAACAAGAGAATACAGTTCATCCGAACCAAAATACCAGCCTAATTTGCGAGCGATGATTCAATCTGTTCGGTCAAAATTTATAACTAATTTTATCCTTAGTTTCCATGACTTTCCCAGTGGTGAACCAATCATCGAGTATTTCTTTAATCTCTGGCTCACTCGGCTGATATTTAGTTAAAGCTGAC
>Ga0209390_10003664_pt1 | contig 24524 bp, 19 predicted proteins | sample BON01_FD_187212 | JGI IMG/M metagenome (GOLD analysis project Ga0209390, IMG submission 187212) | Freshwater microbial communities from Lake Bonney liftoff mats and glacier meltwater in Antarctica - BON-01 (SPAdes) (version 2) | ecosystem: Environmental > Aquatic > Freshwater > Ice > Glacier... | reverse complement strand
CGGTCATCTTCTGACCTGCATAGCCCTTGGCATACAAGGCTACATAGCCCTTGAATGAACCAACGTTTACCTTCTGGTCAGCAGCTGCGGATGCAGCGGCCTTACCAACAGCAACAGCATGAACAACAGATACGTTAGCGGTGCTAACTGTTGCGCCTGCTGGCTTGTAGGTAGCGGCAATAGCTGCATCTCCAACTTCACCTGAAAGTACCAACACGTAGAAGGTAAGTTCACCGGCTGCGTTGGTCTGCATGGTGGTGGTGTTTCCAAATGGAAGACCCTTACCAGCCCAAGCAACTGCAACGCTTGCAGTGCCACCAGTCGCGACAGGGTTACCGTTTACGTCCTTCAAGGTTCCAGTAACTGTCGTGGTTGTACCAGCGGCAATTGAGGCCTTGTCGAATGTAAGGGTTGCACCTGAATCGTGAGCGGCAGCATCAAAGACGATCTGTGATGTTGTTGTCGCTGTTCCTGAGGTGAAGGTAACGGTGTAGGTACCAACCAAACGAGAAGTGAACTTCAAGTTGGCTAGCTGACCGTTAGCTGCGATGGTTAGAGTGTCGCTAGCGGTTGCAGTAACTGCATCAGCGTTCTGGATCATTAGACCAGGAGCTGATACAACAACGTCGCTGAACGAGTTCTTGACACCAATTGCTACGGTAGCTGACCAGCTCAGTGCGACTCCATACGACACAGAAGCTGAAACGCTAACTGTACGGCTGGTGAATGCATCTGTTCCGGCTACGTAGGTGTAGACGTTCCAGGCTACTGTGTCGAAAGAAGTGTCTGCCCATGTCTGAGTCGACTGGTTCAAAGTCTGCAGCGTCAAGGTGACGATACCAGATCCTGTACCAGCAGGAGGAGTAACTGCGATAGATGCAGCTCCGTTTACAACTGGTGTCGAGATAGTGGTGGTAGTTAGTGCACCCATGACAACCGAAGCGGCGATGCGCTGATCAGTTCTCACAGATGAAACGCCCCACTGGTCTTTAGCGGTCACTGCGAAAGTCTTTGCAGCTCCTGCTAGGCCCGCAACCTGTGTCGCGACAACTGCAGCTGTCTGAACAGAGCCCGTAAGGGTAATGACCAATGCTGCCACTTTCTGCTGCGACGTCAATGTAACGGTTAGAGCGCCATCTCCAGACTGTCCAAATGTCGACACCGCAATAGATGTAACTCCAGCAGCAAGTGGAATTGAGGCAGCAGCAAGTGCTGCAGAGGTGGTGAACGTAATGCCGTGAACAATCACGCCGGAATCCGCGTCTAATTCAATGTTGCTATCGTCTGCGAGGCTAATTACTGATGCAATAGCCACCGAAGTCGTTATAGACATGCTGTAAGGGTATATAGCCACCGAAAATGCGGCGTTCGTTCGCGCTTGAGCAGTGGTTGGTGCAGTGCGAATAATGTCCCCCGTTGCAGGAGAGACTGTTGTACCTGCAACAGCGAGGCTACCGACAGCCACCGTTGTAGTGAGGAAAACGTTGCTTCCATATTTGACAGTCGCGGAGTACGTATTTGTCGCGGCCCAGGTAATCGACTCCATGGTGTACGAAGCCGAGAAAGCTTTCGCTGAACCTGTGGAGTTAAGTGTACCTAATGGGTTTTCCGTGAAAGGTGTTGCAGTGGCCAGATCGGAGAGCTGTGCACCAGTAATTGCTGCGGAGGTGGTCGTCTGGTGATCGCCGTTCAGTTTATCTGAGGCCACGATGATCGTGAAGTTGTGATCTATCATTGCCCAGTTAACGGTGCCTCCAGTCACGGAGAACGACACGGATACATCATCCTCGCCAGGCAGTGGTGCGGGAGCAGAGAGTGCTCCACCCAGAACCGACCAAGGAACGTATTTAATGTCCATTGGTGTTCCAGATGGTTCCCCAGCAGTTAGAGCACCGTCACCGTTTAGGTCCAAAAACGGTGTGACCGTAATGGTTACAGAAGCACTGAGTGAAGTGTTGCCCACTAGTGCGAAACTGATCGTTGGTGATTGGGAATAATTGGTGGCAAATGTTGCAGACGTGCCAGTTGTGGGTGAAGTTGTAGATCCGTGTCTACTAGCCGCTCCTACTACCGCAACCCCTTCAGGCTTAGTAACTACTACACCAAATAATGGCTGATTTACTTTGCTTGCATCACGGATCGCAGACGCGACTCCTGTTCCGAAGCGAAGTGCGACGTCGAACGCCTCACCAGCAATAATTGAGGTCTGCGAGGAAGTTCCTACCAGTGGGGACGCTACCACAGATGTCTCGCTTGCTTGAGCAGGCGCGGACATCACGAATAGCGAAGAGACCAAAGCAATAACAGCTCCAAGCGCAAGACCTTGACGGTTCTTGTTCTTTTGCATATTTTTTCTTTCTTCTTGGTTTACAACTACCCATGGGGGTAGCTGTTCTGAGAGCGTGCAACCACCAACCAAGCAGGAGATTACAAACCCTCAATACTAGGTTAGCGGGATGGGTGGTGAGATGTTACGGTTTTGCGCCTAATTTTTTGAAAAAAATTATGCTCTTGGAGTCAATGAAATCGAGGAATTCATTAGTTGTCCGTTTGAGGACAAAACAAGATCCACTCTGAGGGCGCTCCTGCTAACAACGGTGTCATTGATTGCCACGAAGTCAAACTCTCCTGAGGTATCGCCAATCAACAGGTCGGTAGCGACATATTCAATCAAGATACTCCCGTCTTGACGGGTGGTTTTTTGAGAAAAAGAAACATTGGGGACAGAAATAAAGTCTTTGCCGTCTACCGAAATCTTGAGCCAGGCAGATTTGATTCCACCCTTCGAGGCGACGTCAAAGATTATTCTGCCAGTCAAGCCAGAACCGGTGCTCAACTCCACGACTCCAGATGATGCGAGATAGGCCGAAGATGCTCCTGTCGACGATGCAAGTGAAAAAGCCGCAGAGTCATTCAAGGTTTGCTGAAGTGAACCTACAACAAAGCTTCGCTGGATTGATTCTTCGCTGGGGACATCCGACGAGGAATCGATCGGGTTGACCGCAGGCAATGCAAATTGAGTATCGCTATCGATGACGTCCAGTCCATTTTGATTCTCAGGTTCATCAACAACTAAAGCAGCTGAAGCTGGTCCGTCTGTCTCAAGCTCGATTGGCTGAGGTTCTTCGGAAGTTACTTCTGGATTCGACTCAGCCGGTGCTGTCGGGCTGGTTGCAGAATTGTCCTCTGAGCTCGGCGCTGCTGGATCTTGAGATGCGACTAACGGCTGCGAAATGATTTCCTCAGAAGTTGTGGAAGCCAAATTTGGAATCCCACCGATGGAAACTGCGAGGACCAAGAGAAACGCTCCGGCAACCGAAGCGATTTTGCCGCTGTCAGCAGCTGCTTTCCTGGCAGCCAAAGACAAAATTCCAGACATAGAGAGCCCTGCGGTCTCGGCTTCTCCAATGAGAGCTTTCTTGAAAGCTACCCTTGAGCGGAAAAGAAGCTGACGGAAAGCGTTCTCACTTAGACCCATCTGTGCTGAAACTACCTGTGCACTCTTTTCCTCATAAAGAGTCGCGATAAGCGCCTCTCTATGGCGAGGCTGGAGCTTGGCTAATGCCAAGCTGACAATCGCGGCATCGTCCGCTCGCTCTAAGTCTTGGCTAATCTCTGGGATGTTTGCCTCAAACTCGCCATGTTCATCCAACGGTGCCAAGGTCACCCTGCTGTTTGCTCGAATAACATCGAGAGCCAAAAGCCTGGTCTTCCATTTTAGGAACCTCAAGACCCCTAATTCAGAGTCAAGTTCGGGAAGGGTGGTCATCAAATACAAAAATGCATCTTGAACAACTTCTTCAACCTGAGAAGAGTTGTTCAAGAATCTTTTGGCATGGCGCTCTAAATGAGGACGAAAACGAACATAAATAGAAGCAAAGTCTTTTGCTGACCAATCCTTCAATACTGCTGGTGTTAGAGAGTCAGCAAAATGCTCTTGAAATTTAGGTAGGCCAAACTCCTCGTCAGACTCTTCATCGAGAAGAGATTCCAACGAATCCTCATTGGTGAGGCTCTTGGGGTCAAAGAATTCGGCCATCACTTCTAACTATACGGTCCGTGTCAATAGTTGTTACGAAATTCTTGCAGTTCACTTCTGGTAACCAACATAATCAGAGCACCTAAAAGCGTTTAGTAAAATTTTGCCCGACAAGATCGCCGGCAGAAAAAGATTCCGGCTACTAGTCGTCTAGCCCCATGAGCTTGACTGCCTTTTCAAAGTCAGGCACCTTTTTCTGAAGCTCTTTGAATGTTCCTTCTGCAACAATGGCGCCGTTGTTCATGTAGATGATCTTGTCCGCATTCTTGACGGTGGAGAGTCTGTGAGCAATCAGAAAAATCGTCATCTGCCCCTTTAGACCATCAAGAACCTTATTAATTTCAGATTCAGTTTCAGCATCCAGTGCGCTGGTTGCCTCATCCAGGAAAAGAATGCCCGGGTTGCGATACAAAGCCCGAGCTAGACCAAGCCTTTGGATCTCACCACCAGAAAGCTGGCCTGAATCTGGTTGAATATTCATCGCGAGTTTTTCGGCTGAACTGAATGCGGCAAGGCCCGCGACCGATAGACAACTAGCGACTTTGTCTAAATTTGTGTTTTCAAGAGACGCCAACGAGACGTTCTCTGACAATGTGCCGGACACAAGGTGAGGCCTCTGAGGGACTATTCCAATGACGCCATCGCCATGCTCCAAAAGTGACCTAGGAGAAACTTCAGCAAGTGTAAGGACGCCAGCTGTGGGCAATCTAAAACCCGTGGCAAGTTCAAAAGTTGTAGTCTTACCGGCTCCAGAGGGGCCGACTAAAGCAACTTTTTCTCCCTCTTTGACCTCGAAACTAATCTCCCTCACGACTGGCATGCCGGCGGAATAGCCAAATGAAACTTGATCGAAATGCAAGCCCAGGGCTTGGCCATTTTCATATTTTGAGGTGGTGATGTGATCTGGGTCATTCTCGCGATCAAAAATCACTTTGAGCCGCTCGAGAGCAAACTTTCCCTGGTTAGCTCCGTTTATCATGGTGTTGATGGACGCTTGAAGGGGAAGCAGTGACGCAACGACCCTGAGTCCTCCAGCCATAAAGACGCCAATTGTTACCGCCTGCGAAGGTAGGTCGCTGAAAACAACAATTCCTGCGAGAAAAGCAAAGATTCCAAGAATTAAGGAGGTTTCAATTACATACCTTGGAAGACCATTGAGCGTGGAAACAATAGCTCCGCTAGAGGCGGATTGTGCCCTTCCCGCAGCGAACTTGGAAATCCAAAAGTTTAGTTCCCCCGAGGCCCTTACTTCTCTTCGGACGCCAAATAGGTCGCGACTGGATTCCAGTGAAGTCTTGGAGCCCTTCATTTGGTTCAATCCATTGCTCCGAATTCTCTTAGTGACAAATTGGCTCAGGGCCCAAAGAACGGAACCCAAGTAGAAAAACATTGCCAAGGCAGCAATGGGGTTGATAAAAAGGAAGGAGCCAATCATTCCAATCAAAAGGGCAATCTCTGATATCGCTGCAATGCGCGCATTGATGAACGATGACAGCGCTCCAGCTGAAGCCATAGAGATATTTTGAAATTCTGACAAGCTATCGGAGAATCCAAGTTCTCCCTCGCTCCCCCCCATGAAATAGTCCTTAGCCAGTGTCTTTGAAAAGTCAGCCTCCAAAGAGGCGACAAAGAGAGAAGTTTTAAGGTTCAGAAAAATTGAGAAGGCGGACTTCAACAAAAAGGTCCCCGCGATTGCCAAGGAGATGACGACAGCAGCCCGTTCGTTGATAGTAACTTCGCCAATAACTGGGATATTCAGCGGTGCTACCGAACCCCCACTTGTGGCAAAGGCGCCGAATGAAGTTGCTAGCAGAGCAATTCCTGCCAAGCCGGTGATGTCCAAAAAGTTCGCTGCCACCCTTGCAAATGCGAAACTGTAAATTCTGAATTTTGCCTGCTTTGAGATTACGCCACCAACAGCGCGAAGCGACATAGAACCTTTTTTGGCTTTCATTGCAGATAGCCTATTGGCAGATGTAGCTAGGGTTAAGTAGTTCTGAGAGAAGGGTCTGGATAAATCATGTCTATTGCAGTGGTAATCCCCTCTTTTCACGTTACCGAACACATTCTTGAAGTGCTGAAAAATATCGGCCCGGAAGTTGAGCGCATTTATGTCATTGACGATGCTTGCCCAGATAAGTCCGGGGAGTTTGTAAAAAAGCACTCAAAAGATAAACGAGTGCAGGTCTTATTCCACGAAACCAACCAGGGTGTTGGTGGTGCTGTTGTGACGGGATACAAGGCAGCCCTGGCAGAAAATATGGATGTGGTGGTCAAAGTTGACGGCGACGGCCAGATGGACCCAGGACTGATTTTGACGATCGCTAAGCCAGTGCTTGAAGGCAACGCTGACTACGCAAAGGGCAACCGGTTTGACTCGCTGGACAACCTGCTCTCGATGCCAAAGACCAGGATTTTTGGAAATGCTGTTCTTTCTCTTTGGTCAAAACTTTCTTCTGGTTACTGGAACATCACCGACCCGACAAATGGCTTTACTGCGATTCATCGAAAAGCACTAGAAGCAATTCAACTCGACAAGCTTCGAAAGACCTACTTCTTTGAATCTGACCTTTTGTTTCGCTTGAGCATCGTCAATGCCGTGGTTATGGATGTACCGATGGTGTCAGTCTATGGAGACGAGAAGAGCAACTTAAAAATTCGCAAGGTCATTTTCGAGTTTCCTTGGCGGCACACCGTCAACCTCCACAAGCGTCTGTTTTATAAGTACTACTTGCGGGGATGGTCTGTTGCCAGCTTTGAGCTTCCAGCAGGTATTGGGTTGACAATCTTCGGTGCTTGGTTTGGTTTGGCGAAGTATTTTGAGGCTTCCGGGGAAGGGCAAGCCACTACCGCTGGTCAGGTAACGCTCTCAGCACTTGCGCTGATTCTTGGCGTTCAGCTGCTACTTTCGTTCTTGGCATACGACGTTCAATCGGAACCAAGGGTTCCAAGACAAAAGAGATAATCGGGGTTAGGCATGAAAGCAATTTCCAAGTTTTTCAAGGGCTGGAGAAGTTACACGCTTATTGGCAGCCTGTTAGCGGTTGCAGGTTGGGTCTTTTCTCGAGTCAGCGCAGTAAACCCCGCAATCCTTGGTGATGAGTACCTCTACTCCATAAATGCAAGGCATGCTGCGCCCTGGGATCCTTCTCCTGCCGGTGATTTCTCCAACTACCTTTTCAACCTTGTCTACAGCTCCACAAATATTTGCGGTGAAGCTTTTTATACCTGCGGCAAAATACTAAACCTGATCTTTTTTGTTGGCTTTTTGATTGTTGTTTTCATAATCGCCGTTAGGTTTCTGAACTATTGGGTTGCACTTGCCTTCACAGTGGCTGCTGGACTCTCACCGCTTTCTGTCTACACATCAATGTTCTTGCCTGAGTCGATGTACTTCTTCATGATTAGCTTGGTCTTCTTGGCAGTTCTCAAAGCGGCAGAGTCATATGCTTGGAAAGACTGGGCTTTGGTTGGTGCTCTGATCGGAGTCGCCTCACTGGTAAAGCCACACGCTTGGCTATCTGCGATTGCCATCGGTATCTTCTTAGTGGTGCTTGGCTTAACCCAGGCAAAACACAGATTCAAGCCTCTTTTCAAAGCAGTCGGAGCGATATCAGCTGGAGCGATTCTTGGACGTATTGTCATTGGGTTTATTGTTGCCGGGCCCAGAGCACTTGATTTCTTTGGTATTTATCTGAACACAGACATCATCGGGCAGGTTGCAGAAGGTGTCCCTGCTCAGCCTGATGAAACAGTTGGAATTGTTGGCAGTTCACCAATGAATGGGATGATAGCACTCTTTGGAACCCAGTTAAATGTTCACGTTCTCACTCTGGCTGCGCTGGTCGGCATTGCTTTCATTGGGCTTTTAGTTGGCACAGGTGAGTTAATTAGAACCAGACAACCCTCCCCTGTCACGGTGCTCTCGCTCTTCATGGTTATATGGCTTATGAGCATGACTATAGAAATCGTCATGTTTACCGGTTGGATTACCGGAGGGGGCGATGACCACACCGGCAGAGTCTTGTCCAGGTATTACGACTTCTTATTCGTGCTTGTTCCACTTGCAGGGCTTGCAGCCTTGAGCAGTAAATTTGCAGCTGAGACAAAAATCTGGATCAGGCTCCCGCTGGCTGGACTAATGCTTCTGTTGCTAACCCCTGCATTCACTGGTTTCTTTGCAACTCTTGAGATACAGATTGCCGATGCTCCCAACCTCGCCGGGCTTGTGGTGAACCTGGATGTTTTCAACGCAGTTGCGTTGATTGGCTTCTTGGGTCTAATAGTTTTTGCCTTTCAACCGAAATTCACTCCTTGGGTGTTCGTGTTGCTATTGCCGGCCAGCATGGTTGCTACTGGCTACACGATTCAAGGAGAGTACGACCGCATCCGGGGCTACGAAAATGCACAGGACCTAGCTGGTAAGTACCTCAACCAAAACTTGACTGCAGCTGAGATTGATGCCACTTGGATCATTGCCACCTCAAGGTTCGAAGCAACCAACGTAGCAATATGGGCTGATTCACCGACAATCAAATTTGATCTATATGCTCCAGGTGGCGTGCTTGACGAATCGCTCATTCCAGAAGGAAGTCAGTACATACTTGCAACTGGAAACCTGTCATACGCAGGAGAGGCAGCCGAGACAATCACCGGTGACGGTTACATCCTTTATAAGCTCAAATAGGAACGCGCCTTGAGGATTCTGTTTTTGCATGAGGTGAACTATCTCAAGAAACCTATTTTTGAAATGCACGACTTCCCAGAGCATCTGGCAGCACTAGGTCACACTGTCGGTTTCGTTCAGTTTCCTGAGAGTGAGAGTCGTGCATCTTTAGCCGAGACTCCATTCAAGTGGCAGGTTAAAGGACGCGTGCTAACCAGTCAGAGCCTCGCCCTCTACACGCCAAAAACATCAAGTGGCGGTTTCCTGGGTCGGCTGCTGGCGGTATTGAGTTTCAAACGAGACTTCAAAAAGATAGTTCGAGATTTTGAACCGGATGTTGTGGTGAGCTTTTCAGTGCCAACGTCTGGATGGCAAGCGATTCAGGTTTGCAAAAAAATGGGTATCCCTTTGGTGTTTCGAGCACTTGATGTAAGTCACAAAATTAGAAAATCGGCACTGTCTCCGCTGATCAAAATGGCTGAAAGATATATCTACAAAAATGCCGACTGGGTATCTGCAAATAACCCAGCGATGCTGGAGTACTGCTTGTCCTTGGGAGCTCAGCGATCAAAAGGATCTGTTGAACTTCCGCCGCTAGATATCAGCCACTTTAGAGTCACCGTTGTTGACACAGCCAAATTGCAAGCTCAGTTCGAGATTCCCGGCTCCGCGCATGTCTGCCTCTACATGGGAAGTTTCTTCTACTTCTCTGGCCTGCCAGAGCTAATTAGTTCTTTCGCCATGGATCGAAAGGAAAATGAATATTTGGTTCTGGTCGGAGGCGGTGAACAAGAAGCTGAGCTTCGAAATCTAACTGCCCAACTCGAAATTGATACCTGGGTTAGGTTTGCTGGCTTTGTCTCATTTGAAGATCTCCCTCGGTACCTAAGCCTTGCAACGGTTGCGGTAAACCCAATGCAACGATCAGTTGTTTCAAATGCGGCTTTTCCAAATAAAGTTATCCAATACATGGCAGCGAAGCTGCCAGTGGTCTCAACAAGGCTCGACGGGCTAGTGCAGACATTTGGTGACGTCTCTAGCCTTGTGTATGTGGACAGCAGTCACCTAGTCTACCAGGCCGCACAGAAGCTCTATTCAAGCCCTGAAATAGCGAAGATCGGAGAGAGCAACTTGAAGACAGTCAAAGAGAAATTCTCGATCAACAATGCTGTCAAGACAATGGAGCTCAGGCTGGAGCAGCTGGTTGGGACCTCAAGGTGACCAGGGTATTGATACTCGGCAGCACAGGCATGTTGGGTTCGGCAGTCGAAAATGTTCTTAGAGAATCTGGAGTTGATGTAATAACGGCGTCTAGGACTCAAGGGGTTCGCTTCGATGCCGAGGACCTTGACTCGGCGGAAGTGATAGCAACAGCCGGCCTAAGCCCGGATGATTACGTAGTCAACTGCGTTGGCCTGACTAAAGCCAGAATCGACGAATCAAGTCGCACCAGTAGAGACCTGGCTGTGAAGCTAAACATTGAATTCCCATCGAACTTCGCGGCAGCGGCCGAGCAAAGCAGTGTGAAAGTTATTCAGGTTGCCACGGACTGTGTGTTCAGCGGAGCAGGTGGCAACTACTCCGAAGCCTCAGGTCATGATGCATTAGATGTTTATGGGAAAACCAAGAGCCTCGGCGAAGTGCCCTCTGAAAATGTAATGCATTTGCGTTGTTCTTTAGTCGGGCCAGAAATTGGAAGAAGCTCGCTGTTTTTTGAGTGGGTCAGAAATCAGCCCCAAGGAGCCAAAATATCTGGCTACACGAACCACATTTGGAACGGACTCAGCTCGAGGGCATTCGGCAAAGTTGTCACAGGAATCATTCGGCAAGATCTTTTCAGTGCTGGCGTGCAGCACTTAGTGCCCGCGAACCAAGTTACAAAGGATGCGCTGGTTCGAATGGAGCTGGCTGCCCTAGGTAGGAACGACGTATCTGTTCTGTCTATGGCTGCAGAAATAGCTGTGGACCGGACTCTAAGGACAGAAAACAGCAAGCAAAATAGTGGGCTTTTCCTAGCCGCAGGCTATTCAGAAATTCCAACAATTGAGCAAATGGTTCTAGAAGCCTGTGAAAATCTGCCAAACTAGTGCCGACTGAGGGGTTACATGGCTAACAAAATTAGTGGTTCTACAGTGGTGATCACCGGTGGCACCGGCTCATTCGGGTCAGCCATGGCAAGGCACCTGCTTTGCAGAGATGTTGGCGAGATAAGAATCTTTAGCCGTGACGAGGCTAAGCAAGATGCCATGCGTCATGCAATGAACGACAACAGAGTCCGCTTCTTCATTGGCGACACTAGAGATGCAGATTCAGTAAACGGCGTGGTGCGCGGCGCTGACCTCATATTTCACGCTGCCGCTCTTAAGCAAGTTCCCTCAGCAGAGTTCTTTCCACTTGAAGCAGTAAAGACCAACATAAACGGCTCCGCCAATGTGCTTAGGTCTGCGATTGCCAACGAGGTAATGGGAGTTGTTTGCCTGAGCACTGACAAGGCCGTCTACCCAATCAATGCGATGGGCATGACCAAGGCCCTAATGGAGAAAACAGCCCAAGCGTTTGCTCGCGACAACATTGACTCTGGCACGACTATTTCTGTCACCCGCTATGGAAACGTCATGTATTCGCGTGGTTCCGTGATTCCGCTATTCATTTCTCAGATCAGGTCCGGAAACCCAATCACAATCACCGATCCGACAATGACCAGGTTTCTGATGTCATTGGCGGAGTCTGTTGACCTGGTGGAGTACGCTTTCGAAAATTCCGAAACCGGTGACCTTTTTGTTCGAAAGGCCCCTGCGTCAACCATTGAAGTTCTGGCAAAAGCCCTAACTGAGATGTTTGGTGGTAGTGAAAACCAAGTCACGACCATTGGCTTCCGTCATGGAGAAAAGTTGTTTGAATCGCTTCTCAGCACCGAGGAGCGCGCGAAGGCCGAAGACCTGGGAGACTACTTCCGGGTTCCGCTGGACACAAGAGACCTCAACTACTCCGAGTATTTCGAAGAGGGCGAGCAAAGAAAAGCTGACCTCGATGCCTACACCTCTCACAACACAGAGCGTTTAGATGTCGAAGGCGTGAAGCAGCTCCTGATGAAAATCCCAGAAATAAGGCAGGAACTAGGGCTGTGAAAAAACTCAAAGTAGTAACAATTGTTGGCACCAGGCCAGAGATCATTAGGCTCTCAAGGCTTATTCCAAAGCTCGATGAGCACACCGACCACATCTTTGTGCACACTGGTCAGAACAGCGATCCAAAGCTGAATGAAGTGTTTTTTGAGGACTTAGAACTCAGGGCGCCTGACTACTATCTCAACGTTGACACCTCGTCCATGGGCTCCGTCATGGGAGATGTCATCAAGAAGTCCGAAAAGGTCTTTCTGAAGGAAAAGCCAGATGCGGTGATGATCCTTGGAGACACAAACTCCGCCATTGCCGCAATCGTTGCCGAGAGGCTCCACATCCCCGTTTACCACATGGAGGCTGGGAACAGGTCTTTCGACAACAACGTCCCTGAAGAGCTAAACCGCAAGATGGTTGACCATGTTGCGAGCTTCAACCTGCCATACAACGACTATTCGATGCGGAACCTCCTGGCTGAGGGAATCCATCCAAGGTTTATCCAAAAAACTGGATCTCCAATCAGAGAAATCTACGAACACTACAAGGACAAGATATCTGCCTCCACGGCAGTTGAAGACTTGGGACTTAAAGCTAATGGCTACTTCTTGGTTTCTGTGCATCGACAAGAAAACGTGGACCTCCCTGAAAGGCTTGAGAAGGTACTTGACTGTTTAGTTGCGGTTCGAGACCACTGGAATCTGCCTGTCTTGGTGTCTACTCACCCGAGAACCAAAATCCGATTAGAAGCCTTGAATAGATCAGGGCTTGACGGAATCACATTCCATGAGCCCTTCGGATATCTTGATTACAACAAACTTCAACTAGATGCGAAAGTTGTTATCTCGGATTCTGGAACAATTAGCGAGGAGTCAGCGATTGCCGGATTCAAAGCTGTCACCCTCAGGGACTCGACAGAAAGGCCCGAAGCTATGGAAACCGGGAAAATGTTACTTTCTGGGCTAAACATTGACTCACTTGTTCAGTCAATTCATCTAACAATCGCAAGGACTGAGCTCGAACTAGCTCCTGAAGGCTACAGCTCAAACATTTTTTCCGAAAGGGTAATCGCATTCTTGGTTTCTACAGCGCGGAACCACAAGAGCTGGAAGAGCCTTCGAATTTAACGGACCAAACAAAAACCTGAGTGGAACTCCCTCAGCTTCAGGCTGCCTCGAAAATGGAGACGCGGCAAACATGATCAGGGTGCTCAACTCCAAATACTCTCAAGCCGCTTCGTAAAACGGAAATTGGCAGGCTGTTGGGGTTGGTCCCACAATCAAAGGAGATTCTTCTCCAAGTGTCATTCCCCCTGAACACTCTTGCCGCAAAAGATACATTTGAATTGCTGTGCACCATCGCCTCGCTTTGGCTATGAATCAACGCCTCCACTAAGACCTGGAGATTTGGATCTTGTTCCAAATCCTTTTTGAATCTCCCCCCGTAATGAGAGAGGCTTAGGACTTGAACCTGTTTGGTTCCGCGTTTGTGAAATTTTTTGACCGCCTTTGCACTGTCAGCAGACACAAAAATTACAGTGCAACCCAATAGCACGGACTCACTGAGGGCCATTGAAAAAATCGCAGTCGGTTTGGGTGGTGTTGGATGAGAAGGGGTCCAACTCATGTCAGAGAACCGAGAATGAGCTGAGATAAACCTACGGGTTGTCAACTCCATTTCAGCCATCACCCCGATGAAAATTTCGCGGACATACGGCGTGAGGTCGAGGTTGCGGCGATAGGCATCTCCAACAACTAGAGCACCTCTGTCTAGCAACAGTTCAGCGCAATGACTACTGTCACTCGTATCGACAGGCATTTTCAAGGCCTGCTGCTTATCGATAGCTCTAATGTGGAAATACGTCTCGAAGTCATAGGGAACGATGTTGCGTCCCAATATCGTGGTGAAGACCCCAGAAGGCCTAACCACTTGATTCACGCCAATTATTGGCTCAAGGCCCTTTTGCTGACATTCCTCTAGCCCGACCAACACCGTGAAAAAATTTGAGAAGAACCCACCGGGTTTAGAGCGCTCGATGACTTTTTGTTGAACCAAGAGTCCCCCTATTTGTTGTCCCATCTGGCTTATGAGATGAGTCTATGCTCTGACAGATGCGCTATCGGTTCAGTTGTAACAAAATACTAGAGAAACGGATCGGTAGTTGGTCGGCGGAAAAGGCACCTAAGTGCTTGATTAAGTTTGTTCTGACGAAACTAAAAATTCAGGTGCCCATCCGTGGTACTAGCGTCTAGTATTCTTTTTCACTAAATGACCGAAAAGCCAAGAAGTGAATCGGAAGAATACTCGTGGCACAAAGTTGGCAACTCTAGCCAGTAAAACATGAGAAATTGGGATATCGCTGTTCCTAGCAATCCTGAGGTCTTCGCTCGAAAAGCTGACATTGTGTTTGCGTGTTTCAAAGCTCATGAACAGAAATTGCCTCTTGCGCAAAGTGTTTAGTTCTCTGGCAGCCCAAATCGACGGCCTGTTGTTCTGTTCGAACCAAGAAATAAATTTTATTTTCTCGCAATATATTTGCCACACAAGAGGTGAGTGGTACCACCAGCCCTGTTTGTTCTCTGAAATTTCAACCACCACCCCGCTGGACACGAATAGTGTCGTCGCAGGATTACTGGCGCCCGAGAGAATGGCTTCCAAATGCGGCCAAACATCTCTTGTATCGGCTTTCGAAATATTGCGCGCAAAGGATGTCCGGATAATGTTCAAAGCAATCGTCTCCGAAAAGGGGGTCTTTCCCCTGTCACGAAATGTGGAAAGAGTCTCGCTCGCTGCTTCATTGCCTCGAATCCGGCCCATTAGCACAAAGTTATTGACATCACGATTCTGGCTAACGATGTCCAAAATATTGACCAGGCTTTCGTGAAAAGCTGTCTCACCAGCAGACAAAAACCAAATGAATTCGCCCATGGCCTCTGAGGCTAAAAATTTACAGTTTCCACTCAGGCCGAGGTTGGTAGTTTGAACATAGACCTTCATGAAAGGCAGGGAGCCCTGCGCAAATGACTCTGCCTCAGTCACTGAGGAGTCGTTAGATGCATTGTCTGATACTAGTATTTCAACCCTAGGATCATCCAAGCCTTCGAGCGACCCCAAAGTTAGGGAAAGGTCTCCCGCGCCATTAAAAACAGGAACTGCGATTGTAAGCAGCGGACTTTGACCCATGACGTTACCTCCTAAGTGAAGCTAAATGCAGCACTGACCTCAATCAATCCGTGTCTCCAAGCGGCACATAATTTGGATTGTGCTGATGGCTTCGGACAAATTCGACTTCTTCTAGGATTTTTGTGATGGCAGGATTCGAATCCCACAACGATTTGACGTCGTCGTCAAAAATCCATTTTCTCGCAGATTGCTTCCAAGAAGTGTAGCTTTCCTCGCCTATCCTGTCCAATGCATGGGCTACGGAAACGGGATCTGCTGGGCACCTGATGACCAAATCCCCAGGTATTCCAAAATCCTCAACTTCTGGGCCCACATAGACTGGAAGGGTGCCGGCAAGCAGGCAGTCCAACAGTTTCTCGCTCATGTACTCACAACTATTCTCAATCACCAGAGAATGACGATACTTGGACAGCGCCTCTAGTTTGTTGGGAACAACTCCGAAATATTCAAGTGGGGGGCTGAACAAGGTTCTGAGGCAGTTAAAAACGACGCGCCTAGGGGCTGCCCAGACTGCTATCTGTAATTCCCTAAAGATCTTTGGCAAGACGCGGATTATAGGAGTTTCCCAATCTGGACCATAGAGGTCAACTTTGGGAATTTCTGCGTAGCATTTCGCACGCAAGGAGTAGAGCTCACCTTTTAGGAAAGAATATTTGTTTGCGCTTATCGCGACGACTCGATCAATGCGCTCCTCTCTGTCAAAATATGAAGTGTCCCAGGTTTGTGGCCACTTAAAAACCTGTTCGAGACCGGGCCTCCCTACTTCAATAACTCCCGAGAATAATGACCGCACCTTTGACTTGAGGTGTGCAGGTGTCACTACGGAAGGCTCATACATGACAAGGACCGTTATTACACCGCGTCGGTTAGCAGCTTTCACCACAGTTCTGGCAGGCTTATTCCAATCAACACAGATAAGTACGTCTGGCCCATCATCTAGGTTCTCGCAAAGTTGATGACCTCGGCTCCTGGCGACACTCAGAAGTGAAGTTGAATCCGAATCTTTTAGGCCCTGTCCAGCATTTTGGCCAGTGAACAGTATTTTCACCTTCGCCACCGGAAGTCCCACTGCGGAAACCTTTTGCGAACTCCTGGGGCCAGCAAAGACGCAAAAAACAGCGCCTTGGAAACTCTTCGAGGGAGCAAGCCGAGGACTTGAGAAACCGTCACGAGCTTCTTACGTTTCATAGTCGGCTCCTCATTTTCCGGAGAACCAAATTCTTCGTCAGAAAAACTAATGAGGGCATCCATAGCTAGCCGACGGGGATTTATGGTTGGGTCTCCAATGCTGGCCAATGACTCTAGAGTTGAGGAAGCCTGGCCATCCCCCATTTCTCTATACGCCCCTGCCAACATGGAAGCACTGGAGTTGTTCACACCACTAGATTGGAGGATAGCCTCCTGTGCAATTGCTTGCGCCAAACCAAGTATCCGTTTGTCAGAAAAACGTGCTGCAAGTGACTTGTTTACCCCCAGGGAAAACTTCTCAGCAACCGTAGTGGGAACATTAGCGACCAAATCAGCAAACTCCTGAGACCTGAACACACGAACAAGCGCCAAAAAACTTCCCATGTCTTTTTGGGTCGTGGTTAGCGAATGGGATTCGCTCTTGGGATTCTCTAGGTATTCAACCGTAGGCGTGCCAAGGTGCAAAAATCGCCATTGGGCAGCAGCTCTCAATACGATCTCAGTGTCAGGGAATGCTGTGCTGTGCCAGGGGACTTGAATCTGCTCAAGCATTTTGACTCGAAAGCTTGCTCCAGAAAATGGGTAACAGTGAGCCCTGAGATGGGCAATAAAGACATCAGACGGCTCTGGGGCGTCTCCTAGGAACCAGGCTCCACGAGGGTAACTCAGCCTCTTACCGGAGGGAGAGATACTCGTAGCTTCACTGCTGATCATCCCGACAGAGTCACTTACCAGTCGTGTTGCCTCAAAATGCCGGACTATGTGGTCTTCAGCGTAGTAGTCGTCTTGATGCAAAGTCATTACCCAAGTGTTGTTCTTGACGAGGTCAAGGTTAAGAGCCAGGGACCCGTAGCCACCCACATTTATTGGATTTCGAACCACCGTCAAGCGTGATGCGTCGAGCAATGGCTTGATATGTTCATTTAGCCACTGCCAAGTGTCATCTGTGGAGGCGTTGTCAACAATGATGAGTTTGGCATCAACGAGCCTCAGGCCGAGTAGCCAGCTTTCAATTTTTGCAAAGTACTCCCTCGCGTTGTATAGCCCTAAAAAAATTGCTAACTCGGACGTTGGGGCGTTACCAAGCAGCAACACGTCGCGGCCATTTCTAATTTTATCAATTAGCATCTATCACCCTCCATCCATCCAGAGTCATAGGCTGCTCAAAAATACTTGTCTTGCCATGATAAAACGGGGCCACGACTCGGTCAGATTCTCGGTGAAGAAACGCAGCCCACCAACTGAGTGTGCTGTTTGAGCAAATCAGTGCTCGACCTAGAGACATGAGAATAAGATTTTCAATCGGTGAGGCTACAGTCTTAGAGTCAATAATTTTCTGAGGATTTAATGTTTTCAGGATCGGTTCGGGAAGTTCTGTATTGTCCTGAGTAAATATCCAAACCGGGCCAGGCTTTTCCCCCAGAAGAGCAAGAGCCTGAGCAAAATAAGTTTCTCTCAATTCACCGTAGATTTCTGCCAGTGAAACATAATCTCCGAGCCTGACGTGCACCATGACTGGATTGAGCAAGTAGGCCTCTTCCTTAAGATTCTGAAATGCTGAGGACGGGGCCCGCAGAGATTTCAACTCCTTCAACAGCTGGTCTCTGCCCTGCAGTGCATATTGAGAAGTTAACGCGTAGCCATTAATCATCCAAATTATACCAGCAGATGACTTCCTAATTTTGAACGTGTCATTCTCAGCTGCATAAATCCCAAGGCTTTCCAGCAACCACGATGCATGGTTTCCCAGCATTCTCTGGACCTGCATTATTTTGCCAAACAAGTTAGTTTTTACTCGGGGCTGATGGGAGCGAGCGAATGTTCGACCAGAGTGCGAAAAGGTTTCAAGCTGATTAGGCCATCTCGAAACTCCTGCAATTTGGTCTTCCCTCAGTGGCAACAAGTCAGTTCGGAGGATTAATTCCTTCTCCGCCTGGTTGCTTAAGTGAAGTCCAAATGCATATTGGAAGAGCTGGTTTCCCAACCCTCCCCTTAGAAATACTTGAACCCTTCTAGTTCTCAAGCGAGCCCTGGCCATGAAGTTTTTTCCAGAAACACCGAAAGCGTCAGTTCTGCGTTGGCCCTTGGAGTTTGGGAGGTGTCGGACAGACTCATTCTCACTGCTTCTTCGAACTCGACAAAACCTTGCCAGCCAAGAACTTGGTGTGCTAAATCTGAATTGAGGGTCAACAAATCGGTTTCCTTGGCAATGCTTTTTTCTAAAATTTTGACTTCGAGCGCCCGGTGAACTCGCAATGCCACTGCCAGCACGTCGGACACAGCCTTGATTCCGTCTGGAGCCGGACCAAAATTCAGCACAACCGGAGGCCTTTCGTCTCGCAAAGCAGCGTCGACGAACATAAGGTATCCATGTAAGCAGTCAAGCACATGTTGCCACGGGCGCACCGCCCCAGGATTCCTGACTTGCAGAGGCTCATTCGCACTTAGAGAGCGCTTGATGTCTGGTAGGAGTCGGTCCTTTGAGACGTCATATGCACCGATCACATTTCCGGCGCGGGCAACATGAAGGCGAAGTTCTGGATGTGTGGCTGCCCAACTCTGCGTCAAGATGTCAGCCATAGCTTTAGAGGCGCTGTATGGATCGTGTCCACCCAGCGCATCCTCTTCTGAGTAGCTTCCCTTTCCCGTGTCTCGGTATACCTTGTCTGTGGTAATGACAAGTGTTACCGGCTGAGACTCGAGCTCAGTTACAGCCTGAAGCAGATTTAGAGTTCCGTCAACGTTTGTAGTGTAAGTCTCTGCCGGATCTTCGTAAGACCTCAATACCAGTGGTTGAGCCGCAAGATGAATTACCACATCGGGCTGCGCGATTGACAATGACTGTTTGAGATTTTCTAGATCCCGAATGTCACCAATTGTGTGATGTTCTAAGTCTTGCTCCATCTGCGCCTCTGCGAAAAGACCACCCGGCATCGCCGGAAGAGCGTAACCCGAAACCGTATGGCCTTTGGCCTTCAAAAGTGCAATCAGCCAAGACCCCTTGAAGCCCGTGTGGCCGGTTAGAAAGTAGTGCATCAGGAATGCTTCCCTACAAAATCACGAACTACATTCACAACGTAATCAAGCATCTCTGGGGTCAAGCCCGGGTATACGCCGAGCCAGAAAGTATTTGTCATGATCAGGTTGGTATTTGTGAGATCACCCACAACCCTGTGCTCGATGTTTTTGTATGCCGGTTGCTTTAGGAGGTTTCCACCAAAGAGCAAACGCGAGCCGATTTTCTTTTCGTCCAGGTGCTTCAGTAGTGCGGTTCTGTCGACACCGCTTTCAGGCTTGATAGTCAAGCCAAAGCCAAACCAAGACGGGTCAGAGTGTGTTGTCGCCTCTGGAAGTATGAAGTCCTCTATATCTCCCAGTGATTTCTTGAGGTAATCAAAGTTGTCTTTTCGAGCCTGAACGAACCTGTCAAGCTTTTTCATCTGAGACAGGCCAAGGGCTGCCTGCATGTCAGTTGCCTTGAGGTTGTAACCTATGTGGCCATAAATATATTTGTGATCGTAACCCTTTGGTAGGTCTCCCAATTGCCATTCAAACCTCTTGTGACAGGTGTTGTCTTGACCTGTCGCGCAGTAGCAATCTCTTCCCCAGTCTCGGAAAGATTCGACTTGCTTTTTAATCAAAGGGCTGTTCACAAACACGGCTCCCCCTTCGCCGGTGGTGATGTGGTGAGCCGGGTAGAAGCTGACAGTTGCCGTGTCGCCGAAACTTCCAGTTTTCTTGCCTCGGTAAGTACTACCCAAAGCATCACAGGAGTCTTCAATCAGCCAAAGGTTGTGCTCTTTACAAATTGCCTTTATTGAATCTAAGTCAAACGGGTTGCCCAGGGTGTGAGCCATCATGATGGCTCGAGTCTTAGGTGAAATTGCCTCCCTGACTCTTTCTATAACCGCATCATAAGTGCCCAGTTCGACGTCCACAAAAACTGGGATCATGCCGTGCTGGATGATTGGATTCACGGTTGTCGGGAAACCTGCAGCAACGGTAATGACCTCGTCGCCAGCCTTTAGCGCTCGCTTTCCGAGTTTGGGGCTTGTTAGCCCTGCCAGAGCAACCAAATTAGCGCTCGAACCTGAATTGACAAACAAGGAGTTACGAACTCCCACATACCTGGCCAGCGCCCTTTCAAAATCCTCGTGGAACCTGCCTGCAGTAAGCCACCCATCTAGCGAAGCGTCAACGAGGGCCGCTATGTCAGACCCATCAAGAACTTTTCCTGAGACGGGGACGGGGCTTTCGCCTGCGATGAAAATCGACTCCGGCCTAGAGTCAAAGTATTCGGTTGCAAGATTAAGTATGTTCTCTCGAGTCAAGTGTCTGCCTTCAGCTTGGTTGGGATGTACACCGAGTTTATTACTATTGTTAGAGAAAGAAATGAACGAGGGAAAAATGAAGGCCGTGATACTGGCAGGTGGACTTGGAACGCGCATGCGAGAAGAGACGGAATTCCGACCTAAGCCAATGGTGGAGATTGGCGGGAGGCCAATTCTTTGGCACATCATGAAGATTTTTTCCGAGCAAGGAGTGAAGGATTTCGTAATTCTTACTGGCTACAAAGGTGAGATGATCAAGCGCTTTTTCTTTGACTATGAAATGTTGACGCGTGATTTCACGCTACATCTGAATGACAAGTCCTCGGTTGAGTTTCATGGAACGCAACCTGGGGAAGACTGGAGAGTGACGGTCCTTGACACCGGATCGTCGTCGCTAACTGGGGACCGTTTACTAAGGGCCAGAAGCCACCTCAATGATGAGCCTTTCTTTGTGACATACGGGGATGGACTTGCAAATGTGAACCTTTCTGACTTATTAGATGTTCACAACGCGACAAAAGCTACACTTACAATTTCGACTGCCCAACCACGAAGCAGATTCGGAGTTGTCGCCCCCGATAAAGACGGACGAGTTTCAGAATTCCTTGAAAAACCCGTGGGCAAGGAAATTGTCAACATCGGATACATGGTTGCAAACAATTCCTTATTCCACTACTTGCAAGACGGAGGTGCACTTGAGGATCGGCCCTTGTCTAAACTTGCACAAGATGGTCAGCTGTCGGCACACAGACATGACGGCTTCTGGCAGCCAATGGACACCGTCCGGGAGCTTGAGATTCTGACGAAACTCTGGGAGAGCGGTAATGTTCCCTGGCAATTAGTGCACGGCGCTCGTTGAGAATTGGACTTCTGGGGGGATCTGGGCTCGTAGGGCGGGACCTGATCGATTCAGCTCCATTTTTCGGTTTCGAAGTTGTGATTTTTTCAAGAGATCCCCAAGGTCTTGAGGGTTACAGAACCTATAAGGACCTTAAAGATTCAACGGACTTGGATGCATTGTTAAACCTTGTTGGTGGGCACAGGTCGCCAAACACATCTCAAAGCTCAATGGCAATTCTTGAGATCGACCTCGCTGCGACAGCTTGGTCCAAACGTTTTGACAGGCCCTACATCTACATGAGTAGCGGGGCCGTGTTTCCTAAATCATCATTTCCGGTGACCGTTCAGAGCCCGACAATGAATTCCGACGGTCTCAGCTCGTACGAAAATCTCAAAGCTCACATTGAGGACCAGCATAGTCGGGCCAATAAGTCCGGCTCGAACGTAACAGACTTGAGGCTCTTCTCATTCACTGGAGAGCAGATGATTGAGAGAGGTGACTACCTTCTTTCTAACATATTCGCGGCTGGCCTAAACCGTTCGTCATTCCAACTAACTGGAAGCTCATTTCTGAGAGACTACGTCGGCGCATCAGAGGTTTGGCAAGCGATTAGAGGAATCCTGTCAATAGGTGGAATTCGAAGGTTCAACCTTTTTTCTGGAGAGCCAATAACTCGCCACGAGGTAGCTAGCATATTTGAGGAGTCCTTCCCAGATTGGGAAGGACTTAGCAATTGCTCTGCTAAAGAAATGCAGACCCTGTATTACTCAAATAGAGATTCTCAAATTCCCGACTACACACCGAGATCCTCCGCTAGGGCAATCAGAGACACAGTTCGAGCCTTGATTCACAAAAAGAAACCGGAGGCATAAAGGCGTTCCAGAATCCTCTCTTGTGAGAGCCCGTGTTTGTCTAGTGTCCACTCCCAAGACCCTATTCTTCTTGTTGGACTTTGCTTTGCGGCTATAAGGTGCAATGATTTCCCGCTGTTGGCCATCTTGTGAAGAATTCTCGAGCCCAAGCCACCATGCTCTCCATGCTCTTCTATGACAGCGATGCTCTCATAGCGGCTCAATAATTCATCAATAAATTCCTGAGGAACCTCCGACACTGTTGGACACGACCAAACATCAAGAACCTCTTTTCCACTGTTTGCCACGGCTAGGGCAATGGAGACCATGGACCCGTGAGCAACTAAAGCCCTCGAATTGCTAGACCCCTTTGCTTTGCGAACCAAGTGTGGCCAAGGAACATCTCTTGAGGAGCTGCCGTCATAAATTCCCCCAGACTTTCCCATTCGAATGTAGCTCGGGCCATCCAGATTTCCAGCCCATCGAACAGCGACCTCCATCTCTCTCGCACTCGCTGGTGAGACTGACTGTATTCCAGGGAGAGAACCGATAATTGCTAAGTCTTCAAGGGTTTGATGGCTGGTCCCCAACGTTGAATAAACGAGCCCCGCACCGTCTCCAACTATCGTTACAGGCAAATTGTCGAGAGCTATCTGCAATTTTATGTACTCAAAAACACGGTTTGGAATGAACGCTGATAGGCCGTAAATGAGAGGGCGCAACCCGTTTCTTGCCATGCCTGCAGCCAGACCGACCATGTTCGCCTCAGCTACCCCCACATTGTGCAACCTGTTTGGGAACTCTGTCTTGAAATCATCAAAAAGTGCATAGCCGTGATCCCCTGTAAGAATGTGGAAGTTGGGGTCATGGGCGGCTCTTTCCAAGATTGCTGCCTTAAATCCTTCTCTCACAGCCGGGCCCGAATCTCTGCAACTGCTTGACCGTAGGTGGAATCATCAAGTCTCGTGTAATGCCAGGTATTATCATCCTCGATAAATGAGACCCCTTTCCCTTTCACTGTTTTTGCAATCAGAAAAAGTGGCTTGCCAAATGATGCATAGCTATGTTCATCGAGCACGGAATTTATCTCGTCTTCTGAATGCCCGTTTATGCCCCTAACTTCAAAGCCCAGCCCGGCTATGGAGCTCGGTAGATCTTCAAATGCAAGAATCTGGCTTGTCTCGCCCATTGCTTGCAGCCCATTTGCGTCCATAATAACTACCAAATTGCCAAGTTTGTTAGACGCAGAGAATAGAAGGGCCTCCCAAATAGTGCCCTCGTTGAGCTCACCATCGCCTATAAGGCAAAAAACTTTTTGATCTGATTTCCTCAAGCGGGCACTCCATGCCAGTCCGGCCGCGACGCTCAATCCTTGGCCTAAGGAACCTCCGTTGACCTCGCAACCTGGAATATGAGCCTCGCATAGACCTGGAAGAAGGCTCCCATCTTGAAAGTAGTTTTCGATTTCTAATTCGGGCACCCAACCCCGAGCCTCCAAAATCGGATAGAGCGCCATCACTCCATGCCCCTTGCTTAGGACAAGAAAGTCCCTGCTCTCCGAATCGGCGTCATTGTTCGGGTACTTTAGGTGTCTATCGTGAAGGGTTCTAACGATTTCCACTATGGAGAATGCGCTTGGAATGTGAACAGTCTGTCCCGAGAATGCCATCTCCAGAATGCGGAGGCGGATCTGCGCGGCGGTTGGAGTCATCCCTCAATAATAACGAGTCGCGTCATCAAAGAGGGGAGAGCTATCAAGCTATCCCCAAATTTCCGCAGGCGCAGGAATGCTGAGGCCCGTCCAAACGCACCATTTCTCAATGGCTATTCAAGAGTCAAGAATGGCAAGCGATAGGCTTAAGGAGTGTTCTCAAAAGATAGAAAATTAGTTTTAATGCCCTGCATGCTCGACAGCATCCACTCCGCTAGGTGGCTCGACCAATTCAGTGAACAAGAAATTGACTTTCTCCTTTTCCCCAGCTCTCCAAACCGACGAATCCACCCACAACTAAAAGCCTTGTTGGAACGCAACACAACTGCCAATTACAAAATCGTTTACCTGGGAAAATGGTTCGGCCTGCCGCTCTGGATACTGGATAAGTTCACAAACAACTTCTTTCAAGGTGCACTGCTTAGACTGCTCATCAACAAGTACAGCCCGTCGATAGTCCACGCTCTTGAGCTTCAGAATGCCGGTTATGTGAGCTTGAGGGCGCTTTCAAAACACAAGCCAGAGGGACTCCGCATCATTGCCACAAACTGGGGCAGTGACATCTTCTGGTTTCAAAGGTTCCCCAAGCACAGGGCTA
>Ga0209390_10003663_pt1 | contig 24525 bp, 14 predicted proteins | sample BON01_FD_187212 | JGI IMG/M metagenome (GOLD analysis project Ga0209390, IMG submission 187212) | Freshwater microbial communities from Lake Bonney liftoff mats and glacier meltwater in Antarctica - BON-01 (SPAdes) (version 2) | ecosystem: Environmental > Aquatic > Freshwater > Ice > Glacier... | reverse complement strand
TCTTTTCCCTCTTCCATGGCCTTGAACGGATTGTCCATGTACTTCCTCATATTGGGATCAGTAATGATTGAGTCGTACATTAAGGGAGAAAACTCCTTAACCTAGAGGAGGGAGGGTGGGAGGGAGGGAAGGGGTGTGTAAGTGGATGGAAAAGAGTGTGTGTTTTTGATGTATTTCCTCATGTTGGGATCAGTAGTGATAGAGTTGTACATTCTCGACCTGGTGGGAGGGAGGGAGGGAGGGAGGGAGGGGTGAGATCAAACGGAGAGGAAGAGAGAGAAGGAGAGAAAGTCGCGAGTGTCTTACCTTGTCACGGAAGCCTCCTAGGAAATTGGGCTCTTGGCCATTGAATCCCAGGAAGTCCAGGTCGATCACTGTGTATGTGTGTGTGTGTGTAAGTGGGTGAATGAATGGCAGAAGGGAGAGTGAGTGCTTCAAGTAGGAAAGAGTGTGTGCAAGATTAGAGACAAGAATCTTAGACCCCAATCACGCAAATCCAGCTCCTCTTCCTCTTTCCAACCCTCCCTCCCTCCCTCCCTCCCTTCCCTCCCTCCGCTCCAAACGTACAATCGCCCAACTCCTTCTTCATAAAGAAATTATTGATCTCCTTATGGTTCTCATCATCCCCCCGAGCCGCCTTGGCAAACAAATCCAACAGCGTCTGATCCTTAGTATTCGCATAACTCATCATCTTCTCCGCAAACTTCTCTGGGTCCCGCAGCGTCTCCAAAGCATCCATCGCCTTAAACATAAACCCCTTAAAAGCCCCAGCGGCCGCCTCCCCATCTTCCGACGTGTAATCCTCCTCATTCTTGCCCCTCACAATAGCTTGAATCGGCTTGATCGCGTGAAACAGCGGGACCTGAGACATGAGCGCCCGAAACACATGAGGGTGGGACCAGGCCTGGTGCAAGTCCCCGACGTCCTTCAGCAAGCCCCGCATCGGCCCCGTCAAATCCCCATCCATGGTCTGCTGCAATATTCTCAACCCTTTGTCCTTATCCCAGGCATCGACCTTCTCCGCGGGCATCTTGAAGTTCATCATGGAAGGATCCACGGGCTCGCCCTCGTCCTTGGTCGCATGCCACTGTTCATCCGTAAAGGGCGTGCCATCGTCGTCTTCAGCCGCGCCCGTGTCGAGCACCCGGGACAAACGCTGGAACAAGCCGGCCTTCTTGCTGCCGCTTCCTGTCTTGCGGGCCACGTGGGGGTCCTCCGTGTCCATGCCGACTTTGACGTCTTCGGCGGTGGTGGTGGGGAGGAGGGACAGGAAGGGGAAGGTGGCCAGGACAAGGGCCATGAGGAGGAAGGGCAAGGGGGCGCTGCGGCGGCGGAGACCCATGATTGGATGAACCGGTCGCGCGGCGGTGGCTGTGTGAGTGGGTGCGCAAAGACGGGTGAGAAGGTTGAGATGATAAGCAGGGCAGTGAGGGAAAGGCACATTTATTCAGGCTTAGCAGTGGTGGTGGTGAGGGGGCCTGGGCGTTTGAATGACAACAGAAGAATAGAAGCTCCACCTCCTCGCTCCTTCTCCACCTCGAAGGCACGTACTACATTCATTGGTCGTAATTCGCTTGTTTACTCTTTCCCGGCACCATTACCACCGCGTCCTTTCAAAACGCAAGCCATATCGTACAGATGCGTCGGCAAAAGGCCATGCATGGCCCTTTTCGTGTAAAAATCGTGAGGGGCGGACGCCAGCGCCAACGAGAAAAGAAGCAGAACAAACATCAGCCAGCAGCGGCCAGCAGCTGATTTTGAACGAGTTTGGGTTGCCCCTGCGCTAACTGTCTGTGCTTAGTGCTCTTTCTTTCCGTTCCTTGAATTCCCATACACATGCCTATGCAGGAACTGGTGTGTGTTGCGTGCAGGTGGAGACGCAAAACGACAGAGTCCAGATGGCGTCGCCGAGCCCCATTCAAACAGCGATTCACCCCACGCGCTCATCTGCCCTGCCTGGTCCTTACGCCACGCGCAAACTACCACATTGATTGGTCACCACCACCTTTCTGGCCACGAAATTGGACATCCTACGTTTGAATTGCACATTCTTTTAAATGTGCCATGGGTGGGGGCGTGGCTGGGGTGCTGCTGCTGCTGCTGCTGCGCCTGCGGCCTATGATTTGGTGGACGGCTTCTTTTTCGTTGCCCTTGCTGTCCATTTGAATGAATCCAGGGCATGACGACACACCTGCATGCAAACGAACAGACAATCGACCAACACTAACAATAACACTCACGACACACCTCTACGACACACAATACGACAGGCGGGCGAACGAGAACGTGGGCGGACTAGCCGGCAGCATTCTCTCCTCCCCTCCCCCTCGCCCCCTGCTCCTGCTGCTGCTGCTCTAGCCCAACGACGACGACGCAACCCAAGCCATCATGTCGAGGCGCAGCATAATCGACGCCGTGGACCAGGACGCTCCACCCACACCCTCAGCGTCGGCGGAACTGGCCAAGCGAACCAAATGGCTAATGGGAGGGCTCGGTCTCATCGTCGTCATCGGCGGGGCCGTGGGCGCCGCCATGTACTTCACCACCGCCAAACCCAAGCCTGCCAGCGCCGCCTTCACGGACGTCTCGGAAAACCTCGTCAATGGTAATACCTTCGTCGTTAACTCCTCGCAAATGACGGGCGGCAGTCCCACCCGACCTTTGCCTGCGGACGCGGTGCTGACCCCGTCGTGGAAAGCAGCGGAGGAGGCCAAGGCCGCTGCCCAAGCAGGGACCAGCGGTGTCACCAAAGCCCCCACCACCATGGTACCTGTCGCGGACAAAGCCCCGGCGGAAACGAAAAAGGACGACACGAAGGACTGGCTGCAGGCCAACCCAGGGACGGCTGCGATTTGCTATCCCAAGAATGGATACGAGGTGGTTATGATGGTCAACGGCTCAGCAAGTCCGTGTCGCGTCATCGTCCTGACCAAGCCCTTCACCTATGGGTACAAGATCGAGAAGCAAATCAATGTCACCATGCCCAAGGTGTGTTCGGTGGGGGGGAGGGAGTCGAGGGAGGGAGGGGGAGGGTATGCTTTTTCCGTCCCTATTTTCCATCACGCAAGCAAGCTTCCGCATTTCCTTGACTTACCCTCCCTCCCCTTTTTCTCTTCCCTCCCTTCCTCCCTCCCCGCCTCACCTAGGTCATCATTGGCAATCCCTTGGCTATGCCAATGTTGAATTGCTCCAAGAAGATCGAGCGCTGCTTTGAGAGTAAGTGTCCGTGTGTATGCTTGCCTGCTTGTCTGCCTAACCTCCCTCCTTCTGCCACACCCCTCTCTTTGTCTTTCATTTGCTCAGTGCCAGGTGTGTCCGACTGGCCCTTTCCCTACTAGTCAAAGGCAAGATTTTTGGCTATCTGCCCTCCAACCCTCCCTCCCCCCTGCCCTCCCTACCTTTTTGACCTTGCCCGGCGACGGGGGCACACGCACAATCACTCAAGCATACCTACCTCCCTCTCCACAGTTCTGCCCGGCGGTCGGCTAGACACCCGCTTCATGATCATGGTTCGTGGTGGTGGTCGCTACGTGGCGGAAGATCGGTCCGCACGTCTCAACATGGGCACGCACGTTCGCGTACAAGTCGGCGGGGACTACACTGCCACAGGCGTCCTTTTCCGCGAGCGTAACAACACTCTCCAATCCTTTATAGCCGAGGTGGAAAACACGGTGGCCTTCCAATTTCGCTATGTCAACTTTAATTTGGGGCAGTATGTGACGGTGGTAGGAGGGAATTTGTTTTTGCAGGGGTGTTTCTTTATGCGTATTCGTAGTTATGGTACGGGGTACCTGACTACGTTCTCGCTGGGTCGTGAGGTGTTGGTGATTGCGGGGAATGCGGTCTTCACGGGCGTGCACAACATTGTGCATACTTTGTTTGCGTCCTACCCTTGGATATCTGGGAAGGTCGTGTGTGTGCTAGGCGGGACACTGACGATGATAGGCGGGTCCTCTGTCTACTCCTCGGGACCGCAGTTGCAGGTTGGCTACGGTATTGATTTAGCCTGCTTGGGTGGGGTGATGGTGACGGTGGGTTGGTCGTACGCCTCGGCGGTCGTGGCCATGTTGCGAGTGGGCGGCGGCCAGTTCGGCGTGGGTGCGGGGACTGTTTATCATACGGGGTTCAATTTTGCGCGTGCTTGGGTGGTTGGGGGGGCGTTTGGTGCTGGGCAGACCTACGTATGTGGAGCTGGAAACTTCCAATATATTGGCGGGACTTTTGCGTCGTTTATCAACAATGCCATGTTTGCTGGGGTGGGCGGGACTACGTGGGTGGGCGCGGGTTCATTGACTTGGATCGGGGTGGCTCAAGCCCGTTTCTATGGGACCCACAATGTGTATGGGCTGGGAGGCATTTATTTCAACGGCGCGGGGTCCACCACTTTCATATTCTTGCCGCAGTACTCCTCCTACATCGCCTACTATCAGGTGGGGATCGGCTCGGACACTTTCATTGGCGCGGGCTGGCTGACGTCGATCCAGAACATTCGAGTGTCGTATGCGTTGGTCTACGGGTTCAACGGCCTGGGCACGCAGATGTATATCGGGGCGGGCGGCGCCATCTTTATCAAGACCTACTCCTACTACAAGCGGCTCAAGTACTGGACGACCTGGCCGTATACTTACACTGTTGGCGGCTTTGGCGTCAAGCCCAAGTTTTTGAAGAACGAGACGGCCTACATCATCACCAAGGACACCTATACCAACATCCAGTACAACAAGGAGACGGGCGTGTGGAAGAAGAAGATTACGGCTCGCAACTTCACCAAGCTCGGCGATAAGACCAGGCGGGGCCTCGACGGCGATGAGGAGAACCAGCAATGGCGGGTGGCGCGAACGCGACGGCAGAACCACTACCAGCGCTCTTTGCTAGAAGCGAGCCAGTGGCTGACGGACGCTGTCTCAACGCTGGGGAAGGTCGCCCTTGACAAGCTTCAAGATAGCAGCATCGTGTTGGTGGACAGCTCCATCTACGAGGCCTCGGGGTCCAGCCCTGTGCCTCGCACCTTTTTCTCGGACGACATCAAGGGTAGCCAAGATCCGTACGCAAAGGCTGCCTCTCTCACGGACCCGGACGCCAATGATGTGACTGCGGGAGCGGTCGCGGTGGCGGACAACGCGCGGTGCTTTCTGTGCGACGTGGGCCCCGGAGAAACCCATGAGCACGCGGACGGGAATGGGATTTGCGAAGTGGCGGACGGGTGCAAGGGCAAGGACCCGCTGGACTCGTGGCAGAGGGCAAAGGACAAGACGGACCAGGACCTGACCTTCCCGCAGATGGACTTTTTGCAGGCCATGCGCAAGAACCAAACACAGCAGGACCTGCCCGACACGTACTTCTTGTGGTACGAAATGACTGTTAATTGCTACTCCCAAGACAACGCCACGGTGGACAGCACCATCACCTCGGGCTGTTTGTCCGAAACCTACGTGAACGAGATCATCAAAGCTTTTGTGGACGAGGACCTGGACGGCGCTTACGACTTGGCCATTGCGGCGACCACGCTACACGCGGCAGCCCTGGACTTCTTGCCCGACGACGACATGGCAGCGCAGGGGCTCAATGAGGCGATGCGGCCGCCTTGGAACCCGGAGTGCCAGGGCTGGACCAAGTACGGCATCCAGTTTACCACGCGGGATAACGACATGTATATTGACTTGCAGAAGATGTTCGACGCGGTGGTGGAGTCGCCGGGCGACATGGGCATCACCATGGTGGACAACTACGACCGAACCCTGGACGTCCAGCCCTGCACGGTGTCCATGACCAAGAAGAGCAACACCAAGTACCCCTCCATCAAGAAGATGCCTGCCTTCTTCCCCTCCAGGCGCGGCAATCTCGGCCCCGACGTGGTGGTGGCCGACGCGGGCTCCATCGTGGCGGCAGACAAGATCGAGGCTGGCAAGACGTACCAGATTTTCGCGCAAAATTTCCCCAAGGGCAGCAATGTGCAGCTCAACCTGATGAGCGCCGACGGAGACCCCTTGCAAGTGGCTTCCATTCCTAATTTTGACGATAGCGAAGTGAACTCGGTTGAGTGGACGGCGCCTTTGGATTTGGACGAGGACACGCGCTTCTACATCAAGGGCGCGCCCGTGGCATTCCCGAATTTGTTTGGCAATTCCCAGTTGTTGCGCTCGAATATGTTTAAAAGCAGGGCGGATTAGAGCGCTAAGAGTAAAGGAGTGGGAGGAAGAGATGTTGTCTCATTTGTCTGTGTAGATTGATTTCAGTCCGACCCGTCCAGTGAGGGAGGGCGGAGTAAGTGTTGGGTGGTAGATAGGCAAAGCGAGCAGAGCGAAGGCGGAAGCGCTGCATGTAAGCAGTCCACCGCTCAAGCACGTGCGCGCTCAAGAGTGGGAGGGAGGAGGTAACATTTGCATTGTATTAGGGCTTCGACGCCCCGCGACATTAGAGGTTAACACACAACAGTGAGAGAGTGGGATAGGGGACTCCTTCTGTCCAACAGCACCAGCAGCAATAGTAGAGAAAGAAAGAGAAGAAAAGTACGCCTGATCGATGTGAGAAAGTAGCGAAAATAAGTGAAAAGGAAGAGAAGAATAAAGATGCCGGAGACAATATGCAGCAGCAACAGCAGGAGGGAGCACAAATGACCAACACTAACAATAACTCTCACGACACACCTCTACGACACACAATACGACAGGCGGGCGAACGAGAACGTGGGCGGACTAGCCGGCAGCATTCTCTCCTCCCCTCCCCCTCGCCCCCTGCTCCTGCTGCTGCTGCTCTAGCCCAACGACGACGACGCAACCCAAGCCATCATGTCGAGGCGCAGCATAATCGACGCCGTGGACCAGGACGCTCCACCCACACCCTCAGCGTCGGCGGAACTGGCCAAGCGAACCAAATGGCTAATGGGAGGGCTCGGTCTCATCGTCGTCATCGGCGGGGCCGTGGGCGCCGCCATGTACTTCACCACCGCCAAACCCAAGCCTGCCAGCGCCGCCTTCACGGACGTCTCGGAAAACCTCGTCAATGGTAATACCTTCGTCGTTAACTCCTCGCAAATGACGGGCGGCAGTCCCACCCGACCTTTGCCTGCGGACGCGGTGCTGACCCCGTCGTGGAAAGCAGCGGAGGAGGCCAAGGCCGCTGCCCAAGCAGGGACCAGCGGTGTCACCAAAGCCCCCACCACCATGGTACCTGTCGCGGACAAAGCCCCGGCGGAAACGAAAAAGGACGACACGAAGGACTGGCTGCAGGCCAACCCAGGGACGGCTGCGATTTGCTATCCCAAGAATGGATACGAGGTGGTTATGATGGTCAACGGCTCAGCAAGTCCGTGTCGCGTCATCGTCCTGACCAAGCCCTTCACCTATGGGTACAAGATCGAGAAGCAAATCAATGTCACCATGCCCAAGGTGTGTTCGGTGGGGGGGAGGGAGTCGAGGGAGGGAGGGGGAGGGTATGCTTTTTCCGTCCCTATTTTCCATCACGCAAGCAAGCTTCCGCATTTCCTTGACTTACCCTCCCTCCCCTTTTTCTCTTCCCTCCCTTCCTCCCTCCCCGCCTCACCTAGGTCATCATTGGCAATCCCTTGGCTATGCCAATGTTGAATTGCTCCAAGAAGATCGAGCGCTGCTTTGAGAGTAAGTGTCCGTGTGTATGCTTGCCTGCTTGTCTGCCTAACCTCCCTCCTTCTGCCACACCCCTCTCTTTGTCTTTCATTTGCTCAGTGCCAGGTGTGTCCGACTGGCCCTTTCCCTACTAGTCAAAGGCAAGATTTTTGGCTATCTGCCCTCCAACCCTCCCTCCCCCCTGCCCTCCCTACCTTTTTGACCTTGCCCGGCGACGGGGGCACACGCACAATCACTCAAGCATACCTACCTCCCTCTCCACAGTTCTGCCCGGCGGTCGGCTAGACACCCGCTTCATGATCATGGTTCGTGGTGGTGGTCGCTACGTGGCGGAAGATCGGTCCGCACGTCTCAACATGGGCACGCACGTTCGCGTACAAGTCGGCGGGGACTACACTGCCACAGGCGTCCTTTTCCGCGAGCGTAACAACACTCTCCAATCCTTTATAGCCGAGGTGGAAAACACGGTGGCCTTCCAATTTCGCTATGTCAACTTTAATTTGGGGCAGTATGTGACGGTGGTAGGAGGGAATTTGTTTTTGCAGGGGTGTTTCTTTATGCGTATTCGTAGTTATGGTACGGGGTACCTGACTACGTTCTCGCTGGGTCGTGAGGTGTTGGTGATTGCGGGGAATGCGGTCTTCACGGGCGTGCACAACATTGTGCATACTTTGTTTGCGTCCTACCCTTGGATATCTGGGAAGGTCGTGTGTGTGCTAGGCGGGACACTGACGATGATAGGCGGGTCCTCTGTCTACTCCTCGGGACCGCAGTTGCAGGTTGGCTACGGTATTGATTTAGCCTGCTTGGGTGGGGTGATGGTGACGGTGGGTTGGTCGTACGCCTCGGCGGTCGTGGCCATGTTGCGAGTGGGCGGCGGCCAGTTCGGCGTGGGTGCGGGGACTGTTTATCATACGGGGTTCAATTTTGCGCGTGCTTGGGTGGTTGGGGGGGCGTTTGGTGCTGGGCAGACCTACGTATGTGGAGCTGGAAACTTCCAATATATTGGCGGGACTTTTGCGTCGTTTATCAACAATGCCATGTTTGCTGGGGTGGGCGGGACTACGTGGGTGGGCGCGGGTTCATTGACTTGGATCGGGGTGGCTCAAGCCCGTTTCTATGGGACCCACAATGTGTATGGGCTGGGAGGCATTTATTTCAACGGCGCGGGGTCCACCACTTTCATATTCTTGCCGCAGTACTCCTCCTACATCGCCTACTATCAGGTGGGGATCGGCTCGGACACTTTCATTGGCGCGGGCTGGCTGACGTCGATCCAGAACATTCGAGTGTCGTATGCGTTGGTCTACGGGTTCAACGGCCTGGGCACGCAGATGTATATCGGGGCGGGCGGCGCCATCTTTATCAAGACCTACTCCTACTACAAGCGGCTCAAGTACTGGACGACCTGGCCGTATACTTACACTGTTGGCGGCTTTGGCGTCAAGCCCAAGTTTTTGAAGAACGAGACGGCCTACATCATCACCAAGGACACCTATACCAACATCCAGTACAACAAGGAGACGGGCGTGTGGAAGAAGAAGATTACGGCTCGCAACTTCACCAAGCTCGGCGATAAGACCAGGCGGGGCCTCGACGGCGATGAGGAGAACCAGCAATGGCGGGTGGCGCGAACGCGACGGCAGAACCACTACCAGCGCTCTTTGCTAGAAGCGAGCCAGTGGCTGACGGACGCTGTCTCAACGCTGGGGAAGGTCGCCCTTGACAAGCTTCAAGATAGCAGCATCGTGTTGGTGGACAGCTCCATCTACGAGGCCTCGGGGTCCAGCCCTGTGCCTCGCACCTTTTTCTCGGACGACATCAAGGGTAGCCAAGATCCGTACGCAAAGGCTGCCTCTCTCACGGACCCGGACGCCAATGATGTGACTGCGGGAGCGGTCGCGGTGGCGGACAACGCGCGGTGCTTTCTGTGCGACGTGGGCCCCGGAGAAACCCATGAGCACGCGGACGGGAATGGGATTTGCGAAGTGGCGGACGGGTGCAAGGGCAAGGACCCGCTGGACTCGTGGCAGAGGGCAAAGGACAAGACGGACCAGGACCTGACCTTCCCGCAGATGGACTTTTTGCAGGCCATGCGCAAGAACCAAACACAGCAGGACCTGCCCGACACGTACTTCTTGTGGTACGAAATGACTGTTAATTGCTACTCCCAAGACAACGCCACGGTGGACAGCACCATCACCTCGGGCTGTTTGTCCGAAACCTACGTGAACGAGATCATCAAAGCTTTTGTGGACGAGGACCTGGACGGCGCTTACGACTTGGCCATTGCGGCGACCACGCTACACGCGGCAGCCCTGGACTTCTTGCCCGACGACGACATGGCAGCGCAGGGGCTCAATGAGGCGATGCGGCCGCCTTGGAACCCGGAGTGCCAGGGCTGGACCAAGTACGGCATCCAGTTTACCACGCGGGATAACGACATGTATATTGACTTGCAGAAGATGTTCGACGCGGTGGTGGAGTCGCCGGGCGACATGGGCATCACCATGGTGGACAACTACGACCGAACCCTGGACGTCCAGCCCTGCACGGTGTCCATGACCAAGAAGAGCAACACCAAGTACCCCTCCATCAAGAAGATGCCTGCCTTCTTCCCCTCCAGGCGCGGCAATCTCGGCCCCGACGTGGTGGTGGCCGACGCGGGCTCCATCGTGGCGGCAGACAAGATCGAGGCTGGCAAGACGTACCAGATTTTCGCGCAAAATTTCCCCAAGGGCAGCAATGTGCAGCTCAACCTGATGAGCGCCGACGGAGACCCCTTGCAAGTGGCTTCCATTCCTAATTTTGACGATAGCGAAGTGAACTCGGTTGAGTGGACGGCGCCTTTGGATTTGGACGAGGACACGCGCTTCTACATCAAGGGCGCGCCCGTGGCATTCCCGAATTTGTTTGGCAATTCCCAGTTGTTGCGCTCGAATATGTTTAAAAGCAGGGCGGATTAGAGCGCTAAGAGTAAAGGAGTGGGAGGAAGAGATGTTGTCTCATTTGTCTGTGTAGATTGATTTCAGTCCGACCCGTCCAGTGAGGGAGGGCGGAGTAAGTGTTGGGTGGTAGATAGGCAAAGCGAGCAGAGCGAAGGCGGAAGCGCTGCATGTAAGCAGTCCACCGCTCAAGCACGTGCGCGCTCAAGAGTGGGAGGGAGGAGGTAACATTTGCATTGTATTAGGGCTTCGACGCCCCGCGACATTAGAGGTTAACACACAACAGTGAGAGAGTGGGATAGGGGACTCCTTCTGTCCAACAGCACCAGCAGCAATAGTAGAGAAAGAAAGAGAAGAAAAGTACGCCTGATCGATGTGAGAAAGTAGCGAAAATAAGTGAAAAGGAAGAGAAGAATAAAGATGCCGGAGACAATATGCAGCAGCAACAGCAGGAGGGAGCACAAATGAGTTAGAGAATTTGAAAGGGAGTGTCGGAGGGCCTTGTGCCCCACTTTTTCTCCTTGTATGTCTGTGTCGCCTCTATTTGATAAAAAGCAAGCACTTGTCAATTACCAAATCCCGAAACATGCTTTTTTTAATATACTCTGATTCCCTTTTTTCTTGTTCTTCTTTAAATTTATCACCTACTTTCATGCATCTATGGACGTACTCATCTTAATTCAATCTACGCAGCCCGTTGCAAGCTCTTCATCAACGCATTCGAAAAAGCCTGTGTCCTGGAAAACCGCAACACGAAATCCTCCTGCGCCACCGCATCGTTGGGCGGCGCCAAAGGTAAATGAGGAGAGTGGGGCAAGGCATCGGTGTCAGGATCATTCGGCGTGATCAACAACAGCTCTGCTGGCCCACTAATATGCCCAAACAAGGTCTCGTCGAACAGAATCGTCATCTCCGTCTCTGTGTAAATCCGATAACAGGAGTCCTCAATCCCCATCAACAGCCCTTGCACAAAATCCCGCAAAACCAGAAGCGCTGCCCGCGTGTCCCGCTTTCGCAGCGGTGGCCACGGCGCAGGCGCAGTAACGACTGCCCCAGCACTGCTGCTGTGGACGTGCGGGACGTGCGGGCTGGCGGGTGGGGAGAAGATGCCACTGCTGTTATTGCTGCTGCTGCTGCTGCTGCTGCTGCTGCTGCTGCTGGGGTTGGTTGTCGCATGCATGCCCCCACGGGTAGGCGCCCGCCAGCGGCACGAATCGCTAAGCGCGGTGGAGGGAGAGGCCAAGCGCTCAAACTTTCGCGCAAGCGGGCCAGCAAAGGGGGCATTCCTCCGGTTCAAATCCTTGGCGGGCGCTGCGACATAGTCGTTATCGAGGTCCACCCGCACGATGTCCGCGGGGAAGTCGTCTTGTCGCTGCAGGTAGGTCTTGCGGTGCAGCCCCATGAGGAAGGGGGTGGGGCAGCCAATCACGTGGTCAATCATGACTTCTGGGACGAGGGGTACGTAGACGTGGCACCATTTAAGGGGGTGGAGGAGGAGGCGGAGTCCTTCTCCGGCGACGGTTAGGAGAGTGAGGCGCTCGGAGATGAGGAGGACTTTGCATTCGAGGAGCAGGGCGAGGAAGACGAGGACGAGGTTGCGGGGACTGAGGCACTGGAAGAAAATTTCGAGCTCAAAGTCGACTTGGGTGGAGAGGGGGTGTGGGTGTTGCTGCTGGGGTTGGGAGGAGGGAGGGAGGGAGGAAGGAGGGGAGGTGATGGCGGCAGAGGTGGAGGCTGGTGTGGGCTTGGCGGGGCCAGGGGAGAGGAGGCCCGAGGGGGAGAGGGCTGCTGCTGCAACGTGGGGGGAAGGAGGGGTGAGTGCTGGTGCTGTGTGCAGCAGACATAGGCTTTCGTGTCGGTCGGCGGCGTTGAGGGGAACGTGGACGGGGGGTTGGGCGGCGAGATAGTCTTGGATGGCGCGGAGGGCGGAGGGATTGCGGGTGTGCTTGGGGTCAAACAAAGCAGCTAGGGGGGCACGCAGGGAGTTGATTAAGGAGAAGCGGGAGATGAGACAGAATCCGTAAGGCGCGTAGGTGAGTGTTATAGGTAAGGCCTTGGCGGTGGCGGCCATGAGCCCGTCGCGCGTGGCCATTGAAAAGCTGTTGCTCCCCCGTCGTAGGCGATGCTGGTGCCCGTGTGTGAGGGTTGCACTGCTTGAGTCGTCCATATTTGTAGAGCCGCGCCGAGGGGGAGTGGTGGCCAGGGAGGAAGAGAAGGACTGCTGGTAGGAGGGAGGAGGGGCATTAACACCGGCCGTTTCGCACTCCTCGTCCCACTGCTCGGGGGAGGCGACGATGGTAGGGAGGGTCTCGAGAGCTGCTGTGTGTGTGGTGGAGGAAGCACGGGCAAATGTTTCGTAGCTCTGGATCAAAGCATCCTGGAAGTCGGCCTCCACCAAGGCAATCAAGCTGTCGTCGTCGTCGTCGTCGCCCTCCACCCCTCCACCTCTCCCTCCCCACTATCATTATCATCCTCGCCGATTTGAGACTGGACGGCAGCACTGCGATGAGAGTCCGTACCCCACCATCGTGGCTGCACCTGCTGCTGCTGCTGCTGCTGCTGCGGTGACTGCTGCTGCTGCTGGAGCTGTTGGGCAAGCAGGGGGGAGAGTGATGGCAGATCAAGCACTGCCACACTAGCGGTGAGCACTGGCGAGGCACCCCCCTCCTCCTGCTCCTCCATCGTCTCATCCAACACCGGCAACCGCGCCGACTGCTGCAAGACCAAGCTTTCCCCCTCGCCTTCCCTCCCTCCCTCCCCACCAGCAAGCGGAAACACTTGTGTCTCGTTCAAGTTCCCACCACCCTTCTCACGGCGGGGGCTTGAAAAAATGCTGTCGGCAATGGCCTTAACTTGCTCCTGTGCTTCGTCGCCACGCTCAATCCGGTATCCCATCGACATGGCACGTTTTAAGGGAGGAGGCGGCTGTTGCTGCTGCTGCTGCTGCCGCTGGTGGTGGCTGCTGATGATTCCGTCGAAAAACTGCTGCTGCTGCTGTTGGTGCTCGGGAAAGGAGGAGGAGGAGGTGGTGCTGCTCCCGCCGTGGGAGTGCATGGAGGCGTCGTCCGAGGAGAGAGAAGATTGGGTGGTGGTCGTCATTGGCTGACCTGCACCAATAGCAGCAGCAGCACCAGTAGCAAGACCACCGGGAGCAGCAGCAGTGCTCCGCGACGAAGCTCCAATCCCAGACAGGGACGCCAGCGCTTCAACTGCTGCCATCCCCATCAAAGGCTGCACAGGCTGCACAGGCACCCGCCCTCCCTCCCCCCCTCCCTCCCTCCCTCCCTCCCCTCCTTCCATTGACTGACTAATCGTCAAATCCACATTGATCAACGGACTGTCCACCATCTGCTGGTGCTGCTGCTTCTGCTGGTACTGCTGCCTCCCCGCTAGAGAAAGAGTCAGGTCAAAATCTCCTTCATCCACAGGCAAGGCCTCGTTCGCGGGGCGATACATAATCAAACACGCCCCATAAAAAGGCTTATCATTTTTCCCGGGCACGAGGAAATTGAAGAGAATCGGGTCAGGAGCCGTGGTACCTAGCTTGGTGGGGAATTCTTCGGGAACCATGAAATTCTCAATGCCGGCAGGTAAAGGCGAAGGAGCAGCAGGAGAGGAGGAGGAGGAAGAGGAGGAGGAAGGGGCGGCTTTGTGGCTGAGTGCTTTGGCGTAGGCGGAGACGGGGATTTGCTTGGTGGTTCGGACTTTGATGGCCATGTGGGGGCTGAACTCAGTGTCGAAAACCATGAGCCAGTCAGCCGGGCTGCCCACCTCCGGCCGCGCTGGTGGTAGGGCTTGCTGCTGCTGGTCTAAGGAGGAGGGGCTCGACAAGGGGGACAGCAAGTTGTGCTGTGGGGGCGAGGATAAGGAAGAGGAAGGGGACGGCAACAAAAAGCTGCTGCTGCTGACCCCCCCAAAAGCAGCAGGTAAAGGAGCCCGATGAACGGCGAATTCTCTCGGTAGCTTCACCCTCCGCAAGAGCTTCTTGATGCTCCCCGGACGTAAGGTCAATGGTCGGTGGCTCGCCCGCGCCGTCCTCCATTCAGGACCAATCTCCTCACATAACGCTTCATACAAAGGGTGGGATTGAAAGCGAGGGTAGACATCAGAAGCTAACTCCCGCAACAGCGAGCGTTGCGCTTCCAAAACCTCATGGCCAATTCCCAAGGCCTCAGGCACCGACAAGGTGAACAACGCGTCCGGCTCGTGCTGCTGCTGCTTGTGCGCTTCCTTTAGGAGTTGACTCCCCAAGATCTCAGTCTCGGCGGCCTTGCTGGTGGCGAGCTTGCAGGCTCGACGCTGGATCCGCGCAATGTCCGTCCTGGAGTTCAATACGCTCCGCAGCCACTGATTGAGACGAGTGAGCGGTCGGAGGGTCACTTCCATATAAGACCCATTACACAAATAAAGGCTGAAAACACGCAATACCGCTTGCATCAGCGCCGTGACTGCCTGCTTGGCTTTGTCGGACCCAACCAACCCCTGTCTCAGCAGCGCTTCGAGGGCCGCCACACGGGGCTTGACGAACCGCTCCATGTCAAGATAACACCGGAGGGTGGCATGCTTTCGTGCTTGCATCAAGTAAAGCATGAAATACTGGAGCATATCATCGTCTTCCAGCACTTCCAAAGGCTTAAGAGGAATGAATTCAGGGCTGCGAGAGAGGTATCCGATCATTTTATGGTGTGCGGCGGACTTGCGGAAGCCAGGGTAGCTCCCGCGGGCAATATCTGCTTGAATGAGGAGGCGGGCCACGTCGAACATGTCGGAGGAGATGACCCGCAAGGCTGCTTCTTCCCTCCCGTCCTCGTCCTCGTCCACGGCTTGGTGATGATGTGGGTGCGAGGAGGAGGAGGAGGAGGAGGGGAGGGCGGGACGGAGGAAGGGGTTGGTGGGCGGTTGCTGGGGGCGACGGCGGGGGGAGGGGGGGCCGCATTGGGATTTGAGCTTCTCGAGGACGGGAGGAGTTATGTCGGCGGTGACTTCGAACTGGGAGCCTGTATGTGAGGGGGTTGGGGGTGGGAAAAGAAAGCGGAAGGGGACGATTTGGGTGAGCGAATGAGTGTCGCTGTCAAGAGAAAGGAGGAAGGAAGAGGTGGATGAAGAGTTGGAGGGGAGGGAGACATATGAAAGGGATAAAGACAGAACGCAGAAGAGAAGGAGAATACGTACGGGTATCAAAGAACTTGTCAAAGATCCGCCTCCCCTCCTTCAGCCGATTGGCGGCCGTCATGTTCTTGTACTGGGAGGTGTACTGCTCCAATTCAATCAATAGCATGACCTTGGCTTGCTCGTGTCTCGGGTCCTCTACTTCCGTGAAAAGATATTCGAAGTAAAATGGCACCTTGCGTGGGTCTTGGGCGACCTCCTGCGAGAGGGGAGGAGGGAGGAAGGGAGGGAGGGAGGGTGAGGGATGGACCAAACACACAAACAGAGTCAGCTCGCTTTACCCGACAGAAATCACATCAATCAAAAGCAAAACCAATACTACTTTCCTTTTTAATTCATACCTGGAAGGAATACCGTTGCGGGTAGCGTTCAAAATACACTGTCACAGGCCGACTCTTCTTCTCCAGCAAATCCCTCACAACCACCGCCGAGCTAAACTGCACGTCCGTCCCCCCAATGTGCGTGATCAAATCACCCACTCTCACCCTCCCCGACAGCTCCACAGCCGTAGGCACCAGACCGTTCTTATTAGGGATCTGGAGGAAGGACTCGATGAACGTGCCTTTCCCTGCCTTGGTATCAGCAATCACCAACCCCATCGGACCCGGCCCAAACGAGACTTGGAAAGACAGGCTCTGTCCATGAGTAAAACCTGCGCTTAACCCTCCTCCCCCTTGATTGCCCGCTGCTGCGGCCTCCTGTTTATCTTCTTCTTCCGCCTCCTCTTCGTCCTCAGCGTCATCGTCATCCTCCTCGTTGTTGTCACTCCTCTCCGGCCGCGATTCCACAGACTGGGCATCCTTCCCCTCCCCAATGACAGACAAGCTCGGGCTGCTGCCAGCACTTACCCCTCCCTTCTCCTCCTCCTTTTCCCTTCCCGCTGGCAGCGCCGGCGACGACAACGACGAAGACGAAGATGAAGAAGTAGGAGGCTTCTTGACGGGGCTGCTCCACTGAGTGACGGCGCTCAACCCGAACTCATCCTCCTGCTCATGGACCCGCTCCCCCGACGCCGTGATGCCAATGATGGTGTCCCTCCCCTCCTTTCCCCGCTTGTTACTATTATGATTGTAAGCCGCAGTGTGCTGGATCCCCCAGCTTTTGGTCGTCATATGCGGGGTGGCAGTGCTGCTGCTGCTTTCGATCTCTGTCAATTGCTCGCCCGCCATGCTCACAATACTCTTCCGTTCCTCCGGATGCTTGCCCCCGACCCTCCCAAAGTCAAACGCAGGACTCTTAAACTCCATCTTACTGATGAAACGACTGAACGCCGTCCCTGTGCCTGCCGTGGGGGTGGCGGCCTTGGTGGGCGAGGTGGACAAGGCGGGTGGGGGTGTCTTGGGTTTGGTGGTGGCAGGAGGCGGAGGAGAAGGAGGGCTTGGAGAGGCCTTGCCGCTCCCCCGAGTGGCGAAGGGCCTCATGATGGTGCTACTGCTGTGGATTATTTGGTGCTGTATGAAGAGGTAAAGGGAGCATTTGAGTCGTGTCGAATAGACCCACTGACAGCACAGAACAAATCGGTTGAGGGGGGGAAAGGAGGGGGGCTTACTTTTGGTGTTTCCCTGCCCTGGCTTGGGGCCCGCGCGTCTGGCTGACTGGCTGGCTGGCTGGCTGCAGTACCTACCCCGTCAAGGCGCATATAGGAAGAGGGATAAGAGGTTGTGCTAGAGCGAGGGCATCGCGTGAGCCTTGGCGAAATGGAAGAACGTTGAACGTTGAACGTTGCTGGCTTGCTGGCTTGAGCTCGGGCTTGAGTCAAGATGATGCTCTTGCCCCGGCCTTGGCCATAACTTGGCCACCCCTGCCACTGCTGGTCGCTTGCGATTGCACGCCCTACGCCCTGTACCACAAGCTCTAACCACTACCATGTCCGTCAAGCGTACTTATTCCCTACCCCGTGCATTCCGCTTCCGCTTCCCAAACCACAGACAGGCGGCAACGAGCGAGCGTGTCTCCGGGTCTGTGTGTGTGTGCTCCTTGCTTCACTCTGTTCCGTGGGACAGCACCACACACACACAGCCCCAACAAGCAGAATGAGCAGTCCGGGCGGCAGGACCAGAACCGGCAGCAGCAGCAGCAGCAGCGACACGAGCATGATTTCCAGCCCCCAACCGACAAGCCGCAGCAGCAGCACCAGCACCAGCACTGCCGCTGCTATCGACGACACCGAGACAAAACCACCTCTCCCCTTGACACAAGGCCTACCCACCTTCCAACTGGCCCGTCTGGCGTTGCAGATACAGCTAAGCCAGCAGCAGCAACAACAACAACAACAACAACAACAACAAGAAAAGCAGCAGCAGCGCCCCACGCCAACGCCACCGCAACCCACCCCGCCCGTCGTCCATGTCCAACACCCCGCCCACCACCAGCAACCCTTCTATGTCCTGGTAGGGGACCACAAGCTTGGCCCTGCCTGCGGCCCCTACTTGATCAGCGCCTTGGCCCAACTCCCACCAGAACGGCAGACCGAAGTGCTGTCCTCGCTGCAGGCGTGGGCGCAGCATTCCTCGGATGCCAAGGAGGCAGCCCACGTGAAGGCCCGCCTCTCGCACACCCTTCGAAATCTGGTGGGGGCCAGCAGCTTGTCTCCTACCTATGCGCCCTTCCATGGCCAGGACCCGGCATGGGCGCTGTTTCGTGCCTTGCCCTTCCCTGCCCGGGCTTTGGTTGAGTGCTACTTGACACCGGAAATGCTGGTTTCTCGCAAAGCTACTCCTGTCCTACGGGACGTGCATCGTTCAGGCGGGCTACCGCAGGCAGAGGCCGTGCTGGCTCGTTTTGTGGGCAAGGAGATGACGGAAGGCGTGGCGGAGGCCTTTGCGGTGGGAGGGGTGGTGGATTGGGGGATGCGATTGACGTTGGATAAGGAGACGGGGACGGGGTTTGTGATCAAGCATGTGGGGCCGATGGGGATGAGGGGTAGTTCTACTTTTATGCATCGTGCAGTGGGGTGTGATCGATTCATGCGCGTGCAGTTTAGTAATCGACGGCATTGGTGGAGTGAGCGGGGGGGGCATGCTTTGCAGGTGCTGGCGCAGGAGGGGATTCATTTTGCGGGGCGACGCTACAAGTATATCAATCACAAGTCGGATGGAAATGGGGCGTGTTACTTTGTGGCAGAAAAATCCACAGGCAAGGAACGACCAGAATTCCGCGCAATGTCTGCCCAGCAAATGATTGCGGGCCTGGGGAACTTCTTCAATTTTCCGTCGGTCCCTCGGATGGTGGCACGTGTGGCGTTGGGGTTTAGTCGATCACAATCCTTGACTTTGGAGCCGAGGCAGATCGAGTTGATTGACGACGTGCTGGCAAGCGAGGATGGCGATCTCATGACGGACGGCTCGGGTTTTATCTCCCCCGATCTCGTCGCGCGTTTGCCCCCGCATTTATTCCAAGGGCGAATCCTGCCTGCTGCCCCGCTTATTGGCCCTTCTCTTCCTGTGGCTCCGTATGCTGTTGTCCAAGTGCGGGTTATGTGCCACATGGGTGGGTTTAAAGGCACCCTCCTCGTCCACCCTTGCCTCCAAAACAAGATCCAACTCCGTCGGTCCTCCATGCTGAAATTCCCTCCCCCCAATCTGTCGGTCACTCCTTTGGCTCGTCGGCCTAGCTTGGACGTGCTGACAACCTTTCGTGTCCTAAAAGCAAGCACCCGCCTCTCCCGTGAGCTGCTGCTGGTCTTGCGGGCGCTGGAGTTACCCGACGCGGTACTGTTCAAGCTGGTGGAAGACGAACTCGCCTTGCTGCAGGCTGCGTGTTCTGATACGGAGCAAGCCACGGCCCTTCTGCGGCGATCGAGTGCAACGCTTATCCACGGGTCGGCGGAGTGGCAGGTGGCAACAATGTTGCAAGCAGGCCATGTAATAGAAGAAGCTTACATTCAGAAATCTCTCTTGGGCCTCCGCTTTCGTGCCTTGATCAAGCTGCAGCAAGGCCGGGTGCTTTGTCCTGCTTCTCTTTATATTTCCTGCTTCTCTTTATATTGTCGGGCAGCCGGACCCGCTAGGCGTGCTCAAGCCTGACGAGGTGTATGTTTGTCACGGCTTGCCTGCGGGGCATGAGGGCTTGCCGGAGGGAGGGACGGAGGAGGGGGTCTACGAAGGGAGGGTGTTGCTGGCCAGGCATCCGATTCATAACCCTAAGCATATGCAGGCGTTTCGAGCAGTGAAGCAAGCGGCACTGCAAGCTTTCTTGGGACCACGGGCGGGAGTATTGTTTTTTAGTGTTCAGGGTACGCCTAGACCGGCGTCGCGCCTGTCGGAGGGGGATATGGATGGGGATACGTATTTTGTGTGTATGCATAAGGGGATTGTGGCCACTGCGTGTCCGATTGATGTGAGCGAGGCGGGAAAGAGCAGCAGCAGTAGTTTTAGCGGCAGTAGCACCAGCACCAGCAGCAGCAGCAGCAGTGCTGTACCAGCAGCACCAGCAGCACCAGCACCAGCACCACCCTGCCCAAGCTCCGAGATTCTGACGCGCGTGGGGCCCTTCCGTTTCAATGCCGAGTCGGTGGGACACCAAGTCGATGCTGTAGTCATGCGCCGCTGCCTGGAGAGCTGCGTGGCGCAGGGAAAGGCCCACGATATCGTCGCTAGCGCGTGCGATTGGTGGTTGAGACATGCTGATATCCGTGGGGCCCGATCGACAAATTGCTTAATTTTGGGGGAGATTGCTGTGCGGGCCCTTGATAGCGCCAAGACGGGGGTTCTGTGGTCCCTGCCGACTGTGCTCAAGCCTGCTCATCGCCCAGCTTACCTTGGCTGCAAGTGGAATTCCTCTTCTTCCTCCTCGGCCTCCATGTCCTCTAATGCCTTGTTGGGCTACGCAGACGTCGACACGCTCCTTGGTCGCATCCACAGCCGCGTTGCACCCATCTTGGCAGGCAGCAGCAGCAGCAGCAGCAGCAATGGCAAGAAGGCTGCTTCCGCACGCACCGGTGCCGGCGGCGGCGGCAGCGACGGCGGTGATGGTAACGGCTTTTTTTATCAGGCAGGTACTGTGTGTTTGGACAGTGACTTGAGGGTGGAGGGCTCAGCGGCTTTCCTGGAGCAGGCCCAGTCGTGGCTAAAGGCTTATCGACAGTCGTTTGCCCGAAGGATGGGGCGACGGTGCCACGCGCAGCAGCAGCAGCAGCAGCAGAACGATGACCCGGGGGAGTACCAGGCATTGAAAACAGAGGTGCTGGCACCCTTTAAGCAGGTTTTCCTCGCTACGGTTGCCGCTAAAATAGATGGAGGAGGGATGACGACGGCGGCTGCTGCAGGAGAAGCAGCAGCAGGAAGAGGAGGGGGAGGGCGACGACCCTTGCAGCCTTTGACGGGCAATACCCCTCCTAGCAAGACAGCAGCAGCAGCAGCAGATGGAAAGAACGAAGGCAGCAGCAAGGCAACCGTCACGACCGCGACAACGACAAGCAGCAGCACCAACAACAACAGCAGCAGCAGCATTGACGGGCGGCGGTTGGCTTTGGCCTCGGCGATTTACGAGGTGACGTATATGAGTGGAAGTACCTTGAGTTTTGTGTGGGACATGTGCATGTCGGAGCTGAATCACATCAAAAAGACGGCAGTGGCAAGGAAGAAGGAGCTTGCAGGTGCGGAGGAGGAGAGGGGACGAGAGGAGAGGGTGGCTGCAGTAGCAGGAGAAGCAGCGGCTAGAACAGCAGTGGTGACGGAGGGAAGGGGGGCTCCGAAATCTCTTCTCGAGTCGGAAAAGTAGGTGTATATAAGTAGTGATTGTACTGTAAAAATGAAATAGTATTTTGGCAAAGATAAAGAATCAAGAAAAAATAGTATTCACAAAGCAACGAAACAAATGCCTAAATTCTCCACCTCTCTATTTTCTTGGTTCTTTCCATTTTCCTTTCTCTATCTCTTTGTCACGCTCTTCAATTGAGGCTTTCTTCTTGACCATGTGCTTTCCTTCTCATCTCCCTTCCAGCAGCAACTTTGGTTGTTTTCTTCTCTATTTCTTTGGTACTTTTCTCTCTCGACGTACGGGGTTTCTTCTCTTCTGTTTTTCAGCTTTTTTCTTTCGTTGCATAAGATGTGATGGTCCCTCCTTTTGGGAGTTCTTATCGCTTTCTTTTGTCCTGTCTTCCGGTATGTGTGTACATGCAAGATCATAACTTCTCTTTTCCTCCCCTACCCTCCCATTTCTTGGGGTAGAGTTGTCCTAAACCCTCCATCCATCCACGCACGCATCTCTCTCCCACTCGCTCGTCTTGCTTCCTTCCCTTTCATCCTACTACTCAAATACGAACTCCTATTTCCCTCCCTCCCTCCCTTCCTCCCTTCACTGATTTAAGCAATCACCTGAATCCCCTCGTTGCTACTGGCCAGGTCCGACTCCGGGATGCTGTTCACCGGCCCTCCCTCCTTCCCGCCCAGCGCGTCCAAAGAGTCTGTCGTCTGCACCACTACCTTAGAGGAGGAATAATCAAACATCACCCCTGCCGCGCGTTCCTTCTCAATCTGACCCTTGATCCAAAAGTAGGTCTCGCGCAGACCGTCCTGAATGGAGATGAGAGGCTCCCAGCCCAGTTGCTCACGAATGAGGGTGTTATCGGAATTACGTCCACGGACGCCCTGCGGCCCGGGGATGTTCTTAATAGGCAAAGTCTTGCTCTCGAAGCTCATGGCGATCTCGGCGAACTCATTCATAGACACCATCTGCTCCGTCCCCAAATTCAGAGGCTTCACCGCCGTTTCCGACATCATGATTCGCAACACCCCCTCCACACAATCATCCACACACATAAACGAACGCGTCTGCTCCCCATCCCCCCACACCTCGAAGTGCTCCGTGCTACCCACGGCCTTGCGGCAGAAGGCGGCGGGGGCCTTCTCGCGCCCGCCCTTCCATGTGCCGAAGGGGCCGTAGACGTTGTGGAAACTGTGCAGGGGAGGGAAGGAGGGAGGGAGGGAGGGAGGGGATGGAGGGGATGATGAGTGGACTTGCGAAGAGGGAACGATCAAAAGAAGACAGATGACACGAGAGAGGGCAAAATACAAAAGAGAGGCTGTCGCGCTGCTTTCTAATCAAAGCGTCCCTTACCAGAAAATACGAGACACCAATCCACACAAGCATACACCAGCCTGTCCCTCCTCTCCCTCCCTCCCTCCCTCCCTCCCCTGCCTCAAACTTACCGAGCAATGCGGGTCACCATCGGGAAATCGCGGGAGTACGCCAACGCCATCTCCTCATGGTAAAGCTTCTCCAGCCCGTACACCTCTTGGGGCTTCGCAGGCCAGGCATCAGCCTCCTTCAACCCCGGGTTAGACGGGTCCAGCTGCAAGTCCTCGTTGTAAACACAGGCGGTGGAGGAGTAGAAATAACGCTCGGCGCCATTGCGACGCGCGGCCTCCAGGACATTGGAAGAGATCATGGTGTTGTTCCACATCAGCACGGACTGGTTCGACTCGATGAAGCCCATTCCGCCCATGTCCGCGGCCAGGTTGTACACGTGATGGCAGCCCTTGGTGGCCTTGATGCAGTTGCCCAGTTCCCGCAAATCAACCTTGATAAACTCATCGCAGAACTCGGACTCGGTCATGAATTCGTTGCACTTCCAGTCGGCCACCACCACGTAGTGCCCGTCCTTTTTGAGGCGCCGGGCCAGGTGCGAGCCGATGAAGCCGCCGCCGCCGGCCACCAGGACTTTCTTGCCCGTCACCAAGGAGGTGGAGGGGGAGCTGCTCATTGTTGCTTGTTGTGGGGGTGGAGTGGATTTGTTGTTGGGGTTGCTGTGTGGGAGGGGGGAGGGAAAGGGATGAGATTTTATATCGAGAGGGGGTGGGGTGTAGGGCGTGCGCATTGCTGCGGCCAGGCACAATAAAGGGAGAGGGCGGAGCTGCTGCTCGTCTAGGCCTTGATGTGGGTGGTGCTTGTGTTGTCTGTGTCTGTGCGCGTCGTGGACGTGGGGCGTGATGTGTGATGAGTACAGAAAAAGCAAAGGCGATTTGAATCAGAGGGAGGCTCGCGCGGGCCATTTGGGTGCAAGTGATGCCCATGCCCAAGTCTCCACCAGCCAGGCACAATTCAAACCGAGGTGGGAAGAGGGGCAGGGCGTGGACGTCAAGGGCTTGCAGGGGCAGGCGCTGCGGCCCGCCCACGCCACGACAAACAGAAGGGCGGATACAACAGGCAACCATGCAAGTGCCGGGCAATCTTCGGGGTGGGTGCTTTGACTTCAGTGGAGAGTTGTGCTGCTGCAGAGGATGATGGGCACGGACTCGCTGCATAAAAGTTGGCGAGGCTGGTAGCAGTTGTGAAGTGAAGTGGTGGAGCCTCTGTGTGTGTGTGTGTTGGTGCGGGGGCGTGTCTCTGTGCAGGCATGCCTATGCCTAGGCGTAAGGGAGAAGACCCCAGGAAGCAAGTCGAGGATTCAAACGAGGCACGGAACAGAACGGAACATGCGTAGCGAATTTATCCCTCCCGTTCCCCAGGTTCGAACCTGGCCAGGTTAGAACTCGAATCCCCCTCCCGTTCCCCAGGTTCGAACCTGGCCAGGTTAGAACTCGACTTTCCCGAAGACTCTGGGTCCCTGGGTGGGAGGGTGGCTGGGGGGGGGTTCCCCCACTGGCGCCTTAGGCATTTTGTTGGAGGGAAATGGTCAATTTGTTCTTGTAAGGCCATCGAAAAACGAGCTGGCTCCAAGTTTGCGCGCCCCCGTCACGATTTGAGAGATCACCCTAACCCCGCGCTCGCCCAAAGTCGTTGCTGTTCGCTAGCATGACCCACTCATTCACTCGTGCACATATATACACAGGTTGTGCCATGGACTCGCATCAGCCTCACAATGG
>Ga0209390_10003657_pt1 | contig 24557 bp, 23 predicted proteins | sample BON01_FD_187212 | JGI IMG/M metagenome (GOLD analysis project Ga0209390, IMG submission 187212) | Freshwater microbial communities from Lake Bonney liftoff mats and glacier meltwater in Antarctica - BON-01 (SPAdes) (version 2) | ecosystem: Environmental > Aquatic > Freshwater > Ice > Glacier... | reverse complement strand
TCATCGAGCATATTCCTCCTTTTTGTGGTAAATTCGGTTCTGATTTACAGCATATTCCTTTCGAGTTTGTTGGAAAAAGACAGGTTATTGATATTCCAACCATTCAGCCAGAGTAAAAGAGAAAATTGCTTCAAGTAAAGTGGCAGGCACTGACGAGACTGGACTTAAAATAAATGGTCAGAAATGCTGGACATGGACGTGGCAAAATGACAAGCTCACCTACATTGCGCAATCAAATAATCGTGGTTTTGCCACTATTCAAAGCAATTTTGAAGATGGTTTTGTAAAGAGTGTTTTGGTTCACGATTGTTGGAAAAGTCATTTTCAAACACCTGCCAAAAATCATCAAATTTGCACAGCACATTTACTACGTGAACTCAACTATTTCATTGAGGTTCATAAAAATCCTTGGGCGTTAAAATTCCATCAACTTATCTTGGATTCATTGTTGATAAAATACAAAATGAACCATGAGGATTATTATAGAAATCATCCTCCAAAAATTGATATTGAGAATCGCTTCAAAAATTTATTAGAACAAAATGTAAGCGAAAAACTTCCTGATTTGGTCACCTTTCATAAACGAATGGTTAAATACAAGGAATACCTCTTCAATTTTATGCGCTACACTGATGTGCCACCAGACAACAATGGCTCAGAAAGAGCTATCCGTAATATCAAAGTCAAACAAAAAATATCTGGCCAGTTCAAATCAATGATCGGAGCCATTAACCTTGCCATACCCCGATCCATCACCGATACGGCTATCAAAAATGATCAAAATGTGCTCCAAGCACTTTTCACTATTGCAGGATTAAGGGTTACTGATTAGTTACTAATTTCTTTATTTCCTAAATTTAAAAGAATATCCATCATATCCTTTTTTGTATTTAGTTGCTTTTTAAACGTTTCATCTACATTAAATCCAACTCCTTTAAAAATTACAGTTGTCAATTCCTCAAACTTTAATCCAAGTTCACTTTCTTTTAATTTGATTCCGTTGTCTTTAAGCAAGTTTAGGTTTCTGTATGCTACGTTCTCGTAGTTTTCCAAATACATGTTTTCGACATCTTTGTAATGCTCAAGAATATTTAAAATATCATCTCCTCTTTGTTTAATTCCGTTCTCTTTAAGAAATTTCATTCTATCATATTTGATTATTAAATCTAAAATATCTCTTGGTTTTATATTGTAATCAAGCAGGAAATCTGCATTTAAAACAAATTCGTTCTGAAGTTCAAATTGTTCTTTTATCTCCTTATTTAGTTTAGGTAAAGAAGTGTTTAGTTCAGACAGAAGTTTATCAAATCCGGCAAGTGAAATACCAACCTTTTCGTCACCCTCAATGTTTTCAAAATACGCAATTAAACTACTTATTTTATCGTCTAAAGTACATCCTTTTAGATTGCTAATATTCAGTCCTTTTTCACAAAGGTCGTTTAAAGTTTTCTTCTTTTCAGTTAATGTACTCCCTGCTTTATAACTATCTGACAGTAATAAATTGGTAAATGAAACGCCTTCTTTTATTATTTCCTCAATTTTTTGCGAGTAAGTCAGTTTTCGGTCAATATTATGGTCTTTTGCAATTTGATTGATTATTGGTGCTCTCAAAAGTTTTACGATAGAATTTTTCTGCAATTTCTTTTTTACTAGTTTTTCGTAAAAGCCTAATCATTTCGTCTGCAACATAAATTGTGTTTTCTTTGTTTGAATAGAAAATTACACCAATATTTTTAAGTCCTTTTACAACATCTTGAATATCCGATTTTTTGATTGGTAAGATTGAATAATTGATTTACTTAATTTCTTCTTGTGAAAATCCAAGTTCTTTTGAAAGTGTGAGAATTATTGAAAGTTCGTCTGACGTAATTTTGGCTTCACGATTATTTTCTTGGCCATTGTAATATGCTGAATGTAAACAAGACTTCTAAATTCTGTAATTTCTTTTTCTTGTTTCACTTAATTCTGATTTGTCGTTTTCAAAATCTACGTTTAAGACTTTTATTCTGTTTTTTAGTTGCTATATTTCGATTTCGTATAATCTCGAAAACCAATCTTGTTTCACTATGCAATTTCCGTCACGAATTAGAATGTCTATTAGAATGTCAACTTGCTAAATGATTTCTTGAAACTCACATTTTATGTGTTCTTGACATTCGTTTGAGGTTAAAGCAAAAACTTCATCATAATTTTGACTATCAACAGATTTTAGTCCTTTATTTGACGAGCTTAAAATTTCGTCAATTTCTCTGCTGTTTCTTGGGCTTTTTGAAATGATGTTGTCAATAATTTTTATAAACGAGTTTTTCTCTAATGAACCAAGTTTATCTAATATCTTTTCTAATTTCATAATTGTTTACTGTTTTGTGCGGGTTTTGGTTTTTCTTGTACGTTAACACCAGGATAATAGGAACGTTCCTATTATTCCCTTAGTACATTAGGCATAATCTAACCCTTTTTATTTCTAAAAAAACCACAAAGAGAATTTCACGATCTCTAATCGAGATAGGCAGGGAAACTCTTCTGGACGCAAAAAAACTCAATTTTACCAGCGCTTTACTTTCCGCGCTAATTTCTTTTTTAAGCGCTTCAGCACCGTTTCTTTTGAACTAATATTTCCGCAACGAACGAGAGCTGTTTTCACCATCACATCATTTCGGTAGATGAAAAATTCGAAAGTAATAGAGGTAATTTCTGCACGATATAAAGCGAACAATGTTCCGTAATCCAATGCAACAGAAAGACTGTCATTTTTATTGGTTTTTTTAAAACGACTATCATATCCGCGAACGGAAACGAGCATGTATGTATCCAAACCTTTTCCTTTAACGTCTGCTCTCAATTCTGGCGTTAACAGAAGTGATGGATCGGCGCCCTGTTTTAAAATATTGATGGAAGGAACCGCTTTTATATTCCTTTCAGCAAAGAACTCCGTCAGCGCAATTTCCAGCATGAAACGTTCATCCTCTTGTTCCATTTGACCTACAATCAACACATTGGTCAAATTCAATTGATTTTTCTGTCCAAACGACAAAGAGCTCAGCAGGACTGCTGCAATTAGTATTAAGTTTTTCATGTTAAAAAATTTCTTTTGCAATGGTTTTAACTTGTGATGAATTCGACATTGTATAATAATGAATACAAGGAACCCCGTATTCTTTTAACTCTTTTGATTGTTGAATTCCCCACTCAATCCCCACTTGCTCAACAGACTTATTGTCTTTGCATTTCATCAATTCCTTTGACAATGCCTCTGGCAAATCGATGTGAAAAAACTTAGGTAAAAACGAAATATGATTTAATGATTTTATTGGCTTCAGTCCTGGAATAATTGGAACATTAATTCCTATTGCTCTGCAAGCATCTACGAAAGCAAAATATTTCTGATTGTCGAAAAACATTTGGGTAGTAATGTATTCCGCTCCCGCTTTTACTTTATCTTTCAAATATTGCATATCCGTTGAAAGGTTCATGGCTTCGAAGTGCTTTTCTGGATAACCTGCAGTTCCTATACAGAAGTCTGTCGGTTCCAAATCTACATCATCAAGCATATAATGACCTGCGTTCATATCAGAAATTTGGTGAATCAATTCTACTGCAAACTGGTGTCCGTTTGGATCCGGGCGAAAAATACTTTCGGTCTTTATTGAATCCCCGCGCAAGGCGAGCACGTTGTCTATTCCAAGGAATTGTAAATCTATTAATGCGTTCTCCGTTTCTTCTTTTGAGAAACCTCCACAAATAAGATGCGTAACTGCATCGACATCGTATTTATTCATAATTGCCGCACAGATACCAACCGTTCCTGGGCGTTTACGAATCGCTATTTTTTCTAAAAGCCCATTTTCACGCTCTTTGTAAATGAACTCTTCCCGGTGATATGTTACATTCACAAACTTCGGTTTGAACTCCATCATTGGGTCAATTCCATCAAAAATAGATTGGATACTTTGTCCTTTTAATGGGGGAAGAATCTCAAACGAAAAAAGCGTTTCTTTCGCTTTTTTTGCTTCTTCTATGTGCTGTGTAACTTTCATGGGTTATTAAAAATCATAAATATACAGGAATTTCAAGGTCTAATTATTTGATTTTAGGTTTGTCCACCAAAATTCTGTTAAAACCAGATCATTTTCAGTAGTGATTTTTAAATTTTCTTCGTTTCCAGGAAACAAATGAATGGCAAAACCAGCCGCCTCAAAAACGGAAGCATCGTCCGTAAAACGCGACATGAATTTCTGTTCATATGCTTGTAAAATTTCTTGCTTGCGGAAGCATTGTGGCGTTTGCACGCGTTTGTATTCCGCTCGATTAACCGCTTTGTTTGTCTCGCTATCCAACCAACGCAGAGAATCAACGGAATCGACAATCGGAATTGCGCCAAAATGTGTTGTCAAGGATTTCAAGCCTCTGTTTAATGTTTCTTGTGAAACTAGCGGACGAACGCCATCGTGTATCATTACAAATTCACCTGCGCATTTAACCAAAGCATTCTTTACAGAATGAAAACGTTCCAAACCTCCATCGACAATTTCGTGAGGGATTTTAAAATTGTACTGATTACAAAGGTTTTCCCACTCACTTTTCCAATCGCTTGGCAAGGTGATTATAATTTGTGCATGTGCATCAAATTGGTGAAATACTTCGATTGTTCTCATTAAAATGGGCAAACCACCTAGCAAACGAAATTGTTTGGGATAATTCCCTCCCATTCGTTTGCCAATTCCACCTGCTGTAATGATTACACTTAAATTCTTCATGCGCTTAAACAAAAAAAGGTCATTAGTCAATGACCAATAACCCTCAATTTCTTTTTTACGAGTTTAAAATAGTCTTCCCTCTTCTTTCGCTTTCTTGGTCATCTTCATCTGAAGATTCAACCAATAGAATAAGCCAAAAAACCCTAGTGCGATACACGAATAATTAAAAATATTACCGATATGCTCAAAAGGAAGAAAACCATAATTGCCCATAAAATCAGCAATCGCATAAAAAATAGTTGAAGAACCCATCTGTTAAATTTTAATAGTACAAAGAAAATAAAAATATTTCAAAAAAACGGTGTAAAAGCTTAAATATCTTCGAAGAAACGTTCAGATTTGTAATTATGATTTCATCATTTTTTTGTGACAAGGTTATTCTCAAGCCCTGGATTACTGAGTTTAATTTTTATATGATTAACCAAATCCAGAGTGGTAAATAGATTTAAATAAAATCAGTTGCAAAAATTTCAAAGGATCATTTAAGATTTTTTTTCAAGTCCACAGAAATATGTCATGATCCCTTTTAAGCCGGGACTTTCTTTTTATATTATCAAATTAAAACCAAAAAAGTCCAACATTACTGTTGGACTTTATGCTCTCCCTCTTGGACTCGAACCAAGGACCCTCTGATTAACAGTCAGATGCTCTAACCAACTGAGCTAAGGAAGAATTTCAACCATTATTTCTAAAAGCGAGTGCAAATATAAGTAAAGTAATTTTACACGCAAATCAAATTTACAGAAAATTTAAAATTCGTTCGCATCGATTGTGCCGTCTTCCACGGAATCAGCGTCTTCTTCCATTTCGTTCTGAAAGCTAAACTCAACATTCGTAGAATCTTGTCTTATATTTCTGAGGATATTCACACTTTCAACATTTAGTCTTATTTCTGATCGAATATTTCCGTTTTCCTCGGCATACGCCTTTGAAACTGGCAAACCAATGAGTTCAACTAGACAACCTTTTTTTAAGAAATCAAGGATTTTTACGTTTGCGCCTTCTTTTTTCCAAATTGTGCAATTCACCCAAGTCGTTTTCGTTTTGGACTCTCCCGTTTTCCAATCTTTCCAGTTTTTGTTATGAGCAACGGGAAAACTAATCGCAATCATGCCCTTTTCAGTTGTTTTAGCCGTCGCATCGCGTCCTATATTCCCAATTAGTCGTGTTTCAAATACTGTAGCCATATTGTGTTTGGATTAAAAAGAAAAATAAATCTAACAAAAAAAACAAAACGGAGATCAAGCCTAAACGCTTTATTTTTTGTCCTCTAGTTCATTGTCACGAAAGGCTGTTGGGATTAAGTCGGGAAGGATTTTTAATATTATTGGCAAAATAATTACGCCACCAGGCAACATAAAAATTGCAAGAGCGGGAACAGATTTTACCAAATCCAAAAATTGAGTTTTAACCAATTCTTTCTCGTCTTTAGAAAGTTCTTGTTTGGTAGATTTCGTAATTAAGAAAACCAAGTCCTTACTTTCTTTCAACTCTTTCGCTAACTTTTCCTTATTGCGACCAAGAATTTTTATCCATCTTTTTGATAAATTACCATAGAGCTTTTCGTAGGAAGACGCCGAACTTAGCAATTCTTCTTTGTCCCTGTTTTGAAGGACAAAATTCTCTATCATTGCCAAAGAATAGTTAACTTCTTTCTTCGGAATATCTAAGTATTCGCAAAGGTTTTCAAACACCTCATATTCCTCCGGAATGAGCTCTTGGTTGACAAAAATTGTAAGTGCAGAAATATCAATTAAAAATCGGCGAAATAACCAATTTTGATGGACTACCTCTGTAAAGTCGTTGAGTTGCACACCATTTTTAAATCGTTTCTTGGCGATTTCCTTCTGTAAATCGTTAAGATTTGAAGAATCCAAAAAGACCTTAAACAGCGCCTTTTCCTTAGGCGTAATTATATTATCTGAAAAAGCGGCCATAGAAATCGCCACAAGAGCATTCTGTGCCAATTCGGAATATCGGGAAAGAGTTTCTTCCTTTTTTCGGAGAAACTCTCTGTACAAAATAACATCCAAATAAATGAAAGTATTGGAAAGGTAATTGACCCAATACTTACTATCTGTCATCTTATATCTCACATTCAAACGGCGACTCAAAATATTCTCCAATCGCTCATCTGGTGACTCGGTCATGAATAACCTAAAAACCTTTGAGATAATTGGTGACGAATGACTCGCATAAAATTTTAATAAGGACTCTTTAAAAGCCTGAGGATTTAAATCTTCGTGTTTATTCTCATTGTGATACATGAGTAAAAGAGACTCGAGAAGCAGGAGCTTTAGCTTTTCAGATTTGGTCCATTTGCTTCCGTTTAAACTTTTCGCAAAGAGCATTTCAGCGGGAACACCAAAGATAATTCCTGTACGCAATAAGCTGAAATGAATCATCTCTTTCTCCGTAAAACCTTGTGGAATAGGCAAATCCAAATTGAAATGCTCGTTTCTAAGCAATTCAAAGTATTTATTGACCCAACCTTTTGACCCCGGAGCTATCATCCTTGGAATATTTTGGACAAAAATACAACAAGTTCTTGTTAAATTTTACCTGCTAAAACACAGACTTTTTTATCTTTAAAAAGGGAGCCTCCATTTGGTCGAAAAACTTCAAAAAACAGAATGTACTGCCCTATGCTTGCTTTATTTCCATCGTCACTCACGCCGTCCCAAGTAAAAAGGCCTTCCGTAGCCAAGTATTCATTTTCTTTTAGTTTCCGAATCAGCCGGCCATATTCGTCGTAAATCGAGATTGTTGCCAAAATATCAGATTCACTCATTTTGTAACGGATTTGTAGCACATCTTCGTAACCATCGTTATCGGGAGAAAAGACTTTGGAGGTTAATGTAAACTCTCCAAAGGAAACAACCGGAATAAATTGTGAATTCACTCTTCCTGGCGTTCCAAACTGAACGGACTCTGCGGCCGTATGCCAGTTGTCAGCTAATTGACTTGGATCTTTTGCGTTTATTCTTTCCAAAGCCTTTCCATCATCTGTATCTAGGAGAGCAAAATGCCATTTATCAGAATATGACACTTTATCCAAAACCTCGATATTTGCTAAAAGTAAAACTGTTCCTGAGTCATTGCTGAAACCAGGTAAATCACTTTTAACGAATCTCCCTTTTTCGTGAAATGGATAATTCAACTGAACATTGGTCGTGTCTTTTGAAACGGCAACATACTGACCCGGCAACAATAAAAAGTGTTTTGAAATATTTTTTTTGTTTGCAATACTGTCCCCTGCCACATTAGCCAATTCCCAACCAAAAAGGTCTAAAACTTTACCTGATCGATTGTACAATTCTACATAATCACTTCCTCCCGTTAAGGGATCAAATAATATTTCATTTATTACAACATCTCCAGCGGCAGGATCATCCGGCAAAATGAAACTGCTATTTAAGTTCGCACTGTTGCCTGAGCAGTCTTCAATATTTTGTAAGCTTAAACTGTAAACCGATGAAATTTGAAAGTTTGGAGCAAACAAAACAGTCATCTCCATAGGCTCAGGAGAAGTTATAGAACGCGCCGTTTCTGTTAAAAATGGCTGAACTGTAAGTATAGAATTTGCTAAAGACAGAGAATCTATCGGCTCATTGAAGTACAGTTTTAAGGTATTTGGTGATTCCGCAAAAATAGCAATAAATTCAGGGGCTTGCGAATCTGGGGCAATAGAATAAACGGAGTTTTGATATCCGGGCGTACCTCCGGAAGCGTCATTACTCGCGCGCCAATTTAAAACTGACGAACACGGCAATAGAGGATTAATTCGTTCAACCGTATATCCTCCTTCTTTCTTTATTTCGTCTAAATACCAGTCATCTGTATAGCTGAGCTTGTCCAATATTAAGCCGTTACTATCTTTGAGAATGATATCGTCACTAGCATTGTTCAGACTAGGGAAACCAGAAACAGCTATTGCACCAGGATACGACATGACGGATGAAGTAGCACATATCACTTTGTATTCCCCCGGACCAAAAATTCCTTGTGATATAGTCCCATCGGCACTGGCATCTCCGATTTTCCATTTATTGAGATCAAAATATTTATTGCTTCGGTTGTAGACTTCAATAAATTCCAGTTCTGGTAAGCCAATAGTTGGGGAAGCGTCGGGAAAAAACTCATTGATTACCACATCCCCAGGAGCGGGAACATCCGTAAGAATAAATTGTCCACTAAGGTTCGTAGAATTCCCTGCACAATCTTCTATTGGTTGCAGCGTAAAATTATAGACAATAGAGGGCACAAAACTTGGGCTTAACTGAAATACAACTTCTGAAGGTTGATTTCCATTTCCAACTCTACTTAGCTCTGTTAAAACGGGTGTTGTAGTGAAACTCGCGTTTGCAAATGACAAGGAATCTAAAGGTTCTGAAAATTTTACTTTTAACACGTTAGGAGCTTGAGCTAAAACGCTTGTAATCGCAGGTATTTGGGTGTCCGGTATATTTGAATAAACTGTATTTTGTCCGCCAGGTGTTCCTCCATTTGAAGCATTACTTGCTATCCAGTTTTGGGACGAAGAACACGATAAAAGTGGATTAATTCTCTCTAAAGTATAACCTCCAACTTTTTTTCCCTCATCTTGGTACCAAGAATCCGTATAGCTTACAAAATCCAATGCCACGTCATTACTGTCTTTCAGAATAATATTATCGCCTGCATTGTTTAGACTTGGGAAACTAGTTACACCAACGGAACCCGGGAAAGAAGACACAGAAGAAGTTGCGCAAAGCACTCTGTACTCTCCAGGAGCCAAAATTGAGGAAGACGAAATCGTTCCATCCGTTGAAGCGTCACCTATTTTCCATTTATAAATATTGAAGTATTTATTGCTTCGGTTGTAAATTTCTATAAACTCTAGCTCCGGCAAGCCAACTGTTGGTGTTGGGTCTGGAAAAAACTCATTGATAATCACATCTCCAGGGGCGGGGACGTCCGGGATAATATAAGTGAAAGTTGTCGACTGGGAGACGGAATCATTGCCCGCCAAATCTTCCATATTGTACGCAAACAAATTATAAGTATTCCCATTAGTCATCGATGAAGTAGTTGTAAGGTGCACCAATTTGGGGTTTGTTCCGTCCAAAACCGCCGAACTTGCACTGTTAAACGGTTGCAAATCGTAATTATTAATATCCTCCGCACTCGTTTGATTCAATGGTTCATTGAACAGAACATCCACAAAATTTGACCCTAGTGGATTTGCTGAAACCAAAACTGGTGCGGCATTATCCAAAACAATATTTCCAATAAAGACGTCATCTAAAAAAAACTTATTTGCATTCGACGAGGTATAAACACATTGCCAACTAAACGCTGATCCAAGTAGATTTTGCGCATCCGTTCCTGAACCTTCAAAAATATAATTCGTTCCACCAACGGCATCTGTAAACAACGACCATAAACCGGCTGAATTGCGTGTTACACGAACGCCAAAATTGAATGAATTCGCAATTTGGCCTGAAGCACCAGAACAAATTAATGTTGACGTACCTCCAAACTGTTTGTATAATTTCACCGCATCTATTGCAAGTGCTTCTCCAAATTGCAAATAAAAACCATCGGGGTTTGTTGTTGGATTCAAATTGTTTGAAATCAAATAAATACGACCAAAATTACTCGTAGAAGGAGAAAATGTCATTGACACTCGCATGCGCCATTCTTTATTGTCTAGCGTCGTTAGTCCGTGAGAAGTAGAAAGATAAGAAGTTGCCGCTACCACTAAATTTGACTGCAATTCAAAACTAGGGTTGACAATAAAATCAGTTGTTGTACCTGTCCAAACTGGATTTGCAGTAAAATTTCCATCAGCAAACGTTTCGGTAATCTGAGAAAAACCTATCGTAAACCAACAGATATGTGAAATAAATAGAAGTGTCTTCATATGAAATTTCTTCGCATGGTTAAATATAGTAATTTTGCCACGACACGCCAATATTATAGAATTATGAGAGTCGCAGTTGTAGGAGCAACAGGAATGGTTGGGCAAGTTATGCTGCAAGTATTAGCAGAACAAAGTTTCCCAATTTCGCAATTAATACCCGTTGCTTCTGAAAAGTCCGTTGGGAAAAATCTTACTTACCTGGGAAAAGATTATCAAATTGTAAGCATGGCCGATGCTGTCGCTGCAAAATGTGATTTAGCAATTTTTGCAGCTGGAGGACAAGCTTCTCTGGAATGGGCTCCCAAATTTGCTGAAGCTGGAACAACCGTAATAGATAACAGCTCTGCGTGGCGCATGTATGCCGATAAAAAATTAGTGATCCCAGAAATTAACGGCGATGAACTTACTGCCAACGACAAAATAATTGCCAACCCAAACTGCTCTACAATACAGTTACTAATGGTTTTGTCGCCTTTACACAAAAAATATAAAATCAAACGTGTTGTAGTTTCAACTTACCAATCCATTACGGGTACCGGTGTGAAAGCTGTTCAGCAACTTGAAAACGAAAGAAATGGAGTTTCGGGTGATATGGCATACAACTATCCTATTGATAAAAACTGTATTCCACATTGCGACTCATTCCTTGAAAATGGATACACTAAGGAAGAAATGAAATTATCAAACGAAACGAAGAAAATATTGGATCCTGCAATTCGTTTAAGCGCAACAGCCGTTCGTGTTCCAGTTGTTGGCGGCCATTCCGAGGCAGTTAATATTGAGTTTGAAAACGATTTCGATTTGGATGAAGTACGAACAATTTTAAAAAATACCTCCGGCGTTACTTTGCAAGATAATACAGCTGAAAACGAATACCCAATGCCGCGTTTCGCAGAGGGAAAAAACGATGTGTTTGTCGGGCGGATTCGACGAGATGAAAGTCAAGACAAGACTTTAAATTGTTGGATAGTAGCCGATAATTTAAGAAAAGGGGCCGCAACGAATGCTGTTCAAATTGGCCAGTTGTTAATCGCCAAAAGATTGATCTAATTAAGATAGAAAGCAGGTTGCTTTTGGCTTGTTAAGGTTCAATATTCATAAATATATTGGAATAAAAAATTGAAAATCAAACTCTTTACCTCTTCAAAATTTTAAAAGACTAAAATTTTAGTCCTGCTTCTGATATTCGACTACTTAATCTCAATTAATAGTGAAGCGGACAAATCAGGTGTTACAAACCAATTATCGCCACAACTTCATTCTACTTTTGAGAACCGTTTCCCGAAAATCATCTAGATTTTCAGTGTAATTTTTGTTGAGAAACTTAGACAACAACTTATTGGTCCCCTTTGCTTGCTTAAAGTCCATTTCATCGCCATAAATTGGCATGACAGCTAAAAAATAGATTGTTTTATCAAGAGTTAACAATGGCTCCATTTCTTTTTTCAAAAAAACCGGATCAATCAGCATTAAATGATTTTCTTTCATTGTTTCAGAAAGTGACTGATAGTCCTTATAACATTGAATTGTGTGACCTGGCCCAAACCATTTGCCATTTTCTGTAACATGATTGTACAGTTTTTCCAACCACTTCACTGGCCAATTTCGATTTAGATTCTCTATTTCATTTAAGTCCCAATATTGTGGGAAACAGAAAAATAGTTCATTGTATTCTCTTCCTTTGTATTTTTCATGGACAGGCATTTCGTAAGTCGAAAGTCCATTTGTAAGTAAAACGGAAGTCGGAGTATTATTTATTTCCAATTTCAACAGAAGAATCTCCAAAGAGTCGCTCATCTTCCTGTAAACAGAAACGTTTTCGGCTCCAAATCGGGCACTTAATTCTTCTTTCATTTTACAGTTATATTTTATTTATCTATCAATTTAACCATTGCATTCCAAAACTCTCGTGACGAATTTAGACAGCCTTGCTCTATCATTTGATGTATTTCCAGCTCCCGTAAAGTTGTGTATGGTTTTTCGCTTTTGAAAATATCCAGATCTTTCAATTGATTTTGAAGAGCTGAATGTATTGATTCGGGAGTATTAAGATTAACTTTTTTTCCTGCTTTTGGCAAAATGGAAATCAACTTTAAAAGGTCTGGCGTACAGTTAAAAATCAAACAAGAATCTTCGCTTCTAAACTCAATATATTCAATTTTTTGATACACTTTTTCGAGAACTACATCAGAAAAAAGTTCAACCAAATCCAGCGCTTTTTCTAGGTTCCGCTCATTCATATCCAACCACTCCTCATTGGTCACACCATTTGAAATCATGAAATGTTTGAAGTCTTCATCAAATATTTGCCTTTCTTCCTTTGTAAGCATTCGATATTTCATACAACAAAGTTATTCAATCATTCTAATAAAAGCCAACTTATCAATGCTTTGCATACACGATTAATCTTATTTTTGTAGTAATGACGACACAAAAAGGAATTGCCATACTTGGCTCAACGGGATCTATTGGTACTCAGTCACTTGAGGTAATCGCAGCATATCCAGAGTTTTTTGATTTGCGGGTTTTAACTGCGCATTCAAATGCTGACTTACTAATTGAGCAAGCTAAAAAGTATAAGCCTCAAGCTGTTGTGATTGTTGATGAAAGCAAGTATGAATATGTTAAAAAAGCACTTTGGGACGATGATATTGTCGTTTACGCAGGAGAAAACTCACTTTCCGAAGTTGTAACCTTCAATGAAGTTGATACCGTTTTGACTGCTTTAGTTGGATATGCGGGACTAAAACCCACGCTTGCCGCAATCGCTGCTAAAAAAACTATTGCTTTGGCTAATAAAGAAACTTTGGTTGTTGCAGGGGAATTGGTGACGCGAGAAGCCAAAGCGAACGGGGTCAATATTTATCCTGTTGATTCAGAGCATTCGGCAATTTTTCAGTGTTTGGTTGGAGAATTTCACAATAACATTGAAAAAATATACTTAACCGCTTCTGGTGGGCCTTTTAGAGGTTGGTCAAAAGAGAGGTTAAGCGCTGTGACCAAAGCACAAGCGTTGAAACACCCTAATTGGGAAATGGGAGCAAAAATCACCATTGATTCTGCTTCACTGATGAATAAAGGTTTGGAAGTAATTGAGGCGAAATGGTTGTTTAACTTGAGGCCCGAACAAATCGATATAATCGTTCACCCGCAGTCTATTGTCCATTCTTTAGTTCAATTTGAAGATGGCAGTATGAAAGCGCAAATGGGTTTGCCAGACATGAAATTACCAATCCAGTTTGCATTAACATATCCTGATCGTTTTCCAACTGATTTTCCCCGTTTCAACTTTATGGATTATCCACAATTAACTTTCGAGCAAGCCGACAGAGATACGTTTAAAAACTTAAATCTCGCTTACGTCGCCATGTCTCTGGAAGGTACAGCTGCTTGTGCATTAAACGCTTCGAACGAAGTCGTTGTCGATGCATTTTTGAACGATAAAATTGGGTTTTTAGATATCGCCGAAATCAATGAATTTGTACTTCACGAATCTAAAAACATTCTAAAACCAACATACGAAGACTTTGTAGAAGTCGACAAATTGGCGAGAGAATTAGCCAATTTAAAAATAGAACTTTTATGAAATCGCTATTTCTTATTCTTTCCCTTTTCATACTTGGCTCATGCGTATATCACATCCCTGATGATGATATTTCTATAGGCAACACAAAAGTAAGTCTTATTTTGGATGATGAAGAAGTCAACAGACTTGCCGCATTGCCTATGAAATGTTTAGAACAAGAATATCCAAACAAATTGGGACAAGTGCTGAATGGCGATGAGGACCTTCAAAGTCCAAAAGCACTTCATCCTGCTTTTTTTGGTTGTTTTGACTGGCACAGTTCTGTCCATGGTCACTGGATGCTCGTTCGCCTATTGAAAGAGTTCCCTGAAATGGATCAAAAAGATATTCGAGAAAAGTTAAGTGAAAGAATTACAGAAGAAAACATCGTCACGGAAGTCCATTTCTTCAAAACCGAACACAACCAATCTTTTGAGAGAACTTACGGTTGGGCTTGGATACTAAAATTACATGGTGAACTCTTAACCTTTGAAGATTCGCTGGGACGAACAATGGCTAAAAACTTGAGACCCTTAGCCGACCACATTGTTTATGAATTTATGGATTTTTTGCCCAAGTTAAGTCATCCTCTGCGCTCAGGCGAACATGTAAATACCGCTTTTGGTTTAAGCGTGGCTTATGATTATGCCGTTCTTACTAAAAACAAAAAATTCAAAAATTTAATTGAAGAACGAGCTCGTTTCTTTTATTTGAAAGACGAGGACGCAAATATAAAATATGAACCAAGTGGTTTCGATTTTTTAAGTCCAATTTTCGAAGAAATTCATTTGATGAATAAAATATTGCCAAAGAAAGAATTCAACAAATGGCTTTATCGATTTATGCCTAGTCTGCTGAATCCGCGTTTTGTTCTTCAACCCTTAGTTGTAACCGATCGAAGCGATGGTAAACTAGTGCATTTGGACGGCTTAAATCTAAGTAGAGCTTGGTGTATGTATTCCATTGCAAGAGGCGACAAGAAACTGGCTCATTTGCGCGCTGTTGCGGATACTCACCTTAAGAGTTCGCTTCCTTCCATCGTAGATGGCGATTACATGGGTGAACATTGGCTGGCTTCGTTTGCACTTTATGCGCTTTTGGAGAGGAAGATTCGGTAGATTAATTCAAAAATCTCACTCAGCAAGCCAAGTGGGATTTCAATTTTCAAAAACAATCTTTTAATCTTTCATCATTTTTTTAGTTGAAACGATTTGACCGTCTGCAACCAAAGTGTACGTGTAAATTCCTCGACTCAAATCAGAACCGAATACGGTTAAACTACCCAAACCTCGTTCAGAAATTTCAACAGATTGGATAATTCTTCCTTCTGTGTTGTAGAAATGAATTTGCGCTTTTTGTACCGATTCTGGAATAGAAAAATTGATCACCGTTTGCTCAGCGAACGGATTTGGAACGTTTTGATCAAGAATGATTGATTCATTATTATTCAATTTCACAGCCAATTGCGCACGAATTGCATTTTGCGTTTCTGGTGTGTTCGCTTGAATTGCCGATTGACTCAATTGACACAAAAATGGTAAAATACCTGAAAGACAGTTTTCCAATGTCGACAAACGAGAATTGATTGCGTTAATGATTGAATCTTTGCTTTCCACTTCATTATTCAACTCTTCAATTGCTTCAACCAAAATGGGAACAACTTTTTCGTATTCTACGTGCAAAAGACTATCTCTACCGATAAAAGTTAAACGGTTATCCACTTGTTGTAACTCTTGCGCAATGAAACCAACGTGATTGCAAGTATCTAAACTATATGTGTTTTGCCCTGCAGCAGTCCAATCATAAGAAATTCCTCTCATTGCCAGTACTTTCGTCAACGAATTGTTCAAATCCACAACGTTTGTTTTAATGCTTTAATCGCTTAAATTTCTGTTTTGGAATTCTCTGTCAAGTTCTTGGATGGCGGCGGTGTTGATAGGAATAATTGGGATATAATTCATTGCCAAAAATGTATTTCCAGAATAAGGAAGGATATTCCCCGCTGAATCAAACTCTAAGGGAGCTGGTGAAGTTTTTACTAGGTCGGGTAAAATTGACTGAACATCTTGGGATAAAAATCCATATTGAACGTTGGTGTTAAAATTATACTCAGGATGACCTACATTGTCCATAAAATAAGTTTTCGGACGCAAATTATTAATTGTATTTAATGCCTCATTCAAAGGCTGAATATTTGTTTTTAAAGTACTATCCGATGGATAATAATTGGTAATGGCCATCAGATCACCTGTAAAATAACCACCCCAACCCGAGGAACTGGAGGGTGAGCCGAATATAGCAGCATCAAAACTTGAATTGGAATTACCCGTTCTACCAAGTACACCAAAGGAATTGCCACCATTGCCACCCGAGTACCCCCAAACTCCAATATTTGAACCAGTTGTATTATTACCATTCAAAGTCCAGAAATTGCCTCCGATCCCTCCGTTTTCTGATAAAAGGTCTAATTTTGCATTCAATGGAGAACTACAATTATAACCTATTCCTATTTTGTCATTCGAATTATTTTGACCCTCAAAGTAAAGGTTATGACTGTTTAAATTCACTTTTGAATCTGAATTTAAGTTGGCAGCGCCTGTGGTATTTGTGCAAGATGTGAAACCACTACCTCCTCCACCCGCTGAAACAATGCTATCAGCTTGGACATAAATTATATCACCATTGGCATCTACGGATAAGACACCGTTGCCAGGATTATTCATGGCTGTATTTGCAGAGGTCAAGAATGAGAAACGCAGACCGCTCGTTCCAGAAGGGTCATTCCAATAAGGCGATCCAGAAGAAGCACGAATTTCAAGCGTGTTGTTTGGATCTAAGCCTGGTGTCTGAAAATCTCCTATCGCCATTCGCCCATCGCCGTAACTATTTGCCCACATGTGCGCGATTTGCAAACCATTCGCAGAGGAAGCTATAGTGCCACCTGTAACTCCTGAAGTAAATATAAATCTTAACCTATCTCCACCAAACGGTGATGGATTATCTCCCCAATTTATTATCGCATCAGTAGTTGCTGAATTAATGATTTTTAAGCCAACATACATGTTATCTAAACCAGAAGGACTTCCATAGAACGTTCCAATGTCCATCCAAGTTCTCCATCCCGCTCCAGAAGCACCTTCACCTCTACTTACGTTTGATTTAAAAGAATCTATTGACCGGAATAATCAATCTCGAACTTTGATCCTCATTTAAAGATGTGCCTTTTGTAGAAATCATTTCTTTATTGATCTCTGCTAAATTGAGTGTTTGCGCAACATCCAATAATTTTGGTTCTTGCGTCGTATATTTTGTTTCAATAATATATTCCGCGACTGTATTATTCACGAATTTTCTACAACTTTCACATCGTGTACAATTTTGACCACGGTATCATGCGCTTTTTCAGTTTTGAGCATTTCCAGTAAACGCGAAAATAATAATTAACATTAAGATTCTCCTTTTCATATTTTTCCATTTTTTAAGAGAATCGATCCAAAGATCGTCAATTTTAATCGCGAGCGAATGTCAAATGATAGTTTGAACTGATCAAGTTTCAAAGATTCATCAGGAATTCTCAGGAAGGTTGAAAAGGTTCATTTGAAATGAAAGTTATGGAGGAATTAATGACTTTTATAACAAAAACGAAACGGCAAGAATCACCTTTCGGTTAGAATATGAATTGGAGTGATAATTTTTTACTTTTTGTCCAAAGAAACTAAAATGAGTTAACTTCGGTATAGATTTAAATTCTTGGTATCATTTTTGTTTTGGCTGTTTTTACATAAAAAAATAAATTATATTTGCTTTAAATTTTAAATTAAAACTTAATTATGAGAAAAACTATTACTTTATTAGTGAGTGTATTAATTTCAACTTTTATATTTGCTCAACCAGGCACACCAGTCGGACATTTAACTATTTTCTCGGAAGATGGTGATAAATTTACCTTAATTTTAAACGGGGAAGTTATTAATGATGTGCCACAAACTAATTTGAGGGTTGAAGACCTTAATCAACCTTATTATAGCGCTAAAATCAAATTTCAAAATAATTTGCTAATTGAGATTTCTAAAAATAATTTAATGCTTACTGACGTTAACGGTGTTTTTTCTGATGTTACCTATAAAATCAAAAAAGATAAAAATAACGAAACAAAAATGAAGTTAACTTATTTTTCTTCTATTGCTGTAAGACCTGATTTTATTCCCCCATCTCATGTGCATGTTATTCATTATGGTCAGCCAGTACCAGTGATGTCACCAGCTGGAGCTGTTGTTTCACAAACAACAACTACAACAACCACACAAAATGGCCAAACAATATCTCCGCCAATAGGAAGTCATGGCTCACAAACAACAACCACAACCACGCAAACGGACGGTGTAAATGTAGGTGTTGGTGTAAATCTAGGCGGTATAAATGTTGGGATTTCGATAAATGACAATATGGGTAATGGCTCTGTTACTCAAACTTCTACCACAACCACTACACATTCTGGGCAAACCACCAACACAGGCCATGTTGTTCAATCAGAGCCTGTTAGAGGTTGTGGAGGAGCTGTGTGTATGACTTCGAATAATTTTAACGCAGCACTAGAAACTATCAAACAGCAGAGTTTTGAAGATACTCGTTTAAAAACAGCCAAACAAGTAATTACAGCGAATTGTTTAAATGTAGATCAAATTATATTAATTGCTAATACATTTAGTTTTGAAGATAATAAGTTAGATTTTGCAAAATATGCGTATGCGTTTTGTAATGAACCAAGAAATTATTTCAAATTAAATGGAATTTTTTCTTTCAGTTCTAACGTTGATATTTTGTCAGATTATGTTCAGAGTAGACAATAATATTTTATAGACTATTCCAAAAAGACTATCTGTTTCAGATAGTCTTTTTTGTTATAAATCTGAAAAATGTATCATCATTTCCGAATTTAAAAAAATTTTCAATTTATCACTCTGTATATTCTGGAATACAACCTGTGATTTCTATAAAATACGAATTGCTTTTTTAAAAGGATTTGTTAGTTGCATTGCTCCTGTAAAGTTTACCTTAATTTCTTTATCAAATTTATTACTAGCATTTATTTCTAGTAAATTTGATTTTAATTCTATTCCTGCATTATTTATAATTATATTAACATCTTTACATTTACCAACACATAAATTAATATCTTCAACATTAGTAATGTCCAATCTTATAGGAATTAATCGGTTATCGAGTTGAGCAATTAAGTTAAGTATTTCAATATTAATGCCTGATATATATAATTTTGTGACCTCTCTTTTTAGAAGCTCATCAATAAAAGCCTTTCCAATTCCTCCATCTGCATTAAAGGTACCCACAGCCGAAAAATCACTTACGTGCATAAGCGACAGAGGAGTAATCGTTCCCAAGCCCAACGCTCCGGTGATACTACCTGCAGGTGAGTTGCCCATAAGTGATTTTTCGTCCGAAAATTTAATGCAAATTTATTGCTTGATCCTAACCAATTCGTAGCTGATAAGGCTATCAATTTGACAGCCCTTAATTTCTTTATCCTAAAGTTTTATTTCAATTCCAGTTTGCGTTTGATGTCTTTTTGAATCGCATCTTTATGCAAATAGATATTGATAGTTTTCAAGTTGAAATAGTTTTCAGAAACGTACAAATATCCTTTTGGATAATTACTTGTTCCCCAAGAGTTTTTGACCAACAAAAATCGAGTCCCGTTATCCTCTTTGTAGATGCCAACGATGTGCATTCCATGGTCGTCTGTTGTCGTTTTGTTATCATAACCCACTTGGCGTATTTCAGGAGTAACAATCAATTCTTTGACTGGTTGCGTAAACGCATTTGAAACTTTATCGGCACCACCGTCTGAGAAATTTTTGTTGTCTTTCCCGATAACATCAATCGTCGATGGATCTTCTGGAACAATACCCAAACCATTTTTGAAACTAAACCCTTTCTCAGAAACATCAGCACCCCAAGCTACTGTGTATCCTTCCTTCAAAGCATGTTCTACAACAGCCATCATATCTGGCAATGGAACATTATAACTTTCACCCCAAGCCCAGTTGTCAGGAATTTCCAACATACATTTTTTGTAATCTTCAAAATGCGTAAAAGACGTGATTGAAACATAATCGTCCATGTTCAATCCCAAAGAAGAAGCATACGATTTCGGTGTATATTTTTTTCCTTCGAACATAAATTCTTTCGGATCTGGACCTAAATAAGCATCTAAAATTCCATTAATTGCTGGTTTCCAATTTGTACTCATCGCTGTTCCTCGACTTCCATCTTTCGATTTCAAAACACCCGACATTGCACCATCAATAACGTTGAATAATTCTGAGTGATTGTGCACTTCTGCCCCATTTACTAATCCTGTATATATCGATTCTGGAACAATTCCATATTTACGAATAACATAGGGAATATCGTGAAAAGCTCCACCTTCAGAGAAGTTAATTTTCCCATCCATTCGCAAATATTTCTCTGCTTTACTTTCGTATGCTTTTCGAGCAATATACATTTCAGATAACAATGCTGGATTTTTATTGCCCATACGCATCAATTCTGATTCAAAGAAGGATAAAGCAGAGAAACTCCAACAAGTTCCAGTATATCCTTGACTTTGAACTGGCGTTGCATCTAGGTGTGCGATTTTTGTGAATTTATACGCTGAGTTTTCGCTGTTTTTTATGGATCCTAAGTTCCCAAATTGAGCGAATAAACTGCTAGAGAAAATAAGCGCAAGGCCTAATAATTGCTGTTTTTTCATAGTTTTTTTATAAACGTCTTGATTTTAAAATAAACAAAAGACATATCCAAGTTAATGTGGTATTCTTTGTAAGAATCGTAAATATACTGATTTTGAAAAGAGAAGGCTTACTACTTTAGTATCCAGCCTTTAAATCCAGCTGCTTCAGCACGTTTAGCAATTGATTCCATTTCAATCAAATTTCCAGAACCTCCAGCACTTACTCTTGTCAACCCTCCTTTGGTATCAACTATTCGCGCATTGAACCCTTTTGATTTTAACACGCCAACCATGGATTTTGCATTGTTCATAATAGAATAACATCCAACAATATATTGGGGCATTTGAGGGTATAATTCTTCTGTTTTGGCCGGTTTTTCGTTTACAACTTCATCTTGTCTCAAGGGCGCTAACTCTTCTTTAAATTGGCTGGTTCTAACTGGTTTAACTTTCTCTTTTAATCTTATTGGAAGGAAGAAATCATCGTCATATTTGTACGAGTAAATCTCCACTTCATTTGATAAAGTTTGAACCGATTCTGTTAATGTTTTTTCCTTTTTCTCAGCCTTGCTTTTTACTACAACCGGTCTTTCTTGGTAAACCCCTTCTTCAGAATGATACATTGGGTTAAAATCCTGAAAAGAAATCATTCCCGACTCCAACACGTTTGTTTTCATTGGAATCCAATACGTATAAAAAGCAAAGGGCAATAAGGCCGCCGCAACAGCATATTTCCAAATTGCACTGCGCACGATTGGTTCTTCGTTTAATACAATAACTTTCGCAGCTGTTTTAGGCACTTCAGCTGAAACTGGAATTTTTCTAGGTGAAAAATCTATTTTCTCTTCGACGACAGGAAGTGGCGCCACAATTTTTTCAGGACGATGCTGATATTCAACAATTTTTACCTCTTCTTCTGAAATGAAGTGAACTTTATTCAAACCATAAGCCTGAAGCAACAAATTGAAAAATCGATCTTGTTCAAAACTGATATTTCTTTCCGCATCCAAATACAAATGTCCAATTTTATCTATGCTTACACGCTTTCCTTCTTGCAGACTTACCTGCCATTGAGTCACTTGCTTGTTCAAATACTTTTCTGCCCCTTCATATCCCAGACCTCCTTCTTGAGACAAATAGGAAATAAGCAAACCGTCGTTATTTATCAACTGACGATTAAAAAGCACCGACTTTCTTGGAGGAAGCATAACGCCAGTGCGCACATCTATAACCGCGCTTGTCGATTGGGCTATAAATCCCCCGAATGCGGGAATAACAACGCAATTGTGGCGCAACAATAAGTTTACTATAGCTTCTTCTAAAATCATTTGAAACAAAGATAAAAAATTACTTTACCTTCTGCAAATTACGGCAATTAACACAATTAGTTACAAAAAAGGCAACACTTTTTCTACATCTGCTGGAACGTCAATGTTTGGTGTTTCAATATTGGTCCCTATTACGCGAATAGAATACCCATAATACAACCAGCGCAATTGTTCCAATGACTCAACTTGTTCCAAAAGAGATTTTTCAAGAGAGACCAATTCCGTTAATGTTTTTGAGCGATAGGCATAAAGTCCGATGTGTCGCATAAGCGAGAAATCGTTTTGAGCAACAGCATTTGCGTGATCTGTATTTGGAATGGCGCTTCTTGAGAAATACATGGCATCACTTTTGGCATTTAACACCAACTTAATCCGATTCGGATTGTGGAAATCTTCTTCTGAAACTTCTTTTATTCCCAGCGTTGCAATTAGAACTTCTTTATCCGTAAATGCATTCAACAAGGTATCAATTTGCTTTGCTGCAATCAATGGCTCGTCACCTTGGATATTTAACACAACATCAAATTCTGGATGTCTTGAGAGAATCTCACCGCAACGATCTGTTCCACTTGCGTGCTTTTTATCTGTCATTTCCACCTTACCTCCAAATGATAGTACCTCATCTACAATTCGTTGATCATCAGTAGCAACGATAATCTCAGTAAGCAGTAAACTTCGTTTTGCTCCTTCATAAACACGTTGTATCATTGATTTGCCATTTAGATCAATTAACGGTTTGCCTGGGAAGCGAGAGGATTCAAATCGCGCAGGAATAATACCTAATACTTTCATTTATAATAATTTAACAAAAAAAACAAAATTTTTAGTCCAGGACAAAATAAGTCATATTTATTCGTAAATTTAAGTAACTAATCAAAAAAATAGTGAATACTAATCAATTACAACTACAAATTGCCCTTACGTTTTTGCAAGGAATCGGCTCCGTTCGTGCGCGTCTACTATTGTCTAAAATTCCTGATTTAAAAACATTGTTTACTCTTCCTCTTCATGAACTTGAACATTCAACTGGGCTTTCTAAAAAAATTCTAAAACAGATGAATCGTGAGGAAGCATTAAAAAAAGCTGAAAAACACATTTCATTTTATGAAAAAAATCCTGTTAAAACTTATTTCATTCACGACAAGGATTACCCACGCCGATTAAAACAATGTGAAGATGCCCCTATTTTATTATTTGGCAAGGGCGAGCTAAATTTAAACCCTCTACGCGCCGTTGCAATAGTTGGCACAAGAAGCGCAACAGAATATGGTCGCGAAATTTGTGAAAAACTGATCTTGTCTTTGGTCGACAAAAACATTTTAGTGGTAAGCGGTATGGCTTACGGAATTGATATTTGCATTCATCAACTCTGCGTAAAAAACAATGTTCCTACTATTGGTGTTTTAGGCCACGGCTTGGACCGGCTTTATCCAAGCGCCCATAAAAGCACAGCAGCGCGCATGTTAGCCGCCGGAGGGCTCCTTACAGAGTTTCTTCCAGGCACTTTGCCTGATCGAGAAAACTTCCCTATGCGCAATAGAATCGTTGCGGGTATGTGTGACGCCACAATTGTTATTGAAAGCAAAGAGCGGGGAGGCTCATTAATCACTGCAGATCTAGCGAACGATTATAGTCGTGATGTTTTTGCCGTTCCTGGCAACATTGGTCAAGTATATTCAGAAGGTTGTAACAAACTAATCTCAAACTCCAAAGCTCATTTATATTTGAGTCCTGAACATTTCCTGAAGTGGATGGATTGGGACGATAACAAAAAGCCAGTTGCCGCTCAACATCAGCTCTTCAATTCACTAAGCTTAGATGAAAAAGCTATAATAGATATACTTCAGTTCGATGGTGAACAACACATGGATACTTTAGCACACAAGAGTCAATTACCGATTTCCAAAACCAGCGTAGTTTTGTTTCAACTTGAAATGAACGGCCTAGTGCGCGCGCTACCAGGAAAAAAATATGTGTTGGTTGCTTAAGTTTGTCTGCTTGCTTACAACGCTCTAGCTATACTTTCGCCGAACGATTTAAAATTAAGATAATTTTCGAAGAAAGATTGTACGAGCAAGAATGATTTTTCATACGATTCGAGATCTCGGTGAAGTATAGGTGATGTGAACAAAAGCTTCGCTAGCCTGCATTGTGTTTTAATAACCTAAAATTACATTTTTTACGTATACGAAAGCTCATTTTAAACTAAAAAAGATGTCTTTCAAAAAAGAAAACTACACCACCACTTTGG
>Ga0209390_10003655_pt1 | contig 24566 bp, 29 predicted proteins | sample BON01_FD_187212 | JGI IMG/M metagenome (GOLD analysis project Ga0209390, IMG submission 187212) | Freshwater microbial communities from Lake Bonney liftoff mats and glacier meltwater in Antarctica - BON-01 (SPAdes) (version 2) | ecosystem: Environmental > Aquatic > Freshwater > Ice > Glacier... | reverse complement strand
GCGGCGTGTTTACCCCTTGGCCTTGCGGCGTGTTTACCCCTTGGCCTTGCGGCCAGAACGCTGACGCTCGCCAGCGTTTAGGATCACTTTGCGGATGCGAACCGCCGAGGGTGCCACTTCAACGCATTCGTCCTCGCGGCAAAACTCGAGTGCTTGCTCAAGGGAAAGTTGCTTGTGGGGGATCAGCGGAACCAAAACGTCGGCCGAGGACTGACGCATGTTGGTCAGTTTCTTTTCCTTGGTGGGGTTTACGTCCATGTCGTCGCTGCGGGAGTTAACCCCAACGACCATACCCTCGTAGACCTCGGTGCCCGGTCCAACAAACATGGTGCCGCGCTCTTGGAGGTTTGCCAAAGCAAAACCGGTTGTTGGACCGACTCGGTCGGCCACCAGGGAACCCGTTGGACGCGTGCGTAACTCACCGAACCACGGGGCGTAGTTATCGAAGACATGGTGCAGGAGGCCCGTTCCGCGGGTTTCGGTGAGGAATTCGGTCCGGAAACCAATCAGACCGCGGGCAGGGACCAGGTAGTCCATCCGAACCCAGCCGGTTCCGTGGTTGATCATCTGGTCCATGCGACCCTTGCGAAGGGCCATGAGCTGGGTGACAACACCCAGGTAGTCCTCGGGGATATCAACCGAGAGTCGTTCAACGGGCTCGTGTAACTTGCCGTCGATTACTCGAGTCACGACCTGGGGCTTACCCACGGTCAATTCGAAGCCTTCGCGTTTCATCATTTCAACGAGGATCGCAAGTTGAAGTTCGCCACGACCTTGGACTTCCCACGTGTCAGGGCGCTCAGTCGGGAGCACGCGAATCGAGACGTTACCGATCGTCTCAGCCTGCAGACGCTCTTTCACCATGTTGGCTGTCAACTTGTTGCCACCGCTACGACCAGCAAGTGGGGATGTATTGATACCGATTGTCATGGAGATTGAGGGTTCGTCAACGGTGATCACGGGCAAAGCAATGGGATTCTCCGGGTCAGCCAGAGTGTCACCGATTGTGATATCGGGGAAACCTGCCACCGCGATGATGTCACCCGGGCCGGCGCTGTCGGCCGGGACTCGGGTCAAAGCTTCGGTCATAAGGAGTTCAACAACGCGCATCCGGTTGACGGTTCCGTCGCCCTGAATCCACGCAACCTGTTGGCCCTTGTTGATCGTTCCTTCGTGGACCCGGCACAGGGCCAAACGACCCAGGTACGGCGAGGCATCCAAGTTGGTCACATGAGCCTGTAGTGGTGCGCCCTCGGTATAGCTCGGCGCGGGAATCGTTTCAACCAGAATACGAAACAGTGGCTCGAGGTCTTCTTCCTCGGGCATTGCTCCGTCAGCCGGACGGGTCAAAGACGCACGGCCAGCCTTAGCGCTCGTGTAAACGATAGGGAACTCGATCTGCTTTTCATTTGCGTCAAGGTCAAGGAAGAGTTCATAGGCTTCGTCGACCACCTCGGCGATTCGAGAGTCGGGACGATCAACCTTGTTAATTACGAGAACGACCGGCAGATTCTTTTGCAGTGCCTTGCGAAGCACAAATCGGGTCTGGGGCAACGGGCCCTCGGAAGCATCAACGAGGAGCACTACTCCGTCGACCATCTCTAATCCGCGTTCGACCTCGCCACCGAAGTCAGCGTGACCGGGGGTATCAATAATGTTGAAGGTCATCCCCTCAGGAGCGGCGCCTCCGGTATAACGGACCGAAGTGTTCTTGGCCAGAATCGTGATGCCTTTTTCGCGCTCGAGGTCCATCGAGTCCATGACTCGGTCGTTAACGTCTTGGTTTTCCCGAAATGCTCCCGATTGCCACAGCATGGCATCCACGAGCGTGGTTTTGCCATGGTCAACGTGGGCAATGATGGCAACATTGCGTAAATCTGAGCGGAAAGTCACTAGCGCACAATAGGCGTTTATCACATTTTCATTTCACATGGGTGGCAAACGCTAGAGTTTGGCGTGCTTTTGATTCGACAGCTACCGTCATATTCGGTCATCAAACTCGATCCGAGTTGCCCCACTCCCTCGACACCTCCTGTTGCGGACTTCTGGTCTCTTTCAAAGTCCTATGACGAGCTCTCGCTGGTCTGCCTGACAAATCAAGCTCCCAAGGCTGGGATTCTGGAACGCTCAGAGCACTGGACGGCTTTCCGAGTCGCCGGCACCATGGAATTCACCCTCACCGGAATTGTTGCCAAGATTTCCCAGGTGCTCGCCGATGCGGGTATCGGAATCTTTGTGATCAGCACATTCGATACCGACTTCATTCTGGTCAAACACAACGATGCTGACTCAGCAGTTACGCTCTGGCGCAAGTTCGGGATAGAAATTGTTGAGCCGTTACACCACACGGCCCGACTTGATTTTGTTGATTTCGATTATGAACTCAAAGATGTCGCCAACAACAATCGTGCCGGTAAATCTTGGGTGGAGGATTACCCCACCAAGAGCGACATAATGATCGCAAATCTTTCATTGCAATCCCAACAGGAGTCACCGCGTGACATTCCCGCACTCTTTGCATTGCGATCACGTTCCACCGGATTAGCGATCGGCGGCATTGGATTCAAAGGCGAACACATTGATGACGACTTTCGTGCAATGGAGATCGGCTATAGCTTGGCGCAAAGCGAACAAGGAAAGGGTTTCGGCACTGAAGCGATCACGGGAATAATTTCCCTCGCGCGCGCGAGAGGAATCGAACAACTTTGCGCCGAGACTGATGTGCCCAACATTGCCAGCCAGAAGGCGCTGGCGCGTCATGGTTTTAGCGAACGATCGCGGACTGATTCGGGAATCTGGTGGGAACTATCAATCCTTGATTGACAGATAGTCAATCAGTGAATCGAATAAACTCTCCGTCCCCGCTTGGGCTTGCAGCGCTTCGGATTCGGGCAAGTCACCGAACCGGCTGTACTTCACCCAGCTGCGAAAGTCTTTTGCCTCAAATTCAATTCTGATGTTGTGGTGTTCCAGAGTCTTGTCTTTCGCATTGAACTCGTCAACTGATTGCGTGTGGAACATTGTGTGTTCGAGTCTCGCCTGGTCAACGACCGCGGTGTACTCACCGTAGAAATATGCAATGAACTTCAATTCAGGCACATCAATCGCCACACTCCATGCACCGCCAACCTCTGCCTCTGATTGCACGGATCTAGGTACCGAGCACATGCCGACTTCGTGATACCAAACCTGCAGGGCATCGGGATCAGTCCATGCGGCCCAGAGAATTTCCAAGGGAATATCGAATTCGCGTTCTACGCTGTAGGCGGGTTCATTGCTCATAGGTGTGTGGGTCCTTAACTGTAGGAGAAACGGCGGTGGCTGCTCAACCGTATACCGGGTGGGAAAACTTACGTTAACCGTCACATTCTGATAACCACTACGCGTAATTTTACTGTCCGAGATGATTCAACATACTGGTGAAATGGCTTAGAAATTCCAGCGCAGGACAGCGAGTATCGGTTGCCCATCTAGCAATCGGTTTGAGTCCACAGCGACCACTTCACCATTTGTAGCGAGCACCATGGCAATGAGGTCTTCTACGACCGGGTATGAGTGAGCAGAAAGGTCAAGGTCCCCTGCTTCAGAGATACTGCCCAGTTCTGCGTAGTCACGGTCGACGACAAGGGTGTCGATCGCCCCGACGGCTGCCGCCTTGGCAACACCCGCAAGATCTTCACGCAGACGGAACTGTCCACGTCGTTGTTCAACAAGTTCTGCACGCTGGGTATCAAGTTGCTCAAAATAGGCGCGCCTGACCGGTTCAATCGCTTCAGCGAGTTCCTTGGGTGTCATTTCATCGGGACTGATCTCGACCCCGACGCTGAACAGTGCTGGATAACTGTTGAGTTGGCGGTAAATACTGTTAATTGGCTCGGTTGCGACGAGGACGAGCGGGCGGTCGTCTCCGCGCAAAACTGGTCGGAGGGCTTTGTCGACCGCCCGGGCGTAAGCCGTTATCAAGATATTTTTGCCTTCGCCCCCCGCCAACCGATTGGAATGTGACCGATCGTTAATTGAAGACTTGCCAGCATGATCTGCCGCACTCTCGGGCAGCTCCGCAACATTGATCTCTCGTGGGGGTAGGTCCCCTTCGACATCAATGAGTCGCACCTTTCCCTCTGAAAGGGCCAGTACTTGAAATGCTGTCACTTCAGACATCGCAGCGGCAAGTGGCATTATCGATGGGCGATCACCTACTTTGAGACTTTCGTCCGGTGACTGTGGTAGTCGAAATGTCCAGTGATGCGTTGGGGTAACAATCACGCCGAGCCCGTGACCTTGGTTCGCCCAGAAGTCGAAATCCTCGACGATGTCGGCTAACTGGTCACTAATGGATCGGATGTCTGACTTCGAAGCTCCGAGATCTTCCAGCCTCTCCCCAGCTGACTTTGCCAGATTCGACAAAGTGATGGAGTCTTTATGCGCCTCGGGGGTGACCGGCGTAGTGGGTAAATAAATTGAGACGACGTATGGTTCCCGCAGATTGGCGAGGGCTGCAAGTTCGGTTTTTGTTGGAACATCAAAATGCCACATGTCTGTTCACTTCCGATCTAGGTGCAGTGCCTAGCAATTTGCTTGGCCACGGTTCACCTTGGGTGTCTAACACCCGTCTTCAGGCTACCTTGCAACTACGACGAATGAGGCCTGACGAATTTTCAACAAAGGCATAGGTTATTTCGTTTAACAAAAGTAGCGACTGAACCGCTGATATTGAATGCGTCTCTGTCCGTCAGAGGCAATGAACACCAGCTTTTTTGGCCGCACTTATTAATGTGCGATCCAAGGTGGCAAGTGGCTCGCCAGTAGTCATGGCGGCGTTGAGGTAGGTACTGTCGTAAGCGGAAAGGTTGTAATGAAGTGCTAACGACACAATTGAATCAGCTGAACCTTCGTCGACAATTGCCGAAGGTATGTGCAAAATCTCGTTGAGCACCCAAGTCGAGTCAGCGTCGGTGATTTCTCCGCGTTTGCGCCAAGTAGCAATTACATTCATAACCTCGAAGCGCCAGGTGTGTGGAACCAGTGCAACATGATCTTCTAGCAGGCTGCGCTTGGCGAGCACTTCCCGCGAGGCTCCACTGTTAAACCATTCCAATGCGAGAGATGCATCCAGAATAAAACCTTTCACAATCGGCCCGCTTCGATGTCGGACTTAATCGAGTCTGGCCCACCTGTTGTGGGGGCTCGTGCATCTACCCGCTCCCAGAAGGATTTCCAATCTCGTGAAGTGGGTGGTTCTGAAATCGGCACAAGATTGGCTACCGGGCGCCCGTGTTTAGTGATCGTGACCCGTTCCCCCGCTTCAACTTTCTGCAGAAGGTCCGAGAGGTGCGTCTTTGCTTCAAAAGCTCCAACCGTGAGTGCCATATTGATACTTTGACCTAAGGTGATCTAGTTGGCAACTAGTTTATTCTTTTAAACGTTGAAACGGAATTCGACCACGTCACCGTCGGCCATGACGTAGTCCTTGCCTTCAATGCGGACCTTGCCGCGCGCTTTCGCCTCATTCATGGAACCGGCGTCCATCAGATCGGCGAATGAGACAACTTCGGCTTTAATGAACCCTTTTTGAAAATCGGTGTGAATCACGCCAGCGGCTTCGGGTGCGGTTGCATTCTGCGGAATTGTCCAGGCGCGCGCTTCCTTCGGGCCGGCGGTGAGGTAGGTCTGAAGTCCAAGGGCGTCGAAGCCAACTCGCGCTAGTGCTTTGAGCCCTGATTCGGTTTGGCCAACTGATTGGAGCAGTTCCAACGCTTCTTCATCGGACATCTCTACCAATTCAGACTCAATTTTTGCGTCCAAGAAAACGACTTCAGCGGGAGCGACGAGTTCTTTCATCTCGGTCCGAAAGTCGGCATTTGATAACTCTGCTTCGTCAGCGTTGACAACATAGACAAATGGTTTTGCGGTGAGCAGGAACAATTCGCGAATTGGTTCCGAATCAAAACCGACACTGAATAGCGTCTTGCCCTCGTTGAGAATTTCTTGAGCCTTTTCAGCAGACTCGAGTACCACCGCTTTTGATTTATCAAGGCGCAATTCTTTTTGTAGACGCGGGATTGCCTTTTCAAGTGATTGCATGTCCGCGAGGATGAGTTCGGTGTTGATTGTTTCCATGTCCTCTTTTGGAGAAACGCGACCTTCGACGTGGACGACGTCGTCGTCTGTGAACGCTCGAAGCACCTGGCAGATTGCGTCGGATTCACGAATGTTGGCGAGAAACTTGTTGCCCAGACCCGCGCCCTCGGAGGCGCCTTTGACGATTCCAGCGATGTCAACAAAAGTGACACTTGCCTGGATGATCTTTTCAGACTTAAAGACTTTAGCCAGGTCGTTGAGCCTTGGGTCGGGAACACCCACGACTCCGGTGTTTGGCTCGATGGTTGCGAAGGGGTAGTTCGCGGCAAGGACGTCGTTCTTTGTCAAAGCGTTAAACAGAGTTGATTTACCCACATTGGGCAGGCCGACGATTCCAAGAGTTAGTCCCACGGCCGTGAGTCTAGATTGAGCATCAATCAGGCTAAATGTCGGTCGTGCGTGTCAGGATCGGGACGTGGATTCAGTTGTGGTTCTTATTGGGGCAATTGCACTCGTATTTTTGGGCATCGGGTTTGGGTATTTCTTGGGGTCACGTGGCACTCGCTCCTCGGGCGTGCCCGAACTTGAATCTGGATTGACTTCACTCTCCGACGCAATTGATCGGATCGCAACCTCTGTCTCAGCCCAGCAAATCTCCTCGGCGCAGTCCTCGGCGGCCCTTCGCATTGAACTCACTCGGTCCCTTGCCAACCAATCAGAGAGCCTTCTTCGATCGGTCGCCGAAGTGCGAACCCAAGCCCAGCAACTCAGCTCCGTGTTAAGCCGTTCCGGTGCCCGCGGGCAATGGGGCGAAATGGAACTCACGCGTCTCGTTGAGGCAGCCGGCATGATCAACCGAGTTCATTTCCTCAATCAAAACACAATTGACAGTGCGCAAGGTCGATTGCGACCAGATCTTCAAGTGATGCTTTCTAATGGACGCTGTATCTTGATTGACGCAAAAACCCCCATGGACTCGTTTCTGCGCAGTGCGAGAAATCAGTCGGAGGAGGGAATTGACGCGCTCATGAGCGCCCATGCCGAAGCGGTTATTCGGCACATTGAACAACTTGGACGCAAAGCCTACAATTCAGAAGTTAGCGAATCTGTTGACTTTGTTGTTATGTTCTTACCTTCGGAGTCCCTACTTGAAGCGGCCCTTCATCAGCGTCCTGACCTCCTCGATTTTGCGTTCACTCGGAATATTGTTCCTGCAACGCCGACCACATTGTTTGCGCTACTGCGTGCTGTTTCACTCGGTTGGCAAAACAGTGACATGGTGGAGCAAGCCCAGGACATCGCCAGACTCTCACAAGAAATGTATTCGCGGCTTGACGTCGTGCTTGGCCACATTGCTAGCCTGGGCAAATCCCTCGGTGCAGCCGTTGGCCACTACAACGGCGCCGTTCGATCCATCGAAACTCGCCTTCGGCCAACGGGTCGCGCGTTGACCGATCTTGGGGTTCGCGGAGTCAAAAATGAAAGTGAGCTTTCGGCAACGCCGAGCCTTGAAGTCTTAGCATCCGAACTCCCGGAATCAGATTAGATAACCTGTTCCTGTGAACGACCAACCCGGTGACGAATACGAGGCGCTCTTTCGCCCCGACGCGCCTGCGACAGAACCCCCCGAGGTCAAAACCGATTCGGCCGGCCCCGTGGAGACCGGGCGAGTGTTTAAAAGCCAAGGAGTCCAAGGCAACGAGGACGCATTACTTGCCCTGCCCACGAGTCGAACGACAAAGTTGCGAAGTCTTGAGCGGGTGAACTCCCCCCTAAAGTCCGAGCACGTTAGCCAAGGTGGAATCGCCTTACATGCACCAGCTCCCGGCCGAGACGGGTATATCCCGGCCCCCGAAGCTCCCAAGGAAAAGCGGATTCACTCGACGGGCCGAGGCGCAGTTTTCGGTTCTCTCGGCGCATTGTGGATTTATGGAATCACAATCGGGTGTACCCTCGTTGTCGGCCTACTGGACGTATTGATTTTTGGCGGTGAGCCCGGCGCATTCACTGGAGTTGGGCTGTTGGCCGTGTCAATTTTTGTGAGTCTTGCGGTTCGCTCACAAGATGATTCCCAGGCGATATTTGCCCCCGCAATCGCCTTCTTTGTTATGGCCATAACCGTTGGTCAAATTAACGTAACGGACACGTCACTTACTAATAGGTTTATCTCCGTGTTCTTTATTTTAGGCAATAACTGGTTTTGGGTAATTGGTTCCACAATCATCGCGCTTGGCGTAGTTGCCTTTCGTCGCAGGTCTTTGCGTTAGCAACTACGCGGGGCCAGTTTGGCTACCTACTGAGCTGCCGCTGCGGCCTTAATGTCGCGTCTTAATTCCGGTGGAAGCGCAAACATCAAAGTTTCTTCGGCCGTACGTACTTCTTCACAATCAATGAACCCATGCTCGGCTAGCCACCCGAGAACTTCATTCACCAAAAGTTCGGGAACTGATGCTCCACTTGTTAATCCGATGGTTGAAGCGCCTTCAACCCATTCAGTTTTCAATTCACGGAAACTGTCAACGCGGTAGGAAGATTTAGCACCGGCATCAAGTGCTACTTCGACGAGTCGTACTGAATTCGAGGAGTTCCCCGAACCCACCACAATCACGACATCGCAATCAGGCGACATCGCTTTCACCGCGGTTTGGCGGTTTTGCGTTGCGTAGCAAATGTCATCACTCGGTGGGCTCGCCATTTCGGGAAAGCGTTCTTTGAGAACGTTGACTGTTTGAATTGTTTCATCGACTGAGAGTGTTGTTTGGGAAAGCCAAATGAGTTTTTCTGGATTTTCAACTTGTAGATTACGCGCCTCTTCGGGGTTTTGAACCAAAGTGATGGAGTTGGGGGCTTCACCCATGGTTCCTTCGACTTCTTCATGACCAGCGTGACCGATCAGAATAATGTCGAGACCTTCATTGGAAAAACGCTTTGCTTCCGCGTGGACTTTCGTTACCAGCGGGCAGGTTGCATCAATGGTCTTGAGAGAACGCTCGGCGGCTTCGGCGTGCACACTCGGGGCCACTCCGTGAGCCGAAAAAATAACCGTTGAACCTTCTGGCACAACGTCAAGTTCCTCGACAAAAATTACGCCCCTGTCTTCCAAAGACTCGACGACGAACTTGTTGTGAACGATCTCTTTGCGTACATACAGTGGGGCGCCGTAGAGGTCCAGTGCTTTCTCAACGGTGAGAATCGCGCGATCAACTCCTGCGCAATATCCACGAGGGGCCGCCAAAAGTACTTTTTTTGCTGAAGCCATACCTCTATCGTAGGCATAGGACCTACTCCCCGCTTAGGCTGCGCTGGTGGCCTTGGAGACTTCAGAGCAATCACCCGCCCCGGTACGCGTGATCTCCAACCTGCTCCACGACTACATCAATCGGTTAAGTTCCATTTGGATTGAGGGCCAGGTAGCCCAGTATCGGGTTCGGCCGGGGGCCAATGTGCAATTCCTCACACTTCGTGACACCGATGCTGAGTTCTCACTCAAGATAATGGTGAACTCGGCACTCATTGGAGCGATGGATCCACCCCTCGTGGAGGGACAGCGAATCATTATTTACGGTCGATGTGATTTTTGGGCTAAACAAGGGTCATTACAAATAGTGGCTCGCGAAATTCGAGCGGTTGGTCTTGGGGAATTACTGGCTCAATTAGCAGCGCTGAAAGAAAAATTGGCTGCAGAGGGGCTCTTTTCACCCGAGCGTAAAAGACCACTTCCTTTTCTGCCTAGGCGGATTGGACTGATTACAGGTCGACAGAGTGACGCCATGCATGACGTTCTCAAAAATACAAAGGAACGATGGCCAGCCGCGGATTTCGAAATTCGAGAGGTTGCGGTGCAGGGTGTCAGCGCCGTCGGCGAAATCACCGCGGCACTTAAGGATCTCGACGCTCTTGGACTCGACGTGATCGTGATCACCCGAGGGGGTGGCAGCATGGAGGACCTACTTCCTTTCAGTAATGAAGCTTTAGTGCGTGCCGTCAGTTTGGCCATTACTCCAATTGTTAGCGCAATTGGACATGAACAGGACACTCCTCTGCTGGATTTCGTTGCTGACCTGCGGGCGTCAACTCCAACGGACGCAGCGAAGCGAATAGTTCCTTCGGTCATTGAAGAGCACAAGAACCTTGCCGATCTTCGTAAACGAAATATGCGCTCGATCTCCAGTGCTTTGGAAATGAACCGATTAAAGTTGAGTGAGATGCGTATCCGGATGAGGCAGCAATTAATTCATTTAATTGACTCCGAATTGACCACCGTTAAACATCTTCGCGCGCAAATTAGGGCGCTCTCCCCTGCGGCAACACTCGAACGTGGCTACGCGATTGTCCACGACGATACCGGACAGATTGTCCGTGACGAGTCCCAGTTAGCAGCAGGTCAAGTAGTAAATATCCGAGTGAGTGTCGGAGAATTCTCAGCAACCCGATTGAGGACCAAATAGTGAGGAATCACAATGGCTAAAACTGAAGATCCCGGGTACGAACAGGCGCGAGATGAACTAGCGAGCATCGCCTCGCAACTTGAGCGTGGTGGGCAGAGTCTCGAGGAGTCGCTCGCCCTGTGGGAAAAAGGTGAAGGACTGGCTCAAGCTTGTGAAAAATGGCTCAACGCCGCGAGCGAACGAATCACTCCAACGAAGGACTAGTGACGAGCGCATTTACCGCCGCCTCGAGTTCGAGCATTGGGATTGTGCCACCCACAACCGTCGTTGCTTCCGATGTCACGTTGACCAGCGCCCGAGAATCGGAACCGTCAAAAACCAACCAAGTCTTATTTGCGATTAACTTCTCGCCTTCTGGGATAACACCGATCAATTCATTCTTCAAAAATTCCTCGTTCGTTGCCGCCGACTGCGTGATTTTTAAGTATTCATCACCCACCGTGACGTAACCCACATGCCAAACGGGCTCTTCCTGTGAATACTGCGTTGGCTCCCACCGGACACTCGTCGCACGTAACCCCTCAATTTCGGGGACTACCACAGGGAATTCGGCTTGGGCGTTAGCGAGTGTTAACACTGGAATTGGGTCTACTTCGCGAATAGGGTCCGGAGCTGGACGCCAAGTCACCAGCATGAGTAGGCCGACAGCTCCGAGGACTACGGCAAGTGAACGCACCATGTCGCCAACCGTTTGGCGCATCCGGGCATTGGGTTTACCCGTTGGGACTGGCGTACTCATTCCCCAATAATGGATCATCAAGGTGGTTCCGGCGCACTCAACACCGATACGCTGCGTCCATGAGTGGACATGAAGGACATCCTGCAGCCGTTCCCGAGCGAAATCTGGCTCTTGAATTAGTACGAGCCACCGAGGCTGCCGCAATGGCCGCGGCGAGATGGGTGGGTCGAGGTGACAAAAATGGAGCCGATGGAGCTGCCGTGAATGCAATGCGCACCATGGTCAGCGGAGTCCGCATGAATGGAATTGTGGTGATCGGAGAAGGGGAAAAAGATGAAGCGCCGATGCTGTTTAATGGTGAACGGATCGGTGACGGAAGTGGTGCAGCAGCGGATGTTGCCGTAGACCCCATTGATGGAACAACACTGGCAGCGAAAGGTATGCCCAATGCGATTTCTGTCATTGCCGTCGCCGAGCGTGGAACGATGTTTGACCCGAGTGCTGTTTTTTATATGAAGAAACTTGTCGTTGGTCCTGAGGCTGCCGGGTCAATCGATATCGAAGCTCCTACCGCATGGAACCTCGAGCAAATTGCGAAAGCAAAGGGTGAGTCGATTTCCGAATTGACCGTTTGCATCCTGGATCGACCGCGACATGACGAACTTGTTCGTGAGATTCGGGAAGCTGGTGCTCGCATTAAATTCATTGTTGACGGAGACGTCGCAGGGGCCGTCATGGCCGCTCGGCCAAATACCGGCATTGATGTTCTCATGGGGATTGGTGGAACACCCGAGGGAATTATTGCCGCGTGCGCCATGACCGCGCTCGGTGGTGAAATCCAGGCCAAACTTTGGCCAACTACTGATCAAGAGCGGGATAAGGCGATTAACGCGGGCCACGACCTCAACCGGATACTGGGAACTCGCGATTTGGTGACCGGTGACAATAATTTTTTCTGCGCAACGGGAATCACAGATGGTGAATTACTACAGGGTGTCCGTTACAGTCCCCAAGGACCAACAACCAACTCAATTGTCATGCGAAGTAAAAGTAAAACGATTCGCGAAATCAAAAGCGAGCACCATTACGCCCCCAACTCGCAATATTCAACGGTCGCTTTTCTCACCGATTTCTGAGTGATTGTGCCGGTTTCATTCGGTTGATAACACCTGACGGTTTCCTTGTCGGAACAACGGGCTGGTGGAAAGTGCAGGAACTACTTCGGCCTAGTGTGATCCCATGAGTGAATTCACCTACACCGACCAGTTGCCGCTCGGTGATGACTCAACCCGTTACCGCCTTTTATCAACGGAAGGCGTGAGCGTCGAGCTACTCGGTGACCACGAATTCCTGCGGGTTGAATCCAGCGCGTTAACCGCATTAACTTTTGCCGCCATGCGCGATATCTCGCATCTATTGCGCAGCGATCACCTCTCACAACTTAAAAAAATTCTCGATGACCCCGAGGCCAGCCCAAATGATCGTTTTGTTGCCCTCGACCTTCTCAAGAATGCAAACATTGCTGCCGGTGGGATCTTGCCCATGTGCCAAGACACTGGAACTGCGATCGTTATGGGCAAGCGGGGCCAATACGTACTCACGCCGGGCCAAGACAGCGAGGACATTTCTCGCGGGGTATTCAATGCGTTCGCCGAGCTCAACCTGCGCTATTCCCAACTTTCACCGATGAACATGTGGGAGGAGCGCAATACCGGAACGAATCTTCCCGCTCAGATTGAACTCTATTCCGATCCACATAAAAACCAGTCCTACGAATTCCTTTTCATGGCTAAGGGTGGTGGAAGCGCTAATAAGAGTTTCCTGTACCAAGAGACTGCTGCACTTCTGAATCCAGCAAAGTTCAGGTCATTTCTTGATGAAAAACTGCGCTCTATTGGGACGGCTGCCTGTCCGCCATATCACCTCGCGATCGTTGTGGGGGGAACCAGCGCGGAGTTCGCACTGAAAACCGCAAAGCTCGCATCCGCGCACTATTTGGACGAGCTTCCCGTCCATGGCTCCGTTTATGGCCACGGATACCGCGACTTAGAGATGGAGCATGAAGTCTTCCTGCAGACGCAGGAATTCGGAATCGGCGCCCAGTTCGGTGGAAAGTATTTCTGCCACGATGTGCGTGTTATTCGGTTGCCACGCCATGGTGCTTCTTGCCCAGTCGCAATTGCAGTTTCCTGTTCGGCGGACCGGCAAGCAAAGGCAAAAATCACGCCAGAGGGCGTATTCCTTGAGCAACTTGAAACAGAGCCCGCACATTTTTTGCCCGAAGTTGAAGATACACATCTTGATGACACAACGGTCCACATTAATCTCAACGCACCAATGAGCGAGGTCCGCGAACAGTTGAGCAAACTTCCCATTCGCACTCGCGTTGCACTCACCGGGTCGCTCGTCGTTGCGCGTGATCTCGCGCACGCGCGAATCAAATCAATGCTAGATCGTGGCGAGGCAATGCCCGGCTACCTCCGGGATTACGCGGTCTATTACGCGGGTCCGGCAAAAACCCCCGTCGGAATGGCCTCTGGCTCATTTGGTCCAACCACCGCAGGTCGGATGGATTCCTACGTTGACCAGTTCCAAAAAGCCGGCGGTTCAATGGTCATGTTGGCCAAAGGTAACCGCAGCAATGCGGTCACCCGTGCTTGCAAGGACAACGGAGGTTTCTACCTAGGTTCAATCGGTGGGCCGGCTGCACGGTTGGCGCAAGACAATATTAAGAAGGTTGAAGTGTTGGACTTTCCAGAACTCGGAATGGAAGCTGTCTGGAAGATTGACGTTGTGGACTTCCCGGCATTCGTGGTCGTGGATGACAAGGGCAATGACTTTTTTGCGGAGACGTTAAGGCCGATTGCCACAAATATTCCCGTCGGTCCACCCAAGTAGCGAGCGGAAGACTAAAAACAGCGTCCCCTGCCTACGCTCCAGTGATTTTTACCCTTGCCTTCATTCCAGATAGTCCAAAAAGCCCGATCCTGCCAGTAGCGATTCCACTTATTCATGGGTGTTTTGCGTAACTCTTTGACCAGGTCGACGCCAGAATCGCCCATTTCCTTCCTCACTTCCGGCTGCATCATCCAAGTAACGCCACGGGTCAATGATTTTGAGAATTGATAAGCACCGCGGTAGTAGCCGCCACTGCCAGCTTTGTAGCGATGGTGGGACTCAATCTTAGAAATACATTTCCGTAAATCTTCTCGATTCGGCATGAACCACTTGCCTTGGTAGAGGCTAGGCTCAAAACCAATTCGATCACTTGCCTCTGGGGAACCAAATGCGTGCGCCGTCTCCATCGCGATGCGCACCTGCCGGACCGCTGATTCATCGGCGGTTGGATCATTGCCTGCATCTCCCACCGGAATTGCCGGGTCGGTCTCGACCACAACTGGTTCGGCGGCTGGCACCGGGACCGGGTCGTCGGCGAAAGCTGAACTCGCAGGGAACGCCAAAGCCAAGACGAGCGCCCCGAGGCCCACGTTCCTACCGAACCGTGCCAATGTGTTCACGAAAACCTTTCATTACCAAGACAAGCAGGTACCACCGTGCCTCAAAAACCGGAATTTGTCACCCTAAATTGGCGTGTTGTAACTCACTTTTACCCTTATCAGCCAAATTTTGCGTGTTTATTGGGGGAAATTCGGTCCATAACTCGCATATGACCTAAGTCACATACTTCTCATATCTTTGTTTTCGAGCTACCGGTGTCCCACTCGACGGGACAAAAAAGCCGTCAAGCAGATGACGATTGCACAAAATGTTGCGGTGATACCGCGGTTAAGTGGAACGAATGAGGCGATGGCTGCGCCCAATGACCAAGCAATGGGAAATGCAAGAACTGCTTTTAACTGCGTTGACCAGTTCCCCGAAGCGTTCATCAGATTGGCAACACTAAAACGTATTGAGTCAATAAAGGGTCCGGTACTTGAAATCACATTAGCCTTACGCGTCCCGACCATGACGAAAATAGTGCCTAGTACGGCAAGTGCCATTGCCGAAGAACCCACGGATACTGCGCCGGCCCACCAGGAGGCTGAACCAATCGGGAACTTCCCCGTATCGACCCCCTTAATTGGTTCCGACAGGCTCACTCCTGCAAATGCGGTCACGGCAAGAAATAGCGCGGAAATGTATAGCAGCGTGCGTGAGCCAGAAGGCGTAATAAAAAAGGCAAACTTAAATCGCAAGACGATCACGATCGTGACACCTACCGCACATCCAGCTAAGGAAAATAACGAGAGTGTCGCCTCACCTGGGTTTTCTTGTAGGCGCTCCCAAACAAGTACGAGATTGCCCGCTTGGTTGGCGGTAAAAACTCCAAACACCCGAAAATCAAGTGCATCCATGGCCCCAGCTATCCCCGCCAAAATCAGCACAAGTGCGTACGGGTGATTTAGTGCCGAATCCGCGTTTGGATTCATGACTTCATCGGCTGGGTTGTTCACGCCCCGTAACGACGATTCCGTTCGGCATAAGCCCGGACCGCCCGCAAGAAGTCAATTCGTCTGAAGTCGGGCCAAAATGCTTCACAGAAATAGAACTCGGAATGCGCACTTTGCCACAACAAAAAACCGGAAAGCCGCTGTTCACCTGATGTGCGGATAACAAGATCAGGATCCGGCTGACCCTTCGTATAAAGGTGCTCGGCAATGTGGTCCACGTCGATCAACTGGGCAAGCTCATCGAGACTTGTTCCTTGGCTTGCGTGATCAGCGAGCAATGACCGCACCGCGTCTACCACCTCACGGCGACCGCCGTAACCCACCGCTACGTTGACAAGGGAACCCTTAATATCCGAGGTTGCTTCAGCAGATTCTTTCAGGAGGTTTGCCGTGTGGGCCGGCAGCAAATCAAGTGCGCCCACCGGATGAATCCGCCAACGCCCCTCGGTGACCAAGTTACTCACCGTTGACTCAATAATTGTCATCAGTTTTTCGAGCTCTACCTCAGGACGACTCAAATTATCAGTAGACAACAGCCACAGGGTGACAACTTCCACCCCGGCTTCATCACACCATCCCAGGAAGTCAACTATTTTTGCAGCACCCGCCGCGTGGCCCTGAGCCGAAGTGGAGCCCTGAGCCGTGGCCCATCGCCGGTTACCGTCAAGGATCACGCCGACATGGCGTGGCATCCGGTCGGGTGAAATTTGAGCCGCAAGATTGCGTTCATAGACACCGTAAACGAGATCTTTGAGACCCACCAGCACCCAGCCCTTCCATGATTGTGGCCTGACCCTACTTAAGTGGCCTAGATTACTCCCTAGAAGTAATCAAGTGTTGAAGATGCGGCCCAAGACTCATGAATTCGGCAAGCTCTTTGGGACTATTTGTCGGCAGTTCGCAGATAGTGAATCTGCAGACCTGTGCGTGGTCTGCGTCCCCCTGTGACCAGCGAACCTCTGGACATAAGGGTGAAAGTAAGGCCAGCCGGGCGAATCGTGCACTTTTCGGGCCGCTCACGTCAACCTCCCATGGGCCTTGCGCCAGGGACCACATAGCGACCAATCCCCAGCCCACCGCTCTTGGAGCACTCAAGGCGAACTTGGGAACGACCCCTAAGGCGGCCTCTGCCCTAGTTCTCAACTCTAAGAAGTCGGTAGAGGCCAGTGCGCTGAACCGAACAAGAACATTGGCCATTGCGAGCCAGCCTGATGGCTCTGCGTTGTCGGCGAAGTCGCGCGGCCTGCGAATCAACTTCTCGGCATCGATTGCCGTATCGAAGAACCCACCCTCACCGTCGTCGAAGGATTCAAGGGCGGTGTCTCGAAGTGTCCGAGCCAAGCCAAGCCATTCCGGCTCTCCCGTTACTTCATAAAGTGTCAGCAGGCCTTCTGACATGTTCGCGTAGTCATCAAGCACCCCTGAGTTTTTACCGGCGACACCTTCGCGCGACGTGCGAGACATGCTGCGAGGACTTTCTCCCACTCCGAAATGAATACTGATTACACAGTTCGCGGCTGACTCGGCTGCTTGGATCCACTCGGGTTCACGGAAAATCGATCCCGCTTCAGCCAAGGCTGAAATTGCCAATCCATTCCAAGACGCTACAACTTTGTCGTCTTGCCCTGGTCGAATCCTGGTACTTCGCGCATTAAACAACTGCATTCGGAAATTGGACCATAAATTCCGATCTAGGGGATCAGTGAGCAATTGCAGTGTGGAGTTACCGTGCTCGAAAGTACCGGATTGCGTGACTTCGAATATTTCGCATGCTGTATCTGCGAATTCCAAGCCGACCGCCTCGGCGACTTCATCGGGTGTCCAGGCATAAAATTTGCCTTCGACACCTTCACTGTCGGCATCCAGCGCTGAGGCAAAGGCGCCTTGAGGTGTCTGCATTTCCCGCAAGAGGAATTCAATACTTTCACGAACAACCCGTTCCGCCAGCGGATTGCCAGTGAGTCGCCACCAATGGGCGTAAACGCGAATAAGCAGCGCGTTGTCATACAGCATTTTTTCAAAGTGTGGCACCACCCAACTTTCATCAACACTGTAACGCGCGAAACCACCACCGATTTGGTCATAAATTCCACCACGAGCCATCGCTTCAAGTGAAGTAAATGCCATCTTTGCCGCCTGTTGACCCACTTGGGTGTCAGAAGTCATCCGTAACAAAAATTCGAGGACCATAGACGGCGGGAATTTTGGAGCGCCTCCAAATCCTGCATTCTCGTTATCAAAAGATTGCTGAAGACCCCCAACCGCGCCCCGCAAGTATTCCAAATACTGATCGTTGTCTAGCGCAGATACATCGGTCGGTTCAAATCCCTGGCTTCGATTTTCCAGAGCAGCAACAATCCGTTCACCCGCCTGCAAAATCTCCGACCTTCGTTGCACCCATGTATCCGATATTGATTGAATCAATTGACCAAAGCTTGGCATCCCGTGATGTGGGGTTGGGGGGAAATAGGTTCCGGTATAAAACGGTCTACCTTCGTGGTCAAGAAAAACGGACATAGGCCAGCCCCCATGACCTGTCATCGCAACCGTGGCTTCCATATATATCGAATCAATGTCGGGGCGCTCTTCTCGATCCACTTTGATATTTACAAAATGCTCGTTCAGAAAATTAGCGACTTCCGGATTCTCGAATGACTCATGTGCCATAACGTGACACCAGTGGCAAGCTGAATAGCCAATGCTCAGAAATATAGGGACGTTACGCACCCGCGCCTCTTCGAGCGCTTCCTGCGTCCATTCCCACCAATCAACTGGGTTGTCTGCATGCTGTAACAGGTACGGAGATGTGGATTGCCCAAGTCGATTCACATGTTGCAGCGTATCTGAATTGGCGGCCACGTGATGTGCAAGAATGCGGACGGCAAAGGGAGAGAGCATGTTTGAAGGTGCAAAAAAGGAATACGACCAAGCGATTGATCGTAATGCTGCCTTGGGTGATCTAGCGAACCAGAAAAGCAGCGGTCAAGGCAAGCGTCTCTTTCCTACAATCATGAAGGTGATTATTTTTGGTGCAATCACCATTGCAATTGCACTACTTATTATTCTCTAGCAAATTATTATTCTTTAGCAAACCCTTTTTTCAGGACTTCCATTGCACCCGTTAGCTCACTTGGAATTATCCACATTTTATTGGCATCTCCCTGTGCCATCACGGGAAGAGTTTCCAGATACCGATGCGCCAGAGCAGCAGAAGTCGGATTCGCCTCGTGGATCGCACGATAAACAGTCTCAAGTGCCACCGCTTCGCCCTCGGCTCGAAGAATTTCAGCTTGCGCCTCAGCCTTGGCTCGGACAACTTCAGACTGTGCGAATCCTTCGGCCATCAGAATTGCACTCTGCTTCTGTCCCTCAGCGGTGAGAATTGAACTCTGCTTTTGACCCTCGGCAATTAAAATAGTGGCGCGACGCTCACGCTCGGCTTTCAGTTGCTTTTCCATGGATTCCTGTACCGAATGGGGTGGGTCAATTGCTTTGAGTTCGACCCGATTGACACGAATACCCCACTTGCCGGTTGCCTCGTCCAATACCCCCCGCAGCTGGCTGTTGATTGAATCCCGGGAAGTAAGAGTTTTTTCAAGGTCCATTGACCCAATCACGTTACGCAAGGTCGTAACGGTGAGTTGTTCAATTCCCAGAATGAAACTTGAGATTTCATATGTTGCAGCTTTTGGATCCGTGACTTGGAAATACACGACCGTGTCTATGGAGACGACCAAGTTGTCTTCGGTGATGACGGGCTGTGGTGGGAACGACGCGACCTGCTCGCGCATGTCAACGCGCTCGCGTATCCGATCCACGAAAGGTACGACAATGGTAAGACCCGGTGTCAGGGTTCGCTGAAACCTACCCAGCCGCTCGACTACCGCGGTACTCGCCTGATTCACAATCACTACCGTGCGTCTAACCATGAGGGCCAACACTGCTAAAACCGCAATAACCGCACCAATTACCCCAAAGACGTCCATGACAACTCCTTAATAGTTTTTTAGTCGAGTGGAAAAATCAATGCGGTCGCACCGTCGATTCGTGAGATCGAGACACGGGCATTGGGTTCAATAGGTTCGAAAGCGAGATCGGGATCGAGTCGGGCACTCCAGGTTTCTCCCTTGAGTTTTACCTGTCCTTCGTGCAGTGTGACACTCATGAGTGTTAATGCCTCAGCTCCAATGAGTGCGTCCACTCCAGTGCGCGCACTGATCGGCACTCTGGCGAATCTTTTCAGCGCCCAGGGGCGAATAGCAGCAATGCCAAACAACGTTACGGCAGCGGTTACCGAGACTTGGACGATTACAGGGGCGCCTAATGCGGACGCCCCGAGTCCGCCTAAAGCACCGACAGCTAGCAACCCAAAATAAAAAGTAGACGTAGCAAACTCAAGACCGAATGCAACCCCCACCGTTAAGCCCCAAAACCACAACATGTTGATCACTGTAATACCGATCAGACGCTTTGGCAGGGGTAGTCGCACGTTAAACCGATGATCTAGCCTCTTCCCATGCTGGTTGACGTTGCGGGTTGCGTGCACCCGAGTTGGTTGCCCGTATTCGAGGGCCTTTCTGCTGAAATCGCTACCGTGAGCAACTTCCTTAAGGGCGAGACAGCGGCTGAACGGGAATGGCTTCCAAATTCCCCGCTCATTTTGCGAGCATTCACTCATCCTTTAGATCAGGTCAAGGTTGTGATTCTCGGTCAGGATCCCTATCCAACTCCAGGTCACAGTGTTGGGCTGGCCTTTTGTGTTGCGCCAGAAGTCGCGCTCCCCCGCAGTTTGATGAATATTTTCGGTGAGCTCCAGACCGATCTTGGTGTGGGCGCACCCTCAAATGGCGACCTCACTCCGTGGGCGAATCAGGGAGTGCTGTTATTAAACTCGGTATTGACCGTGCAAAGTGGCGTGAGCGGGAGCCACCGAGGTCACGGGTGGGAGCAGATCACGGGGGCAGTGATGGCTGCCCTCAGGAATCGGCCGCAAGGAGCGCCCGTTGCGATTTTGTGGGGGAAAGATGCCCAAGTTTGCGGTAGCGGGTTTGAGGCCCGGCACGTGATTTCAAGTCCGCACCCCAGTCCACTTTCGGCACGGCGGGGCTTTTTTGGAAGTAAGCCGTTCAGCCGCACGAATGAGTTACTTCGGCATAAGGGTGTCGCCCCTATTGACTGGGAGCTTCCTTGATGGGCTTTCCCGGCAACGCTTGAACGTATCGGTGCATAACAAAATCCGCATAAAAAGATGCAAAGGGAATCGTTCCGGCAAGTAGCAGTGCCAGTGTCTTGAAAATCGGGAACCGCAGGAGGAACGCCAGGTTGACGGCGGCAATCAGGTAAGCGAAGTACAACCAACCGTGGGCGATCCAAAGAATGCTGTAAAGAAGTGGCTTGCCGCCTTCAATACCGTAATTCAAAAACAAATAGCCGTAAAGAGCCCAAACCGAGGCGCAAGCGAGAACGACTCCCGTGACCCACGCCATGATGCGAAAAGCAAGGAGCGCTATGGGAATTTTGTTCATGGCGGCAGCCTACGTTCAGTCCAGTTCGTGCGCGAATGGTGGCATGGCGCCAGCGCGCCCACATGTCAATCCAGCCACCTTGATGCCAAATTCGACCGCGGCACGAATTTTGTCAGCGTCCCGAGTATCACTTCGATTCAGGTTGTACCTATCCCAAAACGAGAGGAACCCACCGCTCAACGAGTCACCGGCTCCGACCGTGTCGACGGCATCAATCTTGGGAACATCACACTGAAAATAGTCATTCTCCATGAAGACGTGGACACCTTGTGATCCGTCGGTGAATAACACGGTGGCGCGTGATCTCTCGTGGATGTCTCGTGCCGCGTGGAGATTGCTGAGATCGGGGAACATGTAGTCCAGGTCGTCACCACTGCACTTAATAACATCGGCGCGATCAAGGGAGCTATTAAAAGTTTCCCAAAATTCTGAAGAATTTTCCATCACAGCCGGTCGGGCATTTGGATCTATCATCAATATTTGATCGTCATCCAGCGCAGCTACGACGGCCCGCGTTGCTTGTGACAATGGCGTAAAAACGAATGCAAGGGTGCCGATGTGAACCGCTGTGGCATTCGCATCCAACGCACTCAGTGCAATTTCTGGGGTAACCGAAAGTGATGAAGTTCCGTGAATGAGGAATTGATAAGACGCTGCGCCTTGCTCATCCAATGACGCAATAGCCAAGGTTGTCGGGGCAGCGCAGTCTCCGTCGATCGAGCACATCACGTTGTCAGCATCAAGCAACCGACGGATTCGCTTCCCCAACGCGTCGTGGGAAATTCCGCCAATGAAGGAAACCTTTGTTCCCAACCGGGCGATCGTCCGCGCCGTATTAACTGGACCACCTCCAACGACGGAATCAATATCCCCATCAGGGGTAACGATTATGTCAATGAGGGCCTCACCCATAACCTGAATCACGTGCGCAACTTACTGCCGACCACTAACCACCGAATGTAGATCGTCACTGCGAACAAGCTGAAAACCCACCACTGAATGGCGTAGAAGAAGTTCTGCAATGGGAACGCAACATCAGCGGTTGAAATTGTGGGAGGGACACTTTCCGGCGAGTTGACTCCCATTGGCGACTGCGATTGCATGACAATGTACCCGTCGAACAGCGTGGTATTCCACACGGCTGATAGCTGCTCGGAGTCAATGGTCAAGACTTCACCACTTGGATCCAACGGCCCCTGGTAAAAAGTATCACTCGGCTGCAAAATTCCTTCGATACTAATTATTTCCCCGGGAGTTGCAAAGGTCTGTCCTTGCGGCACCCAACCTCGGACCACTGCAATTGACCCGCCCGATTCAATTTCTAATGCTGAAACAATCCAATCCCCTGAGACGGAATCGCTTGAAAGCCTACTTCCAATTCTGACTTGATCCACTTCACGATAAGAACCGGTCGCCGTCACTGTCCGGCCGTAGTCCTCCGGATTCATTGGTTGAACAATTTGACCAATTGGAACCGCGGCCATTGATGCTGCTCGTTCGGCATCGAGAATGTCTTGCGTGCGATCCCACTGCCATTTACCGAGAAAAAAGAAAAGCACACAAACCGCAATCAGCGAAAGCAGGGCCAAAATAGACGCCGGCGTCCTTGCGCGCGACCAGAAATCATTGCTTGGTGGCATCAGGATCTTGCTCGGCACTCTCTTCCATTTGCGCTAAGTCACTTGTTTCCTGCGCAATCCGAACTTTGCCACGCCCGCGGGGGAGGTCCGGATCAATCCGCTTCATTTGGCGGTTCATGTTGAACCAGAGCAAGACGAGGGCAATACCCACCAGTAATACAAAGAACCCGGCAACAGGGCCGGCCCCGGCAATGGTTTCACTCAGATTAGATTCGCTGTCCATAATGGTTCAACTCTAATCCTTGGCTGACTTTCTAGCGCAGGCCGGCAAAAAGGTCACTTTCCGGCAATGTCACGGGAACCAAACTTGAGGCTAATTGGAATTCTTCGGTTGGCCATGCCCGCTGCTGCAGTTGGGTTGAGACCAGGAACCAGCGGCCGTCCGGTTCAATCTGAGTGGCATGGGCTTTTAGCGCAGCATCTCTGATGGGGAAAAAGTTTGCACATTCAACACTAGTTGTGATTCGCTCCGCATCTTCTGGTTTGTCTTCCCAGTTTTCCAGCCACTCAACGTAAGGAGATTCAATTTCCGCTTTGAGGAGTAGGTCATGCAAAGCCACCACTCGTGCTTTATGAAACTGCTGGTTGTAATACACCTTCTTGACCTGGTGCGGTGGCCCAAGCTCCGGGAGCGCTTCGGGATTCGCGGCCGCTCGGATTGCTGCAATAGTGATCACATGAGTTTGAATGTGATCGGGGTGCGGGTACCCGCCGTTTTCGTCATACGTGGTGACGACCTGCGGCCGAAACAGACGCAATAGTTTGACAAGTGGGGGCACGCTAACTTCGAGGGGTACAAGTGCGAATGCATCTTCTGGTAACGGCTCACCGTCTGGGAAACCCGAGTCCATGAATCCGAGCCACTCGTGCTGGACCCCTAAAATTTGAGCCGCTTCGGCCATTTCCCTTTGACGCACTTCGTGGATACCAAGCAGGTCAACCGACTCTTGCGCTGCCACATTGAGAACGTCACCTCGCTCACCACCGGTGCAAGAAACCACCATCACTTCAATGCCCTCGTCGACGTACTTTGCCATGGTGGCAGCGCCCTTACTAGATTCGTCATCCGGGTGGGCGTGAATGGCCATGAGTCGCAACGGTTCCCCGCTGGTAGATAGCAGCACCAGAACATCCTCTCACTCGCGCGCTTGACCCTCGCTAGTCTGGGAGGGTGTCAAGCCCTTTCCGCAAAGATCAACTCAGCCCAGAGATGCAGGAACGGTACGGTTTGAATCAAAAGAATTACTTGCGCACTGCTGCAATCGCATTGGTAACTGTAATTTTTGCAGTAGGGATTGGAATCGTCACTTTTTCGATGTCCCAGAAAAGTATCCAATTTAAGTTACTCACGTGGAGTGTTGTGAGCCCTGAGCGGGCTGACTTGCTTTTTGAGGTCCAACGGATCGGCAGTGAGGCACTTGATTGCGTTGTTCGAGCTCAAGATTCCAAACGCATTGATGTGGGGTACTCGGTTATTTCTATTCCCAGTGGAGGCGACAAGGAACAGGTCGGTTATTCACTGCGGACCCTGGCTCCCGCCTTCGTGGTCGAAGTTCTCACCTGTGTTAATTCCGGAGAACCGACCCGAGTCCCTGGACCCCAATTCCCACCTGGAATCGCCCCACCGCCCCAGCCGTGGACGCCCACGACCTAGACGCGAATTAGGCGCACTCGACCAAAAGCCATGGAAAAGTATTAGGGTTTCTCGCTATGACCGAAATTACCTGGTTGACCCAAGACGC
>Ga0209390_10003650_pt1 | contig 24585 bp, 22 predicted proteins | sample BON01_FD_187212 | JGI IMG/M metagenome (GOLD analysis project Ga0209390, IMG submission 187212) | Freshwater microbial communities from Lake Bonney liftoff mats and glacier meltwater in Antarctica - BON-01 (SPAdes) (version 2) | ecosystem: Environmental > Aquatic > Freshwater > Ice > Glacier... | reverse complement strand
ATGATCGCGACTCAGATCATGTAGTCTGTGGAGCGGCCGAGGATTCGATCCACCAGATCCTGAGAGAAGTCCACAGCCGGTGAGCGTTCCGGATCCATGTCTGTTGGATTAATTCCGCAGTACACCGACCACGGGCCCAGATGTCGCCAGCGGCCCGCACGTCGCGGCTCGCTTGGAAGAACGGGAGTTGTGCAGCGGTTGCAGCCAATGGTGGAATAACCCTGGTCGTGCAGCGGATTTGTAATGACTTCATTGTCGCTGATATAAGCGGCTAGCTGGTCGTCGTCAAAATTCACAAGCGGATTTACACGTAGGCAGTTCAGTCGCGTATCGACAGCCAGAATCGGGCACGCTCCTCGTGCCCCTCCGTCGGACCTTCGCAGACTGCTGATCAACGCATCATATTCGCCCGCAACAGCATCGAGGGGGGCCGATTTACGCAGTTCGCAGCATTCTTTCTGGCCTTCTACGCTCAGATACAACACGCCTTTTTCAGCTGTTTGTTCAGCCATCGTTTTTTCCGGTGTGAGTGTGCGAATGCGCAGACTGTATTGCTGGACCAACTTGTCACGAGTTTCCAGTGTTTCAGGAAACAGTACGCCGGTGTCCACAAACAAGACTTCCAGATTCAACGACATCGCCTGAATCATATGACAGATTGCATTGCCCGATTTCTGCATCGACGACAGCGCGCCAACCCGGGGTCCGAAAGTGGTAACGGCCCACTGCAGTAACTCCTGCGGAGTTCGATCTTCAAATGTCCGATTTAGTTCAATCAGATCGGCCTGACTCAGCCTTGCCATTTCTCTGCTCTCTACTGTCCTGTCCGGATTGCTTAAACTGGTGGTGCAAAATCTTGAACCTGCATTCGCGGGACACCACCAAGGATTGGGCGGAATCATACTCACTTGTTCCGACATCGCCAATCACTCTTATTGACTGCCGAAACGGCATGTCGCATGCACCCAACCTTTGCACCCGGCGGCTGCGCATTTTTTCTGCACACAGTTTCGTTGAGGAGCTGCAACAGCCAGTTTGCCCGCTTCTGCTGGTTTGTCAACAGGAACACGACAGCAACAACGAGTGACTAATCCGTTGAGGCAGTCACGTGGAAGCCCAGAATCGTTGGACATTCGGTTTCAATGCGCGGCCCGGTCCGCCGATTTGTTGTTGGTTGCGGGCAGGAACAGACAGAGTCGACGCTCTGGACAAATATGATGTCTCCACAGCGGCTGTGCCCTTGGCACGGTCGTCAACGAAAACGAGCTCGGTGAAATCACCGAGCTCGTCATGTTTTTTTTAATTCAGCCAGGCTGTTACTTCTGGACTGCGTCCCACCACCAGCGGCCATTTTGCTGACCCATGGGGGTGGCTCGGGGGCCTTCAATGTTCAGTTCCGAATTTGTTGTCAGGTGACTTTTGTCGTTGACAAATTTGGCCATGTCTCCGCGGACACCGCCAGCCACCTGAATCACAATGCTGCCGCCGCTGTAAACTTTATGATGCGCGGCCGTCATTAGTTCGGTAGGAACATTCACAGGCTGCGTGGCAAAGCTGCCTTTGCTGCCGAAGTGGCTGGGAGTCCAGCCAACCTGATTCGCCAAGCCGTGTGAGTGTATCAGAGCGGACACCATGGCAAGGTCGAAGATGTTTTCCATGTCGGCGAAGACAACATCCTGAGCAGCCAGTTCCGGCAGGAAGCGTGTGAACAGTTCCGCAAATTTTGCATTGGCTCGACTCGTTTTGCCGGTGCCCTTATGGCTTCCGTCTTCCCCAACAACCTGATCTTCTGACAGGCACTGCACAGCGCTGCCTGCAAATTCGAAGACCTTGCCATCGGAAGACATGTTGATGGCGTCGTAGCCCACAGCCATCCACCAACGCAGTGCATCCATTGAGCCTGAACCACGCTGTTCTGAACGAGTCAGCAGGTCGAAATAACTCTTCATACCGGCCGGGCCTTTGCGTTTGCCGATGCCGATTTCCTTCATGCGATAGTCGGCGTCCACAATGACAGCAGCCACACGGCAATTCTGAGGAATACCCTGGACGAAGACATTCTGCAGGCCCAGACGCTGTTCAAGTTCGCTTGTGAACGAGGCGGCTGTTTTTGAGTTAAGATTTTGACGTTCTTTGTTGACGTATTCCTGAACGGCAGCAATCTGTTCCTGCTTCGGATCGATGGTGCACATAAAGAAGTCTTTGCCCCCGTGACCAAACGTTCGCGTGAGGGTGACAAGGTCATCAATATTGAGAGTCGGCCGACCGGATTCCACGTTCAGTGCTCGACCGTCTGCGTCTCGCGTCCATTCGCCGGCAGGACCTGCAATCACGATGTCTCCTGTTTCAGGATAGACCATCAGGAAATCAATGCGGCTGATACCTGCGATAGTGCGAACATCTTCAGGAATCGGCAGACCGGCTGCGACGAGTTTCTGAACATATTTTTCGAGTCGTGGCAAAGACACCATCCGCAGTGGCGAAGCTTGGCGAACGTTTGAATTATGGTTGGCATTTCTGGCCAGTTCGGCCGCCTTGATCAGATTTGAATCGTCTGTGATGCTGGCCAGCGACTTGAGGACCGCAGGAGCGGCCACGAACACTCCCTGAGACGAAATGGAAATTGTGCCACCTTCGCCATCAGTCTCCAGCCACTTTGCCGGAGGGCTTGTTTGTTCCTGAATTAACGTCAGGATTTCGCTGAAGTTGGCAAAAGGGCTGCCACCACCCGCTTGTGGTGCCGGCAAAACACTGCGAGCTCTGTCTGCCGTAATACGATCTCCAGTCAGCTCGGATGCCGCCAAAATACCGTTGATGGCTGCCGTGAAATCGCCCTGCTCAGCCGCCACGCGAGCCTGCATCTGCAGTTGCTTTGCTTTCACTTCCACCGGCACAGTTGTCGCGGTCTCACCGGCTGTGCAGGTAGATGCAGAAACCATCACCAAAGAGACAATTGACAGCAGCTGGAAAGACGTACGCAGCATGAGATGTGCCCTTGATTCAATCAGAAATCCGAGTCAGAGACAGAGGGGTCCAGACTCTGAGAGTCCCGGCGCGCACAAACCGGAGCGCGGCGCACAAGACCCAGTCTCTAGCATCGTCGCGAGGATCGGCGTCGTCAAGAACATTCCCTGAATTCCCCGACATACGCATCGTTTGGAAACTACCGACTTGAACGCCTGTGCTGGTCAGTCGGATGCTTCAGGTTACACTTGCGGCATACGATGCTTTTTTTCTGTGCAGTTTACGAAATCCCTACAAACGGACGGTCGAGCCGACGATGCCGGAATTACCTGAAGTCGAAACCATGGTCCGTGGAATTCGCTCTGAAACTGAGCAGCGGATCATCGTCCAACTGGAGTTCTGCCCGTGCAAGCGTCGTCCGATACAGGTGAGCCCCCGACGGTCGGAATTTCGGCGTCGAGTGAAGCATCGTCGAATAGAACGCGTTTTTCGGTTCGCTAAACGTGTGGTGCTGGAATTGTCGGATTCCGAGTTCATTGTCGTCGAACCACGTATGACGGGGCTGATGCTGGTTTCCGAACCACCGACGCTCGAACACCGACGGCTATGCTGGCACCTTGAGCCGGCGCATGGCCGTGTGGATTGTGTTGAGTTCTGGGATCGCCGCGGACTGGGGACTGTCAGGCTGCTAGACGCTGATCAGATGCACGATCTGCGTGTTTCGCTGGGACCTGATGCTTTGGAGATTTCGCCTGAACAGTGGAAGACGCAACTGACCCGGACGACTCGCCCTGTGAAAGTGGCGCTGCTGGATCAGAAGCTGGTGGCGGGTATTGGCAATCTGTACGCCAGCGAAATTTTGCACCGCGCCGAAATTTCTCCGCTGTGTCCGGCCTCGCGTTTAACACACAGTCAGATTGGGCGACTGGCCGAAGCGACCGCCTTTATTCTGCACGAAGCTATCCGCTACGAAGGTTCTACGTTAAGTGACGGAACCTACCGAAACGCTCTGAACAAGGATGGTGGCTATCAGAACGAACATCAGGTTTATCAGAAGTCGGACGAGTTGTGTGGCCGCTGTGGCCGCGGAGTCATTTGCCGCATCGTGCAGGCACAGCGTTCCACGTTTTACTGTCCAGTCTGCCAGAAGTCGTGAGAACTACCACAGAGTTTCCAGTTCGCCACTTTGGCTGTGTAGTAAACGCCCCGGCCCGGTGCCCTTTGGGGATTCCTTCAATATTCGCAGCCAGATTCTGTGTCCTCGAGCCGTGCCGTCGAAGGAAACATGCTGAGCCAGTTCGTCATCGTCGGCAACGGCATCAGACTGCCAGGAAATCTGAGACACCTCGTCAAACAGCTTGATTACATCACTGATATTCAGACGCAGGCTGGCCGTGAAGCTAGTGCCATCCATTGGTCCGCCCACAATTTCGGTGGTCGCGACAAACACGGAAATTTCCCAGATCAGATTTTCCTCGTCATGAAAGAAGTGGCAGCCGACAGGACACTGGCCTTCTTCCGCTGTAATCGCGCGTGCCGCGTCATTTCCAAACCAGCGGAGCCATGACGGCGGCTGTTTGCCTGAATCCAGTCGGGTGTTCATGTCTCGTACTCCAATAGTTGAGCGGCGGCGCAGCGATCACAAACGAAGGCCTGAAGCGTTGTTCGATTGCGATCACTGTCTTGGTTTGCGGGCGGGGCTGCATCATCCTCTGCAACCACCCAGTTCGCACTGCGGCAACTTCCGCGCCACTACAAATTGTGGCAATGTTTTCATTTGGAAACGCTTTTTGTCGGATTGTTGGCCAAAATAAACGTTTGTGATGTTAAACCGCATCATTAACACTTTGTTAAAAATGTCTGTCATCGGACTTTACGGGCCTTGGTTGAAAAGAAAGTTGAAAAGCATGCAACGAGTCATCTGGTTGACTGTGATTTTCTTTGTAGCCTTTGGCGTTGTTCCGGCCGCCGACGTCCCGCTGCGGCAGCGTGCCATGGGCGTGCTTATTCTGGAAGATGACACGCGTCTGTTTGGGGCGGCTCTTTCTGACGAAGGGGCTCGAGAGATACGGTTTTTGATGCGCGGGACATGGCTTCATGAAAACGCGCCTCATCTGCTTTCGAAAATTCGCGAGCAGGCGGCTGGTGAGAAACCGAACGAACGTTCTGATGCTCTGGCTGACCTTTTAACCGAGCACCTGAAAAACCTTCGCCACATGCAGACCGCCAGTGCAGAACAGATCGGGTATCTGCAGGAGCGACTTGATGGACTGTTGTCTGCTGATAGTCTGCCGGCAGAAAATACGATTCCTGATGCGGTGGTGCTTCGCCTGCCATCCACGCTCGTTCGACGGCAGTTACGTCAAAAGGAACATGTTCGTCGTTTGGCCGGGCTGGCGATTCTGAATCAGTTGGAAGGCTGCGAGCTGTTGAGCCAGTCGGATCTGCAGACGCAGTTACAGAAAATTCCCCTGGCACAACGACGACAGGATCTGCCTCAGGAAATCGCTGCGGGGCACGTTGGGAATGGTGAGTCCGTCAATCGTGCTCAGCTGCAGTTTGGTCGAATACTTCTCGACGCGGATCGGATCTTCGGGAAGACCTGTCGGCTGATCTTTCAATCGGGGCAGTATCTTTCGGACGATCAGGCATCAGCAGCGGATGTGCAGCAACTTGCCACGCAGATGCTGACCGGGCAGATTCAGTCGCAACTTCAGGAACTGCTGACTGAAGGTATCGGTCCGGCAGGAGCCAGCGCTGCAGCACAGCACCAGAACGCGGCTGGTGGAAAGCCGGGGGACCTGCTGAATCCATCAGCTGCCGCCATTGCCGATCGTGAGCGCGCTGATGTTGTCGAAGTCACGCAGCTGCAGATGAATCCATCGGCCGGTTCTGCGAATGTTCAGATCGACGTTTACTATCGATTGCCGGGTGAAAAATTCTGGACACTGACGGCTCAGGTTACGGGGGCAGCGACGTCTCGTGATATTTCGGACACACAGAAGCAGCGAATTGCCAATGATCCTCGCGTGCAGCAAGTTACTCAGCTGTTTGGGGGACTTGGTAGCAGCGGAACAGACCTCACAAACGCGATCTCAATTGGTGCCTGCGTCGAAACGGCTCAGGCGCGCGCTGCTGAGAAACTCACCGAGCTGCTGAAAATCGGACTGCCCAACGGCAGCCACGGCGGCTTTTCGGTGCTTGAGGCCGCCCTTTCGGAACTGCCGACAGAACATGAAAACCCTAAGCAGCCATAACTCAGGTGGCACAAACTGTGGCTGGTTGTGTATGTTGATTATGTCGCCCCGGCCAGTGCTGCTGTCAGGATATCTCGCAGGAAGCTGGTGAGTTCGTCATCTGCCGTTATTGATGTGGCGCGAATCGGACGGCGAATAATGCGACCGCTTTCGTGCGGCGGTTGAGTTCTGCGGCTAGGTGAAGCAGGGCTATCTGCTATGTTGATCTGGGCGAAAATGTCTCCGAGATTGTCGTTGTTCTGCAACAGTTCGAATTGTGTGTCATCAAATTCGGTTGCCAGTTGACCGACAACCGCCATTAGTTGCGACTCAGAAATCTTCAGCACGTGTAGTCTCATCGGCAGCGCGTTTAACCGCTCGAGCAGGCGACCAACTGTTTCACCCAAAACGGGGTGGATCCACCCTTCTGCAATTTCTGAAAGAGGTTCCAGAACAAATCGCCGGTACCACATCGCCGGATGCGGCACAATAATCCGGCCGTTATCCAGAACCGCCTGATCATACAGCAACAGATCCAGATCGATTGTTCGCGGGCCCCAGTGCTGGGTTCGATTTCTGCCCAGCGTTTTCTCCAGCCGATGCAGTTCGGCGAGCATTTCGTTTGGTGAAAGACTGGTTTCCAGAATTGCAGTGGCGTTTAAAAAATCACCGCCAGCGACCTTCCCCATCGCGGGCGTACGATACACGCGACTCACGCTGATAATTGGGTGACCGGCAGCTTCAAGGGCTTGCAGCGCAGTTTGAAAACTGGTTTCGGGATCCCCCTGGTTGCCGCCGAGTGCAATGCTGCAATGTGCCACGTCGATCGTTCCTTTCGAACCAGACTGTGACCGGATGCATCTGCAGCGTCAATTGTGTGGAATGGGCTACGTGCTGTTTTCCGTCATTGCGGGCGAATTTGATGGTTACACCCCATCGTTAGAATCCGTTGGTGTTCAGTTCTGAGTCGATGTTGCCCCACCAGCCAGCCACGCCCGATCCAGCCGCCATCAATCCTAGCATCATAGTGATCAGGATTGCGGCCAGCATGACGCAATATTCCACCGCGGTGGTGCCGTCGGTATCGTGCAGGAAGGATTTCAGTGGATTTCCAAGTCGCATCGCATAACACCTCAACAGGTTCAATCTTCAGTGACTGGACAAAACTAGGTCTCTCAAAGTGTTCCGGCAAATACAATGCTGAGAAATGCCACGGAAACTACGATGCGCGTCTCCCCATGGACCCTACAAGTTGCAGAATCCGGACAATCTTCACAGCCGTCATTGGCAGTCACACCAACCTTGATGGTGGGCTGTTGCTTATTCAGCCCGGCTTCAGTTCGACGTGATTTTCGACGAACTTGAAGATGATCGAGGGTTCAGCCTCCCATGTCGCGACCGACCATCTAAAGTTTGGTCCATTAAATTCCCCGGTTCCTCATTTTTGTTTCTCCATTGCCATGTCCAGTTATTCTCAACGTCTGAACAATCGCATCCAGCAGCTGAACACGTCTGCTCTTGTCGGACTGGATCCACGCTGGGACTGGCTGCCCGAGGAAATCGTGCGCCGTGCGCAGAACGGTGGCGGCAGTGCTCTGGAAATTCAGTCGCGCGGCTTCGCCCATTTTTGTTGTGAAATTATCGATATTGTGGCGGAATTGGTACCGGCTGTGAAACCGCAGATTGCTTTCTTTGAGCAACTCGGGCCGCATGGTGTAATGGCCGTTCAGGGTGTTATTCAGGCAGCGCGGCGAGCTGGATTGATTGTTGTTGCCGACGCTAAGCGAGGAGACATTGGTTCAACGGCCGCAGCCTATGCTGATGCCTGGCTGGCTGGTGAAGATCCAGAAGCGACTCCATTTGCAGCAGACGCTCTAACTGTTAACGCCTATCTGGGAAAGGATACTTTGGAACCGTTTGTCGAAGCCTGCATCCGCCGCAATGCCGGACTGTACGTTTTGGTGCGTACCAGTAATCCCGGAGCAACCGTGTTTCAGGATCGCAGGACAGATGGCGAAACACTGTTTGAAACTGTCGCTGACGTGGTTCAGGCAATCAACGTCCAACATTGGCCCGGTGATTTATATGGCAACGTTGGCGCTGTTGTCGGAGCGACCTGGCCGGAGGAACTGAACTCACTTCGAAAGCGAATGCCCCACACACCGCTTTTGGTGCCTGGTTATGGAAGCCAGGGTGGCACTGCCGCAGATGTGGCGGGCGCATTTGACGGCACTGGCCTGGGCGCGCTAATCAATAGTTCGCGTGGAATCAACTTTGCTTATCGTCAGGAACGCTATGTGGCGGAATTCGGTCCGGAACGCTGGCGTGAAGCGATCTCCGCAGCAACGTATCAGATGATTGCCGATTTAAGAGAACATTGTTCGAATGTCTGAAGCAACAGGGCGGTCTGACTCACGACTTGCCTACCCTGTCGCCTCAGGTTTCTAAGCCGAAGCGATGTGTCACGTTAGATTAGAATCGTGACGGAGAGTCATCCGAAGAGACTTCTTTTTCAGGTTCATCCGCACGAGCATCGTTATTGATGATGTCATCGCGGAATGAAAGTCGGACGCCTTCCAATTCAATTTCACTAATTTCAAACCGAACATCCGCTGCCGAACGAATTGTCGATCGTAGATTCAGACTGCCAATGCCGGACGAAAACGGTCCTCGCTGGACCACTGCAGCACGATCGGCAATCGATTCTTTGTTCAGAGTGATGTGAATTGCCGGGGTGCCCGGGTAATTCAGCACCAGCCGGATTGACTGGGATTCTTCTGTAGTACTATCACCGCCCGGTGTTGGCACAAAATCGGCATGCAGGCCCTGTTGCCCGGTTCGATAGCCGACAGCCTGAAACGGCTGGCTTCCGGAAGCAACCTGCGGCCGGGCATCCTGCAGTTTCCAACCCGGAGAAGCCGCCAGGGTGACAGTCTCACCGCGACTCGTGCGGCGAATTGAAGCCGACAGAGTTGCTACCAGAAAATCCTGAGCCACGCTGGGCATCGCATCCGAACCCAGCAAACGAGCGCTCAGCAACAGACCTGGAATTGGAACATCCTGAATGACTTTTTCATCGCTCAACAGGGCCGCCAGTTTGGTTTTGTTTTCCGAGTGGTAGTACAAAGACACCAGAGCCACTCGACTTTGTTCCGGTTCGATACCCTCATCCAGGTTGCACAGAATCAATTCTTCTGCATTGTCGAATTCGGCGTGTCGCCCAAGGACCCACGCACATACGAGGTTTGACTCCCAGTTGCGGATTGAGTAATCCATGACACGCGCAGCAGTTCTGGCGGCGTCTGGGTGGCCCTGTAGTTCCTGTAGCAATGCCATGTTGGCCATACTACTGGCGAGCATGTCGTCCTGCCGGAAATGTCCGCTGCCGATATCAGTCAGGCGTTGATACGTTTCCAGTGCATCGTCCGTGAGTCCTAGCTGCTGCTGAGTTCTGGCGACGTAGTACCAGTACGGAGGATAGCACTCCATAAAGCGTTCCATCCGTTTCAGCATTCGCAGACGCGGCTCCGCATCTTTTTCGTTCAGCACGCGTCCAAGCTGGTCCAGATCCTGGTCACGAATCAACCAACGGTCAGGAATCTTATTCTTTTGTGACAGCCGCCAGAAACTATCCAGAAAGACGCTGCTGCGCGACATCAGATTCGTGAATTCCGTTTTTTCGACTTTCCATTGGTCAGAATCTCGACGGACTTCTGTGTTGCGATAGTCCCACCAGCTGTTCGCTCCGGATTGCACCGCATTTCCCAGCTGACCGGTCGCCACCTGCGCTCCGATAACAAAGAAGTTGGTCCCCAGCTGACGGTGAACATTGCGCCGGAACTGTTCGTTAATCACGACACGTTCGCGATCGCTGATTTCGACCTGGCTGATTTCATCCAGAATCGATTTGTACAGCAAAATCACTTCTGGATCCTCGATCTGATTCAGGTCCAGGTTATTCAGAATACGTGTCTGTTCTTCATGGAATACGCTTTTGTCTGCCTGGCGTCGGATGCGATGCAGCGCGGCGCGACAGTAGTTCAGCGCAACGGCTGTTGTCCTGCGGACGGATTCCTCATGAGCAGCATTTTCATCCGCCCGTGCGGCGGACACGACTAGAACTGTTGTCAGAATTGCGATAATGAAGGGCGGCTGTTTCATGGGTTTGTTCGGCGAATCATCCTACGGAAGCAGAATTTGAAATCGTCTGATAACTAATTCTGAAGTGGCAGTTGCACGCCCGCGAATTCTTCCCTGAACACAACGGCGAATGTGTCCAATGATTCCTTTCTGCAGCGACAAGGCAAGCAGCAACGTGAAGACTCATGTCGATCAATTCAACCTGGCGCGGCCTGTAACGGACGTATCGAACCGGTAGTCTGCGGGATCTGCCGGCGATCCAAAGATTCTGCAGATTCTGCCGCAGGTGCCCGGCTGGCTTGGGATTTTGGTTTCCGCAGATTGCGACATCAACCGTGAGTTTGTTTACAGATCCAGGTGTCGAATTCGATTGCCGCTGACCGATGTTATTTGACGCACTTAGGCGACTGCAGTTCCAAGTTGCCTGCGTTTTCTGGCGACTAATGGCCGCGAGTGATGCCTGTCGGCGGACAATGCTGGATCTCACGAGCCAATACTGGACACGTGTTTTTGCAAGTTGGCCAAGTCAGTGCCTTGAATTCCCGCTGTTCGCCCTGTCGCTGTATGATTCCCTGTTGCTCTATACTGCTCTGGATGCGTTTTGGTGAAGTCGCTAAACATCGTTTGCGGCAGAACCATCGTTCGGAGTCTGTCGCAACCAACAGTCTGGTCCAGAGCGACCGCGTCTAGACATGGAGGCATTTTCGGTGCGAGAAACGTTTTTACCATTTGCTCCGCCAATGATTGGCGAAGAAGAAATAGCAGAAGTTGTCGACACTCTTCGTTCGGGATGGCTGACTACCGGCCCGAAGACGCGGCAGTTCGCCGAACAGTTTTCCGCATACACTCAGGCTCCCGCAGCGCTCACGTTAAATTCCTGCACCGCTGCCCTGCACCTCTCTCTGGTAGCGCTTGGGATTTGTGAGGGCGACGAAGTTATCACGACACCGCTGACATTCGCTGCTTCAGTCAACGTTATTGAGCACGTGGGGGCGCGTCCTGTGCTGGTCGACGTCGAACCGGATACGCTGAACATTGACCCCGAACGAATTGAACAGGCTATCACGTCCGCGACGAAGGCGATTATTGCCGTGCACTACGCCGGGCATCCGGTCGAACTGGATGCGATTCGAGACATTGCTGATCGATACAATCTTCATCTTATTGAAGATGCCGCGCATGCGATTGGTGCTTCCTACAAAGGCCAGCGAATTGGCAGCGGAAGCAATCCCACATGCTTCAGTTTCTATGCGACAAAGAACCTGACGACAGGTGAAGGCGGGATGCTGACAGGCGATGAAGAACTTGTCGACAAAGCCAGAACACTCAGCCTGCATGGCATGAGTCGCGAGGCATGGAGTCGTTACGCGGCCGGCGGAAAGTGGGCTTATGACATTGTGGCGCCTGGCTTTAAGTGCAATATGACCGATCTTCAGGCAGCTCTGGGGATTCAGCAGTTGCGAAGGTTCGAATCGATGCAGGCGCGCCGCCGGGAAATTATAGGTCAGTATCAGCAGGCGTTTGGCGGCCTGGAAGCGTTTCAGACACCCGTGCACCGTGATCATGTGACGCATGCATGGCACCTGTATGTGCTACGACTGAATGAATCTGAGCTGACTATCGATCGCAACAAATTCATCGAGGAAGTGAATGCACGCAATATTGGTACGTCTGTTCACTTTATTCCGATTCACATTCATTCGTTCTATGCAAAGAAATATGATTGGAAGCCGGAAGATCTACCGGTCGCTCTTGCAAACTATAACCGCATGCTGAGTCTGCCACTGTCTCCCAAAATGACAGACGCAGATGTTTCGGACGTGATAAATGCAGTGCATGATGTCGCCACTGCCGCTAAAAGGAAACGAATGGCTGGCTGATAAAAGTGTGGCTGGCGGAACGCCGTGCGACTAAGTCTAATCACATCAAATGTTCTCCCGAGTGTTGTTCGGGGAAAATGCCAGCCACGCTGAACAATGCTGCTGAAGTGAGCGATTCTCACGGTCTCAGATTGTGGCCGGTATTTCCGGATATTCTCCGGATGATCGTTACCGCGTTTCGCTGCAGAAGAATTTTCGATGGCGCCAAGTAATCTGATTGTGGATATCCAAATTACGGCCGGCGAACAGTTTCGTGTGAAGGTCGGAGACGAAGTCCGAACCGGTGAACTGTACTATCTCGGAATCGATCCGAGGAATCAGGACTACGATTGTCCGTCGAGTGTTGGGTTGATGAGACTGATTGATGGCTGGATTCAGACGATCTTGTCGAATCCCGATGGTTGCATTTTTTATCTTCCGTTCGATTTTTCGGATGAATTCACTCGCTGGATGGCTTGTGAAAAATCGGGATCCGAAATTACGGTCGTCAGCGGCTGGGCTGACGTTGAAGGCTGGGCGTTTTCTCCTTCCGACTTCACGGAACATTCTCGCCAGTTGCCAGGCTTTCGCCCGGATGAGCCGCTTAGTCCTCAGACATTTTACACGCCTCGATTTCTAAGTGATTTGCGGCGCAGTAAGGCGATGGTCGTTGCTTCAATTTAGGCACGCTTGAACCATTTAACTGTGCCAAACGTCCGTTGTTTCGCATTGTTAGTTGGTCGTGGCGTGAGATGCTTACGGCTGACTGGCTGGCTGAGTTCTGGTTGCTGCGCACGCCACCGTTGCTCCAGCAATTGCGCCGGTAAGGTGTCCATCCCAGGAAACACCGTTGCCAACGGTGAATGGCAGAACGCCTTGAAGCAAAGTTGTGCCGTATAGAAACGCGACCAGCACGGCGACTGCCAGAGCCAAAACACGACCTTCCCGAAATCCCGCGACAATCAGAAAAGCGCATAGGCCATAAATCAGTCCACTGGCACCGACGTGAATGGATCCGGATCGCCCGAAAATCCAGAGCAATACTCCACCCAGAACAATGATCTGTACAACGATCAGAAAACTGTTGACTCGAGATCCTGCCAGCAGACACAGCAGAATGATCAGGGGAAACGTGTTTCCCATCAGATGTCCCCAGCCACCGTGCAGAAACGGCATTGTCGCAACACCAATCGCCCCCCACATATCGCGAGGTCTCAGGCCAAAATTATTGATGTCTACGGGCAGCACAAAGTTGATCAGAATGTTGATCAGGAAGACGGCCCAAATCACGCCTACAAAAACAAAGATCCCGCTCAATTCTTCCGTTACTCGATGTTTCATGCGGTCATCACTCTCCATTTTAAACGGCCGTGACAAATCACCGGCGCTTCGTCGCAACGTCTTCCATCAGCGTTGGGACTCAACAATGTTTCGTAATCGTCGACTTAGCGGCAAAGTCGTCAACCTTAGCCGGCTTGCTGATGTCAGCGTTTCGCCTAATACCGTCTCTTTATGAGAAACAGCTCTCGCACAAGAAAAAGCGTGTATTTGCAGATCCTGACTTGCGCGAGGATTTGGAACACGCAACCGGCATTCGGGCAACCTTCAACCGATGGTAATCTGCAGTTTGATTCACCAGGATACTAGCTGACTTCCCGGATTTACTTGATGAGTCGATTCTATGCGAAACAGAATTCTGATGCTGTTGACTGTGCTGGTTGTTTCTCCGTTGGCGAGGATGACACACGCTGCGGACGATTCCCGGTTTAAGAACATCGAAGTGCTTGTCGGCGGAATTCTTACCGGTGAAGGCGGCACCTGGATGCCGAACGACAGTCCGCTGCTCAGACCATTTGGTGTTGATTTCAATCAACACGGGCAGATGTTCATCGTTGAACTGGAAGGTGGCCGCGTGCATCGACTGGATCCTTCTGCCGCCCTTTTGCAGGTCTCTGGCGATGGATCGAAAAGTTACCACGGCGATGGAGGATCGTTTGCCGCAGCGACCTACAACGGCATGCATAACTGCGCGGTAACACCGAATGGTGATCTTTACATCGCAGACAGCTGGAATCACTGCATTCGAAAAGTCGCTGCCGGAACGGGCGTTATTACGACTATGGCTGGTACTAGTAAACCAGGTTACTGCGGCGATGGAGGTCCGGCAACAGAAGCGGCCTTTGACTTCATTATGTGTATAACTCTGAATCACGCTGGCGATGTGCTGCATGTTGCTGACCTCAAGAATCGTCGCATCCGTGCGATCGATCTGAAGTCCGGAATTGTGACGACAATCGCCGGCAATGGCAAAAAAGGCGTGCCGACTGATGGTGCGAAGGCCATGGAAGCTCCCCTTGAGGATCCTCGTGCTGTTGCGGCTGATTCGCAGGGCAACGTTTATGTATTGGAACGTAACGGAAACGCTTTGCGAGTTGTGCGTCCGGATGGCACTATGCATACCGTTGCGGGCGATGGAAAACGCGGTTTCAGGGATGGCGATGCTTTGTTATCGCAGTTTGGATCACCGAAGCATCTGTGCGTTGATGACAAAGACAATGTATTCATCGCGGATGACGAAAACCGAGCCATTCGAAAATACGATCCCGTTGCCGAAAAAGTCAGCACTGTGCTTGGTCGAGGATTCGGCGAACAGAAACTTCAGCTGCTGCACCCGCATGGTGTATGCTGGGAACAACAGCAGTTATATGTCCTGGACACAAGCCATAATCGAATTCTGCGAATGACACCGTAGATTGTGATCGAGACTGGTGACGTGGGCCCTGCTGGTCAGTGTTCAGCTATCGAGGAATGAGCAGATATAGTCGGCAATTCTTGTGACTTTAATCTGAAATGAAGAGTTACCGGGCACATGAAACTTGCCGCCATCGGTGACGTCATTCCAGGTGTCTTCACCTTTGAGGCAGTATGAAATTTCGCCGGAAGTGATTTCCATCAGTTCTGGCTTTCCAGTGTTGAACGTGTATTCGCCGGTAAGCATGATTCCAAGAGTCTTCGTGCTGCCGTCAGAAAACTCGACGGTCCGGCTGGTGACTTGGCCATCGAAGTATACGTTGGCGTTAACGACGACACTAACATCCGCAAATTTCTTCATTATCACTTCCGTCTGGAGTTTTACGGGGCCGAAAAGTGGGGATTGTAACTGCCGAACTATTTGCAATATCCAGCTTCGTCGATTTTTCAGTCAAGTTGAGCGACATCAAAACGTTTCAGGTAATAAGATGATCTGATTTTTAAGAGATTTGCGCGAAAGATAACGGGTATATCCGCAGTCACGATGATGTCGTTGAATGATTTGGTGGAACTCGACCGTGTCCCAAGTCTTCCTGTGGCCGCTGTTCGCGTGATTGAAATAGCGCAGCAGTCCGACCCTGATATTGCGGATCTGACTCAGGCTGTCCGAGCTGATATTGCAATGGTGGGCCGAATCCTGAAATTCGCGAATTCAGCCTTATTCGGGCTTCGTACCCGATGCACCACGATTGATGCTGCCGTCCCGTTACTGGGGACGAAACTTGTACGGACTTTGGTCCTGGGATTTTCGCTGGCTCAGCAGTCTCGTATTCCCGGAGTTTCGGGGCCGTGGTTTCGCAGGCTTTGGAAGGAAACCCTGTTTCAGGCTTCGACAGCTGAGTTTCTCGGCGAACGTGTGAATCCTGCGGAAGCGCCGACTTGGTTCCTTGGCGGACTGCTGCGGGATGTTGGTCACCTGGCAATGCTAAACGTGTTTCAGGATGAATACGTCAGCAAAGTCCTGGAATCACAAACTAGTGAATCGCGAGTTGACCTTGAGATCGAACACTTCGGCTATTCCCACGTTGATGTGAGCGTAGCTTTGTGTGGCCGCTGGAGGCTTGACACTGATTTTGTGCAGGCCATTACCGGTCACCATCTTTCGGTCACAGATTGTGATGTGAGCCATGTGAGGTTTAGTGAAGCACTGGCCGCTTCAGCCTGCTGTTCTGAATATTTGAGTACCGTGTCCAGTCGTCTGGACACAGACCGGAATTGTGTTGAAAGATCTCTGAGCGAGTTTTTTGGTGTGCTGCCGTTTGATCTTTCAAATGTACTGGCGGACATAGGTCGGCGTTCAATGGAACTGGCGGCCGGTTTTTCCATGGAAATCGGTGACCTGCCGCCTTACGACCAGATTCTGGCGAAGGCTCAGTCAGTATTGTTTGACGTTGCTATTAATGGCCAATTGACAGCCATTACGGGGCGCCGCTTCACTTCGTTGGGGAATCCAATGACGCTGAACCGGTGACGCTGAATGCTGATGCGGTTCGAGCAAACTGCCAGGAGTGGTTTGACGCAGACGCAGACGTTTACAACGCAAAATACCTGGACAAAGCTTTGCCGATTGAACTTTGTAACGCACATACGCAGGACAAACTGGTCGGACTTTTGCAGATTGAACTGCCGGTTGAGCTGGATTTAAAGGCTCGTCTGACTTGCCGCCGGCAATCTCGCAAAAAGACATTGCACAACTAGTCAAGATGGCCATTCGACCGACGGACCAGATCGTGCGATTCGATTCTCGAGCGTACCTCGTCGTCCTGCCTGGTCTGAATGTGGACGCGTTCAGCCGTATTGTGGAAACAACTCAGGACCACCTGCGCCAGCAATTTCAATCTTTGCCTGTGCCAGTTGGTGCATCCAGAATTGGTGGTGTGATGGTCATTCCGGCCGGCCGCAAACCTGCGACATCCGACACGTTGCTGAGTGCTCTGACCAATTCAACAAAACAATCGCAGACGTCCACGGCCGGAATTTCGATGCTGGCGGTAATCGGAAAGAAGATTCAGCCACTTACGGCATGACTGTAGAAACCAGAGACAAAACTGATGTTCATGAGTCGGCGTTAATCATCTTGATTTTGGCACGCTTCCTGTGGCCAGGAGGAAGTTGGAAGGCGAACGCGACAATCATTGTCTATTTGTTTTTGCCGTGCCGTGAGGGAAGTCAGCAAAGCCAATTGCTACTTCTTTGAACTCTTTGTCTCGCCTGTTACGGGAGCGAAACCGCTACGCGAAATGTTTTCGGTGACGTTGATTGGGATCATAAACTGATGCAGGTAGTCGGGTCCGCCAGCTTTTGCACCGGTCCCACTCATGCGGAACCCGCCGAACGGGTGTCGCTGTACCAGTGCGCCGGTTATATCGCGGTTCAGGTACAGGTTGCCCACTTCGAATTCATTTCGCGCTCGCTTAAGTGTGGTTGGGCTTCTGCTGAAGACGCCACCTGTAAGCGCGAATCGTGTGTTGTTGGCAATGTTGAAGGCTTCGTCCAGGTTTTTCGCCTTGAGAACAGCCAGTAGCGGCCCGAAAATTTCGTCCTGAGCAAGCGCGGAATCCGGATCGACACCTGTGATGATGTGTGGGCCGACAAATGTTCCCTGCTTTTCGAGCTTCCCGATGTCGCCTGCAAGTGCCAGTTCTTCACCGAATTCAGTGTCGATGGTTGCGACGGATTTTAAGATCCGTTTTCTGGCATCTTCGTCGATCACTGGGCCAATCGTTGTTGAAGGATCATCGGCCGCTCCGACGTGCAAGCTTTGGGTCGCTTCGACCAACCGTCTGACAAACTCGTTGTAGATTTTGTCAAGCACAATGACTCGCGAGCATGCTGAGCACTTCTGGCCAGCAAAGTGGAAGGCACTGCGAATGACTGCCGCGATCGCTTCATCAAGATCAGCATCGTTGTCGACAATAATTGAGTTCTTGCCGCCCATTTCCGCGACCACATGGCGGACGCTTTTTTGACGGTCGTCTGTGTCAGCGGCAACTCGATAAATTTCCAGGCCAATTGACTGTGACCCGGTAAAGCAGACAAGATCCACATCCGGACTGGCCACCAGTTCCGGGCCAATGTCTTCGCCGATGCCCGGCAGAAAGTTGACAACACCATCGGGAACACCGGCGTTGCGAATGACTTCCATTAGTTTCGCGGCAACCACGGAAGATTGTTCCGCAGGTTTCATCACAACCGTGTTACCGGCAACGATGGCTGCGGCCGTCATGCCGGTCAGGATCGCCAAAGGGCAATTCCACGGCGCGATTACGACGGCGACGCCACGCGGTCGATAACTGTACTCGTTTTCTTCACCAAGAAAACTATTCTGCTGAGGTACATCAAGCCGCCGCATTTCGTGTGCATAGTACATGCAGAAATCGATTGCTTCGGCGACGTCAGCGTCTGCTTCCGTCCACGGTTTACCCACTTCGAGGCAGACCCAAGCGGCCATTTCGAAGCGACGTTCCCTAATTTCCGCAGCAATCAGTTCCAGGTACTCGCAGCGGTTACTGGTTTCCATGCTGGCCCATTGCGGGAAGGTCCGCCGAGCAGCATCAACAGCATCTGCTGCCTGATCGGCTGACGCTGAGGCGACGTATCCGAGGATCTCTGACGTATTAGAGGGATTGCGAGACGTCAAAGTACTTCGGCTTTCGCTGGACTTGCCGTCGATAACCAGCGGATAGGTTGCTCCGAACAGATCACGGACGTCGTCCAGGGCCTGCCGCATTGCCGCTCGGTTTTCATCAATGCTGAAGTCTGTCAGAGGCTCGTTAACAAAGCCCAGTGCGGCTTCATCTTCAATTGGTGGTTCGTCAACAGCGTGATCAGAAGGTTTCATAAGAAGTTTCTCGACAGCAACGTGTTCTGCAAAGTTTCGTCGCAGTAACGAATCGTTGGATGTGTTTTCCAGATGCTGGCGTACAAGAGACGCCATGCCGGGAATCAGTTTGCCAAAGGGAGTGTAAATTCTGACGCGATGCCCATTTGCGGAAAGCAACTGAGCCTGTTCATCTGCGATTCCGAACTGCATCTGAATTTCGAATGCTCGTTCCGGAACTCTGTACTCTTCCGCCCACGCCAGCCCATGAGCCAGGCTGCGGAGGTTATGACTGGCAAGAGCAGGACGCAGCCATTCATGATTTTTCATCAGGAAACGAGACTGCTGCTCAAAATTGTCGTCTGATTGCCACTTGCGGCGGAATACGGGACATTTCCAGCTTCGATATTCCGCAACAATTGTCTCGTAATTCCAGAGAGCTCCCTTCACCAGTCGCACTGTAATGGGCGTGCCGCGTTTCTTTGTCCATGTCAGCAGATTCTTTAGATCCGTTTCTGCGTCATGAAGGTATGACTGAATGGCAACACCGGCATCCGCAAAATCGAGAAACTCATCTTCCATTAGTACGCACTGTACGATGTCCAGCGTGAGATTCTTGTACGCATACTGTTCCATGTCGAACTGCACGTGCACGTGATTTTGCTGAGCGGTTCTTAGTATCGGTCTCAGTCTTTGTAGAACCCGGTCTCGACTGCCATCGGCATCGACTGGATCGAACTGACTATCCAGCAGGGACAGTTTTAGTGAAACGTTAAGCCGCGGAATTGCTCCAGCGTGATTGTTGTCGAGCAGTGTAACTTCTGACCAGCGGTCAACCTGTTCAGACATTCCTTCGATTGCATCGAGGTAGGACTGCTGATAGCGATCCGCTTCGATATCGCTAAGGACAACGTCTGTCAGTCGGTTCAGCGAGAAGGCGAACCCGGTTTCTCGGATCTGCCGAACCGCCTTCAGGGTTTCCCCAATGGATTCTCCCGCGATGAAGCGTCGAGCCATGCGCGCCGTATTGGTGCGAGCATTGTAGGCCAGCGCGCGGCTGAGAATGCTGTTGTTAACGGAGAGGTCCAGTCCTATTCGCGCTGCCCATGGCAAGCGTTCTTTGACGTGTTCAAAGTATTCGTCCAGATGCCTGGCGATCTCTGTGTGGTCTCGCAGCATCGGCAATACATCGACAAATCGAAACATTTGAACTTTGATGGCTTCGTCGCTCATCACCCAGTTCATCAGGCGGTCTTCCCACCATCTGCCGTGGAAAACTGACGGAGACCTATTGTTCAGTCGTCCGAAAAATTCATTTCCGATTTCCCGCGTGCGAACTTCAACACGGTCTTCAATACGAACACGCTTGGCCATGGAGAAGCTGAAATCCGCCAAATGGCGGTTCTTGATAAACAATACGAAGTCAGAAAAATCCGGGCACCTGTCGATCCATTCCGAATCAACCAGCCATGAAACCGTGATTCTAGGAAGAATCGAAGCAACGTGAAGCAGCGATCCAGTTCTTTGTTTTCGATTAGGTGCAAAAGCTGAAAATGCGACCCACATTCAGAAACAGAGAAAATAAAACTAAGCCGCCACGACGTGTTTCCTGCGAAAAGCCGCAGGCCAGATTCAGCGTCCTTTATTTGTATTGAGCAGAAAACAGCTGACTGTGCGTTTTGCCGACTGGAAGCATCAAGGCCAGCGGTCTTCGGTCGAACGTGCCGTTGATGTTGGTAAGAAATGGTGATGCTAAAGTGTGCCCGCGTCTATTGACTCCATTTGCTAAAGACTATGATGTGCACGCCGCAGACTTGTTTTCTGTCGGATCAAGCGCGTCACTGCCGGTCTGAATTGGCCGTGAAGACAGGCCTGATCGGCACGGAAAGCACAAAACGCACGCCGCAGATGATGTTCTCAGGCGTCTCGGCAGCTGATTGACTACGAAAGGTGATTTGATGTCTGAAGATGGTTCAGCGGCAGCAGATTCGCGGAAGTCTGCGCCGCAAGTCAAATTGGCGAAAGAACTTTGGGAGCGGCTGGCTAAAAGTCGTCCCGGTCCAGACAACAAAGAGTTGATTTATCTGGCACGCTTTGTGCCGTTGCTGTCAAGTGCTGCCGCAAAGACGCTTTTGTCGCGAAAGCTGACACTTGATGAATTGAAAGAGCTGATTCAGCACGTCCCACGCGCTCAGGAAGCCGCCACCAAACTTACAATCAAGTTGTATGGCGACGAATTGACCGAAGAAGACCTGCGATTTCTTGTGGCTCAGACGAAATCCGTTGAAGTTGGTCGGTTTCTGCTGAAGCGACATCCCAACGATGCAAATCTCGGACTGATCGAACGTACGCTGGAAGAACTGAAAAGCGTTGTCGAAGAGCTGAGGACTCGCGAATCCACGAAGAATATCCTGCGAGAAATCGACCGAAAACTCTAGCGGCCGGTGGTGCGTCTACGTACGGTTTCGTGTGTGCTAATATCTGGTTGAAATTTGATTCCGCCACTGGCCTGCGGAATCTGTAGTAGCCGGCAAGTTGGCTACTCGCTGAATCGGGATCATGTGTTTACCAGGACTGTCGTCATCCTTTTGTTGGCAGCGCATTAAAAACCCCGGCGAAATCGCCGGGGTTTTCTAAAGGGGCTGGTGGGAGTCGAACCCACGATGACGGATTTGCAATCCGTTGCCTTAGCCACTTGGCCACAGCCCCATATTCTCAGGCGTGTTTGGTTTCAGGCAATCCAAGCAGATTGTGCGAAGATTGCCGGTGAGACCGAACGCGTCGATTATAACTGTGATATCGGCAATCCTTCCAGCGACCTTCAGTCGAAAACAGAGGATTTTGTAACCTGGATATCGGTTAATTACCTGATCCCACCTTTAACTGGCCGGACACGGTCGGTTTTTTGAGGTTCGACCTACCTTCGGTAGATCACCCGAATTGTCGTGTATAGCATAGACACGCGGCCCATCAAAATGGCTCGGCCTGTTTCTGAAAGCAGAGGGCCTTGCCTGACATCGGGATCCGAAGCGTCCGGTATCCACCTGCAGCCCCGTCATGTTTTGTTGAGCCTTCAAATGCTTCATAAAAGTAGCGGTTGCTATTGGAGCGTTATTCAGTTTCTGCCAGGGACGGCGGCAGCACACTTCACCCCTGCTTGTTCGGAGTTCAACGTGGTTTCTGAATCAGAAGAAATTCTAATCTCTGTCGCTCGAAATGCTGTCAGCCAATGCAATTGGGTTGTTGGTGAATGTGCGGCCAATTGGACTCAAAAATACGCTCGAGGCCGTACTGACGCCGACTTCGGCCAAATGGTGGGACTCAGTGGTGATCAAATTTATCAGCGTCGTCGCGTTTGGGAGGCGTTTGGCAGTACGTGCAACAACTACGAAAATCTAAAATGGTCCTTCTTCTATGTCGCGTTGAACTGGGACGATGCTTCGCGATCCCTGAACTGGGCCGATGAGAACGAAGCGACGGTGGCTGAAATGCGTGCCTGGCGACGGGCTCAAAACGGTGAAGATCTGTACGCTGAGCCGGAAGAGGCTTATTCCGAATGGGCTGCTCCGCTGGTGATGGATACCAGCGACATGCCCATGAGTACCGTGCAGGATCCCGCTGGATTTACGCCGACTGGTCAGGGAGCTCGCGCGGGAATGAGCTATGAAGGCAGTGAAGTCGAAACCATGGCCGGTGCGGCTCGCGAAGCCGGCGAATATGCTCCGTTCCGCAGTGGAGCGGGATCTTCGGCGCCAGGAGAACAGGCCGCCGAAGTGAATGTTCTGGAACGTCCTGATGCCACGCCGGATCAGGTTTGGAGACGCGCTGTTTCAATGCTGGAACGACTAAGCAAGAGTCTTGACAACAAGACCTTGAAGGCGTTCGAAGAACAACCTGAAAAACTGAAGAAGCGTCTTGCGCAGGCCTTGGGCGAAATTCAGGACAAAGTCTCCGAATTCGTTTAGTCTTTTCAGAGTGCTTGGAATGGATCGTGGAAAGTGCTGTGCCTGTTGTATCATGTCGCCACTGACTTTAAGTGGCGATATGAACAACGGTGGGTTGGCTCAGGCTTATAGCCAGCTGAACACCGATCAGGCTTCTTTCTGTGGACGTTTGCGATGACGGATAATTCTGAAGCACATGGATCGTCGAGACGCGGCTCGTCGACAAATCTCTGGCTGGTTATTGCTGTACTCGCCTTGGCCAGCGTGCTGGTTGTTCAGATGCTGACCCGTGGTTTAGGTTCGGGCAGTTATGTCGCTCGCACTGTTACGCCAAAGGGTGTACTGGGTGCGGACGAACAATCCACGATTTTGGTTTTTCAGCAGACGTCGCCCTCCGTCGTGTTCATCCGGACCAAGGGTTACGAGCAGTTTCAGTTTGGGCGGAGTCAGGAACAGGAACTCTCTTCGGGAACGGGATTTGTCTGGGATCAGCAGGGGCACATCGTTACCAATCTGCATGTTGTGGAAGAGGCACTTCGAAGCAGCGACGCGGCGTTAGAGGTTCAATTTTCCGACAAAAGTGTAGTGGACGCGGTGATCGTTGGAGGAGTACGTGAACACGATATTGCAATTTTGAAAGTCGATGTGGCCACTGACCGCCTGTCTCCTATTCCCCTGGGAACTTCGGACGATCTGCAGGTTGGTCAGCTGGTATTAGCCATTGGCAGCCCGTTCGGTTTTGACCAGACCCTCTCGACAGGCGTTATCGGCGGCCTGAATCGAAGCGTTGCCGCCGAAGGGGGAACCGGGCTGCTGTCTGGATTGATCCAGACCGACGCCGCGATTAATCCGGGAAATTCCGGTGGTCCGCTACTGGATAGCTCAGGCAGAATGATTGGCGTTAACACGGCCATCGTGTCACCCACTGGAGCTTATTCCGGGTTGGGATTTGCTGTTCCGGTTTCCAGCGTAATTGCGTCTGTTGAAACTGTTCTGGTCGAGTCCACTGGTAACCCACGTCCGATGTTGGGGATCTCTGTTTGGTCACCGGCTCAGGTGGCTCAGCTGGGAATTCGCGATGAAATTATAAGTCGTGGTCTGTTCATTAAACAGATTGATCCCAATGGCCCTGCTTTTCGGACAGCCCTGCGCCAAACGCAGCAACATGGATTTCAGATTGTTCTTGGTGACCAGATTGCGTCGATTGATGGCCAGCCCGTGACAACGTTGCCCGAACTACAGGAAGCGCTGTCAAGTCGAGCTCCCGGAGATGTTGTGACGCTTGAAATTTATCACCGTGACCAGCGCGCTTTGATTGAAGTCACGCTTGAGGCTCAAAAACTGATTTTCTAACTTTGCTGTCGATGTTGCCTGATGCGATAGGCGCAATTGCGTTCGGCTTTCTGCCGCTTGATGCATCAAATGTCAACGGCAGTTAGCATCCGCCGGTTGTCTGCCAGTAGTCGCCGGGTGATGGATGTGCAGTGTTAAGGCACTGACCCCGCGCCCGCATGCGGCATTGTGATTGATGGGGCGGCTGTCTTTCTGTTGCCTGATCTCGAAGCCACAGTCCATTAACTTACACTTTATGTCGGCTGTGTAAACGGGGCTGAAATTGAATCCAGGGTCTCGATTGAGCGTTCTTGAATTCTTATCGTTTAGCCGACACATTATCAAAAAAAGAGGTTCTTCAGTTACTTTAGTGGCAGTTCGAGAAAATTGGTGCGTTTGGTAGTCTTTGGGGATGAAAGATCTCAACGAACATTACCGTGCCTTGCTTGGGCTGGACGACTCCTGGACTGTCGCTGACG
>Ga0209390_10003648_pt1 | contig 24600 bp, 15 predicted proteins | sample BON01_FD_187212 | JGI IMG/M metagenome (GOLD analysis project Ga0209390, IMG submission 187212) | Freshwater microbial communities from Lake Bonney liftoff mats and glacier meltwater in Antarctica - BON-01 (SPAdes) (version 2) | ecosystem: Environmental > Aquatic > Freshwater > Ice > Glacier... | reverse complement strand
AACGCGGATCTGAACAGCGGCACTGGAAACATCACCTTGGTCGCCTCCGATAGCATCACCTTGACCGCCACGGCCGATGCGCGCACGGCAGGCGCCGGCACGATTAACCTCGAAGCGACGACCGGCTCGATCACCCAAGCCGATGACAGCCGCCTGGAAACGACCGCTGGCGACATCCGCCTGCTGGCGAACGTGAACATTATCCTGGGCGGCATCACGACTAACGTGAAAGCATCGCTCACCGCGACGACTGGATCAATCACCGACGCCGGCTCGGCGTTCGGCAATGAAGACGTCATTGCCGCCGGCCTGCGCCTGGTCGCAGGTATTGGCATCGGCCAATCGGCGGATCACCTCGAAACGAAGGTGACGACTTTGACGACCCGCGCGACCAGCGGCGGCACGTTTGTTACCGAAACCGACGCGCTCATCATTGATGACGTGGCCGTCACGATCCAGCAGGTCGCGACCGACGCGACCGTGGCTGCGGTCACGGATGTGACGCAATCGGATCTCATCACGACGGCGGGTAACGGCAGTATCGTGATTGTGACCGGCGGGGACCTGAGCGTGAACGACGGCACGGCGGCCACGGATAACACGGGAGTCTCAGCGCACGGCACGGGCAACGTTCTACTCTCCACGACGGGCACGATCACCAGCAACGCGGATCTGAACAGCGGCACTGGAAACATCACCTTGGTGGCGTCCGACAGTATCGAATTTACCGCGACGGCCGATGCGCGCACCGCGGGCACCGGCACGATCAACCTCGAGGCCTCCACTGGATCGATTACGCAGCATGACAATAGCCGCCTCATCAGCGCCGACGGTGACATCCGCCTGCTGGCGAATGTAAACATTATCTTGGGTGGAATCACGACGAACGTGAATGCGTCACTTACGGCGACGACCGGATCGATCACTGACGCCGGTTCGGCCTTCGGTGGCGAAGACGTGATTGCGGCCGGCCTGCGGATGGTGGCTGGCATTGGCATCGGCCAATCGGCGGATCACCTCGAAACGAAAGTCACCACGCTGACGACTCGTGCGACAAGCGGCGGCACCTTCCTCACGGAAACCGACGCCCTGCTCATCGATGATGTGGCAGTGACGATCCAGCAGGTGGCCGCAAATGCCTCGACCGGCCAGGTCGACGACGTAGTCCAGTCCGATGTGATGACGAGTGCGGGTAACGGCAGCATCGTGATCGTGACTGGCGGCGACCTGACGGTGAACGACGGCACGTCTGCCACGGACAACACGGGTGTCTCGGCGCACGGCACCGGCAACATCTTACTCTCCACCACGGGCTCGATCACCTCGAATGCGGACCTGAACAGCGGCACCGGAGTCATCACGCTGGTCGCGTCCGACCGCATCACCTTTACCGCGACCGCGGACATCCGCACGGCGGGCACGATCCACGTCACCGCGACCACCGGGTCGATCACGCAAGCCGACGACAGCCGCTTCGAATCTGCCTCCGGCGCGATCCGCTTGGCGGCGGCAACCGACCTGACCATCGGTGGGGTCACCACGACCGGCAACGTCTCACTCATCGCCACGACCGGCTCGATCCTTGATGCCGGTTCGGCCTTCGGGGGCGAAGACATCGTTGCCGCCGGTCTGCGCGCGGTGGCTGGCACGGGCATCGGTCAAGCCGCCGATGCGCTTGAAACTAATATTGCGACTCTCGGGGCCCAAGCCACCTCGGGTGGAATCTTCCTGGCTGAAACCAATGCCCTCACCGTGGGTGCGGTCACCGTCACGGTCTCCCAAGTCGGCGCCGATGCGACCATCACGCCTGTGACCGACGCACTGCTCACTGGCGTCACCACCACCGCCGGCGACGGCGCGATCGTCCTGACCACCGGGGCGGCGCTGCAAGTCATCACGCCGATCACCGCGCACGGCACCGGTAACATCCTCCTGTCCACCACCGGCACGATCACGCTCGGGGCGGACCTCACCTCCGGGACCGGTCACGTCAGTGTGATCGCATCGGACTCCCTTACTTTGGTTGCCACCGCGGACCTCACCACCGCGGGCACCGGCACGATCAGCCTAGTCGCCACCACTGGATCGATCACGCAAGCCGATGACAGCCGCCTCACCACTGCGGACGGCGACATCCGCCTGCTCGCCAACGTCAACATCGTGCTGGGCGGTATCACGACCAACGTAAACGCCTCAATCACCGCGAAGACCGGATCGATCACCGACGCCGGTTCGGCCTTCGGTAGTGAAGATGTGATTGCCGCCGGCCTGCGCCTCGTCGCTGGCATCGGGATTGGCCAATCAGCAGATCACCTCGAAACGTTGATCACGACTTTGACGACCCGCGCGACCAGCGGCGGCACGTTCATCACCGAGACCGATGCGCTCATCATCGACAACGTCGATGTGTCCATCCAGCAGGTGGCCGCAAATGCCTCGACCGGCCAGGTCGACGACGTAGTCCAGTCCGATGTGGTCACCACCGCCGGCAACGGATCGATTGTCATTGTGACCGGTGACGCCCTCAACGTGATCACCCCGGTGACCGCGCACGGCACCGGTAATATCCTGCTCTCTACGACCGGCGTGATCACCCTCTCGGCCGATGTGACCTCGACCACCGGCCACCTCACCGCGATCGCCTCCGACTCCCTCACCTTGGATGCCACTGTGAATGTGACCACCGCCGGCGCGGGCACGATCAACCTGGTCGCCACCACCGGCGCGATCACGCAAGCCGACGACAGCCGCTTGACCACGACCGCTGGCGATATCCGATTACTCGGCGCCACCGACCTCACTTTGGGTGGTATCACCACCACCGCCAACGTTGCCCTGACCGCGACGACCGGTTCGATCCTGGATGCTGGCGAGACGGCCGGTGGTGCCGATGTGATCGCGGCCGGCCTGCGCGCCGTGGCTGGCACCGGCATCGGCAGCACGGCCGACGCCCTCGAAATCACCCTCACGACCCTCGCGGCCCAAGCGGCGGCCGGTGGCATCCACCTCACTGAAACCAACGCGCTCACCGTGGGCACCGTGACTGTCACCATTGCCCAAGTCGGCACCGACGCCACCACCACCGCCGTCACCGAAGCCGCCCTGGCCGGCCTCACGACGACTGCTGGCGACGGCGAGATTGCCCTCACGGCCGACGGCGCGCTGACCCTCGCCACTGCCGTAACCGCCGCTGGCGCCGGCAACGTGACCCTCACGACCACCACGGGAGACATCAATCTGAGCGGAGCCGGGGTGAGTAGCACCACGGGCACCCTGACGCTTAACTCCGCGGGCCGGGTCCTCGAATCCTCCACGCCGGAGACTCCGGTGCTCACCACCGGTGGCGCGCTCATCATCAGTGCGGTCGGTGGCATCGGCAGCACTGGTCGCGGCGACCTCGACGTCTCGGCGAGCCGCCTGACCCTGACCAATACCGGTGCGGGTTCGATTTACCTCAAATCCCACGCCACCACCTCGCTGGCCGGTACGACGCTGAGCGCGACCGGCTCGCTCTTCCTGACCCAGGTGACTGGTGAGCTCGCCATTACCGGCCCGGTCACGGTGGCTCAAGGCGGGGTGACGATCCGCGGCGCCGGAGCGGTCAACTTGACCAACGCGCCCGTCACCGCCTCGGGTGATGTGGTGATCCAAGGCGTCAACGTGACCGCGACCAACTCGGCGGTAAACAGCACGGCTGGATCCGTGAAACTTGGTGCCAGCTCGACGCTCGACTTTGATAGCAACTCGGCGGTGAGCGCGGCTGGAAACATCGGCGTGCTCAGCGGTGGCAATGCGCGCCTCGGTCAAGTGACGACCCCGGGTCTCTTGGATGTGCAGGTGAAGGGTAATTTAACCCGGGCCGGCAGCACCGAACTCCAATCTGATCACCTGCGCCTGAGCGTGGGTGGCAACGCTGGCACCACGAACACCCCGATTTTGACCCGCACCAGCGGCACGGCGGATGTGCGCATCACCGGTGAGAGCCACTGGCAGGAGCAAAGCCCACTCAATGCGGGTCGCGGCGGCCTCAACCTCACCACCACCGCGGGCACCACCTCGACCCTCAATCTGGCCGGCGGCTTCCTCGGTAGCACCGGTGGCGCGGTGGATGTGCAAGGCACTGGCACCCTGATCTTGCAAAGTGACGGCGCCCTGACCTTGGGCACTACGGTGACGAGCAATAACGGCAGTTTGATCCTCAACGCCGATCGTATCATCGATGGCACCGGCGATGAAGCCGCCCTGTTTGTCGTGCCAGCGGGCACGCTGAGCCTCAACGCGACCGCGGGCATCGGTAGCGGTAGCGGCGGAGCGGGTGACATCGACTTTACCGCCGCTACGGTCAATGCGACCACCCCCACCGGGGACCTGAATTTAGCGACCACGGGATCGACCACGGTGGACGCCGGTGGGCTGAGCCTCGGTGGTGGCACTGGCACTCTTAGCCTCGCGACCGGCGCAGACCTCACGCTCACCGGAGCCGTGGCGCATCAAGGTAGTGGTGCGCTTAGCGTGGCCGTGGGTAATGACTTGAATGCGACCGGCGCGATCACCGGTGGCACCGGCGCGGTGGGCGTCACCGCTGGCGGCAACGCCCACGTGGGCACCATCTCGACCACCGGCACCGGCACCCTCAACCTCACGGCCCTCGGCAACGTTAGCGTCCACACCGCGACCAGCGGAGGCGGCACCCTGAGCGTGCAAGGCGGCGGCACCGTGACCGCCACCGGTCCGGTCGTCACCGGTAGCGGCACTTTGAGCGTGATTGGCACCGGCGCCGTGACCACCGGCACCGTGCGCAGCACCACCGGCTCGGTCCAAGTGACTAGCACCAGCGCAGCGCTCAGCACCGGCACCATCACGACTGGCCTCGCCGGCACTCTGAGCGTCAATGCCGCCACCACGGCGACCACCGGCGCCCTGACCACCGGCAGCGGCGCGATGACCCTCACCAGCGGCGGCACCTTTACGGTCACCGGCCCCATCACCAGTGCCTCCGGCACCCTGAGCGTGACCAGCACGAGCGCAGCGGTAAAGACGGGCACCATCACGACCGGCACCACCGGCACGCTCACGATTAACGCGGGCACCACGGCCACGACCGGCGCCCTGACCACCGGCAGCGGCGCGATGACCCTCACCAGCGGCGGCACCTTTACGGTCACCGGCCCGATCATCAGCCAGGCCGGCAATCTGAGCGTGACCAGCACGAGCGCAGCGGTAAATACGGGCACCATTAAGACCGGCACCACGGGCACGCTCACGATTAACGCGGGCACCACGGCCACGACCGGCGCGCTCACCACGGCCACCGGCGCGATGAGCTTGCAAGGCACCGGCACCGTGACCACCGGAGCCATCACCAGTGGCAGCGGAGCGGTCAACGTGACTAGCCCCACCGGCAGCCTCAATCTAACCACCGTCGCCACCACGGGCGCCGTGACCCTCGCCGGCTCGGCCGCAGTCACCTTGAGCGGTGGCATCACCGGGGGCGCGGGCAACGTGAGCCTCACCAGCACCAATGGGGCCATTACACTAGGTGGCACCGTGAGCACCACGACCGGCAACGTGACGGCCAACGCCGCGACCACCTTGAATCTGATCAGCGTCACGAGCACCGGCAGTGGGGCCATCAGCTTGAGCGCCGGGGGTAACCTGACCAGCGGCGCGATCACCAGTGGCACCGGCAACATCGCGCTCACGAGCACCGGTGGCGCCCTCAATCTAGGCACGGTCTCGACCGGCGGCCCCGCCAATCTGAATTTACAATCGGCCACCACGCTCACCACCGGAGCACTCTCCACCACGACCGGCACCCTGCGGGTGAGCGGCGGCGCCGACACGACCACTGGTGCAATTAGCACCACGACTGGCGCGATCACAGTGACCAGTGCGGGCACCTACCAAGCCGGTGGGGCGCTCACGAGCACGACGGGCGCGATCAACGTGACCGGTAGCGGCAACGTCACTCTAGGCACCGTGAGTAGTGGCAGTGGCGCGGTGGATCTACGCAGCACCGGTGGCACGCTGAGCGTCGGGGATGTGGTCACCGGCGCCACCCTCAAGGTGCAAGCGTCCGGTGATCTGACCACCGGAGCGCTCCAAGCGGGCAGTGGGGCCGTCACGATGAGCAGCACCTCGGGCAAGATCACGGTAACCGGTCCGGTGCGCACCACCGATGGCTCGCTGACGCTCAACTCCACCGGTGATATCAATTTACCGGGTGGCTTTACGAGCACCGGCGGTGGCGCTCTCACCCTCACCAGCTCCGGCGCCGGCCTCAACCTGGGTCGCGTCTCGACCACCGGTCCAGTGGCGCTTGGCTCCCTGGGGCAACTCAGCCTCGCTGGCCTCACCGGCGGCGCCCAAGCGGTCACCCTCACCAGCACCGCCGGTCGCATCGTGCTCGGCGGCACCGTCTCGACCTCCAGTGGCGCCATCACCCTGCTCGCGCTTAGCGACGTGTTGATCGACCTGATCAGCTCCCAGACCGGCTTGATCAAAGTCACCTCCACGGCCTCCTCCATCTTGCGCACCCACCCCGGCACGAACTTAATCGCCTCCGTGCGCCCTGCACTCCAAGCTGCCAAAATCGTCGACCTCACCGTCCAGTCCGACTCCGTGGTGGTCAACTCCTCCACCATCTTCCGGCGCCCTTCTTCCTCCATTATCACCATCTACGTTGTCTTCTCATGACCTGCTCCGCCTTCGCTAATCTCTCCCTCCTCGTGGCGGTCGTGTTGGCCGTGGCGACTCGAGTCGTGGGCGACGTGGTCCAAACTGATCTTTCGGCAATCACTCAATCTACCAGTGCGGTAGTGGGACTCGCTAGTCCTACGGGTGATCTAGTCCGTTCCACCGATGGAGGAACCACTTTTACGACCACTCGGGCTGCCACTGTCACTCCGCATCTTACGTTAGCAAACCTGCACGCCGCCGGTGATACGGTGGTCGCGGTAGGCGATGGTGGTTTTATGGTGCGATCAGGTGATGGCGGATCGACTTGGAGTGACTTGAGCACCCCGCCTTTTTCCGGTGAACTGCGTGACGTGGGTAATAACGGGACTTTCTGGGTGGCAGTGGGTCGTTCGGATTCTAGCGCGATTGTTTTATGGTCAGCCAATGATGGCCAAAGTTGGAGCATAGGTTCGGTCAGTTCGCTATCGGGCACATTAAGCGGAGTGACCTATGATGCGTCGGCGGGACGTTGGTCCGCCGTCGGAACGGATGGTTTGTTTGGAGCGATCATCGCTACTTCAACGGATGGAAAAAACTGGGTCCAGGTGACCTCTCCCAGTGGAGCAGGCCCACTTACAGATGTAGCGGCGGATGGCGCGGGTAATGTGTTGGCGGTCGGTGAAGCCGGAACACTGGTGACCTCCAGCGATGGGGGAGCTACATTTGGTCTCGATTCAAATTCTGGTTTGGTGAGTGAGAACCTAAATGTGGTGGTTTACGCCTCAGCCACGGGATGGTCATCAGGCGGTGCGGACCTGACCCAGATATCTTACACCACGGGAGGCGGCGCAGTGGTGACTCAAGCACCGGTTCCTGGTGCCGGTGACATTACCGCCATGACCGTATCCTCAACGGGGGAGGTTATCACGGCCGGGGAATTAGCAGGATTTCAATCGATCACTTTTGCGAGTCCGGGCGATCAACTCCTTTCCATTGGAAGTGTCACGTTGGTGGCGACCGCGAGCTCGAGTTTGACGGTTTCCTTTGAGTTGGTTTCTGGCCCCGCGACTTTGAGTGGTGAAGTGGTCTCGTTTACCGGCACTGGAACGGTGATGGTTCGTGCGACCCAAGCGGGTGACTCCTCTTTTGGACCGGCTCCCAGTGTGGAGCGTTCGTTCGTGGTATCGAAACAGACCGCGACATTGAGTTTCTCAAACTTGAGCGTGACTTACGACGGTGCGCCGAAGCCGGTTACCGTCACCACTGATCCCACCGGTTTAACTACCGTAGTGACCTACGATGGCAGCACCACTACGCCGAGCGGGGCAGGAAGTTATGCCGTCCTTGCCGTGATTGATGATGCTTCATTTGGCGGGATGGCGAACGACACGTTGGTGATCCAGAAGGCCTCGCAGACGATCGATTTCATGGGGCCGGCCGACCAAGACTTACCTGATGCGAGTGTGGCTTTAAGTGGCACGGCGTCATCAGGTTTACCGCTTTCGTTCACGGTGGATAGCGGCCCGGCCAGCATCGACAATAACACTCTGACGATGTCCAACGTGGGAATTGTAACCGTAACGGCTACTCAGTCCGGTCACGCCAATTTCGAGGCGGCAACTCCGGTCACTCGTTCATTCACGATTACCTCTTCCTCGACGACAATCACGTTGGGCGATTTGAGTCCGGTTTACGATGGGTCGGCAAAATCCGCTTCAGTTACCACGTCGCCAGCCGGCCTCACGGTTAATGTGACTTACGATGGCAGCGCGACTCCGCCGACCGAAGTGGGTTCTTACACGGTTTCAGCTGTCATCGATGATACGACCTTTTCGGGCAGCACATCGGGCACACTGGTCATTTCGAAAGCCGATCAAACGATAGATTTCTCGTCGTTGGAAACACGGGCGTATTCGTCAACTCCCATCGATTTGACGGCGACGGCATCGTCCGGACTCACGGTGACTTTTGAGGTCGCGAGTGGCCCGGGATCAATTCAAGGCGGGCAATTAGTGCTATCGGGAGTTGGGGAGGTAAGCGTTCGCGCCCTTCAGCCGGGCAATGCTAGCTACACTCCCGCTATGGCGGTATCGCAGACGTTGGTCGTGACCGGAAACTTTGACGCGTGGAAACTCGGGCGGTTTACGCCGACCGAAATCGCGGACCCAGCGGTCAGTGGCCCGGACGCGGTGGTGACGGTCGACGGAATCTCGAACTTGATGAAGTATGCATTGGGGTTGGAGCCGAAATCGGTCGAGGTGCTTCCCACCTACGTCGAAGCGTTAACGGATCAATTCCGGTTCGTTTACCAGCGCCCAGTGGCAGTCATTGGGGTGACCTATGCGGTCGAGGCGACTTCCGATCTCTCAACTTGGAGCACCGAGGGGGTCATGCATGAAATGGTTTCTTCCGATGGCACCACGGAGATATGGCAAGCCACTTATCTTTACAGTAGCGGGGGCAATGTCTTCTTCCGGCTGAAAGCCACGCTCTAGTTTCACCGTTTTAGTACTGGGTCTCCCGTGGTCTTCAAAAAACATTGGTCGCTCTTAGCACGCGGATCCTGCTCAATTTTCAAATCAAATAACCTTTTATGAAAACTTCGTTTATCACCCGATCGCTCGCGACCCTGTTAGCGGTGACTCTGGCCACGTTGAGCTCCGCCCAAATCAATAATTTTGATAGTCTTAACGGTTATGCAGCGGGTTTGGAATTGAGGCTCAATTCTGAGCACCAGAATTTCTATCAATTGCGATCCCCCCAGGCGGGGTTTGCCGTGGGAGTTGAGGGGAATTCTACCAGTCGTGAAGTGAGCCCGGCGACGGACCGATTGGAGCGTGAAAACGATTCCAATTATTATGGCCTCAACGCTTCTTGGGGCACCGATACTTGGAATGTAGGCGCCGCATTGGTGAAGATAGATGCCTCCAGTAATTATCTTGAAATCAATTCACCGGCCCCCACCCCGACCAGCGGTAAGGTCGACTCTGATACGATTGCGGGACAATTCTGGGCCCTCTTCACCTCCGGAGACTTCACGTTTATGGGCAGCCTGACCGTGAGCTCGACCGACTATAATGGCACGCGTCGGAGCGATTTAGGCGCATCATCCGCAAGCTTTGATGGTAGTGGGTCCTTTGGGTTCGCGAAGATGACCTATGATTTTTCAGTTTCCGACAATATGGTTCTGACGCCATTTGGTGGAATAATTTGGGCATCGGCCGAGGCTGATGGCTTTACCGAACTAGGCACGGCGGCGGATCGTCGGATCGTAGGGGACTTCTCATCGGACGAGTCCAATCTGGCTTTGGGTCTCCGTTTGGCGGCCAAAGAAGGACAGTGGAAGCCCTCTTTGGCGATTGGGTGGATCAATGAATTGTCTTCCGATCCCGCTAGAATATCCATCAAGGCGATCAATGGTTTCGATCTGGGAGTGGGAACGGTGCCTAACGCCTCCGATAGTTTGTTCTATGCCGGTCTTGGTCTAGAAGGAAAGTTAGATGACGGCTGGTCCGTTCGGGGATCGATCGACTTCTTTACGGGCGGTGATGAAGAGCAAACGGGCATTTCTTTGGGCGTGCGTCGAAGCTTCTAATCGGCCTCTACGGGCGGTCATGAAACTGATCCTCGTTTGACCTATTACCGCATTTGAATCTTGGTCGGCAGGGTGGTGGGGCGTAATGAGTAAGCCGATCGGAGCTCGATAAGCGTCCGAATCTTAGTTAATTTCTCAAATCCTTGTTAGTAAATTAGATGAAAAATTTGATTGGTTGAGAAAGTTGAATAAACATCAACTATTTTGAAGTCTTTTGAGCCCTAGAAAGGAATAATCTCGGCAGCGAGAGAGGGATCTGGGAAGGGTTGGAAGTTTTTCGAATAAAACTAACTTATGGCTATCTGGGAATATAAGGTAATCAGCAGCGGAAAGGGCGGCTTTGTAAGCGCGCAGTTGCTGGAGAATTTTCTAAACGAATTCGGCAAAGATGAGTGGGAGATAATCGACTACCGGACGGTAGACGATAACCCGCTCGCTTTCACGTCGTTGGCGCGGCGTAGCACGCAGCGCGATTGGACCCTGGAAGCCGCAGCCGCGGCCGAGGCCAAGGCTGAAGAGGAGGCCAAGCTAGCCGAGGAGAGAGCTGGTCGTCTGGAGCGTGAGGCGGCGGCGGAGCGTGCGATTGAGGCCCGTAAGCGGGGTGAACCTGAACCGAAAGAAGGTGAGAAGCGGAACTCGGGACTCAGGACTTTCCGGGACACGGAACTCGATAATGACCCGGATGCGTTGGCCGAGGAGGCAGCAGGGGGTGAGGTTGAGGATTGGGACGAAATTAACTTGGAGGACGATTTGCCGACGTTGTTCGATGCGATCAAACCGCATTTGCGACGGAATCAGCGAGGTTTGGGTGAGGCGGCGGCGATCGATTATCTCGCGAGACGTTGGGATCAAGAGCCATGCGATGTAGTCGGCGCGCTCGTAGAGTGTGGCCTCGAGGTGCCGGAAAACGACGATGAGTCTTCGGCATTCTTCGAGTTTGAGGGAGATCTTTATTGGTTGAACCGTAACAACCGCGGTCAGCTTTTTATGAATGTTCGCGAAAAGCCCCGGGCTCGATTTAAGCCGACGGCGTTGCGCAAACTCGATGATGATGCACCGGAGACCGAAGATCTGCGAACTGAGCGTGGCGCCGAAGAGGCCGAGCGTCAGGCGAAGCAGGCGGCTCGGGAAGCAAAGGATGCCGAGCGGGAAACCGCCCGGGCAGCGCGTCGCGCGGCAGAAGAGGCCGAAGTCGCCAAGCCGGCTCCGTCGTTACCGGAGGGTTTGGCCTTACTCGATCTTTTGATCCCCAAGATGCGGCGAAATCGTCGCGGTCCGGGATTGTCTGGCACCGTTTCATTTATGGCGAAGGCGTTGAAGCAGTCAGAAGAGGTGTTGCTTGAGGCGCTCAGTGCGATCGGACTGCAGTCCGCCAAAGAGGAGGGTGGTAAGCCGAGTTTTGTGGAGTCCAGCGGTCAGCTGTTCTGGATCAAGCAGGACGGCCGCGGTGGGTTCTGGATCAATACGCGCGATGCCGATAAATCCAAGCCCAAGTCCAACGGAGCAAACGAAGAGTCTGCTCAGCGGGAAACGTCGAAAGATGAATCCGCGGCACCGGTTGATGCCGATAAGCCCAAAGAAGAGAAACCTGCGGTGCCGCAGCCGGTTAAAGCAAGGGGTGACCCGGGGAAGAATGCATTACCCGCGTTACGTTTGTTGCTGCAGCCGAAGACCCGAGGGGCGGGGGTTTCAGGAGAACTTGATTCGTTGGCGCGAGCGATGAATCGGCCGGTGATCGAGCTGCTTGAGGGCTTGGTGAAGGCGGGGTTGATGGTGCCGGACGAGGCCGATGATAAGCCGGTTTTTGTGGAGCTCGGTCATGAGATTCTGTGGCTCAAACGCAATGCGAAGGACGATTCGCTGTGGTTGAATGCCAAAGAGAAGGCGACGCGTAAATCACGGTCCCCACGGACCAAAAAAACGGCCACCAAAAAAGCCGCTGAAAGTGATGATGGCGGTGAGGCTGAGGACGCCGGCTAAGGCCTGGTGCCACGGGGGAGCTTAGTCCCTGTTTTTACGGATCACGATGTCGCCGTTCATGGTGGCGACTTGGATACTCGTGCCACCCCCGTTGAGGGTGCCGGCGATGACCTTGCCTCCGGCCATGGCCGGAATGATGGCCGTTCGCGGGGCGCGGGGCGCGCGCGGGGCTTGCACCCGTGGTCCATGCTTGGAGTCACGGGCTTCCTGGACGGCGATCCGCACTTCCTGAGCGATCTCCTGGGCCATCTGCACGGCCTCACGGGCAAGGTCGGCGGCGACTTCAGCAAATTCCCCGGTCGGGGGAGCATTTGATCGATGGTAACTGGTGGTTTTGGTGATCAACTCATCATCGGAAAAATTGGTCAGAATGGTGCCATTGTGAGTACGGAAGCGCACGTCGGCGGCAGTATCGGCGGGGAGTCGAAGGGATATTTCGCCATTCATGGAACTGAAAGACAGGGGGCGATCGGGACTGACCTTGGTGAATGAGGCGGAGATCTCGCCGTTGGCGGATTCCACGATGACACCGCCACCGATATTGCGCAGGGCGACTTCGCCGTTGAGGTTTTTTATGACGATATCGCCGTCAATTTCTTCCACTTGGATTTCACCGCCAAATCCGATCTCAATATCGATATGAGTGTGGCGAGGCAGGGTGACGTGAAACTCGGAATCTTGAGTCCATCCTTCGGTGCCATAGTCGAGCACGACGGTATTTTCGTGTTCCTCGAGAGAGAAGGTGGCGGAGGAGCTGAGGACCCGGAGGCCGTCGTCGCGGGGGTGGTTTGGGGGGGCGCCATCGGCGTCGGAGGAGACGGTAACCTCTGCATAGTCGCCGCCGTGGATGGTGATTTCACCGTTACTGAGACGAGCGCTGAAACGGCCGGGCTCGGTGGGATTGGAAAATGCAATGGAGCTTTTGGTCTCTTCCGCGGTGAGGGTGGCCACTGCGAGCAGGGCGCCGGAGAGGATGGAGAGGAGTTTGGGTTTCATGATACTAAAGAAGTTTACGGTTGATGTAGTGCGGGTAGGGATACGTCGGTGGTAGGAAAATTAGAGCTGGGCGAGGCCGCGCCGGGCCGCTTGGCGAACCACGGCGTCGATGGAAGGATCACGCGTCAAACGAGTGAGGGTGGGCGAGGCCTGGGCGTCGCGGGAGGCGACCACAAAGTCGATCATCGCGACCTGAACGAGCGGGGACGGTTCGCGAGCGAGAGCGGTCATGACCCCGGAGCGCACGGGCGCACGATCGACGTGGGCGTAAAGCGCTTCGAGGGCGGTGAGGCGCACGTTGACGCTGGGGTCGAAGGCGAGGGTGTTGAGGAGGGCGGCGAGGGTGCGATCGTTGCTGTCGTTTTCGTTGAGGGCGGCGAGCACACTGCGGAGACGGTTGGTGGCGGGCTGGGTGAGGAGCCGGCTCGTGACGAGTTCATCCATGGATTCGACGCGAGCACGGAGGGAGGCGAGTTCCTGTTGAGTGGCGGGATCGGTCCGCGTGATGATGGTGGGAGCAGACGGTGGAATGAGGCGCATGCCGGCGGCCACACCGCCAATGAGCAGGGCGATGGTGAGGGCGAATTGGAGCGCGGGCCGACTCGGAAGGATCGCGGCGAAGAAACTGTCGATGCGGCTACGGGCGAGGGCGAAGGGGCTGGGGGCGACGTGCTCCAGGGGCGCTTCTTCGAGGAACGCGTAGAAGTTAGCGCGGAGTCGAGGCGTGGGCTCGGGCTCGGGGAGTTTATCGAGGGCGAGGAGAGTTTGTTGAAGGTCGGCCCACTGGCGTTGGCAAGTGAGACAGGTTTTGAGGTGCGCCCGCACGGCGAGATTTTCGTGGGGGGGAAGCGTGCCGGTCTGGTAGTCGATAAAGGAGTCTTGAGTGCGATGGCAGTTCATGAGGAATGAATATCTAAATGGGTTTAGGACGTGGCGGCGGACGGATTGCGACGCAGCTTGAAGAAGCAGTCGCGCAGGGCGGCGAGGGCGCGGTGGACGCGGGTTTTGGCGGTGCCGGCGGAGATGTTGAGGAGGCGACCAATCTCGTCATGGGGGAGGTATTGAAAACGATGCAGGATGAGGATCTCGCGTTTTTCGGAGGGGAGGGCAGCGAGGGCGTTTTGCATGAGATTGAGTTCGTCGGATTTGGCGGCTTGCTCGTCAGCCGCAGGGGTGCCGTCGTCGGAAACGTCGGCAAAAGTGGTGGGGTCAGTGGGGGTGGGAATGCGTTTGCGCCGATTGAAGTGGTCGGTCGCAACGCGTCGGGCGAGGTGGTAGATCCAGGCGGAGAATTTGCCTTCGTCGCGGTAGGTGTGCCGGTATTTGAGCATACGCTGGAAGACGATCTGAACGAGGTCCTCGGCGACCTCGGGTTCGCGGGTAAGTCGGGCGAGAAAGCCGAAGAGGGGGCGGTGGTGTCGTTCGAACAGGTCACCGAGTCGCGAGAGCTCGCCGGCTCGGACGGCCAGCATGAGGTCGTGGTCGCTGGGGTCGTCCCTAGGATCAGAATTCGCGTTGGTCGCGCGGTGAGGTGTAGGAGCGAAGGAAATTGGTGAGGTGAAGGCAGGCACGGTTCGAAGTCATAGTAAGCGGACTTGAGGGGATACCGAGTTGCCGAAGCGAGGTTACGGATTAATTGAAAAACTATTCAGGGGCGCGCAGGACGGCGCGGACCGGGGAGCCGTCGCCGCCGACAATACGGAGCGGGAGTGCGATGAGTTCGTAATCGGCGCGGGGCTTGATATCATCGAGGAGAAGGTTCTCAAGAATACCCAGTCCGGCGTCGTCGCAGGCGTGGTGGCGGGGAAGCTCCTTGCTCGTGAGTTCGTCAACGGAGGGGGCGTCGAGTCCGATGAGACGAACGCCGCGACTCGCCAGCCACGCGGGAACGTCCAAGTCGAGGAGGCTCCAATCGGTGGGGAAGGTGTCGGGAGTGGCCCAGGCTCCGGTTTGGAGTAGGAGTCGAGGCACGGCTCCGGCGCCGAGCGAGCTGAGCAGATTGATGGTGATGGCAGCATGGCCACGAACATCGAGGACTTGAGCAGGGCCGACGTGGAGATCGAGGGGGAGCTGATCGATGGTCAGGCCGTTATTGTTATAGTGGAACGGTGCGTCGGCGTGGGTGCCATTGTGGACGCTGATGGCGAGGTTGCCGATATTCACGGCGTCACCGTCGGGGATTCTGGCGACAAATTTGAAGTCAACGGGATGATCACCGGGCCAGGGGGGCGTGCCACGGTGGAGCGGACGAGAGATGTCGTGATAGGTTGGCATCGCGGCAGGGTTAGGGGGCGGCGGTCTCAGGGCGAGGGAAGGCGAGATGGGCTTGGGTCTTCATGATGGTGATGAGTTGGTCGATCGCTTGGTCGACTTCGGCAAAGGTGTTGTAGAGGGCGGTAGGAGCGAATCGAATCACGGCGGGGGCGCGGAAGTCGGGAACAATGCCGAGGGAGCGGAGGGCGGCGCAGATTTGACCAGCGGAGGGGTGCGCCAGCGAAATGTGACCGCCGCGTTCGGCCGATTCGCGGGGTGTGACGATGGCGAGTCCGAGGGGGGTGAGCTCAGACTCGGCCCGGTTGAGGAAATGGGTGGTGAGGGCGAGAGAGCGTTGGCGAATGGGTGAGATACCGCCGGCACGGGCGATCATTTCGAGGGCTGCACTTAACGGTGCGAGACTGAGAATATTGGGGGTGCCGATTTGGAGGCGGGCCGCCCCGGGGGAGGGTTGATGGTTGGGACGAAGGGCGAAGCGATGCGAAGGGTCGACGCCCCACCAGCCGGCTAGTCCGGGAGCGCGGTCGTGATGACGAGGATGAAGGTAGAGTCCTCCCGCGGCCCCGGGGCCTGCGTTGAGGTATTTGTAGTTACACCAAATCGCGAAATCGGCGCCGTCGGTTTCAAGTTGATGGGGCAGGGCGCCGATGCTGTGGGAGAGGTCCCAGCCGACCATTATCCCACGTTCCCGTGCGGCGGCGGTAATCGTGGATAGGTCAAGAAGTTGGCCGCTCACATAGAGGATGCTGGGTAGAAGGAGCAGCTGCACGTCGTCGGTGAGCGCGGCGATAATATCGGCGGTGCGAAGAGTGAAGTCGTCGCGGGAGGGGACGAGACGCAGATGGGTGGCGGGGTCGAGTTGGTGTTGTCGGAGGTGACTGGAGAGGGCGTGAGTATCCGAGGCGAAGTTCAGGGCGTCGGCGACGATGATGCGGCGGGTCGGGTGACTGGGGTCAAAGAGGGTCGCGAGGAGCTGGTGTAAATTGATGGTGGTTTGCGCGGTGACGCAGACGGATTGAGACGAGGCTCCGACCAAGGGCGCTAGCTGGGCGGAGGTGCGTTCGGCGAGATCGATCCACCCGGCTTCGGCCCACCCTCCGATGCCCTGGCTTCCCCATGCGGCGAGCACGCGGAGGGCAGCGTTTTGGGCTGGTCGGCTCATGAGGCCGAGTGAATTGCCGTCGAGGTAGATCTGACCGGCGGGAAGGAAAAACTCGGCGCGAAGTTCGGCCCAGATAGGGGCGGCGGTTGAATCACTCACGAGTGCGCCGCGTCGTGGTATTCTTTTACTTTACCGTCGGTCCAGTTGACGCAGCCGGTGCGGCCGTCGGGTCGCAGCAGAGGCTCTGCAAGACTGGTGTAGCCGTGATGGGCATAGGGATCGCGGCCGGCGACGATGACCACGTCGCGGTAGTCGTGTTTGGCCATGCCGGCTTTAAAGTCGGGGGCGGGAGGTTGCCAGGGGCAGAACGATTCGCAGCTCATGTAGTGGTTGACGAGGGCCCGGCGATAGGTGCCGGCGGGGGCTCGATTGGGCAGTGAGCGGTGGAGGGTGTAGCCGTTGAAAAAGACCACGGAACCGGGGCGAACCTCGACGGGGACAGCATCGTCGTCGGTCCAAGGAAAGCCACGGGATTCCTCGGCGCAGTCGAATCGCCGATCCCCATGCCAATGTTGGTCCCAGAGGATGCCGGGACGGTGGGAGCCGGGGATGACCCACAGGCAGCCGTTTTCTTGCGTGGCGTGGTCGATGGAGATCCACGCCCCGAGGAGGGAACGATCGCGGGTCGGGATGTAGTCTTCATCTTGGTGCCATGCTTGGCCCGGCTTGCCAGAAGATTTAATGAAGAGCATCGATTGCATGCACTTTACGTTGGGGCCGATGGCGGAAGTGAGACCGCGGACGAGGGGAGGGTGGGCCAACGCATCGCGCATGAGGGGAGAAATTTTGTGCGGAAAATGGATGCAGAGCATTTGGCTCAGGACTTCCGCGTCGGAGGCGTCGGGCGCGATTGAGGGCGCGCCTTTGACGGGGCCGTGTTGTCCGCGACAGATGGCAGTGGCGTCGTCGCGGATGGCGGCGGCTTCGGCCGGGTCGAAGGCGTCTTCAATCACGAAGTAGCCTCGTTCTTGATAGAATTGGGCGAGTTCAGCGGGATCGAAGTCGGGAGAGAAATAGCCAGATATGGACATAGAGAAAATTTTGGAATGGAGGCTTTGGAATTTTAATTTCCGAGAGGCCGGCCGGCCGGGTTTAGGGGAAGAGGGGCTACGGGCAGAGGTGGGAGCAGACGATGCCCGCTGCGACGGCGGCGTTGAGGGATTCGGCACTGCCATGACGCGGGATGGTCACGGTGCGGGTGAGTGTTGCGGTGATGCGGGGGGAGAGTCCGCGACCTTCACTGCCGATGACGATGACGGCGTGTTCGAGAGGGGTGAGCTGGTGGACGCTTTCACCGGCGAGGTCACAGCCGAGGATGGGGACGGAGGCGGAAGTGAGAATCGGAGCGAGATCAGTGGTGATGACTCGAACCCGGGCGAAGGAGCCCATACTGGCGTTGATCACTTTTTGGGAAAAGAGATCGGCACATTCGGGGGAAAGCAGCACGCGTTGAAACCCGAACCAGTCGGCGATACGAATGAGGGTGCCGACGTTGCCGGGGTCTTGGATACCGTCGAGGGCTAGGGTGCGACCCGTGTTAAGTTCATCTTCCACGAGTTCAGCGCGGCTCAGGCGACCGACGGCGAGAACAGGCGATGGTGTCGGGTAATGGCTGATCCGAGCCATGGTGTCCCAGGGAATCTGAATCGTTGGCGAAGCAGAGTCTCCGGGCTCCCAGTCAGGAGTGCGGTAAACCGCTTCGAAAGTATGGCCGGCCGCGAGGAGTTCGCTGATTACTTTGGCTCCCTCAACGATGTAGCGGAGAGAGGTTTCCCGCTCGCGTTTATGACGAAGCCCTCGGAGCAGGTTGATTTGGGCTTTGGTTAGGGCCATGGGAGAAGGTGAAGAGGATCAGTGAAATTAGGCAATATTCGTCGCATGATTGTCACCAATGTTACGGGCCGGTTTCTCCCGGGTGAAGTTTCCGTGACGGGACGGTGCTGGCGTTGACGAACGGGGTGGAGGGCACGTTCTGAGGCCCTTCACACCTGTAAGAACTATGAAACGTTTTCTTTTAATTTCCATAATAGCGCTAGGCTCGACGGTCGCCTTGGTCGCTCAATCAGTGGGTCTGGTAACCGGTCGAGTGACCGACGCCAATACCGGGCTGACTCTCGGCGGGGTGCGCGTGAGCGTAGTCGGCACGAGCGTCGAGGCCTATACAAATTCGAGCGGTAGCTACACCTTGCTCAATGTGGCCGAAGGTTCGCAATCGGTGCGATTCAGTTATGTTGGCTATGGCGACATGCAGAACGCGGTAGTAGTGACGGGCGGTCTGACCGCTAGTCTGGATGCGTCATTTGAAACGCTGCTGATGGATGCGATGGTCATCCAAGGTGCGGTCGTCGGCACGGCTCGGGCGATCAACGCCCAGCGCGCGGCTAAAACGCTGAGCAATATCGTCGCGTCCGACGAAATTGGCAGTTTCCCGGACCAGAATGCGGCCGAGGCGTTGCAACGTATCCCGGGCCTGTCGCTTTACCGCGACCAGGGTGAGGGGCGCTACATTGTGGTGCGCGGGATTAACTATGCGCTTAACTCGGTGCAACTCGACGGGATCAAATTGGCGAGTCCGGAAGAGGGAGATCGGGGGATTGCCCTCGACGTGATTCCGGCTGATGCGATGGATTCGGTCGAGGTGATCAAAGTGCCGACACCTGACATGGATGGAGAAGGCATTGGCGGCACGGTGAACATCAAAACCAAGAGCCCGTTTGACCACGGGGGGCTGGCGGCCTCGTTTAAGGGGCAAGGCATCTTCTCCGCACTTTCGGAGGAGATGGGCTACAAATTTAGCGGCTCCGTTTCCACGGTGACCGAAGACGGTAAAATTGGGGTATTGGTGGCACCTACGTGGCAGGTGAGAAAGTTTGGTTCTTACAACTACGAGCACGACGGGTGGAGTGAGGAAGAGTCTCCGACGGATGGGCAGGACTATTACTTTCTGGAGGCGATGAACTATCGCGACTATGTGATCGACCGTGAACGCTACGGGGTGACTGCCGCGATCGAAGGAAAGCCCTCCGCGCTACTGCACTGGTATCTGCGAGGTAACTACAATCGATTCACCGACACCGAGCAACGGTATCGCACCGTGATCGATTTCTCTCAAGGAGACCTGGTCGCGCTGGATGCGACCGGGGCGACGGTCGAAGGGATGCGCCGGTTCCGGCGCGACTTGCGCGATCGCGTGAAGGATCAAACGCTTGAAGCCCTTTCGGCTGGCTTTGAATACCGCGACGGCGCATGGAAAATCGATGGGAAAGTAGGCCATTCGAAAGGACATGAAGAAAGTCCGAATGAGACCCAATACCGTTTCCGTCGGAATACAAGAGATGGCAATTTCACTTACAGTTTCTCCGATCCCTATGATCTGCAGATTTCGCAAACAGGGGGAGCGGCGATCGAGGATCCGAGTGCTTACGGACTGCAGCGGGTTGAGGTGACCAACGACTTTGGGGATGAGACTGAATTTGATGCGATCTTGAATGTTCGCTACGATCTGGCGGCGACGAACCCTGCTTACGTGCAGCTCGGAGGGGCATTTCGCGCGAAGGAAAAAACCAAAGAAGTCGAAGTATTCGAATACGAGGGAGGTCCGGCGGACTTCACTTTTGCGAATTTAGTCGGTGAAGTCGGACGTTTCCCTTACGGGTTCGATGTTCCGCGGATCGACAAAGACCGGGCTCGGGCGGCCTTTACGGCGAATTTGGCGGCATTCGACTCGGTGCGGGCCTTTGAGGACAGCGAGTTGGACGACTGGGTATCGAATGAGGACGTGTTGGCGGCTTATGTGATGGGCAGTTCAACGATCGGCAAATCGACGGTGACCGCCGGCGTGCGGGTCGAGCGGACGGAGTTTGATACTACGGGCAAGCGAGTTGACCTGGAGAATGAGGTCGTGCTCGGCACCGAGTTTTCGAAGCAGGCCTACACCAACTGGTTGCCGGGCCTCTATCTGCGGCATGACTTGAGCGATAATACCGTGCTCCGGGCGTCGTATTCCAACTCGCTCTCACGTCCGTCGTTTGGAGACAGTGCGGCGCGACTGGCGATCAATGTTGACGATGAAGAAGTGTTTCGGGGTAACCCGGATCTCGAGGCTTTGGAGTCGGTGAATTGGGATGCCTCGGTTGAGCATTATCTGCCGTCGCTCGGGATTCTTTCGGCGAGTATTTTCTACAAAGACATCAAGAACTTCTCTTATGAGATTGTGATCGATGATGGTTATGCGCCGCTGCCGGATTATGCGCTCACCACGTTTGAAAATGGCAGTTCGGGTAAGATTAGCGGACTCGAGTTGGCCTACCAACAACAGCTGCGCATGTTGCCCGCGCCATTCGATGGTCTTGGGCTGATGGCCAACGTGACCTTCGCGAATTCGGAAGCGATCTACCCCACTCGTCCGGGGGAGAAATTGCCCTTCATCGGCAACTCCGATCAGGTCGGCAATTTGGCTCTGACTTACGAACGGGGCGGGTTCTTTACTCGGCTAGCCTTGAACTATCGCAGCGAACGACTCCGAGAAGATGAGGCATTTGGGGGCGAGAATTACGAAGACACCTGGGTGGATAGCAGCACTCAGCTCGACCTGACGGCGCGGTATCGTTTTGCCGATAATTGGGAAGTTTTCGGTGATTGGGCCAATATCACCAATGAGCCTTTCAAGGTCTTCTTTAAATCGCCCGCGGGCACGCCCGAACGTTTGGGGCAATTTGAAGAGTATAACTGGACAATCAACTTCGGCATCCGTTGGAAGCTATGATGACTAATTCCGGTAAGCTATTCGCGGCGGGGGTGGTTTTATATATTACCGCCTCGGCTTTGACCCTCGCTCAGGCTCCGCTTAATGCGGAGCCGGTGCAGCCGCGGGTCGTGACCACAAAAGCCAAGCACGACACCGATGACCCCGCGATTTGGATTAATCGTGCGAACCCGGCGGAAAGTTTGGTGCTGGGCACCGACAAGAATATTGATGGTGCGTTGTTGGTTTTCGGGCTCGATGGCATTGAGAAGAAAGACCGATCCGTGCGCGGAATCCTGCGGCCTAACAATGTCGATATCGCCTATGATATCGCGTTGGGTGAAGGGCAGGCCGACCTCGTGGTCGTGGCGGAGCGATTTGCGCATCGGCTGCGCGTGTTTCGGTTGCCGGACATGGTGGCGGTCGATGGCGGTGGCATCCCGGTTTTCGAAAACGAACGAGCCCGTGATGTCATGGGGGTTGCGTTGTATCGTCGGCCGCGGGATGGCGCTTTATTTGCGATCGTGAGTCGGTCGGATTTTGGCGCGCCGCGGCAAGGGTATCTGCACCAGTATCGTTTGGTCGATGATGGCACCGGGCAATTGCACGGCATCTTTGTGCGAGCGTTTGGAGACTGGAGTGGTTTGAAGGAAATCGAGGCTTTGGCGGTCGATACTGAACAAGGTTTTATCTACGCGAGTGACGAGATGTTCGGGGTGCGCAAATACTTGGCTGATCCGGCGGCGGAAGATGCGGAGGACGAGCTCACCGTGATCGGGCGGGAGGGTTTTGCGCGCGATCACGAAGGTATATCCATCTATCCCACCGGAGCGGACACCGGCTTTGTTTTGGTGTCGGATCAGCAGGCGGATATGTTTCGGATTTTTCGACGCGAAGGCACGGCAACCGACCCGCATGCGCATGAGTTGGTGGGAGCGGTAAAACTCTCGACGGAGGAAAGCGATGGCAGTGATGTCACGGCCGTGGAGCTACCGGGATTTCCGGGGGGGTTATTTGTGGCGATGTCGACGGACCGGACGTTCCAGTTTTACGCCTGGGACGATATTGCTGAAGCGGCGCGATTGGTGCCTTAACGCGAAAAGACAGTAGGCCGACGTCGGCGCGCGACCGCCTTGGAAAAGACGATCCGGCCGGAGGCGGTTGCGGGTTCAGGCCCGGCTGACCGGGTTAGGTTTCCCCATTGTTGGTGCTGAACGGACTCAAAGACGGCACGATGTACGGGAGTGAAGTCTCTGGGCGGTCGAGGTTGGCGATGGAGGTGGCGTCGGATCCCGGGCGTTGATTCAGGTCCAACCCATGGGAGGCGATTTCCTCCTCGGTCATGGGTTACGAATTATGGCCGTGACGCGGTTGAAGACGGGGTAGTCATCGGTGGTGATGGCGTAATCAAAAGTCCGATCGGTGGAACTCACGGTGCCGACTGATTGGTTGAGGGGTTGTGAGAAGCGACCGGGAGCGAAACGCAACATGGGGTTGAGGTGAGGGTTGAAACCCCACGGCCAATCCTAGCAGCCTGTCGGACTTAGAAACGAATCTCAATAAGACGGCCTCGAAGGTGCCTCAGTCTCAATCCAATCACTTCGCGGCGAACTTTGAAGTCATCCTTGAGCCTATAGATCGCTTCGAGGGGTTAAGTCCGACAAGCTCCTAGGTGCCGCAGGTTGATCGAAGTGATCAATGTAGCGGAAACGTGAATCCGCCGATAGTGACCGATCGGCCACTATCGAGTAATAGTCAGCGCGGTGAAATGGGCCGCTACATTTTGCGGTCGGTGGCGACTTGGTCGTCTTTAAAAATGAGCGCGAAGAATACCATGACCACGGCGGCGAAGCCGGCGGGGAGCCACCAGAATGATTCCCACTGAGCCAAGGTGAGCGCGTCAGCGCCGGCGAGGTAACGGTTGAAGGCGGCACCGGCGAGTTGGGCGCCGATCAACATGCCAAAGCCGTAGGTGACCAGAACGAGGAGTCCTTGGGCTTGGCCGCGAATCTTGTCGGAGGCTTTCTTGTTCACGTAGATTTGGCCGGTGACGAAAAAGAAGTCGTAGCAGATCCCATGCAGGGCGATGCCCATAATGATCATCATCGCGACGCTGTCGGGAGCGCCGAGAGCGAAGAGCGCGTAGCGAGCCACCCATGCGCCCATGCCGACGACCAGCATCCATTTCACGCCGAGACGGGCGAAGAAGAAGGGCATCAGAAGCATAAAACCGACCTCGGACATCTGGCCAATCGTCTGCGTGCCGGCGATGTTGGTGAAGCCGGTCGCGGAGAGGAAGAGTTGGGTGAAGTTATAGTAGGCCGCGAGGGGGATACAGATGAGGAACGAGCTGATGAGGAAGATATAGAAGGGGCGGCTACCGAGTTCACGCAGGGCATCGAGCCCTAAAATGGACCGGGCGGAAATGGCTTGGCCGGCGGCGGCGGGAGGGGTGTGCGGCAGGCTGCGGCAGAAGATTCCCAGGATGATTGATGCGATACCGGCAGTGTAGAGCGGCCACGCGGTGGCTTCGGCGACAGTGCCGAGCACGCGACCGAGCACAAAGGAGATAAACAGTCCCGCGACGATCCAGCCTAATGTGCCGAAAACCCGGATACGGGGGAAGTTTTTCTCGGCGTCCTTAATGTGGCTGAAGGCGAGAGAATTGGAGAGCCCGAGCGTCGGCATGTAGCACAAGTTGTAAACCAACAGGGCCGCGATGAAGGCGCCGGGACTGTGGGCGAGGCTCGGGGTGAAGAGCAGGATGATGCCGCCGAGGATATGGAGAACGGAGAGGACTTTTTCGGTCGCGAAAAAGCGGTCGGCGATCAAGCCGAGGGCAAACGGGGCGATGATGGCGGCCAAGGGATTGACCGTGTAAGGCCAGTGGGTGAGGTCGCCCATGTCTTGAGCGGTCATGAAGACGGCGATGGTGGTGAACCAGGCTCCCCAGATAAAAAACTGGAGGAACATCATGATGCCAAGACGGGTATTGATGGAGCTATTCATACGAGGAGGAGAGGCGGGAGGAGGGGGCCGGTTTGGTGGGGAGGGGGAAAGGCAGTCACCGTGGTTGGGTGTTTTCGGCAATTGGTCAATCGTTTGGCATCATGAGGAGTCGGGGGGTGTTGTCTATTGACGTTGACCGTCGGGGGGGGGGGGGGCTGGCCC
>Ga0209390_10003641_pt1 | contig 24627 bp, 21 predicted proteins | sample BON01_FD_187212 | JGI IMG/M metagenome (GOLD analysis project Ga0209390, IMG submission 187212) | Freshwater microbial communities from Lake Bonney liftoff mats and glacier meltwater in Antarctica - BON-01 (SPAdes) (version 2) | ecosystem: Environmental > Aquatic > Freshwater > Ice > Glacier... | reverse complement strand
GCGGTGTCGGGGTTCATTCCAATCCCCGTTTCGATCCTGGTGGCTTTCGCTGCTGCTGCGCTCTGGTTCGGGAGGATCCGGAACCGGCCCGCACATGAGATTCTGCCGGCGTTGGCAATCTGGTGGTGGCGTGAGCTGCGTTCGCGGAACACCTGGTATCGGCCGGTCGCTCTCGTGACCGACGATGATCAGCCGGTTGCGTTGCCGCCCGTGCTGTCAGGGATCGACTTGTTCGAGTTCGAAGTTGCGTGGATCACTCCCGGTCAGAACGTTGCGATCGGTGTCGTGCGAGATCATCAGGCCGGTTCGTTGACGGCGATTCTGCGGGTGTCGGGCGACGGACAGTTTGCTCTCGTCGACGCCGCTGGCCAGGACATGCGGATCGATGAGTGGGGTGCAGCGATCGGCGGTTTTGCTCGCGAGAACTCGCCGGTTTCGAGAGTGACGTTCCATGACTGGACGTCACCGGTCGCGATCCGTGACACCGTTGCACAGTTGGAGAACCAGTGGGCCGACGAGGCCCCGCATCCTGGGCGCGCTGGCTACCTACAGCTGCTGAGTGACACCTCAGCTCACGTCGTCAATCACGAGGTGTTGGTCGAGGTCACCGTCGATCTGGGTCGAGTGTCCAAGGCCCGTGGTGAGTCGGTGCTGGCCACTGGCTTGCGGCTCGTTGCCGAGCAGACACGACTGTTCGCTGGGCGACTGAACGGTTCGGGTCTTCGCGTCGAGGGCGTCCTGTCAGCTTCAGATGTGGTGACCGCGACACGGGTGCGGGCGAATCCTGCCGTTGTCGAGCATCTCACGACGTTGAAGCGTTCTCTTGCTTCTGCAACGGGGGTGGCGGCTCCCACGTTCGGGCCGATGCATGTCGATGATCAGCTCGGGTCGGCCACGATCGACGGGGCCTTTCATCGTTCGTGGTGGTTTGCGTCGTGGCCTCGCCGTGAGGTCGCGGCGTCGTGGATGGATGCGCTGATGTTCGAGTCGGGATGCACCCGTTCCTTGACAACGGTGTTCGAGCCGGTGGCGCCGTCGAAGTCCGATTCCGACGTCGACCGCGAACGCACCCAGCGCGAAGCGAACATCGAGTCGCGTCGCCGCAAGGGAAACATCATTCGCCGCGCCGACACCAAGGCGGTCACCGAAGTCGAGTCACGTGAGATCGAGTTGTCTGCTGGGTTTATCGAATGCCGGTACACGGGCCTCGTCACGCTGAGCGCGCCGACCGAGGATGCGCTCGATTCCCAAGGAGCGGATCTGGAACAGGCGGCGGCGAATGCCGGCGTCGAGTTGCAGCCGCTGTGGGGTCGACAAGCCGATGGCTGGGTGTCGTCGCTTCCGCTCGGTCGCAGTGTTGCTCGCCGATTCGGAGAGTCATGATGGGCCGCTGGTTCAACAAGACCGACGACCTGCCATCTGTGGTCGATCCGATCCCGACGATTCCTGGTGTTGCGAGGGTGTCTGGTGCGGGTGGCGGGTTGCGTCTTCCTCGCCACACCGGAACGACGGCGCATATTGCGTCGATCTATCCGTTCCACGGTGGACGAGCGTTGCAGTCCTCTGCGTCGCCCTATGTCGGGATCAACGTCACTGACGGCAACTCTGCCTGGTCGTATGACCCCTTCGAGCTGTACGGCAAGGATCTCGGTGGCGGGACGATCCTGACGAACTCGAACATGTTGATCCTGGGCGAGCCGGGCAACGGCAAGTCATCCGCGGTCAAGACGATGCTGTACCGCCAGGCCGCGTTCTACGGTCGCCGGCGGTTCTTGTCGATCTCGGATCCGAAGGGCGAGTACGGGCCGCTGGCACGTGCGCTGGACATGCCCGTCGTGAAGCTGTTTCCTGGGGGTTTCGATCGGCTCAATCCGCTTGATCCCGGCCCGGGTAACCGTTCGGACTCGCTGCGGAACCGCCAAGAGCTGGTGACGGGTCTGTTGTCGACGGTGATGCGCCGCGACCTCGATCCGGTGGAAGAGGCGTTGTTGACCACAGCAATCGAAGTTCTCGATGACAAGCACAGCGGTATGAGTCTCCCTCCGACGTTGGTCGACCTCGCCGCGCTGCTCGGTGAGCTCCCGGTCGAGTTGTTATCGCTTGACGAGTTGAAGCTGATGGAGGAACGCGACCTCAACAAGGCAGTGACGGCGCTGAGGTTGGCGTTGTCGAAGCTGTTGCAGAAGACGTTGCGTGGCATGTTCGACGGCCAATCAACGGTGTCGATCGACCAGATGGACGGCCAGGGCGTCGTGGTCGATCTGTCGGCGGTGTTCTCGAACCTCGACGCGTTGCCGCTCGTGCAGATGGCAACAGCGGCGACGCTCGCCGGTCAGATGGCCACGTTGAAGGACCAAGGCCGTCGCGGGATCCTCGTCGACGACGAGGTGTGGGCGACCATGGCATCGGAACGGGCAGCCAAAGCATTGCAGGCTCGACTCAAGCTGTGCCGCGACTGGGGCGTATGGAACACCCTGATCACTCACCGGCTGTCTGACTTTCAGGCGCAGGCCGATACGGGTTCGTCTGCAGCCAAGGTCGCCGAAGGGCTGCTGGGCGATGTGCAGACCCGCGTCGTTTTCCGTCAGGCCACCGATCAGTTGGCGCTCACCGGTCAGGCGATGCAGATGAACGACCGCCTGGTCGGACTCCTGCCGCGCCTCACTCGAGGCCGTTCAGTGTGGAACGTCGCTGGCCGGTGGGCCGTTGTTCAGCACGTCATTGCGGCTCACGAGTTCGCTATCTGCGACACAGACCAGGCAATGGGCGCCTGAAATGGCGGGTTCACGGAGGCTGACGGAACTTCAGTCCGGAACTCAGGGGGCTGGCGTCTGTGTCTGATGGTGGGTTTCGTATCGACCGGGACGATTTGTTGGCGCGCGTCGACTTGGTGTCGGTCCTCGATGGTCTGTCGCCAGGTACCGGCCACGGTCGCGGCCGTCAGTGGCATTGCCCGTCGCCGTCTCACGAAGACAACAACCCGTCGGTGAAGGTTCAGACCGATGCGTCGGGGACGCAGCGGTGGCGTTGCTGGTCAGGTGGCGAGTCGGGCACTGCGATCGATGCGGTGATGACGGCACGTTCGATACCTGTTGGAGAAGCAATCCGCTGGCTGAATGACAACCATGCGCATCTCGAAGTGCTGCCGCGTCGCGTCGCTCCGGAGTCTCGCGTGGTCGGCGATCCTGCCCCAGACGCCATCGACTACGTGCAACGTTGCGAGAAGCTGCTGTGGACTGGATCGGGCCGGTCGGTGCGCGACTGGTTGAACCAACGGGGCTTGGGCGATGACGTGTTGCGGGTCAACAAGGTCGGTGCTGATCCGGGCCGACGGTTCCTTCCCCGGCCGAAGGGACTGCCGGGCGGGTGGCCTGCAGCGGTGTTCCCGGCCCTCGACCGTGCCGGCAACGTCGCCTACTTCCAGGCACGATTCCTTGACCCGCCGGAGGGTCGCGACAAGTACGACAACCCGTCTCGCCAACACGCTGCGAACCCGCGTGTTGCGTGGACGTCGGTACCTGGTTCGGTCGAGGCGCGCCGCGGTGTCCTCGTGGTTGCCGAGGGCGCACCGGATGCTCTGATGGCAGCACAGGCCGGGTTCGCGGCGGTGGCGGTGTTGGGGTCGATGTACCCCGACGGGCGAGTGGCCGACGCGATTGCTGGGTTCGTGCGAGACAACGATGTCGCCGTCGCTGTGTGTTTCGACTGCGACGTGTCGGAGTCTGGTGCCAAGGGTGCAACGAAACTGATTGGACTGCTCGCCGAGCGTGGCATCACCGATGTCGACAACGTTGTTCCCCCGGACGGGATGGATTTGTCGGACTGGGCGGCAGTCACCGACGCATGGACGACGGTCTTCGACCGGTCCTCGGTCATCGGTGTTGCTGGCGCGCCGGTGCCGAATCTTGATGCTGGGTCCGGTATGGACCTCGGACTCTGACCGGGAGGCGTAAGATGAGTGAGGCTTCCCCGCAACCTGATGGACAGATGTCGTTGTTCGATTCGTTCGACGACATCTCTGAACCAGACGAAGGACATGATCATGTCGAAGATGTGGAACCTGTCGCGCAGGACGCTGCGGGAAGCAATCGTGGAGATGTTGGAAGCCGACGACCCGATCCATCACCGATGGCTGCAGGAGCACCCACGGTCGGGCGAGATCCTGAGCCAGTTGACGAGCGAAGCATTGCAGATGATGTCTTCGGCGCTGACGGAGCGCTCTTCGGTCCCTCAGCGGACGACCTTCTGGTCGACACCGGAGGAGACCGAAGCCGAGGTGCAGACAACGGTGATCGACATGCTGCTGGGAGTGGACGGGATCTGGTCGGATCTGGACGACGAGTTCCCTCGCTCAGTGGCGAAGCCGACGGCGTTGGACGTGATCCACGAGGCGATGGCCACGACGCAGGTCGTTCCGCGTTCCGCCCCGATCCGTCGCGGCTCGCACCACGCGGATTGACCGAAAGGGTCGCGCGGAACGTTGCTGTTGTCGAACTGATCGATGACCTTGCCTCGACGGCCCGCACTATCACCGACGTCGACCGGGCTGTCTTGTCGGGCTGGACTGGTTGGGGGGCTGCGTCGAAGTTGTTCGAACCGGACGACACGACGCTCGACTCGGCACGCGAACGGTTGTCGAGGTTCTTCGATGACGACGATTGGGCGGCGGCGAAACGTTCGACACTGAACGCTCACTTCACCGACCCTGCCATCACCACAGCAATGTGGTCCATGATGCAAGCCACCGGCTTTCACGGAGGCCGGGTGTTGGAGCCGGGGTGCGGGACGGGGCTGTTCATCGGGACCGCACCGATGCCGGTTCGTGACGCGTCGTCGTTCGTTGGGGTCGAACTCGAGCCGGTCACCGCGAAGGTCGCTCAGCTGCTGTACCCGGAGGCCGACGTGCGCTCGATCGGTTTCGAGAAGGTGCGCGACGTCGATGGGTCCTTCGACGCTGCGATCGGCAACGTCCCGTTCGGGAACTATCCGCTGTTCGATCCGTTGCACAATCCTGACGGTCTGTCGATCCACAACCACTTCTTGGCGAAGAGCCTCGCCCTGACGAAACCGGGTGGCGTGATGGCCATGGTCACGTCGCGCTACACCCTCGACTCTCGCAACCCGGCGTCACGGCGCCTGCTGCAGTCGTACGGCGACCTGGTGGCCGCTGTGCGGTTGCCGTCGGGTGCTCACCAACAGATCGCCGGCACCCAAGCCGTGACCGACGTGCTGGTGTTCAAGCGGCGACATGATGCTGACGTGCCGGCACCCTTTGACTGGGAAACGACAACGCTGCTCGACACCGACACCGCCGCGGTGCGAGCAAACTCGATCTTCGATCGCAAGGGACGGGGTGTCGTGGTCGGCTCGATCACGGCCGGGCGAGGCATGTACGGCGACGACGAACTCATTGTCACCAAGCCTGATGACTGGCAGCAACGACTCGCGTCGGTCGTAGACACGCTTGGCCCGCAACTTGTAGACCTCTACGACCCAAGCCCGGCGACTCCTGTGCGTCCGGAGCCGCCGCAGGTCGGCGGCCGTGAGCTGCGCCTCAAGGAGCTGTACCTGTCCGACACTGGCGCTTTGGTGGAGTCGACCCTCGACGGTCCAGTGGCGGTCAAGACGAAGAACAAACGGGTTGGTCGCCAGATGGTCGCGCTCGTCAACTTGCGCGACACGGCGCGCACCGTGATGGACCTGCAGAGCCACGGCCAGACGCCCGGCGCTGTGCTGGCGTGGGACGAGGCACGCCTGGAATTGAACCGTCTCTATGACGACTACGCCCGCACCCACGGGCCGCTCAACGCACTGACCGACGGCACTGGTCGTCGTGTACTGAAGACGCCTGCGAGGTTCCGCACGGATGCGGGCTGGCCGCTCGTGTCGGCGCTCGAAGTGTTCGACCAGGTCACCGGTGTTGCGACGAAGGCGGATCTGTTCGACAAGTGGCTTGTGCGGCCCGAACGCACCCATCTCGGCGCTGAGACGTTGCCTGAAGCACTCGCCGCGTCAATGGCGCGTGACCGGGTCGTCGACGTCGACTTCATTGCGTCTCTCGTGGCAGGCGACGTCGATGCGGTGCGCGCCGAACTTCTCAACGAACAGCTCGTGTTCGCAGACCCCGAGACATCTGCGCTGGTGTCGGCCGAGATGTATCTGTCGGGCAATGTGCGCAGCAAACTAGCAGCCGCCCGCGCAGCAGCGGAGATCAACACCTCGCTGCGGAGCAACGTCGACGCTCTAATCAAGGTGGTGCCGCCGTGGCTTCCCGCCGACGTCATCACCGCCCGTCTCGGATCCGTGTGGATCGACGCCGACGACGTCAAGGCGTTCCTGGTGGACACCCCAGGTGCGGACCCGGACCGCCTCGTCGTTGAACACGCAGCGCTCGTTGGCAAGTGGGCTGTTGCGCCGTCGTGGTCCGACGAGCGCAGCGTTGCAGCGACCACCGAATGGGGGACCGACCGCTCCAACGCATTCGAGCTGGTATCCGATGCCTTGAACATGCAACCAACGGTGCTGTGGTACACCGACGACGACAACCGTCGACGCAAGGACGTCGCCGCGACGTTAGAGGCCAACGACAAGCGCCGCGACCTCGAAGAGCGGTTCTCCGAGTGGGTGTGGGAAGACCCCGATCGCGCTGCACGGTTGGAAACCAAGTTCAACGAACGGTTCAACTCGACGGTGCTCACACAGTGGGACGGGTCGCGGATGGGCGAGCTGGCTGGTCTGTCGCCGGCTTTCACCCCACACCGTCATCAGCTCGACGCTGTGTGGCGGGTCATGGGGACCGACACCTCGACGATCCTGCCGCACAAGGTCGGGTCCGGCAAGACCGCGGCGATGGTGATGTCGGCGCGGCAACTGAAACGGACGGGACAGATCTCCAAGCCGCTGTTCGTCGTGAAGAACCACATGTTGGAGCAGTTCTCGAGCGAGTTCCAGCACCTCTACCCGACGGCCAAGATCCTTGTCGCGTCGATCGACGACGTGTCGGCAGAGAAACGCCAGACGTTCGTGGCGCGATGCGCGAGCGGCGATTGGGACGGCGTGGTGATGACGCAGTCGACGTTCAAGAAGATCCCAGCGTCGGCCGAGACACAAGCCGACTTCATCCGCGATGAGCTGACGATCTACGACGAGGCCGCATCTGCTGCGAGCGCCGCCGGCCAGAAGAAGGCCGCTAAAGAGATCGAGAAGTCCAAAGCCCGGCTCAACACCGAGCTGTCGAAGCTGTTGAACATCGAGGTAGACGCCGACAACATCACCTTTGAGTCCCTCGGCGTGGACTACCTGGTCGTTGACGAATCCCACGCTTACAAGGGTCTCAAGTTCCCCACGTCGATGCAAGGCGTCGCCGGCAGCACCTCGCAACAGGCGACCGACATGGTCGTCAAACTCGACTGGCTCCGATCGCAGTACGGCCCGAAGGTGGCGTTGTTCGCGTCCGGGACACCGATCACCAACACGCTGGCGGAGATGTGGGTGCTGAAACGCATGCTGGTGCCGGACCTGCTCGCCGAGCACGAGATGCAGTCGTTCGATTCGTGGGCCGGCACATTCGCCCAATCGGTCACCAAGATGGAACTGTCCCCCGAGGGTGGGCGCTTCCGGATGAACACTCGTCTGGCCAGCTTCGACAACATTCCTGAGCTGCTCACCCTGTTCCATTCGTTCGCTGACTTCCTCGACGAGGACGCGCTCGCCGGGATCAAGGTCCCTGACCTCGTTGCGGGCGGAGCGGAGATCGTGCTCGTGCCGGGCACACCACAGCTCGACCAGCTGATTTCGGAACTGGGCGAACGCGCCGACGCCATCAGAAGCGGTCCGAAGACCAAGGACGCAGCGAGCAAGGACAACATGCTCGTGGTCTGCAACGACGGGCGCCTCGGCTCGCTCGACCTCCGGTTGATCGGACGCGAACAGCCGCCAGGAACAGGCAAGGTCGATTTCGTGGCCGACAAGGTCGCCACGTTGTGGGAGCGGTACCGCGACAACGTCTACTTCGATTCGACCGGCGGAACCTCGGACGCACCCGGCGCGCTGCAGGTCGTGTTCGCTGACAAGGGCACCCCCAACACCGAACGCGGCTGGGACGTCTACAACGAGCTGCGAGACCTGCTCGCAGAACGCGGCCTCGACCCGACACGGGTGCGGTTCATCCACGACGCGAAAGACGACAAGGCCAAGGAGCGACTGTTCGCTGCGTGCCGCAACGGCGACGTCGACGTCGTGGTGGGATCGACAGACAAGATCGGAGTCGGCACCAACTTCCAGGACCGCCTCATCGCACTACATCACGTCGACTGCCCGTGGCGACCGTCCGACATCGAACAACGCGAAGGACGCGCCATCCGGCAGGGAAACCAGAACGACCACATCCACACGATCCGCTACGTCACGTCCGGGTCGTTCGATCCCTTCATGTATCAGACGCTCGAAAGAAAGCAGAGGTTCATCTCACAGGTGACGGCGTCGGCGACGATCGACCCGACAGTCCGCTCGATCGACGACCTGGACTCCGAGATCGTGCTGTCCTACGCCGAACTGAAAGCCATCTCGACCGGCAACCCGTTGATCCAGGAACATGCCGAAGTGGTGGCCGAGCACGCCCGCATGGCGCGACTTGCAGCGAATCACGACAAGACGCAACGCCAGCTTCCGGGCCGGATAGCGAGCGTCGAACGCCAGCTCACATCAGCCGGGCATCGCATCGACGGCCTCGCGCGAGTCGAAGACAACCGGGTGAACACGAGAGGCGAACGGTTCGAGTACACGTCGCCGTCAGGACGACGATTCACTGACCGGCCCGACGCCGGCGACAGTCTGCGCGAGACGCTTCGCGGTCTACGAGGTTCTGAAGAATGGGCGTCGGTCGGGACGATCGGCGGTCTGGAAATGCAGGGCCGGTCCCGCGACTACGGCGAACACACCGGCCTCGAGTTCGGTGTTCCAGGTGTCATCAACAACATCGCCGGGAGCGCCGTCAGCTATACGACCCGCGATCTGTTCGACGCATCACCCCACGGCATCATGATCCGAGCAGAACGCCACCTCGAACGCGTCGCCCCCGAACTTCAGGATCTGCGCGCCCACGTCGAAAGCCTCACCGAACAGGCGACACGAGCCCGTGGGCTGGTGGGCCAGAAGTTCGGGCAGGTCGCCGAGATCGAACGACTCGCCACACATATCGAGGATCTCGAAGTCGAGATGGCCGCTCTCGAGCACGACGGACCCGCCGGAACCGGAGGACCCGACATCGGTGACGGACCCGGCCCGTCGCCGCTCGGCGACCCGGCCGGGCCGGGACCGAACACGCCCCAGCCGGGTGCAGCGGGAGCGGCCGGGACAGTTGACGATCGTGACAAACAGTTCGATGTTCCATCGACCCCATCCGCTGTCGGCGGCGGCGGAATCGAGTTCTGACTACTCGTCGGCGATGGCGGTGCCGTCAACATTTCGCGTGTGTCGGTGGCTACCTCGATCCGCCAACTGGCGGCCACGGCAACTCACGACACCCTGCTCACTTTCCGTGGTCATATGCATCGTTCCATGGCCCCCTCAACACCGACGGGAAGTCCTACCGAGCGGGTCGCCAGACCTGCGGCGACTATCAAAATGAGCGCGCCTGATCAGGCACCTCGGGCACCCGGTCCCGGAAAACGTCGCGCGTTATCGAGCACCCGATCACCCACATAATGCCGGCTATGTGCGGCTGTGGACGCTGGCGATACGAACATTCTGATCGCTCAAGTCTCATGGTTGGCTGGTTCCTCAGGCCAGGCCGGGTCCAGACTCGTATGGTGACGTGATGTCGACGCTTCGATCGATCGTGTTGTTTTTGGTTGCGGCGATTGCCGAGATCGGTGGCGCGTGGCTGATCTGGCAAGGCGTGCGCGAGCATCGTGGTGTGGCTTGGGTCGGAGCTGGCATCGTTGCGCTTGCTGCGTACGGTTTCGTCGCAACGCTGCAACCCGACGTCAACTTCGGTCGGATCCTGGCCGCCTACGGCGGAATATTTGTGGCCGGATCGCTGGCATGGGGCCGGCTGGTCGACGGATTCAAGCCGGATCGCTTCGATCTCGTTGGAGCAGGGATCTGCCTTGTTGGGGTGTCGGTGATCATGTACGCGCCCCGCTGAACTGGCTCCACGCAGTATCGCTCCTGCCAGGTGGGCGTCATCGGGTCTGCGCGACATGTCGTTCAGACCAGCCCATCGATGATGCGATAGACACCGAACGCGACGAATGTGGCGGCGGCACCGATTTTCGAGGTTCGTTCGGAAAGCCGTGCGCCGAGTTGCTGGCCGACGATGACTGCGATACGTCGAGGACCTACCGGTGGCCGAGATCGCCGACGCCATGGGCGCCACCGGGCGGAGCATCTCGGTGTTCGATATCTGAGTTCGATACGACCGCACCGATCATTGCTGGAGCGGGTGCCGACGCGGCGTATCGTGGTCGTGTGCGTGATCTTCAACGCGGTGCGGTCCGGTTGCACATCCTGCATCACGCGGCCCAACACCCGATCACCGGGGCGTGGATGTCCGATGAACTTGCCACGCACGGTTACACCATCAGCCCCGGCACCCTCTACCCCACACTGCACCGGATGGAAGCCGACGGCGAACTGGCGTCACGCAAACAGGTGACAGACGGACGCGCGACGCGCGAGTACACGATCACCCACGACGGGCAACGAGCGTTGGCCGACGGACGTGACACGCTGCGAGAACTCGCCCGCGAGGTCCTCGACGACACCTGACACGGTCTCGACCCGTCGTTGAAACCTGTTGATATCGGATACCGATATGGTGGGCCGGTGTCGCAAGCCGGGAAACTCCAACAAAATTTGGGTGTGACGGATGCAGTGATCATCGGTGCCGGATCGATGATCGGTGCCGGCGTGTTCGTGGCGTGGGCGCCCGCTGCCGAGGCTGCCGGTACCGGCCTGTTGATCGGGTTGGCAATCGCGTCGATCGTCGCGTTCTGCAACGCGTCGTCATCGGCACAGCTCGCGGCCTTGTATCCGGAGTCGGGTGGCACCTACGTGTACGGCCGCAACCAGCTCGGAGCGTTCTGGGGTCATCTTGCCGGCTGGGGGTTCGTGGTCGGCAAGACCGCTTCGTGCACGGCCATGGCGCTCGCGATCGGCGCCTACCTGTGGCCAGCCCATGACCGCATCGTGGCTGTCACCGCGGTGGTGGCGATCACCGCAGTGAACATCGGCGGGTTGTCGCGCACCGTGGCCGTCACCAGGGTCCTGCTCGTGGTCGCCCTCGCGGCGCTGGTCGTGGTCGTCGTGGCAGGTTGGAGCAGCCCCGACGCCGAAGTGGGCCGGTTGCTCCCGATCGACGGCGACCTGTTCGGCATCTTGCAGTCGGCGGGGTTCATGTTCTTCGCATTCGCCGGGTACGCCCGCATCGCAACACTCGGCGAAGAAGTCAAAGACCCCCAGACCACCATCCCACGCGCCATCCCACGCGCGCTCGCTGCGGTGCTTGGTGTGTATGTCGTCGTGGCCGTCACGCTCCTCGCCGTCGTGCCCGCCTCCGACATCGCCGAGTCCACCGCACCACTGCGGCTCATCGTCGACAACAGCCGCATCGCTCCCTTGTCACGGATCGTCGATCTCGGCGCAGGGATCGCTGCACTCGGTGTGTTGTTGAACCTGATCCCCGGCATCTCCAGAACCGTGCTCGCAATGGCACGCCGCTGCGAGCTACCCGGATGGTTCGCCCACATCGACGAAGAGCGATCACTGCCCCTCCGAGCCGAACTGTCCATCGCAGCAGTCGTGATCGGCCTCGTGATGATCATCGAGTTACGAAACGCCATCGCATTCTCCGGTGTTGCCGTGCTCACCTACTACGCAATCACCAACGCCTCAGCACTCACGCTCACATCAGAACACCGCCGATGGCCCCGATCCATTGCGGTGACAGGACTCGCAGGCTGCGTCGTCCTCATCGTCGCGCTGCCCGTCGCCGCCGTGATCACCGGAGCAATCACGCTCACCATCGGAGCAACCATCCGCCTCGCCACCACAGCGCGCACAACCCCACCCAGCGACGCGCCACATTCGTGAACGCGCCGTGACCACCCATCTCACGCCGTTCCCACCCACGCATATCAGCAGGCCCTTTACAGCGTCTCAAGCGCCCAGTACGGCACTTCCGATCGGTCGGGCCCGCTCCATATCGCGCTGATCCGGCGTTGGATTCTCGATGTGGTCGCAGGCGCTCCTGTCTGCCGGATAGCGCGTGGTGCAGTTGGTCGACGGCTTGAACATTCTAATGGGGGTCTGATCGGTCACGATCCTGCGCGCGCCCAGCGACCCCGTGAGGTGGGTGCACCCGAACGGTGCAGCCATCTCACGAGTTCAACCGCACCACCTACCCGTGCGCTTGGCGTCAGCCGCCCAGGCCGCCGGTGCCGAGCAGGCTGCCGTCTGCTGCGTATGCGTCGACACGTTCGAGTACGTCCATCGTTGGCGGGGCATCGAGCGGCGACGCGGATTCGCCTGGGGGTGGCGGCGCGGTGAAGGGCAGGTCGGCGAGCACGACGAAGTAGCCGTCGGGGGAGGTGACCTCGACGTTGACGGTCCCGATGTTCATCACAATGTCGACGGCGACTGTGCCTGCGGGTGCCTGTCCGAGGAACATGAAGTGGCCGAGTCCGGTTCCGTCGCGAGGATCGGCCTGGAGGGTGTAATTGGCCCATGGGATCTGCGGGTAGGCGTCTGCTCGGCTCATTGGGCCGCATCCGCCGCCGCCGAATGCGGCGCCGTTCTCGAACAGGAGGTCAGCGTGGGAGTTGGCGCCGTCCACGGTCCAGTAGTCGATGGTACGTCCGTCGCTGGTGGTGCTTGCGACGAGGCGTGCGTTCTCGGAGTTGATGTCGCACGGCGACTCACCGATAGAGCCGACGTCCTCGACGACTTGAGCCTGCTCTGGGCTGAGCCGGTCGGCAACGACGGCGAACGCAACCCCGCCCCCGACAGCAGCAGCGGCTCCGACGACGAGGCCGGTAAACAGTTTGTTTCGGCGACGTGTCGGCTTGGGTCGGACCGGTTGTGGTCGTTCGATCGTGGGGTTGGTGCTGTTCATGACGTTCTCCATGAGGTCGGCTTCCCCAACCCGCAGGTCCAGTGATCGAACATCGGTGTCGCTGTACATCGACTGCGCAACGAGGCGGTCGAGTTCTTCGTCGTTCATCACTGGGCTCCTTGCGTTCGGTGGAAGCGGAGAGATTGTCTCTCTGTTCTTTCATGTCCGGTGTCGTCGGTGCGTTTCGCGGCTTTCGGACCTTGTGCCGAGGCGTCTGATGTGAGCGTCGACCGCAATTTGCGGCGGGCTCGATGCAGGTGAGTGCGCACCGTGTTCTGCTTCATGTCGAGCACCACAGCGATCTCTGCCGGACTCAGTTGCTCGGTCGCAGTCAAGGTCAAAACTTCGTGTTCCACCGGAGTGAGCGACTTCATCGCAGCGGTGACCTGGGCGGCCAGAGCCGGATCGGCTACCGACGGTTCTTCGAGCACGTCGTCGAGTTGCAAACGGAGCTTCTCAGCGAGGCGTCGCTGCCGTCGGTGAGTGCGGTCACCGTTCGCGATGACATTGCGAGCAACGCCATAGAGCCACAAGATGGTGTCTGGTTCGTCCGGCACGACGTCCAGTCGACGCCACGCTGTCAGCATCGTCTCGGCGACCACATCGGCGGCATCGGCCGGCGTTGCCGTCCGTCGCAGCGCATAGCCCAAGAGCGCTCGCGTATGAGCTTCGTAAGCCGATCTGAACTTGTCTTCGTCGAGACTCCCACGCACTGAAACCTCCATGTCGCACAGCTTGCTCTACGACATGTCCGCCAAGCCGGCCAGCGTTTCAAACTTCTCGAATGGCTGGACTCGGGCCGAGAACCTTCACACCTTGAAACACGCATATCAGCGCGAATTCGTGGTGCTGGCACCCGCTCCTGATCGGCACTTCCGATCGCGGGAACCGACTCATAACTTCATCCAAATCCTGGCCGCCGAGTGACTTGCCGCCCGCCCGGAGACGAAGTCGCGACGGCGCCGACGGCGCCAACTCACTCGTGATCCGGCCGTTCGACGCCAGAGACGCCGGAACGAACTGAGCGCACTCTGTGTGACGAACTGGCCGTACGTGGGCATAAGTCGGTGGCCACCGACACGCGTATCGCGGCGAACAGGTCAAGTTGTCCCGTTTCACGGATCCTTCGGTTGCGGAGTTGCCACCGTCGGAACGGATGATCTCGGTCAGCAGCATTGTCGGCGGCCGTGCCCCAGTACAGGTGCCCTGCATCAGGTGTCGGGTTGCAGCACATCCGGTTGTTGCATTCGTGCAAGGCGTACAGCGAGTCGCTGGTGGGTGGGTCAGCGAGTGTGAGCGCAAGGCGGTGCGCCCGATACTTCCACCGTTCTCCGTTTGGGCCCGCCCACGACCATGTTGCATAACCGTCTTCGCCGGGGGCGAGAGCGATTTCCCAGCAGCCGAGAGGACCGGTACTGCGATCAATTCGAGCGTTGAACCGTGCCACGAAGGTTGGGTCCTGGGGAATCGGTTTCATGGTGACGACGATCTTCGCAGAGACCCGAGCGCAGCGCTTGACGCTGACGATCTGATCCCGGTTGACTGCAGTTCGGGGCCTCACAGCGATGTGTTGCGAGGTTGGGGTGTCGAGGCTGGTCGTGAGCCCCTCAGTTGTTCCGGATTGCTTGAATCAGCTGAGCGGGGTTGAAGGAGGTGCTCGACAGGTCGGCCGGTGTCACCAGGGGACGTAGCAGCCGGCGCTGCTGTAGTAGCTGTTGCGGTCGTAGCTGGTGGTGCTGCTCCAGCAGCTGTGGACGGTGAGTTCGCCCCAGTTGTTGAGGTCGCGTTCGAAGTGTTGGCGGCACAGTTGGCGATCCATCTGGCGATCGCCGGACTGGGGCCAGCAGGTGCGCTGAAACCATTGTGCGCCGGCGGCCTCGGCTGGGCCGGTGACGTTGACGATGAGTCCTGCGGCCAGCGCGGCCAGCGCGGCGGCGAGCGCGACCATCAGTCGTGTGGCGGATGCTCGTGCGGATGGCCGGGGCCGACGTTGGTTGGTGTGAGTGATCGTGTTGGTGCGCATTTGGTTCTCCGTTGGGTGTGGTTCTCTGCCGGTTCGCGGCCTTGTTGGTGTGGCTGATCTAGGTGAGGCTGAGTCCGAGGTCGTGGCTCGGAGGAGGCGGTGCAGGGGCCGCTGGTGGGCCGGGTGGCCTGTCGAAGTCGGGGGCGTCGACGCCGACTTGTTCTTCGAGCCAGTCGAGGCCGCCTTCGTCGTTGTGCTTGTCGGCCCATCCCTCGAGGGCGCGGTCGACGGACGCGATGTCGTCGTAGCGGCCCAGCACTTCGGTGCTGTGGGTGGAGTTGTTGGTGGCGGTGAGTTGGTGGGTGCCGGGGTTGTAGCTGACGCGGAAGCTGCCATCGGTGCTGTTCGAGGTCCAGCGCATGCCGTAGTCGATTTCTGGTGCGGGGAGACGGTCCGGTGAGATGTCGGGGTTGGTGAGGTTGCTTGTCGCTCGTTCGAGGCTGCGGTTGCCGAGGAACATGCCGGCGTCGACGCTTCGCGCGATGACCGGGTTGAGTTCGATGACGGTGTTGACGGGCGCTTTGATGGCCCGTTCGATATCGCGACGGTCGATGGCCCGACCGGGTTCGTTCACGAGCACGATCTCGTCAGGGTTGGACGCGACGACGTCGGGCTTCGAGAGAGCGAGGTAGTCGGCGCGGGTGACCATGACGTTGCGGCCGGCGATGTCGACGAGTGCTTGCGGTGGGGGTCCGGTGCCGGCGTCGATGATGACAATGCCTGGCTGTTCGGCGATCCAGTTTGCGAGCTGTTCGACGCGCTGGGGATTGGCGTATCGGACGTCGCCTCCGACACCGGCAGACAAGACACTGGTCTTGTCGTCGATGTGGTCGACGAGTTCGGTGAGACGGGCTGGTTCGACGTCGTGGTGGGCGAGCCAGTCGTTCACGCCGATCCCGCCTCGAGACCGTGGGGCTCCCAGGATCGAGGCGGCGTCGCCGTCGAGATCAACGAGGAGGACGGGTTTCGTTTCGTGCAGTGTGGCGGCTGCTGCGGTGACGCTTGTGCCGGCGCCTCCCTTGGATCCCCACATGAGGACGATGTGATTGTCATGCCGCATGGCCGACCAGTTCTGAGAGCTGCTGTCCGGCGCGCATGGCTTGGAGGCGACGGGCGACGGCGCTCGATCCTTCGGGCGGTGGGGTGCGGTCGAGGCGGTGTTCGATGAGTGCTTTCCAGCGTGTGTCGCTGATCTTTCCGGAGTGGAAGACCTCGACGATTCGGGCGAGTTCGATTGACGCGATTGCGGTGTCGGCCACGTTGGTTTTGTGGTCCTCGAAGAGCACGGAGCAGTCGTCGGTGTGCGAGTCGTTCGCCTGCAGGGCGATCTCTCGTGACTGACGGTTGCGACGGCGGTGCCGGCGCTCGTCAGGGTCGATGATGTCGTGGCTCGTGCCGACCCTCGGGCCGAGGTAGGCGATCATCGGGCGTTCGTCTTTTGACGTGTCCTGGCGTAACTCGACGTCGGGATCAATGGTCGCTATGAGGTGTGCGAACGCCCCCCACAAGTTGTCGAGTTCAGCGGTCGTGACTTGGCTGAATCCCTGCGGTTTGCGGATGGCTGCGATGCGCTTGAGCATCGGGGTTGCGGCTGCCATGAGGACGGTCCCGGCGTCGGGGTCACCGGCCTGGTGGAGTCGTAGCAGTGACCGCAATGGAGGGTTCTGTGCGGGGGTCGCGACGGCGGCGAGATCGAGGATGCCGGCGATGGTGAGTTGTGCGAGTTCGGGTTCGGTGCGAGCCCATCGGCGGGTGATTCGAGTCTGGCGAACCGGGGAGCAGCAGCGTTCGAGTTGCCGGTCGAGTTCGCTGAGGATGCGGGTGGTGATCATGGTGTCGACCTCTGTCTCTCGTGGTGGTTGGTCGACACTCACTTTCTGCTTGTGGCCTCCCGGATCTGTCCCGATTTGGCAGTCGCCAAGAACTTCGGGTCGGGCACCACAGCCCGAACCGATACAGCCCGTGAGCTGGGGTAACCCGAAAACTGGGAGAGCCCCAATGCCAAGTTGGGAGAGAACTGGGAGACGAAACCTCGAAAAAGGTTGTTGGGACGCAGATCTGGGAGCGGATGGGCGCACAGAGATTCTTGGTGACCGCCGAAGGACACGTTTTGGGTCGCTGAGCAGGTGTTGAGCGGTGCCTGAAACGGCGCTCCCAGAGATTTCTGTGGTGCTACGTCGGAATCGGGACAGATCCGGGAGGCGTCTCGTGCTGAGTGGTGTTCATGCCAGATACCACTCCTTCAAACGGGCAGATGTCGCCCCTCGAACAGATCCTCATCGTCGTGATGGTGGGCGCTGCAGCCGTCGGCGCAATCGTGTGGGCCGGTGCCGCGCTCGCCGCCGCGGTATCCGGCCACGGCGCGCTCAGAGCCGGGTTGGGCGACTCGTTCGCAGCGATCCCAGTACTTGTCACTGACCCCGGCCGACCGGCCGAAGCGTGGCCCGAAGCAGTGGCTGAATTGCTGCCCGGGCCGGTCGTTTATTGGCTGTCCACAGCCCTGATTGCAGTCGCTCTGATTGCGGTCCTGTTGATTGGTCGGCGGATCTGGATGGCACTGTCATCGACACGCCGGCGGCTCGGTGTAGACGCTCACGCACGCTTCGCAACCAAACGCGAGATTCGACCGTTGATGGTGTCCGCAGCATCGCCCGGACGCTTCATTTTCGGGACCTGGGGAGGCCGTCTCCTTGCAACAGAAAACCGTCGTTGGGCGGGTCCCGATCCGCGCGGTCTCAAGTGGCTGCGGGCACGCATCACGGGGGAGCTTCGGAGCGGCCAACAGGGTGACGTGACGTCGATCGCGATCACCGGACCGACCCGGTGCGGCAAGACGTCGCAGTGCGCGATTCCGGGCCTGCTGCAGTGGAACGGACCCGCGATCGTGTTGTCGGTCAAACGCGACCTGATGGACATCACGATCGAGCAACGCCGATCACTTGGCGAGGTCCGAGTGTTCGATCCCGGTGGCTTTCTGGCGACGTCGACGTCGCACGTGAAGGTCACCGCAGCCGAGGTCGGCAAGTGGTCGCCGCTGCGCATGGCGCACACCCCGTCGGGCGCGAAGAAGGCCGGCGAAGCAATGGCTGCGTGGACACCCCAAGCCGGCGTCGAGGGCGGCATGGACTTCTGGTCGACGCAAGGCAAGTTGCTGTTCACCGGGCTACTCGGCTCATCCGCACTGAGTCGAAACCCGTCGATGAAAGACGTCGCTGAGTGGGTGTTCGACATGGCCATGCCTGAGTCCGAAACCGGATGCCCACCCGAAGAAATCCTGCGCGCCGCGCTCGCCAATCCCGACTCTCGAGACGCTGCCGCCGCCGCGATCCGCCACCTCAACGCGATCTGGAAGAAACCGGACCAAAAGCTGATCGCGTCGGTGTACGCGACCGCTCAAACGGTGTGCGATCCGTGGCTCGACCCGAACGTCATCGCGGCGACCGACATCGACGGTGACGGCGAATGGATTGATCTCGACTGGTTGATGGACACCGGCCCCGAAGGCGACCAAGCCAACACGCTGTACCTGTTGGTGTCGCTCGACGACTACCAACGTCTCGCCCCGGTGCTCGCCGGTTTGCTGTCGGATCTCAAGAGCCAGGCATACGAGTGGGAGATGCGCGGCGCCCGTCTGCCTGCACCGCTGCTCATGTTGATCGACGAAGCCGGCAACATGCCCCTCGACTGGCTTCCCGAAGTGTCATCGACGTGCGCCGGGATCGGTATCCAACTCGTGACGATCTGGCAGTCGTACGCACAGATCCACGAGGCGTACGGCAAACGCGCCGACACGTTGCTCACCAACCACGCAACCAAACTGTTCTTCCCTGGAGCGTCGGACGACTCGACGTTGGGCTACGTGTCCAAGATCGTCGGCGACGAAGAGATCGAGCGTAGATCCTGGTCCAACGACATCGGCTCAGGGTCGGGTCGCCGGTCGATCAGCGGACAGAAGAACAACGAGGCAATGGTCCCGTACTTCCTTGCCCGACTCCCCGAGTACGGCTCCGCGCTGCTGATCCACTCGAACATGCCACCGGCTCACATCTACGGGCGCGAGTGGTGGCGCAACAAGACGTTGAAGGCGATGGTCCCGTCGCCTCCGTCGTTCCGCTCCGAACCAGGCGGTTCCGGCCCATGGCTCCCCACGAAGCAACGCCGACGAACCAGCGTCCCGCACCGGCCCGAGCCCGCACCGGCACCTGAGCCGCCACCGCCACCGGACTCGCTGCCGTTCGAGGACTCGATCCTAGTGACCACCAAGAAACCAGCCCCGGTCATCTATGACCTGAACGGCAGCGAGGTCTCATCGTGAGCCGCAAACCACGTGTCGACCACGGCAAGGCCGTCGAGGAGCTCCACAACGCGCTCCGAGAGAAGCTCACGCACATGTCGTCGAGCGACGACTGGATCAACTACCTGTCGGCCGCTCGAACGTTCCACCGCTACTCGCCCCAGAACCAGATGCTGCTCGCCCTGCAGGGAGCCCAGGGCCACGTGGCCGGCTACCGCACCTGGCAGCGGATCCCGTCGACCGAGGGCGGCACCTGCCAAGTCGCCAAGGGCGAGAGCGGCCTCCGGATTCTGGCGCCAATGAAGGGATCGGCCAAGACAATCGACGAGACAACCGGCGACGAGGTCACCAAACACTTCCTGCGCGGCTTTCGCACGGTCAAGGTCTTCCACCAGGGCCAACTCGTCGCCAGCCCCGACATCGGCCAAGACGCCGTCACTCCGACACTGCTGACAGGTACGAACCGGTGGCAAGACGTGTTCTCGGCAGTGAAAGATCACCTCGAAGATGCCGGCTACGACGTCGGGTTCCAGACGCCGACTCCCACCGAGTCGTGGAACGGCTACACCGACTACAACGCAGCGAAGGTGAGGATTGCGTCAACGCTCGAAGGACCCCAGCAGGTCAAGACGTTGCTGCATGAGTGGGCGCACGTCCAGCTCGACCACCACGAACGCAGCCTCGGTGGCCTCACACGCGACATGCGCGAGGTCGAAGCCGAATCAGTCGCCTACCTGCTCGGCCAGACCATTGGCCTCGACTCCCAGGGCTACTCGGTGCCCTACATCACGGGATGGTCCGGAGGCGACCCGAAGTTGATCGAGCAGACCGCAATGCAAGTGCTCGAAACCACCAAGCAGCTCGTCGACACACTCGAACACGAACTCGGTATCAAGCTGACCGTCGACCTCAACGACTACGCGCTTCCCGACGCAGACACGAACGTCATCGAACTCCCCGGAGCGTCCGCACCCGCCACAACTCCGCCCGCCTCTCCTGTACCGGTCGAGCCTGAGCAGCGCGACCTCTTCCCGTCGCCTGAGCCGTCTGCCTCGGCGATCGAACAGTCCGACAGCAGCGACAAAGACTTCCTGAGAGCGTTGCGCAGCGAACTGGACGAACATCAAGCTCAAGATCTCGTCAAGCACATCTACCGAATCGACCAGTCAGCGCAGGTCGCCACGATCCTTGCCGACTCGGGCCAAACCGCATTGCAGGCCGCTCGCATCCTGACTCGTTTCGGTCGCGATGTCGGCCAGGTCAACGAAGCGCTGTTGACTGCTACCGGCGATCCGGAATCACCGACGATGTACCCCGCCGACGAGGTAGCCGCGGCGATTCACGAAATCACCCCACCCGAACTGAGGTCCACGCCTGACGTCCAGCCACCCGTTGACATCGCACGAGGAGAACGACTGCAGTCGATGAAAATGCTTCGCCGCGTGGCGCTCGACAACCCGACGCCAACGACCGTGGTCGAAATGGCCAGGACCATGGAAGTGTCATCGACAGAAGTCGTGCGAGTGCTCGCTTCGATCGATGCGAACCCCAGCACCGCCATCGCCGTCGCGGTCGCAATGAACGACGGCGACGGAGCGAAAGCACTACAGCAGTTGATCGACGAGTGGCCCGGCGTCGACGGGGGCTGGGAGCATTACGCTCACCCGTCAATGCTCGCTTCGCCCGCCGTCGCCACCCCAGAGCCGGCCGATCCAATGCTGGCGATACTCGACTCGTGGCGCAGCGCCGACCCTGTAGCACCGACGACACCGGAACCGTCAGCACCATGACCGACGTCGCTGACACCAACCTTGCTGCCATCGACCGCTTCGTCTCGACCATCTACTGGTCCGACGACGACGTCACTTTCAGCGACGCATTCGTCGCAGCGATCGACGAGTGGAGCGCGACCGCCTCAGCCGAGCACCACGACTCCCTGCCATTCACGGACACCGAGCACCACGACCCGCTGGCCGCATCACTGCTCGAACTGATCGGCGCCGTCGACGACCTCCGAGCCGGACCGCGCCCCGACCTCACCGTCGCCCGAGCACTCTCCGAAGCAGTCGTTGACTGGCAAGAAGGAAGTTGACCCGAACGCACGGTCCTGTCCCCCACACCTCTGCGCACATGTGGAGTCGGCTAGTCCACGGGGTGTAGTCCGGGGCGTTCGATGTGAGCCGGAGGTGGACGGCGGCGTTCGCCCAAATCGTGAGCAACGACTGGCACATGGATCCAGTGATCGTGGTCAACGATCACGAAGACCTGACCGAGTTCTTTCGCCTCACGAACACGGTTTGCATCTCCTACGGACTGAAGTGTTCCTCCATCGAGACCGAGGTAGCCGACGCCGACAGTCTGCACGGACAGGACGTCGAGCGAGGCAAGAACGAATAGGACGAGGACTCCTTCCCAACCGGGGAAGCGGGCTCGGATGGTTAGCGGATCGATGATCTTCGACGCATGAATCTGGGCGCTTTGAGCTGGATCACAGATGTGGACGTCGACTGCGAATCACTCGTCCGCCTGTCGCTCGTACAGGTCGTCCTGAAGGTCGACTTGGCGCGGAGCCAGCTTCTGAGCATTGAGGGCGCGGAGCGCATCGAATTCCCGACTGGTGAGCGGACCGGTCGGGCCATCGTGGGGCTCGGGGAACAATGGAACCAGATCCAGCGGTAAGCGTCTCGACGAAGTGCTAAAGCCCTGTTCGCAGCGCTGTGCGCCGATCACCGGGCCAGCGTCCGCTCGTTCCTGGTTGCCGACGGCCCTGGATGTAAAGTGCCTGCTCAGCAGTGGTGCCCGTCGACCTAACGCCGGATCTGGTTCCATTGTTCCCTGGACCCCGGCCCTGACCGCCCGGTCAAGATCGTCGTCTGCTTCGGCCCGCGTCAGGCGCTGGACTGCATCGACCACGCCTCCGGCTCCGCATTCCCATGTCTCATCGATGAGGCCGTTCATCGTTGCCACGATTTCGTGTGACGCCCCTGCAGGCCATCTTGGGGTGTGACGAGGTTCTGTGCGGAATCCTGAGCGACCTGGTGTCGCAATGCCTGTCCAGCGACGCTCCACTTGCCTGCAGGGCTGATGAACACTGGGCTAGCGCTGATCGGGTGTACCACAAACGGTGGGTTTTGAACGGTGAGTGGCAGAGACCACTTCAAGGTGCAGATTGATGGCACGAACGCCCCGTTTCGATCGGACGTATCAAAACCTCACAGCGGACCGTTATTGGAGCTTTTCTTGAACGAAGGCCCTGCTCACGGCACCTCTGGTCGCTCGGCATCGGCGTATAGAGTGGCCCGAAATTCAGGATTCCGCACAGAACCTCCTCACACCCCCTGTGAGCATCCCCGATTCGTTACGACGAGGGGTGCTCGGCATGCTCGCCGTGATCGCTCGATTGAGCTGCGAACCAGTCGTGGATTGCTTCGACGATGTCGCTTTCTTCGGTGCTGTAGGTGATCATCGCTCCGGTGTCGGTTTCGGTCAGTTCGACAGCGATCTGGTCGTATCGCTCCTTCAGAACAGACAGACCAGGCATGGCTGCTCCGTGGATCGCTTCGGGGTCTGAGAAGTCGCCGGCTCGGAACTTGGCGGCTTCGTCCCCGAGGTGTCGACGGATCAGATCGATGTTGGCTGTGTCGGTCGGGTCGTCGGCAACGACGTCTTGGACACCACCGGTTGCATTGTCACTGAAGACGTGCGTGGTGGCATCGAGGTCGAATGGCATCACTTCGACTCCGGCGTTCGCAACGACTTCTTGGCGGTCTGCAAGTGCTTGTTCGTCGCTACCGCATGCGGTGAACGTGATCGCCGCCAAAGCAGCCAGAAAAGAGAGGACGGGTCTAGTTGAGGGCATCGGTTGCGGCTTTCAGGAGGTGGAGGGATTCGACGACAGAGGATTGCTTGTCGAGCGGAATTGCGTCGAGCAGGCGGGCGAATCGTTGGGCACGTGCGGTCAACACTTGGCCAGCGACGTGCTCACCGTTTGACGTCAGTGCGACGAGTCGAATGCGGGTGTCGGTGCTGTCCGGGTCGACGCGTCGCTCCGCCCAGTCCTTTTCGACGAGTTGGTCGACCAGGCGGCTGACGGTGCTCGTTGTCAGACCGAGCCGTGTTGCCAGGTCACGCTGGTTGAGCGCTGGCCCGGTCGCGAGTTCGCAGAGTGCATGGGCGCTTGACACGGACATCGGTTGACCGCATGGTGTGGCATCGCTGCGGAGCACTCCGAAGGCGTGAATGAATCCAACGAAGTCCCTGGCGAGCCTTTCACTCAAGGATGGAGACATAGTTGCAATCTACATCTATCTAGATGCATATCGCAACTTGAGCCGCGCGAGGGCGACATAGTCCTGACCTTCGTCGCGGCCGTCCCTCTGACCTACAGACCCTCGTTTGCCGATGTCGCGACCCGAATGATAGTCGATCAGAGTGTTCGGCTGTCGCGGGTTGCGGCCCGCCGGAGCCGGCAGTGCGGAGCGCCTTCCGCTTGATCGCACCGTCGGCCTGTCGGTTCGCACGTTCTCGAGCGGGGCCTGTCCGGAAAGTGAGGATCTGGGCGGTCTGAAGTCGTCGGTGCGTTCGTTGTTATGGGCTGTCTGTCCGATGTTGAGCGGAATGCCACGAACCTGAGGTCCAAGCCGGTGGTACAGCATCGATGTCCACCCATCCTTCGTCAACCAAGCGGGCCCTCGATGGCAGGGCACTTCGTCAGCTCTGCACGCCCATTGGAGCGGAGCGCGCCGCCGAGTCCGCGGAACGCGTCCTCGTGCCGCCGTCGGTCAAGGGGTGCATGTAACCGTGCTGTCACCAGACCCAACAAGCCGCAACGCACCTGCTCATCGGTTACATGAACGAAGACTGACGGCAGCGCCGACCTTCGTCAACGCGACAATCGAGTGTTGCGAACGTCCTGGTCACGTGCCCTGCGATGGTCGCTACTGGGTCTCCTGACAGCGGCGTTACCGTCATCGCGGCAAGCAACCCGTTCGACGACGAGATCCTCCACGTCCGCCATCGCACCCAGCCAGAGATTCGAGCGTCCTCTCCGGAGGACATCGACCTGATGATCGAGGCTGCAAACAATCCGCCGGCGGAGGCAATCTCTGCGTGGGCGACGCGCGATGCGGCGGCGATTGACGTGTTGGCGTTCACCGGTGTTCGGGCAGCAGAGTGCTGTGGGTTGCAGGTTGGCGA
>Ga0209390_10003639_pt1 | contig 24631 bp, 12 predicted proteins | sample BON01_FD_187212 | JGI IMG/M metagenome (GOLD analysis project Ga0209390, IMG submission 187212) | Freshwater microbial communities from Lake Bonney liftoff mats and glacier meltwater in Antarctica - BON-01 (SPAdes) (version 2) | ecosystem: Environmental > Aquatic > Freshwater > Ice > Glacier... | reverse complement strand
ACCCTAAACCCTAAACCCTAAACCCTAAACCCTAAACCCTAAACCCTAAACCCTAAACCCTAAACCCTAAACCCTAAACCCTAAACCCTAAACCCTAAACCCTAAAACCCTAAAACCCTAAACCCTAAACCCTAAAAACCCAAAAACCCAAACCCTAAACCCTGAAAACCCTAAACCCTAAACCCTTGCGTGCTCGCCAACCGTCGGCGGCGACAAGGAAGATGGCGGGACGACGCGAACGACGGACACTTTGCGCGAATTGGAGTCAACCACGTATTGGATAAAACAACTCGATCGCGTTTTATAAATTTATAAAGGTCGCGACAAATTGGAACCCAAGGCGTCCAAGAAAACCCGTTTCCAGGGGCAGGGCGCATGAAGAAGGGCTGCGCATGCAATCTGTTGTTGCTGCCGCCCACACTTCCCCCGCCTTTCCGCTTCGCCCTTTAGCCCGACTGCGGGCGCTGCACCTTGACGCCGCGACGCAGGCCCTGGAAAGACGCGACCAGACGCTCGATCTGGCCCGGGCTGAAATCGTCCAGGCACGCGTCGTCACTGTACGACATGAAGTTGTTGACCGAATCGACGCCCCGGCTCTCCGGGCAGGTGTCCACGGGCGTCTTCACGCATCCAAAAGTCGGGTTGGCCTCTGGCGGCGTGTCGGCAATCAGGTCCCCGCCTCCCTGCTCCTCACAACCACCTTGGAACGTGTGGAGCAGGCCAAACCAGTGACCGGCCTCGTGGACCGCCGTCTGGCCCAGGGCGTAAGGCCAGGTGTCCTTGGCTCCTGGGCGCGCCGGTAGCGTGTTGTAATGGAGCACGACGCCGTCGAGGCGGCGCTTCGAGGCGGTGCTCGAGCGCGCCAGCGGGAAAGTCGCGTAGCCGAGCAGGCCGCCGCCCGGGAGGACGACGAAGATGTTGAATGCGTCGTAGCCTCCCTTGCGCAGCTTGCGGAACATTGAGTCGGCCGCGCTAGACCCGTAGCCGGCGTTCGCCCACGCGGGGTTGTAGGTGCGGTCGACGCCGGCGAGCGCAAACTGAAAGCCCGTCGTCTTGTACCCCGCGTTCAGGACCTGGACCTGGCGGGCGATGTAGTCTGTGTGTGGGTGGGTTTTGTTGTTTTTATGTTGCGGTGTCGTGTTTGCGGCGTTTGGTGTTGCGGGTTGGCGTTAGGAAGTAGGGGGGGGGGGGGGGGGGGGGGGGGGGGGGAGGGGGGGAGGCGGCGAAGTTTTTTCGTTCGGTTTTGGTTTTGTGTTCCGAACGGTGCGGCGGCAGAGGACCACAAACAAAAGAAGAACACCGAAACTCACCGTCGCCGCCGTACGTCCCGTTGGGGAACAGCTTCTCCACGTCGGCCGCCTTGGCGACCGGGTACACCACGTGGAAGTAGGTCTGCACGACCGTCGGGGGCGCGCCCACGAGCGACTGCTTGAGCGCCGCCGCCGAGGGCAGCTCGCCCATCGCGGCGCGCTGGGCGCGCAGCGCCAGCACCGCCTCGGCGGCTGCGCCGATCTGCTCGGGCGTGGGGTCGGGCGTCGCGCAGCCGCGGCGCGCGGGCAGGGGCTCGGTCATCTTCTCGCGCACAACGGCGATGGCGGCGGCATCGTCGCGGCGGCCGGTGACGATCCTGTTGCCGCTGGCGCCAAACGCGGCGGGCACGGGCTCGGCCTGCTGCTGCTGCTGCTGCTGCTGCTCTTGGGCCTGGGCGCCCGCGGGCAGGGCGAGGAGGAGCAGCAGCGCCAGGGCGGCGGTCGGAGGCGCGGCACCTTCGACGAGGGCAGCGCGGCGCGCGCGCGGATGGGCCACGTTGCGTGCGGCCATTGCGAGCGCTTAAGCTTGGGTGTGTATTTGCTTGCAAGTCGCGCGGGCGCGCGGGAGGGACTAGGGGGGGGGGAGAGGGGGACGGGGCTGGCGAAAAGTTGAACACGAACAAATGTGATGTCGCGAAGAGGTCACGAAACACACTTGCGCGCGCAGGCCGAGGACAGGGCAAGAGGAGGGGATGACGCGGGGCTCGCAGTCAATGCTTGTGGATAAGTAGTCGCGATTGGGAGGGCGCGCGTCCTGGAACAAACGACGGGCGATGGTGTGGGGCGATGACGGAGGGAGGGGAAGATTGGGCGGGGGGGGGAGGCGGAAAAGGCTCCGAGAAGGCGGGGCCGCGCGCCCGAGAAGACGGCGATGACCTGTTGGTCGCTCGATTATCACAGAACACACACGGGGGAGTGGGGGCGCGAAAAGTTCGCGCGCGCGTCGTGTGACATGCCGTTGTTCACACCCAATGCATCGTGACGGAAATTAAAGCAAGAAAGTCGTGAGGGCGGCGGCGTCGTCGTCGTCGCTCCCGCCCGGCCCCCCCCCAAAAAAGCCAAAACCGGAAAATCACGCGGCCACGATGCGTGCGACGCGCATGCCGTAGTCTGCAAAGGGCGCGTGCTTGCACCCGCACGTCTCAAAGGGGCAGGCGCCGTCGCCGTCGTCGTCGCCGTCGTCTTCCCCGGCGTCGCCGAGGTACTCGGCCAACGTGCACGTGGCGGGGATGTAGTCGCTCGCCAGCCACACGGCCGCCGCGCCATCGCCGTCGCCCTCGCCCTCGGCCTTGCCGCTGGGGCCGCCGCCGCCGCCTCTGTTGTCGCCGCCGCGGCCTCTGTCCTCGCCGAGCCAAGGCCCGTACTCGACGGCCGCGCCGCTGTAATCGCCCCAGCGCGGCCGCGCGTCGAAGCTGTACTGCGACGCGCCGTCCTGCAGGCCCCTGCCCGCGCCCGAGACGCGCATCTTGCCGGCGCCGCCGCCGCGCGCCACTGAAAACGGAAAGACGACCGCGCTGGGCTTGGTCGCGCGGCCCGTGAGGCTCGCGCCAATGGCACCCTTGCCGTTGGCGGCTAGTGCAAAATTTGGGTAGATCCCGTCGGCGCCCTCGGCGTCGAGCGTGCCGAAGGTCTCGTACTCGACGCACATGCGGCCGCCGCCGCCGCCGCCGCCGCCGCCGCCGCCGCCAGGAGGGGCGACGACCTTGAACTTTGGGACTTTCGAAAACAATCGCAACAAAATTCACTCGCGCTGCTTGAGTGCGCCCCCGCCCTGGCGCTCGAGCTGCTCCATCGTCACCGCCCCGCCTCCGCCTCCTGCGCCCCCGCCCGCCCCCCCCGTCCCCCCTGCCCCCGCCCCCGCTCCCTCCTGCCCCGACTGCCCCTGCTGCTGCTGCTCGTACTGCTCCTCGGCCATGCCCTCGAGCGCGTCCTCGAGTTCCTCGACGTCCTCGTAGATGGCGTCGATGACGACTGTAGGGTGTGCGGTGTGTTGTGTGTGAGAGAGTGTGTGGGTGTGAAGGACAAGGACGGGCGCACTGCTTAGGCAAGGGGGCGGGCGCGCGATTGTTGGCGGTTTCGGCGAGGGCGCCTCTGCATACCCGCCCCCCCCCCCCGCCCTAGGAAACAAAACAGTACACAACAGGAAACACTCACAGGTGTCGTAGATGTACATGGCAGCGCCGCCAAAGACGGACCCGACGCCCGCGGCGATGAGGTCGCGGCGCGTGGGCGTGGGCCACGAGGAGGCGACTGGCCGCGCGCCGGGCGGCGGCGGGGGCGGCGGCGGCGGCGGCGGCGGGGGCGGCGGGGGCATGCGCTGCGGCGGCTGCTGCTGCTGTTGCTGCATGTTGCTGGTGACCCTGTTTGTCTTGGTGGGTGCGGCGCCGGCGATTGTGAGCATTGGCGTCCCAGGGGCGACACCAGGCAAAAGGAGCCAGAGACGAACGCAAGAAAAACCGACTGACCGCAACGGCGCAGCTCGGCAGAGGCGGCAGTGGCGGCTGGCGGCGCCGGCGCCGGCGCTGGCACTGGCGCTCCCTCTCCTCATCGCGGTCGGGGCGGCGCGCGACGCCGCGGTCGCGCACCCGCCCAATGACGCGCGCATCATCATTGCTGGGTGCTTGTTTGGTGGAGAGGCGCTTGTGCGGGCGAAGAAGCCAATGCCGTGAAATGATCGTGGGGAACGCCGCACTGGCCTGATGGACACGATAGCGGAGCGCACGCGTATGATTGTCACGATTGCTCGCGTTGATCAGAGAAAAAGGAACTCGCTATGAAGCCGTAGTATCGCCGACGCTGCTTTGTCCCTGCTTCTACTCCTCCTCCCCTTCCCCTTCTCCCCTTCCTCTTTTCCAAAGTCACTCGACAGCCCAGAGGGCAAAACAGAGAGTCAATCCGTGGATCGACGCCCAAACAAACGCCCGCCAGCCACACGATCCCTAGCCCTGTGGCCCTACACCGTGTCGACCTCTGTCGCCCTGAGCGCCCCGCTTCACTGCCCCTCGGCGCATCGAAGAACAAAAACCAGAAACACAAAACTCAAAAATCAAACGACGCGTCCATTCACCCCACGCGCGTCGCGACCGGATTGACCTCGCGCTAGGGACACGCGGCTGAACGCCTCCCGCCCGGCAAGGGGCGCAAGCCTCGAGGGGCCGCGCGCTTAGACGCGCTTTTGGACAGCACCCCAAGAGAGAGGCCTTGGCGCGATCCTCCCTTCCTTTCCCTCCACGTTCCCCCGTCAAGAGCCATTGACGAGGTCATCCTCTCATCCCCCTCTCATCCCGCACACGTGAAGACATCCGCCTTGCCCATTCATCGCGCCATGCACGACATGGAGGTCGACGCGCAGCAGCCGTCGCTCGCGGGGGACGACCCCGTGCTGGCGCTGCTCGTCCGCCGCCTCGCGCCGAGCGTGGCGGCCACCGCGACGGCGCCGACCGAAGCAGCATCAACCCCCGCAACGGCGGCAGCAGCAGGACAAGCAGCAGCAGCAGCAGCAGCGGCAGCAGCAGCAGCAGCAACAGCGGTGGCGGCCCTGTACGCGTCCGCGGTCGCGGCCGCCCGCCCTCCCGCGCCCGCGACCGTGGTGCCCGGTTCTGCAGCGAACGGCGGCGCTGGCGGCCAGGCCGCCGCCGGCGCCTCTGCCGCCTCTGCAGCGCCGCCGATCGCGCGCGCCTGCGCAGCCTGGACGCTCCGGTCGCTGGCGCCGGGCATCCTCGCTGTGCCGCAGTGGACGCCCAACTTGCTGGACCTGCCTTTGCGCGAAATCCTGAGCGCGGCCGCCCTCGTCAACGGCAGCGGCAGCGGCAACGGCAGTGGCAGTGGCAGCGGCAGCGGCGCCGCCGGCCGCACGCCGGCGCAGGCGCACGCGGCCGACCTCGCGCTGTTCCTGCGCGAGGCGCCGCTCGCGCTCGACCGCCTGAGGCCGCTGCTGCTGGAGCGGCTCTCCGCGGCGGCCGCTTGCGGCGCCGACACGGAGGCCGCCGACGCCGACGCCGACGCCACCGCCGCCGCCGCTGCCGACCCCAACAAGAAGCGCGCGCGCGAGGATGAGCGGGGGGGTGACGAGGGCCGCAGGCCGGACCAGGCCGGCAGGCAACAGCAGCACCAGCACCAGCACCAGCGCCAGCACCAGCACCAGCACCAGCACCAGCAGGACCAAGTCGCGCCGACCCCTCTGGCAGCGTGCGAGACGCTGCTCCTCCGGTTGCAGCAGCTGCAGGCGGCGGCGGCGGCGGCAGCGCTCCTGGCCGCCAAGGCGCGGGCGCTCTGCGCGGGGGGCGCCGGCGGCGCCGGCGCCGGCGCTGGCGCGGACTCCCCCCCGCCAACGCCCGCCGCTCGCCTGGCGTGGGCCAGCTACCTGGCCCTGCGCGCGCAGATGCTCCCGGCCTTCCCCGACCTGGTCGGCGGCCTGCAGCTCCTGGTGGCCGCGGCGGCACTGGCCGGGGCGGAGTCGCCCGCGGGGGGGGCAACCGTCGGCGGACAGTCCGGCGCCGCCACGGCGGGCGGCGGGGAGGATGCGCCTCGCGCCGCCGCCGCCGCCGCCGCCCCCGCCCTGCGCCGCCGCCTCGACGCCCTGTGCTCGGCCGCCCGCGTCGACCGCGCGACCGTCGCGGCGCTCGCGGCCAAGGCCGAGCCCTTGCTCGCCGCTGCCCTCGGCGTGCCCGCCGGTCAGGCCACCGCGGCGCTGCAACAGGCGGAGGCCGCCCTGGCTGGCGCGGCCGCGACTGCAGCATCGGGCTCGCCCGCGCAGCCTTCTCCCTCCTCGGCCGTCGCTGCCGCGGGCGCGCCGCCGACGCCGTTGTCGGGCGCGCTGGCCAGGCTACACGCCGCCTACCGCGCGGGCATGGACCGCCGCGGGGCCGCGGAGGGCGCCGAGGCCGCGTCCGCGGCGCTCGACCTCGACGAGTGTGACGCGATCGAGCCGGGCGCCAGCGCCATGCAGCGGCGCGCGGAGCAGCAGCGGCAGCAGGCGGCGGCGGTGGCGGCCACGCCGCCCTTTGGCGTCGGCGGCGCGACGCCCGCGCGCGCCCGTGCGGAGCCATCGGGCTGGGGCGCGGGCGTCGGGGGCTCGGCGACGGCCACCACGCCGGCCTCGGCCAAGCAGCGCCAGCAGCACCAGCAGCAGCAGCTGGCCAGGGCGCGCCTGGGCCTCCCGGGTGTCAACGGCCGCGCTGCGTCGTCCGCCGGCGGCGGCAACGGCGTCGGGGCCGGCGGCGTCGGCCTCGGCCTCGGCCTCGACCCCCCTCGCGGCGGCGGCGCGGCCGCCCACTGCTGCCACGGCCTGCCGCACTCGCCGCTGCCCTCGCAGTTCTTGGGCCCGCCCGCCGCCGACGCGGCCACGCCGCTCAGCGCGGCCCTCGGTGCGGTCGCGTGGCTGCGGCGCCAGCAGTTGCCGCAGCAGCAGATGCAGCTGCAGCTGCGTCAGCAGCAGTCCGCCTCGTCGTCGACGGCGGCGGCGGCGGCCCTGAACCCGCTCGCCCCTCCCGAAGCGCTGCGGCCCCTGCTCGTCTCTTTCACGGGGCGCGACGGCGAGACGTCGGGGGCGTCTGGCGCGCTCGACGCGCTCGCGGCCGACGTCGAGGCTGCGCTGACGCGCGTGTTCCCGCCCGCGCCCGAGACCGAGGCCACGCGCGAGCGCCGCGAGTGCGCCGCGCGCCTCTACTGGCGCGTTTGCGGCGCGACGCTGCGCGGAGGAGCGCGGGGCGCGGGGGGCGGGGGCGCCGCCGCCGCCGCCGCCCCCTCGGCCCCCCCCGCTTCCCTTCCCTCGGCCGCCGCCTGGCCCTTTCACGCATCTCTGCTGGCCGTCGCCTGCGAGGTCGTCGCCGCCGCCTACCGCGAGGCCGCGCTGCCCTTCCCCGCTACGGTCGAGCGCGTCGGCGCCACCTCGTTCGGCTTTGAGCGTGCGGTCGGCGCCTTCGTGCGGCTCGAGCCGACGATGCCCACGGACCTCAAGCGGCACCTGTTCGCGGCGGAGGAGCGCGTACTGGAGGAGCTGGCGTGGCGGGCGGGCTCGGGCCTGTACGACGCGCTGGCGAGGGGGCTCGCTGCCGCGGGGGGCGGAAGCGCCGCCGCTGCTGCGGGGGCGGCGGCGGGCGGCGCCGGCGCCAGCGCCGGCGCCAACGGGGCCGGCTCGGCCGACCAGCCGCCGAGCGGCAAGCGCGCGCGGGTCGCCGCCTGCGCCGGCAACGCGGCCGACGCTGGCAACGTCGCCAACGCCGCCAATGCCGCCGACGCCGCCAACGACACCGCCGACGGTGCCACCGCCGGCGCCTCACGTCCCCCCTCGTCCTACTCCTCCTCCCAGGCGGCGGCGGCGGCCGTGGCCGCCTTGCTGCCGCCGGCCTTTGGGCCCCCGCCCAGCGACCCGGCCGCCCTCGCCGCCCTCGCCGCCGCCTCGCCCGACCTCGCCGCCGTCCACGCCTTTGCCCGCCGCGCCCTCAAGCTCGCCGCCTTCCGCCTCGTCGCGGTCTCCGACGGCCTCGACCTCTCGCCCGTCCCCGTCGACGAGGCGCTGTCGGCCGTGCACGGCGCGCTGGCGCACGCGCTGCACCGCCGCACGCGCCTGTTCTACGGGCGCCACCTGGACCAGGTGCTGCTGTGCGCGCTGTACGGCTACTGCAAGGTGCGGCGGCTGCCGGGCGTGTCGTTCCGGGCCATCGTGGCGCGGTACCGCGCCTTCTGCGCGGGCAAGCAGCAGCACGCGCAGCTGCTGCTGCTGCCGCCGCCGCCGCCGACGCCGCTGCTGGCCGGCGGCCTCGGCAACGGCAACGGCGCGACGCCCGGCGGCGGCGGCGGGGGCCACATCGGCGAGGGCGCCTCGGCGGGCCCCTTCTCGTTCGCGGCGGGCGAGCGCACGTACCGGTGCGTCCCCCTGCAGCTGACCGATCCGGACCTGCAGCCCACGGCCACGGGCGACGTCATCGCCTTTTACAACACGACGTTTGTGCCCGCCATGAAGTCGCACCTGCTGCTGCTGGCGCAGGGGCAGGGGCAGGGGCAAGGGCAGGGGGGGCACGGCGGGGGGGCGCTGCCCGCCGGCCTCGCCGCCGCCGGCGACGCCGCCGCCGCCGCCGCCGCCGGCCGCGGCCCTGCCCACTCGGCGCGGACCGCCGTGGGCAGCGCCGATGCGGCGGCGGCCTGCGGCGGCGGCGGCGGCATGGGGTCGGGCATGGCCACCCCAGTCGGCGGCCACGGCGGCGGCGCGGGCGCCGGCGCGGGGGCCGTCGCGGCAGCGGCGGCGACAGCGGCGGCCACTCTTGGCGGCAACGGCGGCGGCGCGGCGGCCATGGCCTCTGCGGCCGGCACGCCCGCGGCTGGCGTCATCACCGACGTCGGCACCGCGGGCAGCGCACACCCGCACGCGCGCGCCGCCCACCACCACAACCACCAGCACCAACCACCGCCGCCGCCGCCGGCCATGCAGCGCGCCGCCGTCGGCCGAGACTCTCCCTCTGCGGCCAGCGCCGCCGCCGCCGCGGCGCTGGCGCCGCACACGCAGCCGGGCCTGGTCAACCGCTCGCCCATCATCATGACGGCCCTGTCGCACCACGCCGCGCAGCGCCAGCGCATAGCGCTGCTCCTGTGCCAACAGCAGCAACAGCAACAGCAGCAATTGCAGCCCGCCGCCGTCCACGGGGCCGCCGCCGCCCCCGACGCCAACGGGGGCGGCGGCGCCTACCGGGCCCTCACCCTGGGCGACGCCGCGGCGGCCGCGGCCGCCGCCGCTGCCGTGGCCTCGACCGCCGCCGCCGGCGCCGCGCACGTGCCCGCCGGCGCCTCGGGCCCCGTGGCGTTCGGCGCGGGCGCGCGCGCTTACGTGCCGTCGCGCCTCGGGGGCAGGGCGGGGGCGGGGGCGGGGGCAGGCGCGGGCGCGGGGGGCGGCGCGCACCAGCTGCTGCCGATGGCAGGGCCGCGCCAGCATCACCAGCTGTCTCGCTTCGGGGCCGGGGGGGGCGGCGGCCCCGCCGTCTTCGGCGCCGCCGCCTTGATCAACCCGGCGGCCGCAACGGCCACGGCGACGCCGGCCGCCGCCGCCGCCGGCCGCAGCCCCTGCGCCGCCGCCGGCGCAAGCGGCCCTCCGCTGGTCGCGGCCACGCTCGGTGCCGGACTCGGCGCGCTCGCGGGTGCAGGCCTCGCCGCCGCCTCCCCCGTCAAGGGCGCCCCCCCGCTCCCCGCCGGCTACTTTAGCCCCGTGCAGGCGGCAGCAGGCCAGGACCACGCCGCCGCCGCCGCCGCCGCCGCCGCCGCCGCCGCTGCCGCCGCCGCATGTGCCCCGAAGGCCCGCTCGCCCGTTCTTGTCGGCCGCGGCAGTGGCGGCCGCGGCAACGGCAGCGCCCGCGGCGGCGGACGCGCGGCCAGCCGCCTCAGCGGCGCCGCCTCTGCCGCTGCCCAGCAGCAGCAGATGATGCAGCAGCAGCAGCAGCAGCAGCAGGAGCAGCAGCAGCGCGCGGCCGGGGGGCGCAAGGCCTCGCCCAACGTCGCCCTCGGCCGCGCGGGCGCGGGAGGGGGCGGCGGCGGCGGCGGCTGGGCGTCCCCGGCCGCGGGCGCGGCGGCCGACGCGGGCACGGGCGGCGGCGCGGCCGGCGGGGGTTGTGCATTGCCTGCCGGGTCGCCCCTGCCCGCCGGCGCCGCTGGCATGGTCTCCCTGCTGCGCGCGCTGGACACGGCGGGCGCCGGCGACCAGCAGTCGCCCCGGCGCGGCCAGCACCAGCAGCAGCCCTAGGGGTTTTTCCCGCTCTCACTTTTCCGCTTTTCTCACTGTCGCGCCCGCGCTCTGTCCATCGCTCGAGACTGTTGCCCTCACAGCGCCAATGAAGAACTACAATCCGATGTGTTGAAAACCTCTGCTTTTTGGGGTCGATTGAGACAGGACGGGGGGGGGGGGGGGGGGGGGGGGGGGGGGGGGGATCGATGAGGCCGATCGGTCGTCCGGCGCCGACACGTCGGGCGCGCGCGGCAACTCGACGGACCGCCCAACGACCCGACCTTTCTTTTTCATAAAGGGTAGCACACCATCACGAGTGCGAACGCGGTGTAACGAAGCGGTCCAAAGTCTCAATCTCAACGAGATCCCTCTTCCTGGTCCCCTTGCTCGCTCGCCCGCCTGTCACGCGCGCAACGGAAGGTGGCGCGGATCGACAGAGGAAAATAAAATCTTCGCCCACACGACGCCAAAACAAAGAGATGCTGAGCGCCAGCGCCAAGCTCCACCGTCAGGCGCGGCCAGCCGCGGCCGCGAGCCGCCGCAGCGTGGTCATGCGCGCCACCTCGGCGCCGGATGCGGCCGCGCGCGCGCGTGTGGTGAGTTGTTGCGATGGTTTGAGCTTCGACACGACGCCGCGGTGCCGCCGCCGATAATGACGCCGACGCCGACGCGGACGGCGAACGCGCTCCCCGCTCACCCTGCCTTGTCGCCCCCCCCGCCTATCTTTACAAACGAAAACTACCCCCAACAGCCCAAGTGGGAGGTCGTGTCCCAGTACCTCCTCGAGGGCGGGCTGCGCACCGTGAGCCCCGAGGAGGCGCTCCGGCTGCAGGGCGAGGGCGAGTGGCTGGTCGTCGACGTGCGGCCGCCCGCCAGCCACGCGCGCGCGCGGCCGGCCGGCAGCGCCAGCGTGCCCCTGTACGTCCCGCTCAACGTCAACAAGAGCGAGGCCGAGGGCGGCGGTATCGACTTGGCGAAAGGGCTCAAGGCCCTCGCCTATGCAATGAACGGCGTCGCCGGCGTCGAGCCCAACGCTGCGTTCGAGGCGCAGCTGGCGCGCGCGATGGACGCGAGCGGCGCGAAAGGCGCGCTCTTCCTGTGCGAGGCGGGCGGGACGCTGCGCGCGTCGCCCAATTTCCCCGCGGGCAAGAGCTCGCGGTCGCTGCAGGCCGCCTTCCGCGCGCTGCGCGACGGCCTGCTGCCGGCCGGGCGCGTCGCGCACGTGACCGGCGGCGCGGCGGGCTGGTACGGGGCGGGGTGCGCGTTCGAGGGCGCTTACGACGCCAGCGAGGCCGGCCGGTCGCCGAATGGCGCAGCCGAGCCCGCGGGGCCCGAGGTGGAGGCGGCGAAGAAGAAGATGATGGGGCTCAAGTGAGGGGGGGGGGGCCCTTGGTTTTGGTCCCCGACTCTCCCGCCGCCCTTCTGTCCGCACCACCACCACCGCCGCCTAAAGAGAGGAGAAAAACCCCACACCCCTGCATGTTGCTCGTTTGTCAATCCCCCCCTTGTCTCCTCGTCTCCTTGTCGCCGTCCTCGTCCGCACTTGGAAGGATACCCACTCGTCGACGGGTCGCACACATGTTGTTTGTTTGTCATGTTTGTCATCCCCCCCTTGTCTCGCGTCGGTCTCCTCGTCTCCTTGGCGCCGCCCCGTCCCGTCACCCCAACAGTCGCCTCGGCGTCGGCGCACACTCAAGTCGCCGCGCGCGCCGCCTTGACGTCTACCCTCACCACGTTTTCCAAGTCGATTGTCCTGCGCTGACTCTCTTTACTGCTGCCCCCCCGCCTCCCCCTTGAGCCCGTCCTCTGTGGACACGAGTGATACGTGTGGGGGCACGTCTTGTCCCCTCAGCAGGAGCAGGAAAAATCGGCGCAAGCTGGAAAACAACGAAAGCCTCCTCTCTCCCCCTCACCCGCCGCTGATCCATTCCCGAGGCCTCGCGTCGTCCGGGGCTGCGCACGGAAGCCGTCCGCGCGCGCCTCACCCTATCCAACTCTTTTGAAAGAAAGGGTTGTCCTGTTTTTGGCCGACGGCACGGCGACTCCGTTGGTGGCGACAACGACAACGCCCCTCCCCCCCGGCTGGCTCGCTTTCCTTTTTTTGGTCCAAGGGGTTTTCGTTTTCGCCGTCGCAGTGATGGGCGCACCTTTCAGACGCCCATAGCCAAGAGGCGAAGCGTGAGTCTTCCTCCCCCGTGATCCCGTTCCACCCTCAAACAATGAGGCGACCACCACGGCCGCCGCCGGCCCCTAAAGGCGGCGGCAGCTCCAACGGCGGCGAGGCCGCGTCGCCGTCGTCGCCAGCAGCCGACGCGCCTCCCCCTCCTCCTCCTCCTGCAGCAGCGGCGGCCGCGGCGGCCAAGCCTTCTCCGTTTGCGGCCGCCGCAGCGGTGGCCGCGCCACCGACTGTCTCGGCGCGGGCAACGGCGGCATCTGCGGCGAGCACATCCCCCGCTACCAACCCGAAGCAGCAGCAGCAGCAGCAGCCGACGCCGCCGCCTCTCCCTTCCGCGGCCAGCGGCGACCGCGCGGACGACGACGGCGGCAGCTTTACCGCTGCTGTCGCGGCCGCCAGCGTTGGTGTCGACGGCGGCAACAACGGCGGCGGCCACAGCGGCGGCGGCGGCAATAGCGGCGGCGGCGGCGGCGACGACTCGGGAGGCTGGCGGTCGGCGCGCCACGTGTGGAGCGACATCCAGCGCGCGGCCGAGCGCCGGCAGGAGGAGGAGGCCGCCCTGCTGGCCGCGCGCCCGCGCCCGGCCCTCGCCGCCCGCGCGGCGGCCTCCGCCCGCGACGCGATTGAGCGCCTGCGCGGCTCGCTCGCCTCGACCACCGCCGTCGTGCGCGCCCGGCCCTCGATCGCCGTCTGGTCCCTGCTCTGCGCCCTGTCCCTGCTGGCCGCGGGCCTCTGGGCCGTGCTCGCCACCGCCGCGCAGGCCGAGCGCCGCGCGCGCGACGACGCCGTCTCTCGCGCCGAGCAGGTCGTGCAGAACCTGCTGTTCCGCGTGCAGGAGGGCGCGGTCTTTCCCAACGCGGCCGTGGGCATGTTTGTGTACCAGGCGGCCGCGCGCGGGCTCGACGCCGCGGGCGCCGCCGCCATCGCCGCGGCGGGCGGGCTCGTGCCGGCCCTCCTGCGCGGCGGCCTCGTCTCTTCCCCCGTCGACAGCGCCGCGGCGATGGCGCCCAACACCAACTTTTACGACATCGCGTCCGCGATCCGCGCGACAATGCCCACCGCGGACGTCATCGTCTCGATCGTCGCCGCGCCCGCGTGCGTCGTCACGTCGGCCGAGCCGCTTGCGCCCAACGAGGGGGCGATCGGCCTAAACCTGCTGTGCGACGGGCGCTGCGCCGCGCGGTGGCCGCGCCTGTACAACGGCACGCGCTACAGCAAGGACCGGCGGGCCGAGACGCTGCTGGCGATCCGGCGGGCGCCCAGGCAGACGCTGGCGGGGCCGTACGCGCTCACGCAGGGCGGGTGGGGCGCCATCGCGAGGTTTCCGTGAGTTGTTGTTTTTAGCGTTGGTTTTTGTTCGGTCTTGCCGCCGTCGCCGCCCGTAGCCCCGTCTCCGTCGCTGTCGTCGTTAGCTCCAGAAGCCCGCAGCTGACGCCATTGATGTCCCTCCATATAAACGACGCAACCCCACCGCGCAACAACGCAAAAACCAAAACACAACAGCATTTTCCTGCCCTACCCAGAGGGCCTCGACGCCAGCACCATCTTCGGCTCGCGCTTCTACGGGTTTGCGCCCACGCCGCCCGCGCCATTCGACTGCGGCGGCGGCGAGTGCGCCAACGCGACGCACTACCTCTGGGGCGTGTCGACCGTGGTGGTGGACTGGCCCCGGCTGCGCGACTCGTCTCTGCTCGCGTCCCTGGCGCAGGAGGAGTACGCGTTCCAGCTCGTCCGGCCCGACACCAACGACACGACGACGGCCGAGGAGGCGGCGGAGGCGGCGCTGCTGCCCGGCGGGCCGGACGCCGAGCGCCGCGCGCGCCTGGCCGAGGTCGAGGCGCACGTGCTCGCGGGCCAAGACGAGCGGCCCCGCGACGCCATGGCCGTGACCGCCGACGTCCTGGGCACGCCCTGGACGCTCGCGCTGGCGCCCAAGTCGGGCACGTGGGCGCCGCGGTGGCGCGACCCCCTGCTGGCGGCGGTGGCGGCGGCGTCGGCCTGCACGGGCGTGCTGGTGCTGCTGATCCTCAAGGCGCAGCACCAGCACTACGTCCTGCTGCGGCGCATCCTGCCCGAGAAGGTGATCCGGCGGCTGTGCGGCGCGGCGCTGTTCTACGCCGAGCAGCAGCGGCGGCAGCGGCAGTGGCAGCGGCGACGGGCGCAGCGGCTCGGGGGGGGCGGCATTGCCGCCGGCGGCGGCGCCGCCGCGCTGCTGTCGCGCCGGCTGTGGGCGCTGGCTTATCGCCTGTGCGGCTGCGCGGCCCCTGGTCCGTTGCCCCCCGCCGGCTCCCAAGCCGGGCGCGACGGGGCCGGCGGCGCCGGCAAGCTCGGCAGAGATGCAGCGGCCGAGCCCGGCGCCGCCGCGTCTGCCGCGCTCGCCGCCGCCCAGCTCGCCCCTCCGCCCCCCCCGCGCCACCTCCCCCCGGCCTTTGTCGAGTCCGTCTCCTCGGCCACCGTGCTCTTCTCCGACATCGTGTCCTACACGACCTTGGCCGCCAGCCTCGCGCCCGAGGCCATCGTGGCCATGCTCAACGAGGTGTTCTCGACCTACGAGGCCATCTGCAGCGAGGAGCGCGTGCACAAGGTGGAGACGGTGGGGGACGGGTTCATGGCGGTGGCGGGCGGGCAGCTGGGGGGCGGGGGGGACGACGACGACTACGGCGCGGGGGGCGGCGCATCGGCGTCGGCGTCGGCGTCGGCGTCGGCGTCGGCGGGGGCGGCGAGCCCGACGTGCCGCGCCGTCGAGGCGGCCGAGCGCGCGGCGGCGCTTGCGCTGCGCATGGTGCAGGCCACGGCGGGCCTGGCGCTGCAGGAGCGCATCTCGATCCGCGTGGGCCTGCACTCAGGCCCCGTTGTCGCCGCGGTCGTCGGGCGCGCCGTGCCCCGCCTCTCGTTCTTCGGCGACACGGTCAATACGGCGTCGCGCATGGAGACGGCGTCGCTGCCCGGGTTCGTGCACCTGTCGGCGGCGACGGCGGCGCTGCTGGCGCTGTCGCCGCGCGGGCGGTGGGACGTGCAGCCGCGCGGGGAGATCCAGGTCAAGGGCAAGGGCGTGATGCGCACCTACTTCTTGCACGGATACGACCCGGGCCCAGTGGCCGCTCCCGCGCTGCACCTGGCGCCGGCAACGGCGACGGACCGGCCCGGCGGCGGCGGCGGCGGCGGCGGCGGCGGCGGCGGCGGCGGCGGCGGCGGCCTGCGTGCGGGGCTCGGTTTTGCCTCCGCGCCGGCGCCGCCGGTTTCGGCGGGCGCGCTCGCGCGCGCGCCTTCGGACAGCCGCGACCTCGAAGAGGGGGCCGGGCAGCAGCGAGGCCAGAGTTACGTGGACGTGGCTGGGGTGGTGGCGCCCCCCGCGCGCGGCGGCGGCGGCATCTTCTCGCGCTTGCTCGGTCGACGGCGCGGCGGCGGCGGCCGCGATGGCAATGGCAACGGCAACGGCAACGGCAACGGGACCAACGGCGGCGGCGGCGCCGCCGCCGCGCGCTGGTCGACCGCGCTGCGCCCCCCGATGGGCGTGGGCCCGCTGCAGGGGCGGCCCATCCCGCCCGCCCTGTCGCTGTCGGCGCAGCAGGGCATGGGCTCGGCGCCGTCCTACACGAGCGCCTACCCGTCCTTCCTTGGCGCCGCCGCCGCGTTCCACCCCCAGCCCCACCCCCGCCCCCACCCGTTGCCGGCCAGCGCCGACGCCGACGCCGGCGGCCCGCCGGGCGGCGGCGGCGTAGGCGCTCCGCTCGCCGTGGCCCGCTCGTCGAGCTCCCCCGTGGCCGCCCTCGCCTCGCGGCCCCCCTCCGCCATGCTGGACGATCAACGCCTGCCTTCCGGCCTCTGGCGCGGGCCGAGCGGCGGCGCGTCGTTCAGCAGCAGCGCGTTTGGGGCCGGGCCAGCGTCTCCTGCGGGAGGTGGCGGCGGCGGCGCCCCTCTGGACCCGACGCGGCCGCAGCAGCGCCGGAGCGGCGGCAGCGGCGGCGGCCGCAAGAGGCGCGAGCCGCCCACGCGCGACCCGTCGCTTCGGTCGATGCGTGTCGGATCTCTGCACCTGGACACGCGCGAGCGCTACGGTGCCATCCTAGACATCGCGACCGCGAGGCCAGAAGCGGGCGCGGGCGCCATCGGCGCCAGCGGGACCGTCGGCGGCGGCGCCGGCGGCGGCGGCGTCGGCGGCGGCGGCGGCGGGCACCTGGGCGCCTCGGCCGTCCCTGGCCGCACGGGATGCATCGACGCGGGCGAGGCGTCCGGGGCCGATCCGACGACGGGGGGCAGCACGGGCCGCACCACGGCCGGCGGCAGCACGGACGGCAGCAGCGGCGCCGGCGGCGCTGGCGCGCCCTCCCCTGCGCCCTTGCCCGCGCCGCCGGTCGCAGATACGCAAAGGACGCCGCCGCCGCCGCCGCGCCCGACGGCCGACGCCGACGCTGGGTCGGCCCACGTCGGGGCCGCCGCCGACGGCGTGATCTACGCTGGCGTCAGCGCCGACGGCGGTTCTCTACTCCCGCCGCCCTCGCCGCGCTGATCTACACGTGCGGGACACGCTGCCCCCAGCCCGGCGCTCGCAACCCTTTTTTCCTTCCATTTGTTTCCGTTTTTGTTCCTTTTTTTGTCGGCCCGCTTTCTCGTTTGTCCTTTCTGTTTTTTGTCGGCCCACTTGTTTGTCCCCTCATCCTTTCTGCGTGCCTCAGTCCTTGCGAGGGAACGCGTGGCCGTCACCATGTCGGCCGTTTCCCCCCCCCGTCGCACGGAAGACCAATCCCTCTCTCCACGCTCGCGCTCTCGCGGTTTTCGGCCCGCGCGCTGATCCTCTGAACAAAACATTGGCGCCCACTCCTCTCCTCGCTGGCTGCCCGTCCTTATGCTCGCGCCCCGCTCCTCCTCCTCGCTTTACCCCGCGCGCGCTTGCCCTCCTTCTGCCCCCCCTCATTCGCTCTGAAGATTCGAAGACCCCTCTACGAACTACCAAAACTGCGATCCCTTTTCAGAATTACTGGCAGGAATCAAAAAAACTTTAGAGAGTACTCCGTCCGATCGCCGGCCGCCGGCCGCCGCTGCCGTCGCTGCCGCCGCCGCCGTCGACGCCGCCGCCGCTGCGGTTCGTTTGTCGGGGCCCTGTGCGCTTTTTTCTCGTCATGCGTTTTTGTTAGGCTTTTCTCTCGCTGCGTTTTCCCCCCCTTCCTAACGCCTCGCCCCTCAAGGCTCCACGGGCCGCCCCATCTTCTCCTCGTCGTACCCCTGCTCCGCCATGAACCCGTCCAGCTCCGCCGCGCGCCCCTCGAACTTTTTCGCGAGCCAGTCGCGCAGCGCGCCGCAGTTGTCGGCCCAGCGGCCGCACGCGTCGGCGGCGCAGCGCGCACCCGCCTTGAGCGCGTCCAGGTGGCGCGGGTCGCTCGTGGCGCGCGCCTGCAGCTCCTCGCGCAGGGCCGCGACGGCGCGCTCGAGCTCCTGCGCGCGCGCGGCCTTGGCCTGCCGCTCGGCCTCCTCGGCCTCCTGGTCGCCGCCTTCGCCCCCCTCGCCGCCGCCGCCGCCGCCCTGCCCGCGCCGCGCTTCCTTTGCCGCCGCCAGCGCTGCCTCCGCCCGCCCCTCGTCCGCCCGCCGCGCCTCGGCCTCCCTCCCGGCCCGCTCCGCGTCCGTGCGCGCCGTCGTCGATGCCTCCGCCGGAAAACTCCAGTAGTAGTTGGCCGCCCCGATGCGCTCCTGCCGCACGAGGTCGTCGTCCACCAGCGACTGCAGCACCTCCTTGACCGACTGGAGCACCACGCCGCGCGCCGCCGCCGCCTTTTCGACGTCTTTTAGGACGAGCACGTCGGCGCCGCGGTGGAAGACCTCGAGCACGCGGTCGCGCTTGTCCTCGAGGGAGAGGCCGCGCTTCTTGGACTGTTGTGTGTGTTTTTGTTGTTGGGGGGGTGGGTTGGTTTTGTCTCTCTCGGCTTTTGAGTGGCTCGATCAACGGAACGGACGCGCCGCGCCCGGCGGAGAGCGCCTTGACAAAATAAAATAAAATCGGCGGCTGCGCGTCAGAGAACGCGCGCGCGACCTGCGCCACGCGTGCATGTCCAAGCACACGTCATTTGAGTGGTGGGTTCTTTGCGTGCACGATCGAAACCGAGCTCTGTCGAGCGCGCGCGCGGCGCGTACCATGGTGTCGGGTTTGCTTGCGTCTGTCGCGTTTGAACTAGGGGTCGGGGTGTGCTCGACGCGCTGAAGCGGCAATGACGTTGCGACGTATGTGATAATTTCAGGGATGGTCTACCGGTGCGTGAGTGCAGCGGCGGGGGCGTCACGTTCTCGAGGGAGAGAGAGAGAGCGAGCGCGCGTGCCAAAAGAACGCGCCGCTGACTCGCGCGCCGCCGCCGACGCCTTTTTGCCGGCTTTTTGCTCCACAAACGCGGCGCCTAAACCCCGCATCCTCCCAGCGTCTAACCATGCCAGCATGATGATACACACCCTCACTCCGCAGTGCGCCATCCAACGCAATGGTACCCGCGCCGGCGTCGTCGCGGAAGCGCCCGTGGACAGGAGGAGAAGGGCAGGGGGACGCGGTCGCGGCGCGGCGGTCGCGGCGAGGTGACGACGTGACAGCGGAGCGTCCGGCAAGACCATCCCGACGGCATCAAGGCACCAGGCAGCAAGCTGGGGCCCCGTCGCGGGCGGCGACGAAAGCGACGACTACGCCAACGGCGACGCCGACGCTGACGCTGCCGCGCGACGCCGCCGCCGCCCCCACTTTGTCGCCGGCGGCGGAGGCGGCGAGGGCGAGCCGGCAGCGGCTGGAGCAGCAGCAGCCGCCGTTCCGCGAGGACGTCGACATGGACGCCCTCATCGAGCGAACGATGCGCGAGATCGTGGGGCAGAGGCGGTACCCGGCCACCGCGTGCCCCTCCGAAATCCCGCGCCGGCTCGAGGCGCGAGCAGCGGCGGCGGCGGCGGCGGCGGCGGCGGAGGGCGATCCGGCGCGCCGACGACCCCCTCCGCCGCGGCTCCCCCCCTGGCGCGAGCTGATGGAGCCGACGCGCGAGGTGGCGCGGCGCCTGGCGAGGGAGGGCGCCCTTCAGGTGACCCAGCGCGGGCAGGTGGTGGTGGTGGAGGAGGACCTGGACGCGCCGATCCGGGGTCCAATCCGGCTGAGGGCGATGCCGCCTTGATTCCAAAGCGGGGACGGCGCGAGCAACGCCCGAACGATTCCAGTTCGAGCTGCGGTCCCGGTCAGGCGCCTGACCCTCTCCTGATTGCTCGCTCTTGTATCTTTGAAACTCCTGCTCTCTCTCGACCTCTCTCCCGTGACCAGCGCCCTCCGCGCCACCTGACGTTTTCAATTTAAACACACCACGCTTTCCGCCCTTCCCCTCAAAAATCACGCGCTGCATGGCCCGGGAAGCCTTCGACCCGGCAGCCATGGCGCGCTTGTCGGACCTGCTGCCCGCGGCGCAGTCGATCGCGACAGATGCACGCGGTCTCGCGGACGCAAAAGGTGACAGGAAGAGCACTGCGCCAAACGCGGAGCGCACAAGCTCGACGGAGCCCATCAAGAAACGCTCTCTAAACGACCAGGTGCTCAACACCTTCCGAGCCCAACCAAACAATCAATCGGGACCTCCCCCACCAAAACAACAACAACAGGCGTCTGGCACGCCGTCGCGCGCGACCGCGCCGCCGCGCGCCTGCACCTGCGCCGCGCCCGCGCGCGCGCCCTGTCGCTCCGCGCCGTGCTGGACGCGGCGCAGGGCCTGGCGCGCGACGTCGAGGGCGTGCTGCGCGCGTCGGGCGACCCGGACGTGGCTCGCCTCGCGACCCCGGACCTGTGTGCCGAGCTCGAGGCGCCGCCGCCGTCGTCCTCTGCATCGTCGTCGGGCCAGAGCGCCACTGCCGCCGCTGCCGCCGCCGCCGCCGCCGCAGCCGCCGAGGCCGACGACCTGGTCGCGCGCGCGGGCCACCCGTGCCCAGCCGCGACCTACATCGCCCTGGGAGCGCGCTTGCGCGTGGCCCAGGCGGCGCAGCGCCTGCCCATGCGCGGCGCGGCGCACGACCAAGAAGGCAACGGCGACGGCGGCCAAGGCGAGGACGCCGACGCCGACGCCGCCGGGGGCTCGCGCGCGCACCTCCTGGGCGTGCGACCCGCGGACCTGTGGGATCTCTTGCCGTCCTCGTCGGGGGCAGCACCAGCAGCAGCAACAGCAGCAGCAGCAGCAGCAACAGCAACGGCAGCAGCAACAGCAGCAACAGCAGCAGCAAACAGCAGCAACGGCAGCGGCCGGTCGCCGCCGCCCCCGGCGCCCCTGCCGCCCCCCGGCCGCCGCCGCCCGCTGCCGGCGCTGATGCCCGAGGTCGAGGCGCGGCTGGAGGCCACGCTCGAGGCGCTGCTCGAGGCCGCCGACGTGCCCGCCGAGGTTAGCGCGGCGCTGCTGAGCGCGGGCGACCATCACTCGCCCGCCGGCTGGGCAGCGGCTGCGGCGGCGCCCGGCGGCGCGCCCTACAGGCCTGCCGCCGCCGCCGCCGCCGCCGCCGCCGCCGCCGCCGCGTCGGAGTCGGCGCTGGCGGACGCGCTGGTGTCGCTGTGCCTGGGCGGCGGCGGCGGCGGCGGCGGCACGAGTTCAGACGAGGAGGACGACGAGGGCGATTGCTTCAGGTCGGCAGCGCCAACAACATCGACAGCAGGAGGAGGAGCAGCCGCGGCGGCGTCGGCGGTCGAGGCGGCCGCGCGCTCGGCCCTCGCGGACGTCGGCGCGCGGGCGCGCCGCGCCCAGCGGGCCGAGCGCGCGGCGTCCGACGCGCTGGCCGACCTGGCCGCCGCGTCGCACGCGCACCTCGGCCGCCTGCGCACGGCGGCCGACGCGCTGGGCGCCCTCGGCATCGGCGGAGTGCGTGGCGGCGACGGCCACGGCGACGGCGAGGCGGGAGGCAGCGGCAGCGGCGACGCCGGCGACGGCGAAGGCGACGGGGACGCCTACGACGACGACGACGCCGGCGCGGGCGGGCGCGACCGCGGCCGCGGCCGCGACCGCGACGGCTGCCTGGCTGTCCAGCGCGCCCTCGACGGCCAGCACGGCGAGTGGCTCGCGGCGCACGGAGCCACCCTCGCCGCCAAGCTGCGCGCGCTCGAGGCCCAGTTCACGCAGGCGGCGGTGGTGCCCCCCCCGTCGTCTTGCGGCGGGGGCGGCATCGGCGAGCCCGCGCGCGCTCTGGCCGCCGTCGGCGCGCTGCTGTCCGACGAGGAGGCGCGCGTCGACGCCGCGCTCGCGGCCGCCGGCGCCCGCGTTGCCGCGTGCGAGTCGGCCGGGCCCGAGCTCGAGCGGCTGGCGCGCGAGTACCGGGCGGTGCTCGAGGAGGAGGGGGGCGTCGACGCCGCGCTGCAGCGGTACATGGAGCTCGAGGCGGAGCTGGTCGGGTGAGGGCTGAAGAAGAAGAAGAAAGAGGGGGGCGCGCGCCGAAAGTGTGCGGGCGGCATTATGAGAGATAGAGGCGGGGGCCGGGCGCGGGGGGGCGGGCGGGGGCGCCACGGCACGAAGTTTAGTGTTTGGCGCATTTCTTACAAATAACCGGACGTGCCTTGACGCAGATACATTGTGGAGACAGAAGGGATCGAGCAGCAAGGAGACACGCGCTGAGAGTGAAAGGGGAACGGGACAGGCGCGCGGGCGCGCGACGATTGCGCGATTTTTGAGGGAAGGGGGGGGAGGATGAAAAGAAAACCTGTGGCCGCGGAGGGGGATGGGGGGATGGGGGGGGGGAGAGGGGGCGGCTGAGCGCAAGAGGAGAGGGACAGAGTGGCGAGGAGGGCGGCGCGCGCGCGCGCCCGCGAGCGCGTGCTGTTCCCCGCCCTCCGTCGCCGCGACCCCACGATCTCTCCTCCCTCACCGCCGCGCGGCCGCCTCGAGCGCCCGCACTGCCGCGTTGTGGTCGAGCGTCGACGCCGTCGTCAGCGTGCTGCGCAGGTCGGCGACCGCGCGCGCGGCCGCGTCCGCGTCCAGGTCGGACATGGTGCTGGGCACGATGCCGCCCGTCGACTGGGCGCCCACCAGGGTGACCGAGCGCTGCTGCGCGCCAAAGGCGGTCGGGCGCGCCGAGCCCGCGCCGCCAAACGCGGTCCCGTGCGCGCCGCCGCCGGCGCCGCCGTGCGCGGTGCCGCCCGTGCGGTCGCGGTCGATGCCGCCGCCCAGCGCGTCGACGGCCACCACCTTGACGCAAAAGTCGTTGTGGATGCGCTGCACGGCCACCACGTGCGCGTGCGGCTGCACCAGGCCCATGCGCGCGGCCGCCGCGATCGCCTCCTCGAGCACGCCGTCGCCCGTGCGCTGCGGCGTCGCCAGCACGGGCAGCAGGCCGCGCGTCAGGAGGCACTGCCGCGCGTTGTGCCGCCCCTCGAGCCGCCAGTGCAGCGAATCGCTCACCAGGCGCGGCACCACCAGCGTGAGAATGGGCATGGGCGGCCGGTACTTGGCCACCAGCTCGGCCGTGCGCCCCGAGTGCGTGTACACCACGATCAGCGAGGCGCCAATCTTGTCGGCCGTCTTCACCGCGGAAGAGGCGATCGACTCCAACTTGCTCAGGTAGGGGATGCCGCGGTACAGGGCCTGCGCGCTGCTGCTGCGCTGCATGACCGACAGGGCGCCCGGTCCCCCGCACGCGTCCTCGCTGTCGCCGGTGGGGCCCGCGCCGATGGCGTTGCCGCTGCCGGCGTGCGTGAGCGACGAGGGGGCGAGGTGGCTGACGCCGCCGGCCAGCATGTGCGGCGCGGCGCCCGAGCCGCCGCCGCCGCCGCCGCCCGCGCCGTGCCCGCCGCCGCCGCCGCCATGGCCGCCGTGCGCGCCGTGTCCGGGCGCGTGCGCGTGCGACAGCGAGGCGTACGACGTGGGGCCGAAACGCGTCATGGCCTTGATAGCCATCGACAGCGACGAGTAGGAGTCGCTGCCGGCGCCGCCGCCGTTGCGCCCGCCGCCGCCGCCGTGCCTCTTCCTGCCGCCGTCCGCCGTCACGTCGCCCGACGACGACGCGGGAGACAGGCCGTCGGGCGCGCCCGCCACCGCCCCGGCCGTCGGCGCCAGCCCCTGCAAGCCCCCGCCCTCGTCCACCGCCTCGAACGCCGTGTCCAGCAGGTGGTCAAAGTGGTAGTGGTGGTCAAACACGCGCTCCGCCTGGCGCGCGATGGACACCACCGTGCGCACCGTCTCCACGGGCCACTGCCCTCTGAGCGTCTCCTGGCCCAGCAGGATGCCGTCGCACCCGTCCAGCACCGCGTTGGCCACGTCCGTGGCCTCGGCGCGCGTGGGCCGAGGGGTCGTGGCCATCGTGTCCACCACGCGCGTGATGTGCACGGGCTTGCCCACCAGGTTGCAAGACTGCACCAGCGTCTTCTGGATGAGCGCCATCTTTTCGGGCACGCAGTCGAGGCCCAGGTTGCCGCGGCTGACCACGACGCCGTCCGCCGCCGACAGGATGCCGATGAAGTTGAGCAGGGACTGGCGCGACTCGAGCTTGGCGAAGATCTTGGTCTGCGCGAGGCCGATCGAATCGAGGAAAGCGCGCGCCTCGTCGACGTCGGCGGCCGAGCGGGTGTAGCTCAGGCTGACAAAGTCGATCTCGTAGTCGCGCGCGAGGGCGGCCAGGCACTGGCGGTCGTACTCGCTCAGCAGGGGCAGGTCGTTCTGCGCGTTGCTCAGGCCGTCGGCGCTGCGCTCCACGTGGAAGATGGTCAGCAGGCCGTCGAGCGTGGCGTCATTCTGCGCCACGCAGACCACGTCCGTCCCGTTCTGGACGGACTCGACCTTGATGTAGAGCGAGGCCTGGTCGGCGCCGGAGACCAGGTACCGCCCGATGTAGACGCTGTCCCCAGCCTCCATCATGCCGGCCAGGCCCGGGTAGGTGACGGGCAGCAGGGTGCCGCTCGCCTCCACGTCGCGCGTCGTCAGCGTGAGCTTGTCTCCGCGCTTGACGGGGATCTCCTGCCCGATCTGGTTGGGCCAGCCGTCCGGGTCGATGCGGAAGGGCCGGCGCACCATGATCTCGCGTCCGAGGGTGTCGAGGACCACGGCGCAGAGGCGGCGCGTGCGGCGCATGGCCTCGTGCAGGTTGTCCAGCGAGCGGCGGTGGTACTCAATCGGGCCCCAGGTGAGGTCGATGCGGGCGGCAGAGGCGCCCGCCTCGAGCAGGGCGCACAGGGCGTCGACCGACTGGCAAGCAGGGCCGACGGTGATGACGACCTTTGTGCCGCTGTAGTTGGCGTCGGCGGGGTCGGCCGGCTCGAGGATGACCGAAAGGTCGGCGTCCGGGAGGCGCTGCGTCTTGGTGCGCATCTTGCCTTGTGTTTTTGGGCGGGTTTTGAGGGAGAAAGCGGTCGGGCCGCGTTCGCGCGCTCGCTCTTGCTCTCGGTCCCGAAAAAGGGGGGGGGGATGGCCGAAGGGTAGTGCTCTGTGTTGGGCGGTGTTGGCAATGCGGGGGGGGCGGTGTGGC
>Ga0209390_10003638_pt1 | contig 24632 bp, 20 predicted proteins | sample BON01_FD_187212 | JGI IMG/M metagenome (GOLD analysis project Ga0209390, IMG submission 187212) | Freshwater microbial communities from Lake Bonney liftoff mats and glacier meltwater in Antarctica - BON-01 (SPAdes) (version 2) | ecosystem: Environmental > Aquatic > Freshwater > Ice > Glacier... | reverse complement strand
GTTCGTAAACGGAGTCAATGAGAATCACATCAACCAGGAAGACACCCAGACTTCTCCAAACCGAACAATTCAAACCGAAATCGTCGCCTGATCAGCTTTTCCTGAACACAACATTTGACAGTAACCCCCGGGTTCATCGCTGAATTCAATCAAATCCGGCACAGACGACGGCATACGTTAGGCCATTTCATACTGCTATATCCGCGTGTCGATTTTCGGGTGGTTGTAGGCAGCCTTGTTAATGTCGTCCGGAGTTTTCCTGCGTAGAATGCTGTCCCCACCGTAGGGATTTGAAAGATAAAACACGGGATCGCCCTGTCCGCGAAACTTCACGCTGGCACAAACCGTGGGCAGAAATCCGCTGCCCCATAATCACTCGTATAGTGGCTGGCAGCTTGGGCGACTAGATCCAAGAGAACTCAGTGCAACATAGGTCTGCAGGTTTTCGTTCATACTTCCCAGATCGTACGACACCGGTGCTGGGTTGACAGGTAATCCTCGCACCAAATTTAATAAAAGTCATCGCCGAATCTTAGTTGATCGCTTCAGTGTGCATCGACTTGATAAAGCACAGATCGTCGGCAACACTGGCTGTGCGAGGCAGCAATTCGCTAAGCCACGCTCCCGATTTACCGTGCTTCCGGAATTTAAATTTCGACGGTGCAATTGGGAATCGCGTCTGCCGGCTGTTCATGGTCGCGAGCCGCTGACCGTTGCGGACATCTTCCGGCAGATCCTTATTGAAGTAATCCTGCATCAACGGTTTGTGATCGAAGAGATCCTGCTCAGCCGGCGCACCGGACTTGAACGTGTAGATCACAAGCTTCGCTGTGATGTTCTGATTGGGAAAACCAGGCACACCGGTTCCGTCTCTGCTGTCAGCGGTTCTGGCTTTGCTAACAGCGACGTCAAATCGATCGAACCGAGTGTTTCACCAGATTGCTTCAAAAATGTTCGTCCAGCAAAACCAGTGTTCACTTCACTTCGGCATCAGCTTCGAATGGAATCTGACCGCAAACGTCAGCTTGCGACAACGATGCTTGGTGCATAATTGAGGACGGCCGATAAATCGCTATGAATTTACCGGGAATCCATCTTTTGTCATAATAATGGCGAAATTCGGTCGAACGAGGAACCTTGTGATAACACTGGGCAGCAAATCGCTTATAAAAACACGCTACGCAGCACTTGCTGGCCACCCGTGGACCATGCTTAGTGATATTTTAAGCGTCTGCAACAGTCGACGCATTCGCAGTCAATTGACAACTTTTCGTAGGAAACCAATTGGTGCCAACAGAGCCTGTCATTCAGGTGAAAGACCTGGAAAAGACCTATCGCAGCGGTGTGTTTCGGCGTCGAACATTGCACGCATTGCAAAAGGTGACTCTGGAAGTTCCGCAAGGTGAAATCTACGGCCTGCTGGGGCCGAACGGAGCTGGCAAGACGACTTTAATTAAGGTGCTGCTGGGGATTGTCCGCAAATCTGCCGGTGATGCGACCGTGCTTGGACGTCGGGCCGGCGATGTTGAGGCTAGACGAAAAATAGGCTATCTGCCGGAAAACCATCGCATCCCTCGGCATCTGACAGGCAGCACTGCTTTGGAATACTACGGTTGTTTAAGCGGACTTTCAGTAGCAGAAGTTCATCGTCGTGCTCCGGAATTGCTCGATGTTGTGGGACTGAAGGGGCGAGAAAAAGATCGCGTGAGTGGTTACTCCAAGGGAATGCAGCAGCGACTCGGACTGGCTCAGGCCATGCTTCATAAACCCAAATTGATTATTCTGGATGAGCCCACAGATGGCGTGGATCCCGTGGGGCGAAAAGAAATTCGCGAGGTGCTGCGAAGACTTGCTGCAGACGGTGCCACCGTGTTTCTGAACAGTCATCTGCTTCAGGAAATTGAGCTCATTTGCGAAAACGTGGCGATCCTGACAAACGGCCAGGTCCGCAAGACCGGCAGTGTAAAAGAACTAACCCAGGCACTGGAAGAATCGCCGCTGATATTTCGAGTCGCGGCAAACGAAGCTACTGTCCGAGCCGGCATCGACAGCGAAATAATCCAGGCGGTTCATGACGTCGGTGATGGCGTAGTTCAGTTTGATGCAGGGTCTGGCGATCAGGCAACTGTCGACCGAACGGTGGATGCATTGCGTCGAGCGGACATCAGTATTCTCAGTATGCGACGCCGTGATCTGACGCTGGAAGAAGCGTTTCTTGAAATCGTGAAGGAGAGCGGAACATGAGAGCATACATCGCCATCCTGAAGGATTCTTTTCGCGAAGCAATGGCTTCACGCGTGTTGTGGATTGCGCTGATAGGAATCGGCGTTGTGTTACTGCTGATCGCCCCTTTCGGCCTTCGCACCGAAAAAGCCACCGAACTGCGACGCAGCGAAGTGACTCGTCCGGAAAATATTCTTAAGGCACTTATCGCGGGAGCCAACGAAAAAGCCACACCCGCGGGGCACATCTGGACGTTGCTGACGGCCGAACAAAAACGGCAGATCGAACGACTCCTGAATCCGGATCCAAACCAGGGCAATGAAGGTCGCGGTGGAAACAATCTTCAGCGCGAACTCGTCAATTCATTGAACAAGCTTCTGGGAAATCCTGATGTCTACGACAAAGCCAGTTGGGCGGAAATCACGGTCCCCGCAGAAGCCACAGACTTGATTGCTCAGGGAAAGCTGGGGCCGAACAGTTTGAAACGCCGAAATCTTCTTTTGCTCGCCGCAGCTTTTCCGAGATTCATTGTTGTCACCGAAAGCAACGCAATTTCGCTGACGTACGCCGGTGCGACGTTGGTCGATTCCATTCCGCTAACCCCTTCGCAATTTGAAGTCGTATTTGAAACGGCTGTTGTGCGAGTGCTAAATGTGTTTCTGGGTTTCTTTGGAATCTTTGCATCTTTACTGGTCACTGCCGGACTGATTCCTCGCACATTCGAACCGGGCGAAATCGCCTTGTTGCTAAGCAAACCCGTCAATCGTGGCTGGCTTTATGTGACAAAATTTCTGGGTGGCTGCACATTTACGTTGATGTATTCATGTGCTCTCGTGACTGGCATCTGGTTTCTGCTGGGAGTCCGCATGCACTTTTGGCGCATTGAGCTGCTGTGGTGCATTCCCGTCTATGTCTTTCTATTCATGATCTATTTTTCAGTGTCAGCTTTGGCTGGCGCCATTTGGCGCAACTCGACGGTGGCACTTAGCATTGTTGTGGTATTCTGGCTCGGAATCACCGTCACTGAAATTGCAAAACAGGGGTTGGAAGACAATCTGGTGCGTTCTCGTGGAATTAAAGAAATCACGATGGCCGGCGATGAACTGCTGATGATCGATGGCGATAAGAAAACACACGTTTGGAATACGAAGACGTCCGCATGGGATGAAGTGTTCCGCGAGCCCCCCGGAGCCATGCAGGGGTTTATCGGGCGGCTGATGGCCGGAAACAGACGGTTCTCGCTTGTGTTCGATCCCGCTACTCAGCAGATTCTGGCGTTGCAGGCGACTCAGGGTAGGTTCGGCGGAATGGTGGCTCCCGAATTGATCGCTGGCTCGGCAGATGACGACTGGGAACGAATTTCACTTGGTCGAGCACCCGAGATCGTCGACAGTGTTTTAATCGATAACGCGGGGCGTATTTTGCTGCCCGCCGATGGGGCCATTTACGAATATATTGGTCAGACGGATCAACAAAAGAAGCAGAGCGGATTTCTTGGAAACATATCAGGCGGGCTGCTGGGAGGCGGAAAGGCGTTTCACCCGTTGAAAGTGAATGACTACCCCAAGCTGGGGGAAACGAATTCATCCGCGCTGAACCACACGACCAACCAGATCCTGATCTTCAGCGAAGGCGTTTTGTATCGTCTGGATCCCACGGAAGATGGCGGATACTCACTTGCGAAATCAGTCAATCTGGAAACGGAGAAGCAGGCAATCCTCGCAGCTGCAGGAAAGCATTGCATCCTGGGACTCGGCGACGGACAGATTATTATCGTTAACTGCGAAACTCTAGACGTTGTCGAGCGAACGTCAGCGGACAGTAGCGCTGTGCCTCGAGTCAGCATGGCTGCGGCAGATGGGTCGTGGCTTGCCGCGCTGCGACATGATGAAAATGTCGTTTTGTATGACGGCGCAACGGGCAGGAAAATTGATTGGGGCCCTGCGGAAAACGGTGCCTGCACCGCAATCGCCAGTTCTGCTGATGGCGGGCTGCTGGTTTCTGATGGTCGATTGGCCGTGCGGATGTATGACGTTAAGTCTCAATCACAAACCGCGGAATGGTCGCAGCAAACGTCGTGGGTCTACCGATTCTTCGACCTTGCCGTTTATCCGCTTTGGTCGGCGTTGCCGAAGCCTTCGCAGTTGGATGACTTTGTTCCATACGTGATGTCAGGCGAAGATTCCGTTCTGGTAAACGAAGCCAGAAGTCGCCCTGGAATCGTCGATCGTGAGAGCCTGCAGCAGGAACGTGAAACTTTCGAATATAAGAAGGTGTTTCGCGATAACGCAGTCTTCGTGTTGATCATGTTAGCTCTCGGCTGCATCTACGTTTCCCGAAGCGATTTCTGATTGCCCCGGTGGCAATCAGCTTCGAGCGGCCGAAGACAAAAAGCGTTTCATGAACGAATAACCGGCACAGTCGCTTTGTCTTCACATCATAGGCTCTGCCCGTGCGGGATGATTCGGCAATGACGGGCCAAAGAACACCGCTATGGCACTTTCTGCCGAAGTGGGCTTGCCTTTTCTAATGCTTTTGTTCGATGAATACACTTGCCGCGAGCGAAATTCGATGAGTGTTGACGCTGCGGGCACCTTGGTATCTCGAAGGACGCGAGAACCCTTCTTTGTCGAGTTCTTCGGCACTGTAATCTGACCTGAATGCGGACGGAGCCGCGCCTATGGATGACCACTTTCCCGTGGAGAGTACGTTGATGGCGCGACGGATAGACACAATCGTTTTATGTACTTCAATGCTGGCTTTGGGGCTGGCTATTGGAGGCCACCTGGATTCGTTGAAGGTTTCTTCTGAAGCCAACGCAATCCCGGCGCCTTTGGAAAACAGCGCGTACAACAGCGCGGCACCTTTGGTTCAGAGCGGCGAACATATTGCCCGCGTCTCAACAGATGTTATGCCAGCCGCTGTTCACATTCAGGCGACTCGACGCGAAACCGACGGTCGACGCGTTGAAGAAACGGGTTCCGGAGTGATGATGCGAAGCTCCAAGGTAAAAGGGCTGTTCATCGTGACAAACAACCACGTGATTCGTGGTGCCGAGCTAAGTGCGATTGACCTTAAGACGTTTGATGGACGGGAAATCCATCCTCGAAAAATCTATCGCGATCTGGAAACGGATATTGCCGTTATGCAGATTGAAGAAATGGCCATCACCACCGGCACGTGGGGCGACAGCGATCAGGTGAACATTGGTAACTTCGTGCTGGCAGTTGGCAGTCCCTTCGGACTCAGCCAGTCTGTGACGATGGGGATTGTAAGTGCAAAAGGTCGACGCGATCTAACACTGACCGAAGACCGTTCTGTCACAAATCAGGATTTCATCCAAACAGATGCTGCCATCAATCCCGGAAACAGTGGCGGACCTCTGATTGACATGCACGGTCAGGTTATTGGAATCAACACAGCGATTGCATCCAACAGCGGTGGCAACGAAGGTATCGGCTTCAGCATTCCCAGTAACCTGGCCCGCCACGTGTTTGAACAGCTGGTCGGATATGGTCGGGTTCGTCGAGCATACCTTGGCGTCGAACTGGACAACAACTTCACCGCCGAAGCCGCATTGCGACTTGGCCTGCCGAAGCCACTTGGAGCCAGAGTGACCAAGGTCTATCGAAGCAATACACCGACACCCGCAGCTTTGGCCGGGGTCCGCCCGGACGACGTGATCGTCAGCTTTAACGGCGTGCCTGTAATGGACGAAAATCACCTGATTAATATGGTTAGCCTCGCAGAAATTGACAGCCCGGTAAAAATTGAAGTGTTTCGAGCCGGACAAAGACAGGCTCTACAAATCAAACTGACAGATCGATTCACCTATCGATCTGCCGAAGAGGCCAGCGGAAGCTTCCTGACGCGGTAACACTGTCGTAATTCAGGCCTTCCTGCAAAAGTTGACTCTGGCAACAGTGTCAACTTTTTTTATGCGCAGACTTTGATCGCAGAAAATCTTCTTCATCGAAGAACGGCCCACTGCCCGTCGCCACGGTCAGGAAATTGATACCGTGAAATCGTTTAACCCGACTTCTGGAAAAGAGCTTCGCAAAGAACAGCCTTCTTTACGAGTTGGGCTACATCGAAAAAGTATTTCCGTACAATGAAACCGGGGATTCCTCTGTCTTCACTGCGTTAAGAATTGCTGCCCATTAGCTATAGGCGGTGTTCTCAGTTTCCGCCCAGACTTAGCGAAACGAATACAGGTTGCGAAACCGCCGACGGGGCGTCGCCCGTGCCGTCGAGATGCTCAGCCGGTGTGGGGCCTTCGTCTCTCGCTAAAACCGTTTCGACAAAGAACTGCAGAAGAGCCTGAATTCGCTCGTCGTCAATTTCCTCGACGATCGCCTCGGCACGTTCCTGAGAACGCTCGACCAGCGTTTCGGCCTTTTCAAACACGCCGCATCTTTCAAAGATCGCTCGCATCTTATCGATTCGAACTTCCTCGGACAGTTCGTTAAATTCACCGCACAGAATCTTTTGCAGCGTCCCTCGTTGCTCTTCGTCGGCGTCTTTCAAAGCCAGAGCCAGCAGCACGGTTGGACGCAGAGCCAAAGCATCCTGACCACTGCGCATCTTGTTGTCTTTATCACCCTGCCAGTCTTTCAGATCGTTCAGGATCTGGAAGGCAACGCCCACGTGACGGCAGAACGCAGACACCATATCGCTAGATGCCAGCTTGTGGTTAGCCATTCGCAGCCCTGCGTACAGCGCGGCCTCGAAGGCTGGCGAGGTCTTCAGTGAATAGATCTGCAGTGCATCCAGCGGCGTGATGTTCCAATCAGGCGACTGCTGCCACGACATTTCGGCCCCTTGGCCATCGCACAACCGAATGTGAGCCGTCGACATGCGGTCCGCTACATCGACTGCGATCGCCGGATCAAGATCTCGACTTCCGTGAATCAGCCGGTATCCAAGACCGATCAAATGATCGCCGATGTTAATCGCCTGGCCGACGCCGTATTCTCGATGCAGAGTGTCGCGGCCATAGCGAAATTGATCGTTATCCTGGATGTCGTCGTGAACCAACGAGGCCTTATGAAACGCTTCAATCGCCATCGCCACTTTCGCGACGCTGTCCGGAATGGCAGGTGTCTCGTCGCCAGCCGTCAACATTTCGGCGCCGGAAGCAGCGTGCCATGCGGCTAATGTAATGAACGGCCGAAAGCGTCGACCACCATTGGCGAGCCAGTCGTACGAAACCGATTCCGTAAATGCGACGGGGCTGTTTCGTCGCACAACTTCTTTGGTACGAACGCGTGGTAGAAGGCGTTCGAAATCCTCTTCGAACATTCTGTTAGAAGCCCGCATCAGCGGTACATAGCTGGCCGTCGGCTTTTCCGGCAATGGCTCGTATTTATCCAGCACATCCCAAACCCAGATTTCGTCCAATGTTGTGTTCATGCAATCGCCGGAATGCAACGGTACAGCGTAAGACGGCACGCCTGCGATCAAAATCTTGTCGATTGCCTTTTCAAGAACGTTCAGACAGGCAACGCCCAGTATGCCATCGATGTATCCGGACACGATAATTTTCAGGACGACGGGCGAACCTTCCGCCACCAGTACCTTGTATCCCAGTTGTTCTGCACGAACTTTGTAGTCGGCAATCGAGCATGCTCCGCAGCGTTCGCAGTCGAGCCCGAATTCTGAGTACTCTGCAGGGCAACCCGCAGCATGCTTTAGGCAATGAGGCAACAGCAGCATGCGGCGGTGAAATGGAATCGCAAGAAACTGCTGCTTCCAGAAAAAATTTCCAATCATCACCATGGAAAAGCCAAGAAACTTTTCAGGTAGCTGCATTTGGTCCAGCAGAATTTTGGCGTGTTTTTCGAGCTCGTTCTTATTGAAGGCCCGAGATTTATTAAGTTGAAGCGCGTATTGTTCGGCTGCTCGTTTGAACGTTTCTCGTTGTTCAAGAGTTTCCGGAACTGCCTTCAAGTGACTGGTACTGCGTCGCTTGCCCTTCTTTCGCACGGGCTGCGGATCGTCCTTGAGGTCCAACGGATCACTGTGATGTGAATTCGTTTTGGCAGGTGCGATTTCTGAGGCAGGAACTGTCGACACAGGTGACTCCAACAGAGCAGATCGTTTGGGGGGAAAGAAATTGGCGGAAGACCAAACGGCTAAGGTTTCCGCAGCATAACCCCGCAAAACGCGGAAAGTGCTGCACAGACCAGAAAATGCCGGGGATTTGATCGTCCTTGAGTTATCCGTCTTCTTTTAACTGCTGACAACGACGAAGAGCCGCTGAAGTGAATATGATGGGATATAACCGCTCAAAATACCAGAGTTTGGCGAAATAGAAACCGATTGGCGTCGGATCTATTACCGAACCCTGAACGACCTGAGCTTCCAACCACTCAACTCCCCCATTTATCGCCGCCTGAAACTCAGAAATTCCCGCTAACGCTTCGACCGCCAATGCCGTTTCTTCTGTGGAACTCTGAAGCCCTTTTCGTCCGGACCAGCCACCGTCGGAGTTCTGGTTTTCAATAAGCCAACGGATTCCACCGACAGCGATTTCGGAATCAATCTGTCCGGATTCCTTCAGCGCCAGCACAACTTTAGCCGTCCCATACAGCGGGTTTTCGTCATCTTTGTTAAATTGATTACCAAACCACAGCGGAAGCCAGCTGCCATCGACAGACTGCGTTTTCCCTAGAAATTTCAGGCCTTTCGAAGTCGCAAATTCGCATCGCCGAAGAATTGTGTGGGCAACCTGCGGCACCCTGTCTCGCAGCATTGCAAAGGCACGAATCACGTGAGCCGTCAGGTCGTTGCTGCTGCGATCGAAGGGCAGGGTGCCCCAACCTCGGCAAAACGTCGGCCACCCGCCATCACGGTTCTGTAAGTTCAGCAGCCAGACGGCCGAATTCTCCAAAGCGTTGATCTCCGGCTGAGTAAACGTTTCCGCCCGCAATCGCAGACTCATGATCGCCAACATCGCTCCAGGAGTGTCGTCGGCATCTGGAACGCCACCGGGCAGATCAGTCCATGACCACCCTCCCGGCGGCGAATTCGTATACGGATGAATTGTCTTGTACTGCTGATTCAGCAACCAGTTTCTGATTCGTTCTCGATCACCGTTTGCAAGATATTCTTCAATGCCGCCTGACTTCGTTTCAACATTTCCGGCCAGTGCGTTCACACTTAACGTGGTTAGCCATGTTGTCAGGTTAGTGTCGATTGGCCAGCTTCCGTCGGCTCGAACCGAATCAACAATAAATGCCAGGCAGCGTTTGGTCACCGGATGATCGTGCAAACCGCACCCCAGCAGACTCATGCAGACAAAGCTGGTTAGAGGCGTCGCTTCAAGAAATCCACCATGTACAGGCTGAATCGATTCCAGCACCTTCAGCGAACGTCCAATTGACGCCTTGCGAATCCACCGCACAACCGGATTCCAGTGCCCCTGATGCTGAAAGACGACCTGTCCGATCGCAATCAGCGCCGGCAGAGCGTAGCTGACGACTGGCATCTTTACGGCTGCGTAGAACTTTGCCGGAATGCACGACAATTCAAACGGCAACGGCATCACACGTTTCCAGTCGACAATGCCGGCCAACGCACAATGAGTCAGAATAGGAACGGAAAATGTGTGGTCCTTCCCATATCGTCGAATAACGGCATCCACACCGCCAGCGCCGTCGATGTATCGCTGAGATGCCGCCACCACTTCGGTATATTGACTTTGGGTTCCTGTTTTGTGAAACACCGCATTCGCCAGCATCGTGGTTGAAATGTTGCTGATGCTTAAAACCGTGTCGCCCCAGCCTCCGTCTTCGTTTTGGTGATGGACAAGCCAGCGAAGTCCACCACCAGCAATTCGCTGAAATTCAGATCGCTCTGCGTTTTCAGCAACCTGTTCACTGGCAAGAGTTAACGCCATTACCGCGGTTGCCGTCGAAAGTGCGGATGTCGATAATTCGCCTTCCCAAATTCCGCCATCGCTTCGCTGGTTCAGCAGCAGTTCGCACGCCTGCCTGACGGGATCAATCAAATTGGTTTCCTGGGTAGGCTGCATGAATTTCCTATGTCCGGTTTCGCCACAAATAATAGGTGTCCGTGATACAGTGAATACTCTATCATACCCAACGAAACGCTACAGATCGTTTCCGGCATATCAACACCTACAGAATCCAGCCGAATGCGCGGAAATAGACATGAAACCTGACGGCAGTATTCTATCCCGAATTCGCAACTCGATTTCTGAGCTGCTCAACTATCGGGGGACGTTGCGCCGAATTCGCTTTAGCGACTCAGAAACGTTTGTCAGCGAATCCTCTGATCAGACACTCGTTCGACAACGCATCCGAGCGGCCGCATTGGTTCTACTTGTTGCAAAAGTGGCGTTCACCGTCCGGTCTCTGATTCTTGACGGTCGTCCTGTGCCACTCGATGGCGTGATCATCATTGGGTTGTCACTCATTTCAATCTGGCTTTACAGCCCTCGCAATATTTCGATGTTTCGCCTCCGAGCCGTCGAGACACTGATGTTTTTGGGAATGTCTTTGCAGCTTGGCCTGCAGTTACATAACAACCTGCGAAGCCTGTCGACGACAAGTTACGAAACGCCAACTGAAGCAACCGCAGCATCCGTTGCCTTTGTCGTGGCCGTGAAGGATCAGATTATCGCCACGTTCGGGATGATGATGATCTATGGGATGTTCATTCCCAACCGAGCCCGCCGAGCTGCGTTGATGGTGTTTCTGATGGCGATCACGCCCGGCATCGTCATTGTTGCCAACCGATCTTCTTTGCAGGCAATCGAAGATTTCCGCAATCGACATGTTCTGGCCGTGGGAGTTTTCTCCGGAAATCTGCTGGCACTATGCGTTGGAGCTGGCTGTGCAATTTACGGTACGGCCATCATGAATCGCTGGCGAAACCGAGCTCTTGAAGCTGAACAGCTTGGCCAGTACCACCTGCGTGAAAAAATCGGCAGCGGTGGTATGGGCGACGTGTATCTGGCCGAACATCGTCTGCTGAAACGGCTATGCGCCGTTAAACTGATTCGAGCCGACATGTCGGAAGACCCTGTTATGGTCACTCGCTTCGAACGCGAAGTTCGTGCAACTGCCGCGCTGACTCACTGGAACACAGTTCAGGTTTTCGACTACGGACAAACGGCGGAAGGTACGTTTTTCTACGTCATGGAACACCTTCACGGTAAGAACCTCCGTCAGCTGGTGCTGGACTTCGGCCCAATGTGCGAGGCTCGAGTTGTATTCGTTTTGCGGCAGGTTGCGGAAGCTCTCCGAGAAGCGGCTGCTCGCAACCTGGTACATCGCGACATCAAACCGAGCAACGTGTTTCTGGCAGAAATCGGTGGTCGGTTTGATGTTGTCAAGCTGTTGGACTTCGGCCTTGTTCGACCACTCACATCAGTTCAGGATGCAGAACTATCCGCTGGCAACGAGTTGAAAGGTTCACCGCGTTACATGTGTCCCGAACAGGCTCAGGGACAATCACCGGATTCTCGCGGCGACATTTATTCACTCGGTGCTACAGCCTATTTTCTGCTTGCTGGCAGACCGCCATTCGACATGGATAGTCCCCTGCAACTTGTAATAGCTCATGCCACCGAGCCGGCGCCAACGTTTCAAGAATCAAACACAATTGTGTCACCCGAACTTTCCGCCATTGTCATGAAGTGCCTGCAGAAGCTACCGGAAGAACGTTTTCAAACTCCCGACGAATTAATCGCCGCGCTGGACGCATTGCTGCTGCAGGACAAATGGAATTGGACAATTGCGGAAGAGTGGTGGAAATACAACAAGTTGGAAACCAACGTTCTTAATGTGTCGTTCATGGAAAAAAGTGCCAATTCAACTGTCGATAACGATGCTGCACTGGAAGAAACGCTGATCGACACATCAGGGTTGTAGGCACGTTTTCATGCCGGTGTCCGAGCTATCCACGGATCGCGTCGCACTGAATTCAATCGAACCACTGCGCACTGCACATACCAGCAATCTGGTAGAGGCCGGCCGAAAACTGCAAATTTACGACCTCGCGGCCCGAGCCAGTGAATTCAGCCATTGCAAAAGTCACTCGCTCACTCGTCGTGCTTGTATTGAGAAGTTCGCCGAAGCGGTTTTAGGACTGCTTCCAACGCGACTTGGCAGCCAACCGAATTTCTACGAGTTCCGCTGTGCAACGAGTTCCGCTGTGCAACGATTCCACTCAGCAACGCCAACATCAAAACCGACTATCGTTCGCCCATATCATCGGTAAACGCCGGAGGCTGACTATCTTCCGACTTCTTGTAAAATCGAGTCAGGTCGATGCCGCCCTTTTGCTCCATCTCAACAATCTTCAGCCGCTGTTCGACTTTATTTAGTCGAGCTTCCAGAAACGGCGACAGCTTTTCATCAAAGGTCTTCTTTGACAAAGGCACTTTCGGATAATTCAACTGACGTTGCAACGCGGCAAAAAAGTACAGCGGATCGCGACCGATGTTGGCCCTGGCGATGCGACCTTCCTGTTCGCCGAACAAAGTCCGTGGCAGTGGTTCGTCAGGATTTCGTGGCGTTCGACTTTCCTGCTGCTGACGAGTCCAGACATGATCGGAAACGCGGTAAATCAGCTCGGACAATTCCGTGATTCCAAGGGCATTTCGCAAACCGAGAATCCATTTTTTCCAGTCGGCGTCATAGCAGGTATCACCGGCCATCGCCTTCAGGCCTTCGCTATAGCCAAGACGGTTCCGGGAAATGCATTCCAGCTGATAAATAAAAACACCCGCTGGCCGCCCGCTGTCCGCTCGATAACGGGCTTCTCGTTCCAGAATCTCTAGTGCTGTAATCTGATCAAATCGCGAAGCATCTTCTTCTGCCATTGAGATCACGTACGTCTGAAACGGCGTGAAGTAGTGCGACAGACGAGCCATCCCATCACTAATTCGTCCGGTATGCAGAATCTCGGCTCGCAGAAAGTCGACAGCCATGGGCAGTCGCGTCGTGCTTAGAATTTCTTCGTGAACCGTCTTTAAAATATCCTGCGACGCCATGTTTTCCTGAAGGCGTTCGCGATAAACCCGGAAGAAGTATTCCTGTTCTATATACTCTTCGCGGGGCATCGACATTGATGTGCTCATGGTGACCTTATGCGTCCTGAATCGTTTTGATCAGTAGCTCTCTAACCGACTTCGCGTCAGCTCCCGCAACCTGCTTCATGATCATTCCCATCATTGGCCCAATCGCCTGTATTTTGCCTTCTTTTACATCTGCCACAGCCGCGGGCTGAGCCGCAATGGCGGATGAAATAGCGGCTTCCAACGCACCGGTGTCTCGTACAATTTCACGTTCGGCGGCCAGTGCTTCCACCACAGAAACGGTCAGAGCTTTGCCATTAGCAGCCTGCTGTTTCAACGCAGCATAAACGTCGCGAGCACTCTTGTTGGTGATGCGTTTTTCTACAATTCGCTTCAGCAGTCTACCCAGTAGTTGCGCCGTAACGGGAAATTCTGGCAGCGAGACGCTACTGGCGTTCAAATCTCGCAGAACTTCCTGGCTCACCCAGTTAGCCGCCGTCTTGCCGTCTTTGCATTCGTCGACTACCGTTTCGAAGTATTCAGTGAGTTCAGGTCCCTGCCCGATAATCACCGAGGCGTCGTACTCCGTAAGGCCCAACTGCGATTGAAACCGGCTGCGTTTGATGGCAGGCGTTTCGGGCAACGATGCCTGCACCGCATCTATTTCGGCCTGAGTCAACACGACCGGCACAAGATCCGGATCAGGGAAGTAACGATAGTCGGATGAATCTTCCTTTTCACGTTGAGCGAACGTCACACTTCGTTCTGCATCCCAGCCGCGAGTTACCTTGGGAGCGTCATCAATCGTCTTGCCCGTCTTTGTGAACTCCCGATGCTGCCGCTTCACTTCGTACTCAATCGCCATTTCGACGTTGCGGAAGCTGTTCATGTTTTTCAGTTCAACAATCGGCGTTGCCGTTTTGCTGCCGTCTGCGTTGTGAATATGCAGGTTGACATTGGCATCACAACGCAGCGAACCTTCCTGCATGTTGCAGTCGGACACTCCGATAAACAGCAGCAGAGTTCGCATTTCTTCCAAATATCGCCGAGCTTCCGATGCCGTCCGCAGGTCTGGTTCGCTGACGATTTCCACCAATGGCGTACCTGTACGATTCAGGTCAACGCAACTGTCGCCACCACGACCGCTTTCATCGTGCACGTTCTTGCCCGCATCTTCTTCCAGATGAGCTCGGGTAATGTTGATGCGACGAACGGGCTCGCCTTCCACATCGTTGACGATTTCAAGCCAACCCTTTTCGCTGAACGGCAGATCGAACTGACTGATCTGATACGCCTTTGGAAGGTCCGGATAGTAATACTGCTTGCGATCCCACTTTGTAAACAGCGGAATATGGCAGTTCAGTGCCAGAGCCGTCTTTAGTGACAGTTCGAAGGCAAGACGATTCATAACCGGCAACGCGCCAGGAAGCCCAAGACAAACTGGGCAGGTTTGCGTGTTGGGGTGATCGGGATTGAATTCGTTCGCACACCCGCAAAACAGCTTTGACTGAGTTTTCAGTTGTGTGTGAACTTCTAAACCAATGATGACGGTGTAGTCAGACATGTCTGTAAAACTGGCTTGCGTCTGCCGGGATAATGAACCGGCGATCCGCAAAACTAGGTCAAGTTCCCACTGAATCGCCGCGTAAAGTCGCAGTGTAATGAATTGACCCAAATTCGCCACGCTGACAGAACTCAGGGCCACGGCGAGACAGTTTACGAAACCGCATCTTTGAGAAAGCAAGCTCTTTTGTACAGTCTTGGAAAATTGGCCATAGACGTGCCGAAACACAAAGAAGATCCGACGGACCAATATCACGTGGTCACGCCAGATGCCGTTTCCGCAGCCTGCGAGTCGTAACTAAGCACATCTGATACAGACGGACCCAGAGATCTACCAGCAGTCCTAAAACCGGTCCGATCGACTACACAATACAAGCACGAGGCGGCAGCGAGTTAATTGTGCAATGGCTGGATTCACTTGCGCGCCGCGTTCCTGAAAATTTGCCGTTTTCGGAACGCCTCCAGTAAATGACCAACAGCAGCGCACAAAAACAGCAGCGAATTCCAATAATTTCGCTGCTCTTCGTTGTAGAAGCAGCGGAATAAATAGGGCCAGAGGGACTTGAACCCCCAACCAACGAATTATGAGTTCGCTGCTCTAACCGATTGAGCTATGGCCCCGTGTTGGTAGAATTGATCTGAGAAGCAGAGGCGACACCCGAGACGACACCCGGTAACTCATTTCCTACAGGTCAATTCAATGTCAAAGCTACGGCAAAAACCAGACAAGCCGAGAAGTAATTACCCGCTTTTTCCGCACCAAAATGGACAGTGGGCTAAGAAAATTGCAGGGAAGCTGTATTACTTCGGACCATGGTCTGATCCAGACGTAGCAGAGGCGAAGTATCTACAGGATCGGGAATATTTGCAAGCCGGACGGAAGCCCCCACAGGTGTCGGACGGGTGTCGTGTTAGAGATCTCGTTAATCGCTTCCTAACTGTCAAAGAGGCAATGAAGGATTCTGGCGAACTGGCTGAACGGTCTTTCCGCGACTATCACAAAGCCTGCGAACGGATAATTGAGCACTTCGGCCGAGAACGGTTGGTTGATGATATCCGCGTTGAAGACTTCGATGACTACCGGTCAGCAGTTGCACAGGGCCGCGGACTGCACAGCATTGGAACGCAGGTGACGTTATGCCGAATGGTGTTCAGCTTTGCCTACGAGAGCGAGTTAATAGAGAAGCCGCTTCGCTTCGGTCAGAACTTCAAACGACCGACAAAGAAGTCGATGCGGATCGATCGGAGCAAGAAACAGCAGACTCACGGACTGAAAATGTTCGAAGCAGCTCAATGTCGGCAGTTGATTGATGCAGCAACGCCACCAATGAAAGCGATGATTTTGCTCGGTCTAAACGGAGCGTTGGGAGCGTCAGATCTTGCTGAATTGCCACGTGGTGCAATTGAGAATGGTTGGTTGACGTTTGCACGCGTCAAAACCGGCATTGATCGTCGTATCCCATTATGGGCGGAAACGACCGATGCGATTACAGCGTATCTAATTAAACGTCAGTCCCCGAAAGATCCAGTAGACAAGCCGTTTCTGTTTTTGACCAAATACGGGCAACGCTGGGTTCGGACCGGACCGTCTGGAACCAGTAACATCGACAAAATTTGTGACGCCTTCAACAAGTCGCTGCGGACATTGGATATTAAACGTCCTGGCGTTGGCTTCTACGCGTTGCGGCATACTTTCGAGACAATTGCCAGTGGAACTGGCGATCAGGTCGCAGTTGACGCGATCATGGGCCACGTGAATGATGATATGGCCAGTTTGTACCGTGAGCGCATCGAAGACGAGCGGCTCGTGAAGGCGACGAATCACGTGCACAAATGGCTGTTTTCAGGAGTCGGTGACGATGAGTGACGCATGGCAAATGCTAGAGGAACGTTTTCGTGACCTTGCCGAAAAAACGGCCGAACTGACGATCAATGCGTTTCCAGATGGCAGCAAATATGATTGGGCACCTGACGATGCTGAACGTCTAGTTCTGACCGGATGGAGCGAGACCACAGCAGGCTGGCAATCTGAAAGCGGAGTCTGGTCGTGGTACGTCACTGGCCCTAAAGGAAAATTGTATGTCGAAGAAATGGCCTTACTGATCCAAAGAGCGGATCAGCTTCTAAATTATGACAGGAAGGATCACAGTCTTTTTCTTAACGTGTTGATTTCACAGTTTGGAAAAGCAGCAGTTGGCTACGACTACAAACACCCCAATGTTATGTTTTTTACGCGTCCACCGTTTAATTTTAGTCCGGCTGCGGAGCTTTGTGCGTTAACAACAGGCTATCTGTTAAACAGACCCGAAGTTGCAGAAGGGATAATTGCAGCGTTCGGGCAATCCGATGATCAGAAGCAGGCCGCCGTTAAAAAACGACGTGGCACAGTCGAAGAACGCCTAGTGGCACTGTATTTGGAAGATCATCGCAAAGAAGGGTACAGCGCCGAGCAACTTGCAGTGATCCTCGATTGTAGCCCCCGCCATATTCGGCGAATGAAGATATACAAAGCGATACTCGCGGATGCGGACCATAAAAGACAAACGGGCGGTCTTTAATGTCCGCAAAATGTCCGGACATGTCCAAATATATATTTTTTCACCAATAAAAACACTGTGAATCGATAGCCCCCGCCCTAAAACAATGTCCGGCTGAGCCTCAAGTAAACACACAAGTTTACTTTGGAGGCACCATGCGAAAACCAAGAAGCCCCGACAACGTGACGGTGGATCGTACTCCCAGCGTTTGGTTTCTGCGGCTGGAACTAGCGATCAAACGCAAAGATGTAGAAGTCGCGTTGACGGCACAGCGACGGCTCAGCGAACTCGGGTTTGATGTTCGGGTTATCCGAGAAGCGGTGGCATCATGAGCGGCACCACACTGTCAATTGCCCAGCTCGCAAAACGATGGCAAACGCGTCGTGAACGTGTAAAGCACATGATTGAGTCGAAAGCACTAACTGCCTTTGACCTGACGCCAATCGGACCGCGACGGACCTATCGTGTCACGCTTGAATCGCTGCGGGATTTTGAATCCTGCCGAACTGCGACAAAGAAAAAGCAGGCCCGAAAACGGCTACCTAAAACAGCAGTTAAGGAGTTCTTCTAATGAACTACATCAGCCAGGATATTCTCGAGGATTGCCGTAACGCGCATGCCTGCGGTGTTCCATTGCAAACACTGGCGGCACAACTTGGCATCGCTGAGGGCGACTTACGTCGACTTCTCGGACTACCTGCCTGGCAAGAAATCGACTTCCGACAGCAGGTACCAGGGCGACTTTCCGGGCGATAACGAAAAAAACGCCACCAGCGAGCAAGCTGATGACGTCTCAGATTTTCAAACCGCCTCGGCAGGGGCGATCACACAGAACGGATACACAATATGATATCTGATCAGAAAACAACGGTCCAGCAGATTGTTGCTGCTTTGGTCTCTCATGGATGCGATCCACATCAGGACGGCGACGGCTACCGCTCAAGATGTTGCTGTCACGATGGTGATTCACCGAACGTGCTCGCCATATCTTCTGATGGAAAATGTCATTGTCACAAGTGCGGCGCGAACACTGGCGACGTGTTGCGAGAACTCGGACTGGCCAATTCAAACGCCCATGCGGGCCAAAAACCGAAAGTGCAGATCGACGGCAAACAGGTCACACTGCATGCGACCGAGCAAAGTGCGATCGACGGGTTAACCTGGTCTGTATTTCAGAAACAAGGCGGACAACAACGCGAACCCGATCGAGTCCATCGATATCACGATGCTGACGGCAGCCATGTGGGCACCGTGTTGTTGTGGAAGTTTCCGACGGGCGAAAAACAAACACGTCAAATTCGTAAACACGTCGACGGCTGGATCTGCAAAGGTATGTCGTCACCGCGACCGCTGTATCGCCTGCCTCAAATACTGGCGGCCGATCACGTTGTTATCGCTGAAGGCGAAAAGACTGTCGATGCGTTGTGGGTTATCGGCATTGAGGGGACAACGCCGACACAAGGTTCGAGGTCACCAGCGAAAACAGACTGGAAACCGCTCACAGGAAAACACGTCACAATATCTGTAGATAACGATCAGGCTGGACGTGAATTCGGAAAGCGGGTTATTGATCTGATCTCAGATATCGTGGCAAGCGTTCGGGTTGTTGAGCTTACCGACGACTGGCCACAGCTACCCGAAAAGGGTGATGCTGCAGACTGGGTTGAACAATTTGCCGACGTTAATACCGTTGAACTGCGGCGCCGTTTTGACGCATTACCTGATCACTTCGAAACCATCGCGGCCATTAAAACTGAACGGCCAAAGCACGATACCGCACTTGGAGCTGATGCCAGCCTTTGGATTGAAACGATCCTTGACGAAAAAGCTGTGAACGATCAGGTGCTCGCGGCACTAGCGGCGCGTGGTGATCTGTACGATCACAACGGCAGCCTGTCAGTAATATCGAGTGAATCCATTGCAGATGAACCGGCGCGAAAAGTGATCAGGCATCTAGGTCTGGCCAGCTTGCGTGAAATGATCAGCGAGACATGCGTGTTTTACTGTTGGGCTAAAGACCCGGAAGGTAACTCATTCAAAAAACTTAGCAGGCCGGCACGTTGGTGTTACGAAGCAATATTAGTGCGCGGCCAATGGCTGGACATACCGCCGATACGCGGGATCGTCACCAGTCCCGTGTTGCGGGCCGATGGGAGTATTCTGCAGACGCAAGGCTACGACATCGACAGTGGCCTATACGTGGATCTGACGGAGGTGTTTCCGTTTGTTTCCGAAGAGCCAACGGCGGACGATGTTCAGCGAGCCGTCGACAGTTTGTTTGATCTGACGTCTGACTTTCCGTTCAACAATGCTGCGAGCCGTGCTGCATGGCTCGCCAGTTTACTCACTCCACTGGCGCGTGAAGCGTATCGTGGCTGTACAGGTCCGCTATTCTTGTTCGATGCGAACGTACGAGGAAGTGGCAAGTCACTGCTGGCCGACATTAACAGCCTGATCGTCACTGGCCGCGAAGCAACAAGATTAACATCCCCACAAAATGACGAAGAGGCGCGGAAGCGAATCACGGCACTGGTCAACGATAGCGACCGGGTTGTTCTAATTGACAATATCGCTGGCCGCTTCGGTAGTCCGTCATTAGATGCTGCATTGACGGGCACGATCTGGAAAGATCGACGCCTAGGTCACACAGAGTTAATTGAGGCACCGCTACGGATGACGTGGTATGCCTCAGGAAATAATGTATTGCTGGCAGCCGACACAGCGCGACGAGTTTGCCACATTCGTCTGGAATCACCATTAGAGAACCCTGAGGACAGATCAGGCTTCAAGCATGCCGACATCCGAAAGCATGTACGCCAGAATCGCCCTGCACTTCTGGCGGCGGCTTTAACAATCCTGAGAGGTTATGTCGTGGCTGGACGTCCTAATCAGGGTCTGAAGTCCTGGGGGAGTTTTGAGGGTTGGTCTGATCTGGTGCGCAATTCTATTGTTTGGTGCGGTCAAGCGGATCCAGGCGAAACCAGAACAGAATTACGCTCGACATCCGACAGCGAGGCAGGAGCACTTCGTCAGATGCTGGTGGCCGTGCAACTGGTGGATCAGGACAATCACGGACTGCGTACCAGTGATATGTTGAAGATTGCAATCGGCAAAACTGCTGGCGATAACAAATCCTACAGCCTGGCCGACTCAGATCTGTTGTGTGAAGGCATTGAGATGTTCTGCGAGGCGAGTATTGACCGTGTCAACACTCGGCGGCTTGGCGTTCGGCTGAGTCACTTCCGAAATCGTGTTGTCGATCAAATGGCGTTTGACTGTACGCTGAAAAGTGGGACTAATTATTGGTTTGTTCAGCCGGCCGGTGGATGTGGTGTATCTAGTGTATCTCATTCAGCCAATCTCTACACAAGTAAATTCGTTAGCGTTAGGGATAATCAAAAACACATAGCGGCCACCGGTGAAAACACATACACGAGATCCACCACATCCACCGACATGGATATCGAATGGCTGGACGAATTGACATGAGACCAAAAAAAGACCCAACGCCACAACAAATTGCAGAGCGAGCCGCTGAGATCCGGGCCGGCTGGAGCGAAGCCGAGCGCGAGCGGCGGCTACGGTTTGACTGGCGAACTGACCGGCCAGTTGAGGTGACCGAGGCAAGGCGAGGGGGCTTTATTCTGTAAGCGATGAGAACTGCAAACCTCACTTAAGGCGCCTAAAAAAATATCCATTTTTGTAAGTTTTGGACTTCACTCTATCAAAGGTTATCAGCACATGGGATCAGCATTAGAACTCGCCAACGCCTGGGAAACCCTAACCGAGCAGGAACTGCAGGCAATCGTATATCTAAGCCAGCGGACATCGTCCCTGAGCCTTAAGCTGAGTCAGTTTTTGGGATCCAGCGTCCTGGCTGAGATCCGGCATCGCGAAGACTTGGCCACGAAGCCTGAGCAGGCCCCTGATTGGGAGCTGTTTGATGATTTCGAAGTCGCGGGTGCATATACCGCCTGCGTGGCAATCGAGCGAGCAGCGGGCGTCTCTGAGCGTCTCGGTGAATGGGCCGAACTTCTGCGTCGGTCCGTCTGCAACGAAATGTCAGCCAGGCTCCGCGTTCGCCAATTTATGAAGGAATCTCAATGCGATCGAAATTAACCAGTGGAGCACAATGTACGCGGTGTCTGGCTGGCCGGTACAAGACGGTTGGCGTTTACGACACCATTGGGTGGCACGTGCGATATTTGATTTGTTCAAAGTGCGGAACTCGTGCACAGCAAGCAATGGCGGCGGACGAAGTCAATCGTCGACAAAAACGAAGCGTTAAGAGAATGGGTTCTGGGCGCCACGTTGACAATGCTTGATAATGCTTGACGCCGGCCAAGACCGGCGTGGCACCGTTGACGTCACCAAGATGACCAGGAGCAAAAAAATGGAACACATTGTTTTAACTGATGGCGAGCTTGCTTTGATGTTGAAAGTCAGTCGGCCGACTATTCGGCGGATGTGGTGGCGTGGAAAACTGCCTGCTCCATTCAAAGTTGGAATTGTCAATCGCTGGCGAAAATCTGACATCGACGCGTGGCTTGCTGATCAACCCCGCAGCAATTTATATGCCGCGCCCGACGCGGTGGAAAGAAAATTAGTATGACTGCAACACTAAAAGGCCAACTTGAAATCGCGGCCGCAAAACGTGAAGATTCTCGCGAGGCAGCGCACAAACTGATCGCCAGTTGTCAGACCGCTGGCTCCATGAGCCTGGCCGATTCTGAAAAAATCGATCAATTGATTGCAACTGCTGCAGACGCAGACAGATTTATCACGAAACATCAAACTGCGTCTGCAGCAGGTTTCAGCTTCTCTGGTGAGCCTTCGGACCAAAAACCGGGCGTGCAGCTAGGTACTGGACCTGTATTTGGCGATGAAGGTGGCAGACGCCTTCGGGCCTTCGCTAGCAATCAGCAGTTTGCCAAAAAACGCCTGGATGGTGAACTCGGGGCCGCAATCCATGGAATGCTGACCGGTGAGCCGATGGCTGTCCAGAATGGGAGCACAGACAGCGCTGGTGGTTATTTTCTGAACGGGACTTTGTCGGAAATGATCATTGACCTGGCGCGGGCCAATAGCGTTTGCATGAAGGCTGGAGCTGTCACGCTCCCAATGTCTTCATCCGACTTGCGGATTGCACGTGTGTCGGGCGATGCGACATCACACTGGCGGCCTGAAACGTCAGTGGTCGCGGCATCGAATATGACATTCGAGGCCGTCAATCTTCGGGCAAAAACGCTGGCGTGCATCATACCTGTCTCCATCGAGATGCTCGAGGATGCCGCAAACGCTGCATCAATCATCGAGTCGGCCATTGCAGCATCAATGGGCCAAACTCTGGATGCTGCGGCTCTAGTTGGTACTGGTGCTGCATCAGAACCACTGGGCATCCGAAACCACACTGGCGTCAACACTATTGGATCCGTCGGAACCCCAGCAAGCTACGGCAGCATTAGCTTGGCGGTCGGTGACATTATGGCCGCGAACTACGCTGGAAATGTGGAAGGGTTGTCGTGGATCAGTGGGCCGCGTACTGACGACACATACGACGGTTTGGCGGACACCACAGGCCAACCGCTGCAACCAACACCACGTGTTGCAAAGCTGCAGAGGCTCAGTACCACAGCCCTGCCTGAAAATGAAGGTGCCGGCGCGGATGAGGCTGTCAGCATCGTTGGCGACTTCCGCCAGTTGGTGTTCGGGATGCGAACCAACAGCATCAACGTCAGAATTCTGGAAGCTGGCACCGTCACCGATGGCAGCGGATCGACGTGGAACGCGAATACTCAACTGCTGAAGCACATTGTGTGCTACCTCAGAGCTGACGTAGCTCTGCTGCGTCCGACTTGGTTCACAGTTCTGTCAGGCATCACAGCATAGAAAGTTTTAGTAATGAATTTGTCAACATCGAGTAAAGTCACCCGCGTATCAAATGCCGTAGCTGCTGGACAGGCAACAACAAATTGCAGTTCAGTCGATATGAAAGGGTTTGACGCGGTCACATTCATTGTCAGCGTGGGGGCAATTGTCTCCACAGGGACTGTCACTGTGAAAGCACAGCAGTCAACCGACGACAGCACGTTTGCTGATTTGGTAGGAACGGCGATTGCCTTCACGGATGCGGACGACAATAAAGTCGCGGTCCTGGAAATCACAAAACCGCTTGAGCGATATGTTCGGGCCGTAGTTGTTACTGCCACAGCCAACGGGACTATCGACAGCGTCGTTGCGATCCAGACTGATGCCAGTGAGGAACCAGTAACGCACGGCGGCACAGTTGTCGGCGCTGAACAGCATCTAGCGCCAGCAGAAGGTACAGCCTAAAAAGATTCAATGCTTGCTGCCGAGCGGCCAAGATCGCAAAGCGGCTATTCATTGTTTAGCCTCGCTCGCTGGTTGTGTGACCAGCGAGCTTTCTTATGCGCTAGCGCAAAAACGGTTGCTCAGGATCTGAGACATCGCACAAGACCGCAGAACTATTCAACAGAACGTGGCTGTACCGGATGCTGAAAAGTTTACAGCAGTGGGTGGCACTTATTGCGGGTGTCGCGACACCCGCTACCGGGCCAAATGAGCTAAACGGGGCAACCGTGAAAAACGCTTGAGTAGGAAAAACACTGTATTCGGTGAGCTTGAAGGCAGTTTTTCAATAATTATGAGTTCGCTGCTCTAACCGATTGAGCTATGGCCCCAGAGTGTGTGCTCTGAACACGCCCCATTTGGGCCAGTCCTGAGCACATGAAACACGACGCGAACAAATATTAAAGGAAACCAAAGTAAAGGGAACCTGTTCGCCCAAATTCCCCCCACGCAGTAACGGACAGCGGTGCAACACAGCCTTTTGTAAGCAATATATTTGAATCGTGAAACACCCCTCTCCACTCAGAAGCGAAGTATCTGCAGGAAAAAGAGTATTTGCAAGCCGCGGTCGCGGTCCCAATCGAAAACGTCTGCATCCGCAGGCTGGAAGTGTTGATTACAGCGTGAGTGCTCTCCAGAACTGCTTTCAGTTGTTGTTGACGTTGTGCAGCCGCCCTAGATGTGGATCCGCTAAATGTCAGTGGATGAAGTGAGTTGTTTTTCGCATTTGTTGTTGTTTGCCTGGTGTGCCGTGTCAAGATCAATCTCAGGTCGTGAGGGGCCGTCCCGTGAATGTCCAGCGGTAGGGTTTGGCCATGGTCTCGTTGAAATAGTCGATAAATTTCAGCAGACGTTCTCGTAATTTATCGACGGATTCGAAGTGGCTGCGTTTG